>Ga0187849_1000158_pt1 | contig 101563 bp, 94 predicted proteins | sample June2016WEW_4_10_2_FD_132412 | JGI IMG/M metagenome (GOLD analysis project Ga0187849, IMG submission 132412) | Peatland microbial communities from SPRUCE experiment site at the Marcell Experimental Forest, Minnesota, USA - June2016WEW_4_100 | ecosystem: Environmental > Terrestrial > Soil >... | reverse complement strand
GTCATGGCGGCTTGGATGGCGTTGAGGAAGGCGGCGCGGACGCCGGCTTGTTCGAGTTCGCGGATGGCGGCGATGGTGGTGCCGCCGGGGCTGGTGACGGCTTCGCGCAGCTCGACGGGGTGCATGTGTTCGTCGCGCAGCTGTTTGCCGGTGCCGAGCATCGTCTGGACGACGAGGGTGGTGGAGATCTCGCGGGAAACGCCGAGCAGGATCCCGGCCTCGATCATGGCCTCGGCGAGCAGGGCGAAGTAGGCAGGGCCGGAGCCGGAGAGGGCGGTGACGGCGTCCATCGCGCTCTCGGGCACCCGGACGACGCGGCCGAGGTGGGCGAGCGCTTCCTCTGCCAGCGCGAGCTCGGTGTCGCCGGCGTGGGCGCCCGGACAGAGGCCGGCCATGCCCTCGTGCACGGTCGAGGGCGCGTTCGGCATCGCCCGCACGACCGGCACCCCCTAGGCGAGACGCGCCTCGAGATAGCCGGTCGGGATCGCCGCCGCCACCGAGAGCACCGTCTGCGCCGGCGTCAACACCGAACCGATCTCGGCCAGCAACGCGTCGATGTCCTGCGGCTTCACCGCCACCACCACGAGCTGCGCCCCAAGCACCGCCGCCACGTTCGAGCTCGTCGCCTCCACCCCATACCGCTCGCACAACTCCGCCACCCGGCCCTCGCTGCGAGCGGTGACCACCAGCTCCCCCCGCCCCCGCCAACCCGAACTCAACAACCCCGACAACAACGCCTCACCAATCCGGCCGCCACCAAGAATCGCGACCTTGCGCGCCGTCACTGCGACGGGACTCCGTGCGGCGCCGGCCCGGTCGGGAGCGCTGCGCGCCTCGTGCGGCGCGGATGAGGCGGCATGGCCGCCAGCCAGGCGTCGACCACGCGGGCGCAGCGCCGGCCCTCGTCGATCGCCCACACGATCAGCGACTGCCCGCGACGAGCGTCTCCCGCAGAGAACACGCCGCGCACGGAGGTCGCGAACTCGGCGGCCTCGACGGCGCCGCGAGGGTTGGACGCGACCCCGAGCTGCTCGAGCAGCGCCGCCTCCGGCCCGACGAAGCCCATTGCGAGCAGCACGAGCTCGGCCGGGTGCGACTCCTCGCTGCCCGGCACCGGGTCGAACGGCGGCGCGCCGCTGTTCCGCATCCACTCGATCCGCTCGACCCGGCCGTTGCCCGAGAGCGCGGTGGTCGAGATCGCGAAGCTCCGCGAGCCGCCTTCCATGAGCGCGTACGAGGTGCGCAGCTTCATCGGCCACAGGGGCCACGGCGTCAGGTCGTCCGGCCGCGACGGGGGCGGCTCGCCGAGCAGCTCGATCTGTGTCACGGACGCGGCGCCCTCGCGGTGCGCGCTCGCGACGCAGTCGGCGCCGGTGTCGCCGCCGCCGACGACGATCACGTGCTTGCCCGCGGCGCTGATCGCCGCCGCGGCCGTTCCGGCGACGGCCCGGTTGCGCTGGTACAGGTACTCCATCGCGAAATGCACGCCGTCGAGCTCCCGACCCGGGATCGGGAGGTCGCGGGGGACACGCGAGCCGATCGCGAGGACGACCGCGTCGAAGCCCTCGGTCAGCTCGGCCGGGTCGACGTCCACGCCGACGTCGGCGCCGAACCGGAACTCGACGCCCTCGTCGGCGAGCTGCTCCAGGCGCCGCTCGACGACGCGCTTCTCGATCTTGAAGTCGGGGACGCCGAAGCGGAGCAGCCCGCCGCCGGCCTCGTCGCGCTCGAAGACGGTGACGAGGTGGCCGGCACGGTTGAGCTGCTGCGCGCACGCGAGACCGGCAGGCCCGGAGCCGACGACGGCCACGGTGCGGCCGGAACGCTGCTTGGGGGGCTGCGGGACGATCCAGCCCTCGTCCCAGGCGCGCGCCGCGATCGCGAGCTCGATCTGCTTGATCGACACCGCGTTGCCCTCGTCGATCTCGAGCACGCACGCCGCCTCGCACGGCGCGGGGCAGAGGCGGCCCGTGAACTCCGGGAAGTTGTTCGTGCGGTGCAGCTGGTCGAGCGCCTCGTGGAAGCGGTCGCGGTAGACGAGGTCGTTCCACTCGGGGACGAGGTTGCCGAGCGGGCAGCCGCTGTGGCAGAAGGGCACGCCGCACTCCATGCAACGGGCCCCCTGCTCGCGGAGCTCGACGAGCGGGAGCGTCTTGACGAACTCGCGGTGGTCGCCGATCCGCTCCGCCGGCGGCCGCTCCGGCGTCTCCGCGCGCTTCAGCTTGAGGAAGGCTCCGAGCTCGCCCATTACGCAGCGGCCTCGGCGGTCTCCGTCTCGGCGGTGAGGAAGCCCTCGCCGCCGGTGGAAAGCGGTTGGTCGGAATGCTCGAGCGCCCGCTTGTAGTCGTGCGGCAGCACCTTCACGAAGCGTTCGAGCGAGGCCTCCCAGGCGGCGAGCAGCCGCGCGGCGACGGGCGAGCCGGTGCGCCGCCCGTGCTCCTCGACGAGCGCGCGCAGCGCCTCCGCGTCCCCGTTCTCCACGCGCTCGAGCCCGACGAGCTCGCTGTTGCACCGGGTCGCGAACGTGCCGTCCTCGTCGAGGACGTACGCGATGCCGCCGCTCATGCCGGCGGCGAAGTTTCGCCCCGTCCGGCCGAGCACGACGACGACGCCTCCGGTCATGTACTCGCAGCCGTGGTCGCCGACGCCCTCGACGACGGCGTGCGCGCCGGAGTTGCGGACGGCGAAGCGCTCGCCGACGACGCCGCGGAAGAACGTGCGGCCGCGCGTCGCTCCGTAGAGGATCGTATTGCCGGCGATCACGTTCTCCTCGGCGCGGAAGCCGGCGCCGTCGGGTGGGCGCAGCGCCAGCACGCCGCCGGAGAGGCCCTTGCCGACGTAGTCGTTCGCGTCACCGACGAGCGTGAGCTCGACGCCGGGGGCGAGCCACGCGCCGAAGGACTGCCCGGCCGCGCCGTGCAGCGTGTAGCGGATCGAGCCCTCCGGCAGCCCGGCCGCGCCGTGCGCGCGCGTGACGGCGTTCGAGAGCAGGCCGCCCACGGTGCGGTTGACGTTGCGGATCGCGAACTCCGCCTCGACCGGCGCGCCGCCGGCGATCGTCTCGCCCGCGGCCTCGATCAGCGTCCAGTCGAGCGCGTCGCCGAGCGCCGGCTCCTGCGGACAGGTCCGCCGCAGCGGCGCGCCGGGCGACGCCTCGGGCCGGCGCAGCACGTTCGACAGGTCGATCCCGCGCGCCATCCAGTCCGCGAGCGCCTCGTCGGCGTCGAGCAGGTCGACGCGGCCGATCAGGTCATCGAAGGTCGCGACGCCGAGCCGCGCCATCAGCTGCCGCGCCTCCTCGGCGATGAAGAAGAAGAGATTGACGACGTGCTCGGGCTTGCCGGCGAAGCGCTTGCGCAGCTCGGGATCCTGCGTGGCGATCCCGACAGGGCACGTGTTCAGGTGGCAGGCGCGCATCATCACGCAGCCCGTCGCGATGAGCGGGGCGGTTGCGAAGCCCATCTCGTCCGCGCCGAGCAGCGCCGCGACGACGACGTCGCGCCCCGTCTTCAGCTGCCCGTCGGTCTGCACCCAGATCCGCGAGCGCAGGTCGTTCAGCACGAGCGTCTGCTGCGTCTCGGCGAGCCCGATCTCCCACGGGATGCCTGCGTGCAGGATCGAAGAGACGGGCGACGCGCCGGTGCCGCCCTCGTGCCCTGAGATGAGCACGTGGTCGGCGCCCGCCTTCGCGACGCCGGCGGCGACGGTGCCGACGCCGACCTCGGCCACGAGCTTGACGGAGATCCGCGCGTCGGGATTGCCGCAGCGCAGGTCATAGATCAGCTGCTTCAGGTCCTCGATCGAGTAGATGTCGTGGTGCGGCGGCGGCGAGATCAGGCCGACGCCCGGCGTCGTCATGCGGACGCTCGCGATGTAGCGGTCGACCTTGTGGCCCGGGAGCTGGCCGCCCTCCCCGGGCTTCGCGCCCTGCGCCATCTTGATCTGCAGCTCGTCGGCGTTCGCGAGGTAGTGGGCGTTGACGCCGAAGCGCCCCGACGCGACCTGTTTGATCTTCGAGCGGCGCGAGTCGCCGTTCGGGTCGGGGACGTAGCGGACGGGGTCCTCGCCGCCCTCGCCCGTGTTCGAGCGGCCGCCGATCCGGTTCATCGCCACGGCGAGCGTCTCGTGGGCCTCGCGCGAGATCGAGCCGAGCGACATCGCGCCGGTGGAGAAGCGCTTGACGATCTCGCTCGCAGGCTCGACCTCGTCGAGCGGGATGCCGCCGTCCTCGGGAAAGCGGAACTTCATCAGCCCGCGCAGCGTCGAGCGCCGCGCCGAGTCCGCGTTGACGGTGTGCGAGTACTCCTCGTACGTCTCGAAGCGGCCGTTGTGTACGGCGTGCTGGAGGAGCGAGATCGTGTCGGGGTTCCACTGGTGGTGCTCGCCGTCGCGCCGCCACGCGTAGAGGCCCAGCACCGGCAGCAGCTCGTCGCCCGAGCCGGGATAGGCGCGCGCGTGGCGCACGAGTGCTCCCTCGGCGAGGTCGCGGAGACCGATGCCGCCGATCCGCGACGGCGTCGACGTGAAGTAACGGTCGACGAGCCCCGGCGCGAGCCCGACCGCCTCGAAGATCTGCGCGCCGCAGTAGGAGGGAATCGCCGAGATGCCCATCTTCGACATCACCTTGAGCAGGCCCTTGCCGATCCCCTTCAGCGCGCGGGCCTGCGCCTGCTCGACCGTCATCCCCTCCGGCAGCCACCCCTCCTCGACGAGCTCGCCGATCGTCTCGAGCATCAGGTACGGGTTCACCGCCGCGGCGCCGTAGCCGACGAGCACGGCAATGCTGTGCACGCTGCGCGGCTCGCCGGACTCGACGACGATGCCGGTCTGCAGACGCGTCCCCTCGCGCACGAGGTGGTGGTGCACGGCCGCCGTCGCGAGAAGCGACGGCACGGGCGCCCGTGCCGGGCCGGCGCCGCGGTCGGAGAGGATGAGGATGTTCGTGCCAGCGGCGAGAGCCAGGCTCGACTCGGCGCAGATGCGCTCCAGCGCCGTCTCGAGCCCGTCCACTCCGTCCGTGACCGGCCAGGTCGTGTCGACCGTGTGCGCCTTGAAGTAATCGGAGGAGACGTGCCGCAGCCGCTCGAGCTCGCCGTCGCGCAGGATCGGGTTCTCGATCACGAGCTGCCGCGCATGCTCGGGCGTCTCGTCGAGGAGGTTGCGCTCCGAGCCGACGCTCGCCTGGACGCTCATCACGACCGCCTCGCGGATCGAGTCGATCGGCGGGTTCGTGACCTGCGCGAACATCTGCTTGAAGTACGAGTAGAGGAGCGGCTTGCGCTGCGAGAGGACGGCGAGCGGCGTGTCGTTGCCCATCGAGCCGACCGCCTCCTCGGCGTTCCGCGCGAGCGGCGCCAGCATCACCTTCATGTCCTCCTGCGCGTAGCCGAACAGCAGCTGGCGGCGGCGCAGCGGCTCACGGGGCGCCGCCGCCGGCGGCGCCTGGGGGAGGTCCGCGAGCTGGAGCGTCTCGTCGCCGACCCACTGCGCGTACGGCTTGCGGGTCGCGATGGAGAGCTTGATCTCCTCGTTCGGGACGATCCGGTGCTGCTCGAGGTCGACGAGGAAGAGCTTCCCGGGCTGGAGCCGGCCCTTGCGGACGATCTGCGCGGGCTCGTGGACGCTGTCGAGCACGCCGGTCTCGGAGGCGAGCACGACCCAGCCGTCGGCGGTCTCGTGCCAGCGGCCGGGGCGCAGCCCGTTGCGGTCGAGCGTCGCGCCGATCACGCGGCCGTCGGTGAAGGCGACCGCGGCGGGCCCGTCCCACGCCTCCATCAGGCACTGGTGGTAGGCGTAGAAGCCCTTGAGCTCGTCCGGCAGGTCGGCGCGGCCGGCGTAGGCCTCGGGGATCATCATCATCACCGCGTGCGGCAGGGTGCGGCCGGCGAGCACGAGCAGCTCGAGCACGTTGTCGAGCGTGGCCGTGTCGGAGCCGCCCGGCCGGATCACCGGCAGCACCTTTGCGAGGTCGTCGCCGAAGAGATCCGAGGCGAGCTGCGACTCGCGTGCACGCATCCAGTTGACGTTGCCGCGCAGCGTGTTGATCTCGCCGTTGTGGGCGATCATCCGGTAGGGGTGCGCGAGCTCCCAGCTCGGGAACGTGTTCGTCGAGTAGCGGGAGTGCACGAGCGCGAGCGCGCTCGCGAACCGCTCGTCGCCGAGGTCGGGGTAGAAGCGCGCGAGCTGCGGCGCCGTCAGCATCCCCTTGTAGACGAGCGTCCGCGAGGAGAGGCTCGGCACGACGAGGGCCGGGCCGGCCGCGAGCTCGGCAACGCGGCGGATCACGTAGAGCTTCCGCTCGAACGCGTCCTGGTCGCGCTTCAGCTCCGGGGAGGCTCCGACGACGACCTGGCGGATCCTCGGCGCGACCGCCGTCGCGGTGCGCCCGGCGTGGCTCGGCTCGACCGGCACGTCGCGCCAGCCGAGCAGCCGCTGCCCCTCGTCGGCGATCGCCCGCTCGACGATCTCCTCGAGCCCGCGCCGCGCTGTGTCGTCCTGCGGCAGGAAGCAGGCGCCGACGCCGTAGGCGCCGGCGGGCGGCAGCCCCCGGAGCTCCGCGCGAAAGAACGCGTCCGGGAGCTGGACGAGGATGCCGGCGCCGTCGCCCGAGTCGGCGTCGGCTCCCGCCGCGCCGCGGTGCTCGAGGTTCGAGAGCGCGGTCAGCGCCTTCGCCACGGCCTCGTGGCTCGGCTCGCCGCTCAGGCGCGCGACGAAGGCGACGCCGCAGGCGTCGTGCTCGAACGCCGGGTCGTACAGCCCGGACGGGCCGGGCGGTGCGGACTGTGCGGTGTCGGGTCGACGGTGCGGCAACGGGCAACTGCCTCGCAGTCAGAGAGAGGTGGAAAGGGCTCCGCCTGGTGTGGCTAGTCGGCGGTGGCGGAAGGGAGGCCGACTAGCGCAGACGCGCGCGCGCAGCGAAGACGATGAAGTTCGGCTTCGGGGAGATGAGCGCGCGGACCATCGGTCTCCCCAGACTACCCGGGGATCCCGGAGAGTCAAGGGTGTTCTCCGGTTCCAGCTCCGGTCCGGCGGCCCCGGTCGGATTTGACAGGCGCCGCTCCCGCATGCATGCTGGGACGGCGATGACGACCGCGCTGACACGCATCCCCTCGAGCCGCCTGCGGCTCACGGGCGCGTCCGCGCTCATTCTGATCGTCGCCATCCTCATTCTCCCCCTCTAGGGGGAGGACGCGAACACGCGCCAAACAGGCGCAGACACCGACCTAGCCACACCATAGGTGCGCCCTTCACTGGGAAAGGCAAAGGAGGAGTTGTTCGTGTCCCCTCGCAGGATCTCGATCTTCGATACGACGTTGCGTGACGGTGAGCAGTCGCCGGGGATCGCGCTGCAGCCGCACGAGAAGGCGGAGATTGCCGAGCAGCTCGAGCGGCTCGGCGTCGACGTCATCGAGGCGGGCTTCCCGGGGGCGTCACCCGGAGATTTCGAGGGCGTCCGCGAGGTTGCCGCAGCCGTCCGGACACCCACCGTGGCCGCGCTCGCCCGCACCCGCGCCGAGGATCTCGACGCCGCGGCCGAGGCGCTCGCCGGCGCGCGGCGCTCGCGCATCCACGTGTTCATCGCGACGAGCCCCTTGCACATGGAGAAGAAGCTCGGCTTCGAGCCGGATGAGGTCGTGCAGCAGGCGCGCTGGGCCGTCGAGTACGCATCGTCTCTCGCCGACGAGGTGGAGTTCTCCTGCGAGGACGCCACCCGCTCCGATCCGGCGTTCGTCGCCCGCGTCTGCCGCGCCGCGATCGAGGGCGGCGCGACCGTCGTCAACCTGCCGGACACCGTCGGCTACGCGCTGCCCGGCCAGTACGCGGTGTTCCTCACCGAGGTCCGGCGGCGCTGCCCCGAGCTTTGCGACGTGACGCTCTCCGTGCACTGCCACGACGACCTCGGGCTCGCCGTCGCCAACTCGCTCGCGGGCGTGCAGGCGGGAGCCGGACAGATCGAGTGCACGGTCAACGGAATCGGCGAGCGCGCGGGCAACGCGTCGCTCGAGGAGATCGTCGTAGCGCTGCGCGTCCGCAACGACTACTTCGCCGTCGCAACCGGCATCGACACGTCGGAGATCGCCGCCTCCTCCCGGCTCGTCTCCGAGCGCACCGGCTACCTCGTGCAGCCCAACAAGGCGGTCGTCGGCGCGAACGCGTTCGCGCACGAGGCAGGCATCCACCAGGACGGCATGCTCAAGGACACGCGGACGTACCAGATCATCGACCCGGCCGAGGTGGGAGTGCGCATGACGCTCCCGCTCGGCAAGCATTCCGGCCGGCATGCGTTCGCGCGCGCCTGCGCGGAGCGTGGCATGCATCTCAGCGGCGAGGACCTGAACGCGGCGTTCCGCCGCTTCAAGGAGCTCGCCGACAGCGGCGGCGCTGTGTCGCTCGACGCGGTTTTCGAGGGGGTGACGGCATGAGCCAGACCGTGGCCTGCCTCGCCGGCGCGGGTACCGCCCCCGAGCTGATGGCGGAGGCGTCACTTGCGCTCGACGCGGTCGCGCGCCTGCACGGCTTCACGCTCGAGCAGGTGCACGCGCCGTTCGGCGCGGTCGCCCACGCCCGTCTCGGCCAGTCCGTGCCCCTGAGCACGCGGTCCGTGCTGCTCGGCGCGGACGCCGTGCTCGTCGCGGGTGCCGAGGAGCCCGCGCTCGCCGACGTGATGAGCGAGCTCGACCTGCGGGCCAGAGTGACTCGTGTCCGCTTCGGCCACTACGACGACGTCGCGTTCGTCACCGCGCTCGACGAGTCGAGCCCGGAGTGGGCGATGGAGCGGGCCTTCCGGCTCGCGGAGTCCCGCTCTCTCCGGCTCGCCTGCGTCGGCGACGACGAGTGGCGCGAGGTCTCCGACGCAGTCGCACGGGAGCACGAGCACGTGCGTGTCGAGCATCTCTCGCCGCGCGCCGCGCTGCCGCTGGCGGCGTTCCAGGCGAGCCGTTTCGACGTTGTCGCCGTCGCACCGGCCTGGGCCGAGACGATGGTGGAGATCGCCGCAGCGCCCGCAGCCGACCGGGTCGCGGCCCACGCGCTCCTCGCCGAGCACGGCCCGAGCCTGTTCGTGCCGTCGCCGGACGGCGGCTTCGCACTCGCAGGCACGGGGAGCGTCAATCCGAGCAGCATGCTGCTCGCCGCGGCGCTCGCGCTCGAGCTCGGGCTCGGGCAGCCGGGGGCCGCCGCGACGCTGGCCGGCGCCGTGTCGGCCGCGCTCGTCGACGGGCCGCGTACGCCGGACCTGCTCCGCTACGGCGTCGGCGCGACGACGCGGGAGTTCACGTCCCGCGTGCTCGCCGGCTTCCAGGTCTCCGTCCGCAACGCCGAGTTCTGGCCGGGCGCGGCATGAGGATGAACGGTGCAGACGCGGTCCTCCGCTCACTCGAGGCGGAGGGGGTGGAGGTCATGTTCGGCCTGCCGGGCGGCGCGATCCTGCCGCTGTACGACGCGATCGCGCGCGGCACGTCCGTCCGGCACGTGCTGGCCCGCCACGAGCAGGGGGCCGGCCACATGGCCGAGGGCTACGCCCGCGCCTCCGGCCGCGTCGGCGTCGCCATCGCGACGTCGGGGCCGGGCGCGACGAACCTCGTCACGCCGATCGCCGACGCGTGGATGGACTCGACCCCGCTCGTCTGCATCACCGGCCAGGTGCGCTCGAACCTGATCGGCACCGACGCCTTCCAGGAGTGCGACATCACCGGGATCACGATCCCGATCGTCAAGCACTCGTGGCTCGTGCAGGACGTCGAGGAGATCCCGCACGTGATCAAGGCCGCCTTCCACGTCGCGCAGACCGGCCGCTGCGGGCCGGTGCTCGTGGACATCCCGCGCGACGTACAGGAGGCCGAGCTCGACTTCTCCTACCCCGACGACGTCTCCCTGCCGGGATGGAAGCCGCCCCGCCGCGGGCATACACGCCAGATCGAGGCCTCTGCTCAGGCCATCGTGGCAGCGGAGCGGCCCATCCTGTACGTCGGGGGCGGGGTTCTCAATGCGCACGCGACCGACGAGCTGCTTGCGTTCGCGGAGGCCGGCCGGCTCCCGGTCGTGACGACGCTGATGGCGAAGAGCGCGTTCCCGGAGTCGCACGAGCTGCACGCCGGCTGGCCCGGGATGCACGGGCCGAAGTGGTCGAACTGGGCACTGAACAAGGCGGAGCTGATCGTCGCGGTCGGCTCGCGCTTCGACGACCGCGTCACCGGCAAGGTGTCGGCGTTCGCTCCCGGAGCGACCGTCGTTCATCTCGACGTCGACGCGGCCGAGATCTCGAAGATCCGGCACGCGGACCTGCCGGTCGTCGGCCCGCTCAAGCCGATCCTCGCCGCGCTCGCGAGCGCGATGGCCGAGCACGCGAAGCCGGGACGGACCGACGCGTGGCTGCGCCAGATCGCGGACTGGCGGGAGGAGTTCCCGCTGCGCTACCGCCGCGAGGGCGAGCTGCTCAAGCCGCAGCGCGTGCTCGAGGCGCTGCAGGAGCTCACCGCCGGACGCGACGACGTCATCTGGACGACCGGCGTCGGCCAGCACCAGATGTGGGCGATGCAGTACCTGCGTCTCGACCGGCCGCGCACGTTCATCACCTCGGGCGGGCTCGGGACGATGGGCTACGGCATCCCCGCGGCGATCGGCGCGAAGGCCGCGCGCCCGGACGCGACGGTCGTCTGCGTCGACGGCGACGGCTGTTTCCAGATGACCCAGCAGGAGCTCGCGACTTCCGTGCTCGAGGAGCTGCCGATCGTCGTCGTGGTTGTCAACAACGGCTACCTCGGCATGGTGCGACAGTGGCAGGACATGTTCTTCAACGAGCGCTTCTCGCAGATCCGCCTCACGCAGTCGCTTCCCGACTACGCCGGCCTCGCGCGTGCCTACGGGGCGCTCGGGTTCACGGTCGAGAGCGAGGACGAGCTCGAGGACGCGCTGGCGCAGGCGCTGGCGTCGGGCCGCACCGCCGTCGTCGACGCCCGCGTCGACCCGCGGGAGCACTGCTTCCCGATGATCCCGGCCGGTGCGGCCGCACTCGATCTGGTGGAGTTCGAGGACGACACATCCGAGGTGACCCTGTGAGACACACGCTGTCCGTCCTCGTCGAGAACAAGCCCGGTGCGCTCACGCGCATCACGAGCATGTTCGCGCGCCGGAACTTCAACATCGAGAGCCTCGCCGTCGGCCCGACCGAGCGGCACGACGTGTCGCGGATCACGCTGCGCGTCGACTGCGAGACGCTGCCGCTCGAGCAGATCGAGAAGCAGATGCACAAGCTCGTGAACGTGCTGCGCGTGTCGGAGCTCACGCCGGGAGAGTCGATCGAGCGCGAGCTCGCGCTGTTGAAGGTCGCGGCTGCGCCGGGCACGCGCGCCGAGCTGATGGCGCTCGGCGACGTCTTCAACGCGCGCGTCGCGGACCTCGGTCCCGACGCCATCGTCTTCGAGCTGACCGGGTCGCCGGAGGAGGTGGACTCCTTCGAGGAGCTCGTCCGCCCGCACGGCCTGCAGGAGCTCGTCCGCACCGGTCGCATCGGCCTCGGCCGCGCGAACCGCCCGAAGCCCAACCGACCCAGGCAGCACGTCCTGGCCTGACGAAAGGAGCCGAACCGAATGGCGACCATCCACCGCGACGGCAATCTCGGCCTCCTGAACGGGAAGGTCGCCGTGATCGGCTACGGCAGCCAGGGCCACGCGCACGCGCTGAACCTGCGCGACTCCGGCGTCGAGGTCCAGGTCGGGCTGCGCGACGGCAGTCCCTCTCGCGAGGCGGCGGAAGAGGCCGGCCTCGACGTGAGGCCCATCGCCGAGGCGGTCCGCGGGGCGCAGGTGGTCGCACTGCTGCTGCCGGACCACGTGCAGAAGGGCGTCTGGGACGAGTTCGTCGCCCCGAACCTCGAGCCGGGGACGGCGGTGCTGTTCGCGCACGGGCTCAACATCCACTTCGGCCGCATCGCACCGCCGGCGGACCACGACGTGATCATGGTCGCGCCGAAGGCGCCTGGCCATCGCGTCCGCGAGCTCTACGTCTCGGGCGCCGGCACGCCGGGCCTCGTCGCGGTGCACCAGGACGCGAGCGGCCGCGCGCTCGAGCTCGCGCTCGCGTACGGCGTCGGCATCGGCTGCGGACGCGTGGGCCTGCTCGAGACGACGTTCGCCGAGGAGACGGAGAGCGACCTGTTCGGCGAGCAGGCCGTCCTCTGCGGCGGCGTGCCCGCGCTCGTGCAGGCGGGCTTCGACATCCTCATCGAGGCCGGCTATCAGCCGGAGATCGCGTACTACGAGTGCCTGAACGAGTTGAAGCTGATCGTCGACCTGCTCTACCAGGGCGGCTACGAGTACATGCGCTACTCCGTCTCCGACGTTGCCGAGTACGGCGACCTGTCGCGCGGAACGCGCGTCGTCGACGAGCGTGTGCGCGAGGCGATGCGCGGGATCCTCGAGGAGATCCGCAGCGGCGCGTTCGCGAAGGAGCTCTTCGCAGACGACGACGCGGGCAGGCCGAAGTTCGACGAGCTGCGCAAGGACGGCAAGCAGCGGGCCGACGAGATCGAGCGCGTCGGCAAGGAGCTGCGCGAGCTTGCCGGCATCGAGGGTTTGTTGGGCGCGGAGGCTTCGCCCTCCGGCCGGCCATGAGCGCCGGCCGACGTCACGACCGGCCGGAGCGCGATGGCGTCTGTTGACGTCGGCATCGCCCTTCTCGGGTACGGCACGGTCGGCTCTTCCGTAAACCGGCTGCTCGTCGAGAGCGCCGACGAGATCGAGCGCGCGACGGGTCACCGGCTGCGCGTCGTCCGCGCGCTCGTCCGCGACCCGGCGAAGGAGCGTCCGTTTCCCGTCGCCGAGGGCGTGCTCACGACCGACTTCGCCGACGTGCGCGACGACCCGGCCGTCGACGTCGTCGCCGAGGTGATGGGCGGGCTCGAGCCGGCGGGCGCCTACGTGCGCGAGCTGCTGCGCGCCGGCAAGTCCGTCGTCTCGGCGAACAAGCAGCTCGTCGCCCGCCATGGCGCCGAGCTGTTCGCGACCGCCTCCGCCGCCGGCGTGCAGCTGCGCTTCGAGGCGTCGGTCTGCGCGGCGATTCCGGTCGTCAAGGTGCTGCGCGAGTCGCTCGTCGTCGCGCACGTGCACCGCGTGCTCGGGATCGTGAACGGCACGACGAACTTCGTCCTTTCCCGCATGGAGCGCGGCGGCTCGTACGCGGAGGCGCTCGCGGAGGCGCAGGAGCTCGGCTACGCGGAGGCCGACCCGACGGACGACGTCAGCGGCGCCGACGCCGCCGCGAAGATGGCGATCCTCGCGACGGTCGCCTTCGGCTCGCGCGTCACCCTCGAAGACGTCGAGTGCCGCGGGATCGAGGAGATCGAGCCGGTGCACGTGCAGGCCGCCGCCGAGCTGGGCATGGTCGTGCGGCTCGTCGGCATCGCAACCCTCTCGAACGGCTCGGTGGACGTGCGCGTGCAGCCCGCGCTCGTCGACCGCTCGCATCCACTCGCCGCCGTCGACGGCGCGTTCAACGCGGTGATGCTCCAGGGCGACGCGATCCGCGAGATCACGCTCGGGGGGCCGGGCGCCGGCGGGATCGAGACCGCGTCTGCCGTCGTCGCCGACCTCGTCAGCGTGGTGGGCACGGCCGGCACCGGCTTTCTCCAGAACGATGCCTGCTGGCGCGAGCTCGAGCGCCTGCCGCCGAGCGAGTGGCGGGCGCCGTTCTACGTGCACCTCAACGTCGCCGACCGCCCGGGCGTGCTCGCGCACGCCGCGAGCAGGCTCGCCGCGCACAACGTCTCGGTCGCTCAGCTCGTGCAGCACCCGCACGAGGGCGAGGCGTCGCTCGACATCGTCCTGCATGAGGCGCCGGTGGGCGAGCTGACCGCGGCGCTCACCGAGATCGCCGCCTTTCCGGAGGTCCTGCGAGCCCCTTTTGCCCTGCCGGTGATCACGGAGCGGAGCTTGTGAGGCCCAGCCTCGCCGAGCGGTGGGCCGATCATCTGCCGCAGCTCGCCGGCGTCCCCATCGTCACGCTCGGCGAGGGCTCGACGCCGCTGCTGGCGGCGCCGCGCCTGTCGGAGCGGCTCGGGCTCGAGCTCTGGCTGAAGTGGGAGGGCTCGAACCCCACGGGCTCGTTCAAGGACCGCGGCATGACCGTCGCCGTCTCTCGGGCGCGTGCGGACGGCGCGAGCGGCGTCGTCTGCGCGTCGACCGGGAACACCGCCGCGTCGGCGGCCGCGTACGCGGCGCGCGCGGGGATCCAGGCGACGATCGTGGTGGCGAAGGGCGCCGCCGCGAGCTCGAAGCTCGCCCAGGTGCTCGCCGTCGGCGCGCGGGTGGTGGAGGTGCCGGGCACGTTCTCGGACGCGTACGACGCGTCGCTCGAGCTCGCGGAGCGCGAGGGCTGGGTCGTCGTCAACTCGACGAACGACCACCGCATCGCGGGGCAGATGACCGCCGCGTTCGAGATCGTCGAGGAGCTCGGCGGACTGCCCGACGTGCTCACGCTGCCCTACGGCGGCGGCGGCAACACGAAGGCGTACGCCCGCGGCTTCGTCGAGATTGCCGGCGGGCTGCCGCGCCTGCACCCGGCGCAGGCGGAACGACGCGCCGACACGGCCGCGTCCGCGATCCGGATCGTCGAGCCGATCCACCGGCCCGAGGTCGAGGAGGCGATGGCGCGTTCCGGCGGCTCCGTCGTCACGGTGAGCGAGGACGAGATCGCAGGCGCGTGGCGCGCCGTGCGCCTCGAGGAGGGGGTCTTCTGCGAGCCGGCCTCAGCGGCCGGAATCGCCGCGCTCCTGCGCGGCGTCGCCAGTCCGGGCGAGCGTGTCGTCTGCGTGCTCACGGGGCACGGGCTCAAGGATCCGGCCGCGGTCGAGAGGGCCGCCGCGTGAGGCTGCACGTGCGTGCGCCGGCCACCAGCGCGAACCTCGGCCCCGGCTTCGACGTGGCGGGAGTCGCGCTCGACCTCTGGAACGAGCTCGAGGTCGGCGACGCGGACGGTCCCGTCGACGAGGAGCATCTCGGCGTGCGCGCGTTCGCGCGCTTCGCGTCGCCCGCGGGACGGTCGTTCCGCTTCACCGACCGGATCCCGCGCGAGCGCGGACTCGGCTCGAGCGCGGCCGTGGTCGCCCTCGGGCTCGTCGCGGGCGCGCTCGCGGCCGGCGCGGATCCGACCGCCGACGAGCTGCTCGCCGAGGGGTTGCAGCTCGAAGGGCACGCCGACAATCTGGCCGCCGCTCTCGCGGGCGGCGTCTGCCTGACCTGGGACGGGCACGTCACACGCATCGCCGACGACCTTCCGGCCGCGGCGATTGCGGTTGTCCCAGAGCAGCGCGTGAAGACGGCGGAGGCGCGCGCATCGTTGCCGCAGGCGGTGCCGCACGCCGATGCCGTCTTCAGCGCTGTCCACGCGACGCTGCTCGGCGCCGCGCTCGCCTCCGGCGACAAGACGCTGTTCGCCGCAAGCGCCGAGGACCGCCTGCACGAGCCCTACCGCGCCGTGCACGCGCCACACCTCGAGGCGATCCGCAGGGACCTGCCCGCGGGTGCGCTCGGCGCGACGCTCTCCGGCTCGGGCCCGACGGTGATCGTCTGGGCCGAGAAGGAGCGTGTGGCCGAGGTCGTCGCCGCGCTCGCCGCCCGCTTCCCCGCGCACGACGTCATGCATCTGCCCGTCACGACCACAGGAGCCGGCCCAGTATGAGCGATCCCTACGTCCGTCCGTCCGATCCGGCCAAGCGGCACAGCGCCGCGCTGACGGACGGCGTCGACCGCGCGCCCGCCCGCGCGATGCTCAAGGGCATCGGGATCGACGACGACGCGCTCGCGCGTCCACTTGTCGGCATCGCGACGACGTGGATCGAGACGATGCCGTGCAACTGGAACCAGCGCGAGCTCGCGCGCCACGTCCGGCGCGGCATCCTCGAAGCCGGCGGCACGCCGGTGGAGTTCAACACGATCGCCGTCAGCGACGGCGTCTCGATGGGGACGGAGGGGATGCGCGCCTCACTCGTCTCGCGCGAGGTGATCGCCGACTCGATCGAGCTCGTCGTGCGGGGCCACCTGCTCGACGGCCTCGTCTGCCTCGTAGGCTGCGACAAGACGATCCCGGCCGCGGTGATGGCGCTCGCGCGCCTCGACGTGCCGGGGCTCGTCCTCTACAACGGCTCGATCGCACCGGGCCGCTTCCGGGGCCGTGACGTGACGATCCAGGACGTCTTCGAGGCCGTCGGCGCCGCCGCGGCGGGAAGCATGAGCAACGCGGACGTGCACGAGCTCGAGGACGTCGCCTGCCCGGGCGCGGGCGCGTGCGGCGGCCAGTTCACGGCGAACACGATGGCGACGGTGCTCGAGTTCCTCGGCATCAGCCCGGCCGGGCTCAACGACGTGCCGGCGGTCGACCCGGCGAAGCACCAGGCGGCCTACGACGCGGGCCGGATCGCGATGCGGCTCGTCCGCGACGATGTGCGGCCGTCGCAGATCTTGACGCGCGACGCGCTCGAGAACGCGATCGCCTCCGTCGCGGCGACAGGCGGCTCGACGAACGGCGTGCTGCACCTGCTCGCGATCGCGCGCGAGCTCGGCATCCCGCTCGAGCTCGAGGACTTCGACCGGATCGCCGGGCAGACGCCGATTGTCGCGGACATCAAGCCGGCCGGGCGCTTCGTCGCGACCGACCTACACGCCGCCGGCGGCGTCGCGCTCGTCGCCCGCGAGCTGCTGAAGGCCGGGCTCGTGCACGGCGACGCGCCGAACGTCGACGGCCGCTCGCTCGCACAGGTCGCGACGGCGGTCGTCGAGACGCCCGGCCAGGAGGTCGTCGTGCCGCTCGAGCGCCCGCTGAAGGCGAGCGGCGGCCTCGCGATCCTGCGCGGCAACCTCGCGCCCGAGGGGTGCGTCGTGAAGCTCGCCGGACACGAGCGGCTCTTCCACCGCGGCCCCGCGCGCGTGTTCGACTCCGAGGAGGACTGCTTCGCCGCCGTCAAGGGCCGGGAAGTGCTGCCCGGCGACGTCGTCGTGATCCGCTACGAGGGCCCCGCCGGCGGCCCCGGCATGCGCGAGATGCTGCACGTCACCGCCGCCCTCGTCGGCGAGGGGCTCGGCGAGGAGGTCGCGCTGATCACGGACGGCCGCTTCTCGGGCGCGACCCACGGGCTGATGGTCGGCCACATGGCGCCGGAGGCCGCCCGCGGCGGCCCGCTCGCCGCGCTGCGCGACGGCGACGTGGTCGAGATCGACGTGCACGGGCGAGAGTTGCGCGTCGAGCTGTCGGAGGGCGAGCTGGCCGCGCGCCTCGCAGCCGTCAAGCCCCCGAGGCCCCGCTATCTGAGCGGCGTCCTTGCCCGCTACGCCGCCCACGTCTCGTCGGCTTCCGAAGGAGCCGTGCTGACGTGAGCTTTCTTTTGTATAGTGCAGGACTGGAGACGGGCGCGTCCCGCTCCACATCGAGAGAGGCAGAGGGAACCGGCCCTGTGAAGCCTCGGCAACCTGCTCGGGAGAGCGTGGTGCCAAACCCGGCCGAGTCGCCAATCGGGGCTCGGAGGATGTCGAGCAACGGACGAGAGGAGAAGGAGTAGTGTCCGCCACCGCACTTCGCTGTCGCAGCTGCGAGACGCAGTACCCGCTGGACCCGATCGGCGTCTGTTCCCGCTGCTTCGGGCCGCTCGAGCCGGTCTACGACCGCGACGAGCAGCGCCGCACGGTCAGCCGCGATTCGATCGCAGCCGGCCCGCCCTCGCTCTGGCGCTACGCGCCGCTGCTGCCGGTCGCGCCACCGGCCGAGCCGCGGCTCGCGCCCGGCCTGACACCGCTCGTCGCCGCGCCGCGGCTCGCCTCGGCGATCGGCGTGCGCGAGCTGTGGCTCAAGCTCGACACGGCAAACCCGACGCATTCGTTCAAGGATCGCGTCGTCGCCGTCGCCTGCGCGAAGGCGCTCGAGCTCGGCCGCACGACGCTCGCCTGCTCCTCGACCGGGAACCTCGCGAACGCGGTCGCCGCGCGCGCCGCCGCGGAGGGGATCGAGGCCGCCGTCCTCGTGCCCGCCGACCTCGAGCCGGAGAAGCTGATCGCGACCGCCGTTTACGGCGCCACGATCTTCGCCGTCCGCGGCAGCTACGACGACTGCAGCCGGCTCAGCGTCGAGCTCTCGTTCGAGCTGGACTGGGCGTTCGTCAACGTCGGGCTGCGCGCGTACTACGCGGAGGGGTCGAAGACGCTCGCGTTCGAGGTGGCCGAGCAGCTCGGCTGGGAGCTGCCCGACGCGGTGATCGCCCCGATCGCCTCGGGCGCGATGTTCTCGAAGGTGCACCAGGGCTTCGGCGAGCTGCTCGAGCTCGGGCTCGTCGAGGGGGAGCGGCCGCGGCTGATCGGCGGCCAGGCCGAGGGGTGCTCGCCGGTCGCGCTCGCCTTTGCCGAGAGCGCCCGCGTCAAGCCGGTGCGGCCGAACACGATCGCGCGGTCGCTCGCGATCGGCAGCCCCGCCGACGGCGACCTCGCCGTCGCCGTCGCCGTCGCCTCGCGCGGCTCGGTGCATGCGGTCGCCGAGGAGGAGATCGCGGAGAACGTCTCGCTGCTCGCCGAGACGACCGGCGTCTTCGGCGAGACGGCCCCCGGCGTCACCCTCGGCGCGCTGCGCGCCGCGGTGGGCCGCGGCGAGCTCGGCGAGGACGACCGCGTCGTGCTGCTCGTCACCGGCGACGGGCTGAAGACGCCAGGCCTCGTCGCCGACCGGCTCGACCCCGTGCTGGTCGAGCCCGACGCCGACCTGATCCTGGAGAGGCTCGGTGTCTCCGTTTAGCCGGCAACACGAAAGGGGTGCACGATGAGAACCGGTCCGCGGCCGGGGTTCCGGTGGACGCGGGAGACGATCGTCTACGCGATCACGCTCTGGTACCGGAAGCACAGCCGGACGCCGCTCACGCGCGAGTGGGACCAGGCGGGCGAGAACCATCCGTCCCGTCAGACGGTCAGCCGCGTGTTCGGCAGCTGGAACGAGGCCATGCACGCGGCGGGCTTCACGCCGCGCCCGCGCGGCCGCCAGCCGAGGTCGCTGACGGAGGGCGCCCTCTCGGATGGCTGACCCACACGTCATCCTCCTGCCCGGCGACGGCGTCGGGCCGGAGGTTGCGGAGCAGGCGAGGCTCGCGCTCGCGCTGCTCGCTCCAGACGTCACGGTCGAGGAGCTGCTGATCGGTGCGGCCGCGATCCGGGCCACGGGCAGTCCACTGACGGAGGAGACGCTCGCGACGTGCCGCGCCTCGACTGCGGTGCTGAAGGGGCCGGTCGGCGACCCCGAGTTCGACGCGGCCGACGTCCGGCCGGAGCAGGGTCTGCTCCGCCTGCGCGCCGGGCTCGACGCCTACGCGAACCTGCGCCCCGCGATCCTCGGCGACGTGGACGTGCTGATCGTCCGTGAGCTCGTGGGCGGGCTCTACTTCGGCGCGAGCGGCGTGCGCGACGACGGCACGGTCTTCGACACGTGCGAGTACCACCCGAGCCAGGTCGAGCGGGTGGCCCGGCGGGCCTTCGCGCTCGCGCAGACGCGGCGCGGGCTCCTCACGTCCGTCGACAAGGCGAACGTGCTCGAGACCTCGCGCATGTGGCGGCGCGTCGTCGATTCGCTGGCGCCGGAATACCCGGACGTGCGGGTGGAGCACATGCTCGTCGACAACGCGGCGATGCAGCTCGCGACCCAGCCGGAGCGCTTCGACGTCCTCGTCACCGAGAACATGTTCGGCGACATCCTCTCCGACCTCGCCGCGGCGGTGACGGGCGGGCTCGGCCTGGCGCCCTCGGCGAGCCTCTCCGACTCCGGTCCGGGCATCTTCGAGCCGGTGCACGGCTCGGCCCCCGACATCGCGGGCCGCGGCATCGCCAACCCCACGGCCATGCTGCGCTCGACCGCCCTCCTGCTCGAGCACGGGCTCGCGCGCCCGCGCGAGGCGCGTGCGCTGGCCGCGGCGGTGGAGGCCGCGCTGGCCGAGCGGCCGACGGTCGACGTGGGCGGTACGGCGACCACCGCCGAGTTCGGCCTCGTAGTAAGGGAACAACTGGCAGTTGACGGGCCGGTCACGGCCACGTAGCGTGAGATCGATGCTCCGCGTCCCTGAAGCCGCGCGCAACACCGCCTCCTTCGGCTTCTTCGGGTACGCCTTTACGCGCTAGCCGGCGCTTTCGTCTTCCCCGCCGCCGCCGGCTAGGTCAGCACTCTCGCGGGACTTCCCTCATCCGTTCGCGAGGAGGCGAACCGTCGATGAACCAAACCCACCCACACACCGTTGCGTACCCGGGGCCACCGGGCTCGCACGCTGCCGCGGCGGCCGCAGCGCTCTTCCCGCGCGAGACGCTCGTGCCGGTCGGCGGCTTCCACGCCGTCGCCGACGCGGTCGCCTGCGCCGACGCCGCACACGGCGTCCTGCCGATCGAGAGCTCGCTCGCCGGCACGGTGGCGGAGACGCATGACCTGCTCAACGAGCACGCGCTTTCGATCGTCGCCGAGGCTGTGCTGCCGATCCATCACGTCCTCGCCGCGTCGGCACAGGTCCCGCTCGACGAGATCCGCATCGTCCGCTCGCATCCGACCGCGCTCGAGCAGTGCCGCGGCCTGCTGAAGCGGATGCCGCGGGCCACGGCCATGCCCGCTGCGACCACGGCGGAGGCGGCGCGGGAAGCGGCGGAGATCGGGGATCCGACCGTCGCCGCGATCGCCGGGGCCGGCGCTGCGGCGCTGTACGGGCTCTTCGTGCTCGAGGAGGACGTCGGCGACGGGCCGGCGTTCACCCGCTTCGTCTCGATCGCGCCGTACACGTGGGTCGGCGCGCGCCGCAGCGAAGCGCGCACGGCGGTCACGTTCGTGACCGACCACCGGCCGGGTGCGCTCTACCACGCGCTCGGCCCCTTCGCGCGCGCGGGCCTGGACCTCGTCCGGCTCGACTCGCGCCCGATTCCGGCGACTCCGTGGAGCTATCGCTTCGACGCCGTGGTTGCGGGGCATCCGCTCGACACCGCGGTCCGCACCGCGCTGGCCGAGCTCGCGGAGATGACGCGCTCGCACCGCGTCCTGGGCGTCTACGAAGCAGCAGAGGAGTCGAGATGAGCACGGAGGAGAAGCGCCTTCCGCTGGCGCCGTCGGGCGACTCGCACGTCGCGCGCGTGCGCCGCGAGATCTCCGATCTCGACCGGTCGCTCGTGGAGCTCGTGAACAAGCGCCTGAAGCTCGTCGCGCAGCTGAAGCGCTACAAGGAGCAGCACGGCATCGGCTTCGTCGACCTCGCGCGTGAGGAATGGATGCTCCAGTACCTCCACCGCATGAACCGCGGCCCGCTCTCGGTCGAGGGGCTGTCGCGCCTCTACCACGAGCTGCTCGCTCTGATGAAGCACGAGGTGCTCGCGCAGGACGGCGCCGAATAGGTCGGCACGGAAACTGGCTTGTGGCGTCTATCTCCACGTTCAAGTGCGTTTCCGCCAGCCACACGTAACCGGTGCTTCGCCGGGCGCGAGCTTGGTCTCGCCTCGAGAGACAGCGCTTAGTCGCGCGATACCCTCGTCCCATGGCAAGGCAACTGATCGTCATTCTCGGTGCCGGCGCTTCCATGGACTGCGCGAATGAGCCCGAGGATTCGGCCTATCTCCGGAAACTCGAGCTGGCTGGAACCAACGCGGCCGCGGAACATGCCGGGAGTTGCGCCGTACCCATCGCTTCGCCCCGACGACTACGTCGAGGTCTTCCCGGGCGGATTTGCGGAGTTCGCGACGACCAACCGGCTTCGCGCGCTCGTCGAGCGAGTACGCGAGGCGCCTGAAGACAATCCCTAGTCCGTACGCGTCAGCGGGTAGGAAGGAGCGTCGCGAAGCCGATCGAGGCGGCAGCCTCGAGGAGTTCCTCGTCGGCTGAGACGAGTACGGTCTCTGCATCTCCGACGGCCTCGAGCGACGCGAGATGGACGGCGTCGTACGCTCGGAGGCGATGCTGCTCCGCGAGTTCGCCGGCTCGGCGCGCGAGCTTCTCGGTGAGCTCGATCCGGTCGACGGCCGCCCAGAGCGCGTCGACACGGTGGCGTGCGATCCCGTGCTGACGTGGTGTCAGGCGCTCGAGGCGTCGCGCGCGTCCGATTGCGGCACGCGCCTCGGGATAGAGGAGCGGTGACGAGATTAGCCGGTCGGCGCCGAGCCAGGCTTCGGCCACGTCGACGGTGCCCGGCTCCGGCAGAAGCAGCTTCACGAACGCCGACGTCTCGACATAGGCGATCAGCCGCGGTCTTCCAGCACGAGATCGCTGAGAGGCCCCGCGGCGTCGATCGGCTTCGGCAGCTTCCCGCGCCAGGGACGCGGCGCGGGCGTGACGAGCCCTTCCCTGATCAGGCGATCGAGCTTCCGTTCGCCATCGACTGGCACCAACCGGGCCACCGCCTTGCCCCGGTCGGTGACGACGATCTCTTCGCCCGCGCCGACGAGGCGCACCCAGCGGCTCAGATCGGCTCGAAGCTCACGGATACCGACATCCATGTCGAAATTGTAGCTACATCGCCAAGGTGTCTTGTAGCGACATGTCTTCGTGGTTGAAGAGAGCCCTCGCAGTCTCCTCGCAGGCGTTTACACAGTCAGCGTGGAGATCGGCGCCGTGTGCGCGGCCTCGTAGGCGGCGATCGCGGCGTCCTCGCGCAGGGTGAGGCCGATCTCGTCGAGGCCCTCGAGCAGGCACTCGCGCTGGAAGTCGTCGAGCTCGAACGGGAAGCCGCCCGCGGTGCGCGCCTCGAGGTCGACCGTCAGCTCCTCGCCCGCGCGGGCGCGGGTCATCAGCTCGCGCACCTGCTCCGCCGGCAACGAGACGGGCAGCAGCCCGATCTTGAACGAGTTCTGGCGGAAGATGTCGCCGAAAGACGGCGCGATCACCGCGTCGAAGCCGTAGTCCTCGAGCGCCCACGGCGCGTGCTCTCGCGACGAGCCGCAGCCGAAGTTACGCCCCGCAAGCAGGATCCGCGTGCCCTGCGCCTCGGGCTGGTTCAGCTCGAAGGCTGGGTCTTTGCGCCAGTCGAAGAAGAGGAACTCGCCGAAGCCCGTCCGCTCGATGCGCTTGAGGAACTGCTTCGGGATGATCTGGTCGGTGTCGACGTCGGGACGGTCGAGCACAGCCGCGCGCGAAGTCACCGTGTGAAACGCCTTCATGCCCCCACCAGCTCGCCGGCGTCGGCGAAGTGGCCGAGAAGCGCGGTCGCCGCGGCCACGGCCGGGCTGACCAGGTGAGTGCGGCCGCCGGCGCCCTGCCGGCCCTCGAAGTTGCGGTTCGAGGTCGAGGCGCAGCGCTCGCCCGGCGCGAGGATGTCCGGGTTCATTCCCAGGCACATCGAGCAACCTGCGCGCCGCCACTCGAAGCCGGCGGCCGTGAAGATCCGGTCGAGGCCCTCTGCCTCGGCCTGTGTCTTCACCTGCGCTGAGCCCGGAACGACCATGGCACGTACGGAGGGGTGTACGTGTCTGCCACGCACGACCGCGGCGGCGGCGCGCAGGTCCTCGATCCTCGAATTCGTGCAAGAGCCGATGAAGACGCGGTCAACGTCGATCTCGCGGATCGGCGTGCCCGGCTCGAGCCCCATGTAGGCGAGCGCACGCTCCGCGGCCGCCTGCTCGTCGGCGTCGTCCATCTCGGCGGGATCGGGCACGGCACCGTCGATCGAGACGACCATGCCCGGGTTCGTCCCCCACGTCACCTGCGACCGGATCGCGGCCACGTCGATCACGAGCTCACGGTCGAACGCCGCGTCGCTATCTGTGGGCAGCGCGCGCCAGCGGTCGAGCGCCTGCTCCCAGGCGGGGCCCTGCGGCGCGGCCGGGCGACCTTCGAGGTAGGCGAACGTCGTGGCGTCCGGCGCGATCATCCCCGCGCGCGCGCCGGCCTCGATCGACATGTTGCAGATCGTCAGGCGGCCCTCCATCGAGAGCTGCTCGATCACGGGCCCCGCGTACTCGATCACGTGGCCGACGCCGCCGTCGACGCCGAGCCGGCCGATCGCGGCGAGCACGAGGTCCTTCGCCGTCACGCCCGGCGGTAGGTCGCCCTCGAAGCGGATCCGCAGCGAGCGCGGCTTGCGCTGCGCGAGCGTCTGCGTGGCAAGCACATGCTCGACCTCCGAGGTGCCGATGCCGAAGGCGAGCGCCCCGAGCGCGCCGTGCGTCGACGTGTGCGAGTCGCCGCAGACGATCGTGATCCCCGGCTGGGTGAGGCCGAGCTCGGGCCCGATCACGTGCACGATCCCCTCGCGGCCGCTGCCGGTCTCGTAGAGAGGGACGCCGAAGTCGGCGCAATTGCGCGCCAGCACGTCGAGCTGCTGCTGCGAGAGCGGGTCGACCGGCGTGTCGTCGCCGGTTGGGACGTTGTGGTCCATCGTCGCCAGCGTCAGATCGGGCCGGCGGACGGGCCGGCCGGCGACCCGCAGCCCCTCGAACGCCTGCGGCGAGGTGACCTCGTGGACCAGATGGAGATCGACGTAGAGCAGGTCGGGGCGGCCCTCGCCGCGGCTCACGACGTGGCTCTCCCAGACCTTCTCGAAGAGCGTCAGGCCCATGCGTCGAGGCTAGCCCGGAGGGGGTGCCGGGAGCAACGGATTGTCCGGTTTCTGGCCGCGACGCTGCTTGGCGCCGGCGAAGTCGAGCATGGAGATCGCGGCCGAGTACCTCGAGCTCGCCGGCGAGCGCAGCCTGTGGGCGCCGATCGCCGAGGAGCACGCGCGCACGGTCGCCACGGTGCTCGAGGTCGTCGAGGCGCACGAGCTACTCGACCGGCACCCTGTCTTGCAGCGCTCGGTGCGCTTGCGCAACCCGTACGTCGACCCGATGAACGCGATCCAGGTCGCGCTGCTCCGCCGCTACCGCGGCGGCGACGAGGACGCCGTCCCGCCGCTGCTGCGCTCGATCGCCGGCATCGCGGCCGCGCTGCGCAATACGGGCCGAGCGGCTCTCCCGCGGCGTCGCCGACGGCTGCAACCAGGTTGCAGACGCCGGGCCGGAAAATCTCGGTGCAGCAACCTGGTTGCGGTCGGAAACCGCTGCCCCGACACTCTCGCTACTACGACGACAAGCCGAAACGTGATCGGCGAGGTCGTCTCCCTGCGCGAGACGCTCGCCGCTCTGCGACGATCGGCGGCGTGACCGAGTTCCGCCGAGTCGACGCGCTGCCGCCGTACGCCTTCGCCGAGGTCGAGCGGCTGAAGCTCGAGCTCCGCCGCGAGGGCAGGGATGTGATCGATCTCGGCTTCGGCAACCCGGACGTACCGCCGTCCGAGGTGTCGATCGAGAAGCTGCGTGAGGCGGCGCTCCTGCCGCGCAACCACCGCTACTCCTCCAGCCGCGGCCTGCCGCGCCTGCGGGAGGCGATCTGCGACCGCTACCGCAGCCGCTTCGGCGTCGAGCTCGACCCGGAGCGCGAGGCGACGCTCGCGCTCGGCGCGAAGGAGGGGCTCGTGCACCTGCTCTGGGTGCTGCTCGGCGCCGGCGACGTCGCGCTCGTGCCGAGCCCGAGCTATCCGATCCACCTGTTCGCGCCCGTCTTCGCGGGCGCCGCCGTCGCGCGCGTCCATGTCGGGGTCGGCATCGACTTCCGCGCGAACGCCGAGGCGGCGTGGCACGCGTCCCAGCCGCGGCCCCGCGTCCTGCTCTGCTCGTTCCCGCACAACCCGACCACCGCCTGCGTCGACCTCGAGCTGATGCAGAGCCTCGTCGACTTCGCGCGTGAGCGCGAGCTCGTGCTCGTGCACGACTTCGCGTACGCCGACCTCGCCTTCGACGGCTACAGGCCGCCGTCGGTCTTCGAGGCCGAGGGCGCGGAGGAAGTCGCGGTCGAGCTGTACTCGCTCACGAAGGGCTTCTCGCTCGCCGGCTGGCGGATCGCGTTCGTGCTCGGGCGCGCGGACGTGATCGCGGCGCTCGCGCGACTCAAGTCGTACCTCGACTACGGCAGCTTCCAGCCCCTCCAGATCGCCGCGGCCGTGACGCTCCGCGAGGCTGCCGCGTACCCGGCCGAGGTGGCGCAGGTGTACCAGGGCCGGCGCAACGCGCTCTGCGACGGGCTCGCGCGGCTCGGCTGGGAGGTCGAGCGGCCGCAGGGGACGATGTTCGTCTGGGCGCGGATCCCGGAGCGGTTCGCCGCGGAGGGAGCGCACGCGTTCGCGCTTCGCCTGCTGCGCGAGGGGCTCGTCGCGGCCAGCCCGGGCAGCGGCTTCGGCGAGGACGGCGAAGGCTTCGTCCGCTTCGCGCTCGTCGAGAACGAGCAGCGGATCGCGCAGGCGGTGCGCGGGATCCGCCGCGTCCTGCGTTCGAGCTCTTAGCCGCCGAGCTCGAGCGTGCCGTCGAGAAACGCGCGGCCGACGACGACGCCGTCGACGCCGGTCGCCTGCACGGCCTCGACGTCGGCCGCGTCGCGGATCCCGCCCGCAGCGAGCACGGTGCCGCCGAAGCCGCGCCGGACCTCGCGCAGCAGCTCGAGGTCGGGGCCGGCGGCTGCGCCGTCGCGCTCGATCGCGGTGCAGACGACATGCGTCACGCCCGCGTCCGTGCAACGCTCGAGCGCTTCGGCCGTCGTCACGCGCGCCGACTCGAGCCACCCCGCCGTGCGCACGATGCCGCCGGCGACGTCGATCGCGACCGCCAGCCGGTCGCCCAGGGCGTCGACGAACGCGGTGAGCGGCAGTGGGCCGAACGCGGCCGTGCCGACGATCACCCGCGTCACCCCGGCCGCGACGAGCGCTTCCGCGTCGGCGACCGTGCGGACGCCGCCGCCGAGCTGCACCGGCACCGGCGCCGCCGCCGTGACGGCCTCGCGCGCGAGTTCGAGCGGCGCGCTCCCGTCCCGCGCCGCTCCCAGCGCCACGACGTGGAGGAGGGGCGGGCCGGAGGCGGCGAGCAGCCGGATCAGCGCGAACGGGTCGCCGGCGTCCACCGTCACGTGCGCGTAGTCGCCCCGGAGGAGGCGGACGGCGCGGCCCTCCAGCATGTCGACCGCCGGGACGATTGGAAAATCTCGTATCACCGTGTTAATATGCTAACACGATGGCAAAGGCACCAGTCTCCGGCGAGCCCTCACATTGGCCGACGCCAGAACACGAGGAGCTGTTCGCGGCGATCGCGTCGCTGCGGACACAGGACGAGGTGGAGAGGTTCCTGCGGGACCTGTGCACGCTCGCGGAGCTGGACGCGATGGCGCACCGCTGGCAGATGGCGCGGCTGCTGAACGAGGGCCTGCCGTATCTGGAGGTGGCGCGCCGCGCGCACGCGTCGACGACGACGGTGACGCGCGTGGCGCAGTGGCTGCACCGCGGCGAAGGCGGCTACGCGCTGGCGCTCCGCCGCCGCCGGAACGCCTGAGAGTCGCCGTCCCCTCCAAGGGCCGGCTGCGTGAGCCGGCGATCGCACTGCTCGAGGACGCCGGGCTCGGGCCGGAGACGCCCGGCGACCGCGCGCTCGCGTTTCCCTGCCGGCACGCGCCCGTGGAGGCGCTGCTCGTCCGCGCGGACGACGTTCCCGAGTACGTGCAGGACGGCGTCGTCGACTGCGGCATCACCGGCCTCGACCTCGTCCGCGAGCGCGGCGCGAACGTCACCGAGGTTCTGCGGCTCGGCTTCGGCGCGTGCACGCTCGAGGTGGCCGTGCCGGTGGAGTCGACCCTGCGCTCGGCGGGAGAACTGCGCGGCGCCCGCGTTGCGACGACGTTCCCACACCTGGCGGCCGCGTTGCTGCCCGAACCGGTGGAGCTCGTGCCGGTCGACGGCTCCGTCGAGCTCGCGCCCCGGCTCGGTCTCGCCGACGCGATCGTCGACCTCGTCTCGAGCGGCAGCACGCTGCGCACGAACGGGCTGCGCTCGCTCGGGCCACTGCTCGAGTCCGAGGCGGTGCTGATCGCGCCGCTGGAGCCGAGCGAGGCGACGCTCCAGCTCGCGTCCGTCTTCCGCAGCGTCGTCCAGGCGCGGTCGGCGCGGTACCTGATGCTCAACGCGCCCGAGGCGGCGCTCGCGGAGATCTGCGCGCTCGTGCCCGGCTCGCGTGCGCCGAGCATCCTGCCGCTCGCCGAGCCGGGAATGGTCGCGGTGCACAGCGTCGTTCCGGCGGCCGACGTCTGGCGGCTGCTGCCGGCGCTCGAGGAGGCAGGCGCGTCCTCGATCCTGCTCGTGCCCGTGGAGCGGATGCTCGGGTGAACGCGGTCGCAACTGTCGGCGAGATCGTCGCGGACGTCCGGGAGCGCGGCGACGAGGCGTTGCGCGAGTGGGCACTGCGGCTCGACGGCGCGGAGCCGGCGCGCGCGGAGCCGGCGCCCGGCCTGCCGGAGGAGGCCGTGCTCACGCTGGCCGACCGGGTGCGGCGCTGGCACGAGCTGCAGCGGCCGGCAGACGTGCGGCTCGAGGTCGAGCCGGGCGTCGAGCTCGAGCGGCGCTGGCTGCCGCTGCGCTCCGTCGGCATCTACGTGCCGCGCGGGCTCGTCTCGACGCTCGTGATGTGCGCCGTGCCGGCGCGCGCCGCAGGCGTGGAGCGGATCGTCGTCGTCACGCCGCCGGCCGGCGCCCGGCCGGTCGCCGCGGCCGCGCGCCTGCTCGGCGTCGACGAGATGTGGGCGGTCGGCGGCCCCCATGCCGTCGCCGCGCTCGCGTACGGCACCGAGACGATCGCTCGCGTCGACAAGATCGTCGGGCCGGGGAGCGCGTTCGTGAACGAGGCGAAGCTGCTCGTCTCCCGCGACGTGGCGATCGACCTGCCGGCGGGCCCGTCCGAGGTCGCAGTCGTGCTCGGCCACGGCGGCGACCGCCGCATCGCGGAGCTCGAGCTCGTGGCGCAGGCCGAGCACGGCCCGGACAGCGTCTGCACGCTCGTCGACGGCGAGGATCTCGAGACGGCGCTCGCCGAGGTGGAGCGGCTCGCGCCGGAGCACGTCGTGCTGCTCGGCGAGGCGGAGTCGCTCGCCGGGAGGATTCGCAACGCGGGCGCGGTCTTCGTCGGCGCGAGCTCTCCCGTCGCGGCCGGCGACTATGCGACGGGCGGCAATCACGTCCTGCCGACCGGCGGCTGGGGCCGCTCGAGCGGCGGGCTCGGGATCGAGACGTTTCTGAAGCCGGTGACGGTGCAGCGGCTGACGCCGGCCGGGCTCGACCGCGTCGCGCCCGTCGTGCGCGCGCTCGCTGCGGTCGAAGGCATGCCGGCGCACGCCGCGGCGGTTGAGCGATGAGCACGCTGCCCGCGGGCTTCCGGCCCTACGCCTGGGCCCCGTCGACCGAGGAGCTCGCGCGGCGCGCGGGGCTCGACCCGGTCGAGATCGTCCGCTTCGACGGCAACGTGCCGCCGCTGCCGCTGCCGAGCTCGCGGCCGGGCGCGATCGCTGCGGCGCTCGCCGAGATCAACACGTATCCGCAGCACGGCGGCTATCCGGGGATCGACGAGGCGATCGCGGCGTACGCCGGCGTCGAGCCGGAGAACGTCGTCCTCGGCGCGGGCGCCGACGATCTCCTGCTTCTCTGCGCTCGCGCGTTCGCACGTCCCGGCGACACCGTCGCCATCCCGCAGGAGCCGACGTACGCGCTCTTCCGGGTTGCCGCCGAGCTCGCCGGCGCCGACGTCGGAGACACGAGGCCCGTGCTCACGTACTGCTGCCGGCCGGGCAACCCGTTCGGCGACCTGCCGCCGCTGCCGGAGACGCGGCCGCTCGTCGTCGACGAGGCGTACTACGAGTACAGCGGCGGCGCGACGGCCGTCGGCCTCCTCGACGACGGCGTCGTCGTCGTCCGTACGTTCTCGAAGGCGTTCGGGCTCGCGGGCGCGCGCGTCGGCTACCTGCTCGCCGAGCCGGAGCTCGCCGCCGAGCTGCGCGCGCGCCAGGCGCCCGCACCGGTCTCGACGCTCTCGGTCGCGCTCGCGCTCGCCGCGCTGCGCACGCCGCCCGACGTCACTCCCGTGCTCGAGGAGCGGGAGCGCCTCGCCGAGGAGCTGCGCGCGCTCGGCTTCGAGCCGCCGCCCTCGCGCGCGAACTTCGTCTTCGTCCCGACCGACGACGCCGACCGGATCTTCGACGACCTGCTCGCGTCCGGCTGCGTCGTGCGCGTCACCGGCGGCGGCATCCGCATCACCGTGCGCGATCGCGAGGACGACGACTACCTGCTCGGCGCGCTCGCCGGCGAGCGCCGAGAGACTGCGCGGCGGTCACGTCATATGCGGCCGACGGCGGAGACGACCATCCGCGTCCGGCTGGAGCTCGACGGCGCGGGTCGGGTTCGCGTCTCCACGGGCGCGGGGCTGTACGACCACCTCTTCGAGCAGCTCGCCTTCCACGGCGGCCTCGACCTCGTCGTCGAGGGCAGCGGCGACTGGGAGACCGGTCCCCACCACACCGCGGAGGACACCGCGATCGCGATCGGCGAGGCGCTCGACCGCGCGCTCGGCGACCGGCGCGGGATCGCCCGCTACGGCTCGGCTGACGTGCCGATGGACGACGCGCTCGCGCGCGCCGCGGTCGACCTCGGCGGCCGGCGCGGCGCCGAGATCAGCCTCGAGCACGACCCCGGCCTCGCGCGCCACGCGCTCGAGAGCCTCGCCGGCGCCGCGCGGATGACGCTCCACGTCGAGGCGACCGGCCGCGATCCCCACCACGTCGCCGAGGCGGCGTGCAAGGCGGTCGGGCGCGCGCTGCGCGACGCCGTCCGCCGTGAGGGCGCCGAGCTCCCGAGCACGAAGGGGCTGCTGTGAAGGTCGCCATCTGCGCCTACGGCGCGGGGAACGTCCGCTCGGTCGAGCTCGCGCTGCAGCGGCTCGGCGCAGAGACGAAGCTCGCCGAGGAGCCGCAGCCGGTGTTCGACGCCGACCTCGCCGTGCTTCCCGGTGTCGGCTCGGCGGGCTCGGCGATGGACGGCCTGCGCGACCGCGGGCTCGACGTCGCGCTGCGCGAGCGCGCGAACGCGGGCCGGCCGATCCTCGGCGTCTGTCTCGGTCTCCAGCTCGCTCTCGACGAGAGCGAGGAGGACGGCGGCGTGGCCGGGCTCGGGCTCGTGCCCGGCCGTGCCGTCCGCCTGCGCGAGGGCCGCGTGCCGCGCATCGGCTGGGCGCCGGTCGAGCCGGGCGGCGAGACCTACTGGTTCGCGCACTCGTACGCCGCCGAGACCGACGCTGCGGTCGCGACGAGCGAGGGGATCGTCGCCGTCGTCCGCGCCGGTTCGTTCCTCGGCGTGCAGTTCCACCCAGAGAAGAGCGGCGCGGCGGGAGCGCGCTTCCTCGAAACATGCCTCTCCCGCGGCTGATCCCGTGCCTCGACGTCGCCGGCGGGCGCGTCGTCAAGGGCGTCCGCTTCCGCGAGTTGCGCGACGTCGGCGATCCGGTCGAGCTCGGCGCTGCGTACTCGGACGCGGGCGCGGACGAGCTCGTCTTCCTCGACGTCAGCGCGACGCTCGAGGAGCGCGGGTCCGCCGTCGAGGTCGCGTCCCGCGTCGCGGAGCGCGTCTGGATCCCGTTCACGGTCGGCGGCGGCATCCGCTCGGTCGCCGACGCGGCCGCCGTGCTCGAGGCCGGAGCGGACAAGGTGAGCGTGAACTCGGCGGCGCTGGCGCGCCCCGAGCTGATCGCCGAGCTCGCGCGCACGCTCGGCACACAGGCGGTCGTCGTCGCGATCGACACGGAAGCCGGCCGCGTCCATTCGCACTCGGCGACGCGCGACGCCGAGCGTGACACGGTCGAGTGGGCGCGGGAATGCGAGCAGCGCGGCGCCGGCGAGCTCCTCGTCACCTCGATCGACCGCGACGGCACGCAGAGCGGCTACGACCTCGAGCTGCTCTCGGCGCTGCGCGACGCGGTGTCGCTGCCGGTGATCGCCTCGGGCGGCGCCGGCGGTGCCGCGCACGTCGCCGCGGCACTCGAGGTCTCGCAGGCGGCGTTGCTCGCCTCGATCCTGCACGAGCAGCCGGCGCGGCTCCGCTTGCTGCGCGACGAGCTCCGTTCCCTCGGCGTCCCGCTCCGCGATGCAGCCTGAGCTGCGCGCGGCGATCGTCCAGGACGCGTCCGACGGGCGCGTGCTCATGCTCGCGTGGATGGACGAGGAGGCTCTGCGCTTGACCCGCGAAACCGGCGAGGCCTGGTTCTGGAGCCGCTCGCGGCAGGAGCTCTGGCACAAGGGCGAGACGTCCGGGAACACGCTCGCCGTGGAGGAGATCCGCGACGACTGCGACGGCGACGCGCTGCTGCTGCGGGTCCGGCCCGCCGGCCCCGCATGCCACACCGGCTCGCGCTCGTGCTTCGCGCCCGCGCTTTGGCGCACCGTCGTCGAGCGCGTACGCAAGCGGCCCGAAGGCTCGTACACCGTCTCGCTCGCCGAGGCCGGGATCGAGCGGTGTGCGCAGAAGCTCGGCGAGGAGGCCGTCGAGGCCGCGCTCTCAGCGGTCGCCGGCGACGGGCGGCTCGCCGAGGAGGCCGCCGACCTGATCTACCACCTGTACGTGCTGCTCGCGGTCGCCGGCGTCGACGTCGCCGACGTTGAGGACGAGCTGGCGCGCCGAGCGCGCTAGCCTTGGCCGCCGGGCGCTCTGCGGAGCACAACATCCACCGGAGAGAGGTGCGAAGCGCCTCCCGACGCGGTTAGCCCCAGACCTCGCCGGCGACCTCGACGATCAGGCGTAGCTTCGCCGCCTGCTGCTCGTAGCTGAGCTCGTTGCCCTCCAACGTGGACGAGAAGCCGCACTGCGGCGAGAGGCAGAGCTGTTCGACGTCGACGAAGCGTGACGCCTCCTCGATGCGGCGCTTGAGCTCGTCCTTCGCCTCGAGCTCGCCGCGCTTCGTCGTCACGAGGCCGAGCACGACCTGCTTGCCCTTCGGGACGAAGCGGAGCGGCTCGAAGCCGCCGGAGCGCTCGTCGTCCCACTCCATGAAGAAGCCGTCGACGTCGAGCTCGCCGAACAGGGCCTCCGCGACGAAGTCGTAGCCGCCGGACGCCGCCCACGAGGAGCGGAAGTTGCCACGGCACATGTGGGTCGTCACCGCCATCCCCGCCGGCCGGCCGGCGAGCGCCTCGTTGATGTGGTGGATGTACTCGACGTGCTGCCGGTCGGGGTCGCCGCCGATCGAGGCGACGTATTCGCGCTGGTGCGGGTCGTTGAGGTAGGCGAGGCTCGTGTCGTCGAACTGGAGGTACGTGCAGCCGAGCTCGCCGAGCCGTCGCACCTCCTCTGCGTACGCGGCGGTCAGGTCGGCCCAGAACGAGTCGAGGCCGGGGTAGACGCGCGGGTCGATCGCCGCCTTGCCGCCGCGGTAGTGGACCATGCTCGGCGACGGGATCGTCAGCTTCGGGACGCTCGTCGTCACGGTCTCTTGCAGGAAGGTGAAGTCGTCGCCGAAGATCGTCTTCGAGACGCCGAGCCGGCCGTCGACGTGCAGCGCCGCCGGCGTGAACTCGAGCCCGCCGCGCTCGTTGAAGAACCGGACCGCGATGTGGCCGGCTTCCTTCGTGATCCCGTCGAGCTGGTAGATGAAGTCCATGTGCCACGAGGCGCGGCGGAACTCGCCGTCGGTCGCGGACCGGAGCCCGACGTCCTCCTGCATCTTCACGGCCTCGCGGATCGCATCGTCCTCGAGCGCGCGCAGCTCCGCGGCGTCGATCCGGCCCGCGGCCAAGTCCTCCCGCGCCTGCAGCAGGTGCCGCGGCCGCAGCAGGCTGCCGACATGGTCGGCCCGGAACGGAGGAGTGCTGCGTTGCGCCACGACGAGAGCCGTGTATACCGGATCGGAGATGATCCCTGCGTGAGCGACCCGGCCGACCTCGGCGTCGTCGACGCGGCGGAGCTGCTGGCGCGGCGCGCGCTCTCGTCGCGTGAGCTCGTGGAGGCGTGCCTGGCGAGGATCCGCGAGCGCGACGGCGTGCACAGGGCCGGAGCATCCTCTTCTTCACGAACGGCACGGGACGGCCGCCCGCGCAATACGCCGCCGACCTGCGCGCGGTCGGCTTCGAGCTCGCCGACGAGGAGTTCATGAACCCGGCCGTCGTCGCCGCGCGCTGGATCGCGCGCCGCCACCCGGGGGCGTCCGTGCTCGTGCTCGGCGGACCGGGGGTGGTCGCGCCGCTGCACGCCCTCGGGATCGACACCGTCGACGGCCGCGCGGACGTCGTCCTCGTCGGCTGGGACGACGCCCTGACCTATGCGCAACTCCGCGCCGCCTGCGACTCCGTGTGGGCGGGAGCCCCGCTGCTCGCCACCTCGGCGGCGGCGGCGTTCTCCGTGGGCGGCGGCCCCGCACCCGGCTGGTCTGGCGCCGTCGTCGCCGGCATCCGGCAGACGACGGGAGCCAGGGCGCGGACGCTCGGGAAGCCTGCGCCCGAGGCGCTGCGGGAGATGTGCCGCGCGCTCGGGACCGTGCCGCGCCGCACGCTCGTCGTCGGCGACGACCTCGGCCTCGAGATCGCGATGGCGCGCAAGGCCGGTGCGCGCACTGCGCTCGTGCTCACCGGGATCTCTCGCGCCGCAGACGTCGACGCTCTCCCTGCCGAGCGCCGCCCCGACGCCGTCGCCGACGCGGTCGCCGAGCTGCCGTTCGAGTAGCCTTGGCCGGACTTGCTCGAGACGATCTCGGTCCGCTGGTCATGATCGACCTCGACAGGGTCGTCGCGATCGACGTGCACGCGCACGCGGAGGTCTCCGTCACCGGCCTCGACGGGATGCCGCCCGAGTTCCGCACCGCCGCCGCGGCATACTTCCGCAGCGACCAGCCGCTGCCGACCGCCGCCGACGTCGCCGCGTACTACCGCGAACGCAACCTGGCCGCGGTCGTCTTCACCGTCGACTGGGAGTCGCAGAGCGGGCGGCCGCCGATCCCGAACGAGGAGATCGCGGAGATCGCAGCCGCGAACGACGACGTGCTGATCCCGTTCGCGAGCGTGGATCCCGCGCGCGGCAAGGAGGGCGTCGCGCTCGCGCGCCGCCTGATCGCGGAGCACGGCGTGAAGGGCTTCAAGTTCCACCCGAACCTGCAGGCGTTCTTCCCGAACGACCGCAGCGCCTATCCGCTGTACGAGGCGATCGCGGAGGCGGGCCTGCCGGCGCTCTTCCACACCGGTCACAGCGGCATCGGCACCGGCCTGCCCGGCGGCGGCGGGCTGCGGCTCAAGTACTCGAACCCGATGTGTCTCGACGACGTGGCCGCCGACTTCCCGGAGCTGAAGATCGTGCTCGCGCACCCGTCGTTCCCGTGGCAGGACGAGGCGATCTCGATCTGCTTGCACAAGACGAACGTCTGGATCGACCTCTCGGGCTGGTCGCCGAAGTACTTCTCGCCGCAGCTCGTGCAGTACGCGAACACCCAGCTCCGCACGAAGGTGCTCTTCGGCTCGGACTTCCCGCTGATCACCCCGGACCGCTGGCTCGCCGACTTCGCCGAGCTGCCGCTGAAAGACGAGGTGCGGCCCCTGATCCTGAAGGAGAACGCGATCGAGCTGCTCGGGCTGCGTTAGGAGGGCTTCTCACCGCTTGCGCAGGCAATCTGTTCTAGTATTCGGGAGAGTGTTCTTGACAGCGGACACCCCAACCGCATAGCGTCGGGCCGTTCGCCCGGTTTACCGCTTTGTGACGAGCCTGAATAGGATCGATGCCAGAAGAGTTGGAGTCACGGGAACGGTCGAGAACGGAGTTGCCGAAGCGCGTCGACGTCGGCGCGGGCGGCCTCATCCGATCGGCGCCGAGGCCGGACGGTTTCCTGTGGAGGCGATGATGCCCACCTACGACTTCGACCAGATCGACCAGGCAGCCCACGACGCGGGGGCGGTCAAGTTCGTCAAGCCCGTCATCCGGATGAGATGAGAAAGGGGCGGTAACTAACGATGAGCGCGACACAGGAGTACCGGCAGTACATCGGCGGCGACTGGGTGGGCGCCGCGAGCGGCAGCACCTACGACGACCGCGATCCGTTCAACGGCGACGTCGTCGCGACCGCTCCCGCGGCCGGCGCCGGGGACGCGACGAGTGCCGTCGAGGCCGCCGCCTCCGCGTTCGCGGGCTGGTCGCAGACGCCCCCGGCCGAGCGGCAGCGGATCTTCCTCAAGGCGGCCGACCTGCTCGAAGCGCGCCGCGACGAGGTTGTCTCGATGCTCGCGCGCGAGACGGGGGCGACGTTTGGCTTCGGCATGTTCCAGTCCTTCTTCGTGCCGAGCCTGTTTCGGCAGGCGGCCGCCCTCGCCTACGCGTCCCTGGGCCAGATCATCCCGTCGGATACGGGCGCGTTCGCGATGGGCATCCGCAAGCCGGCCGGGGTCGTCGGCGCGTTCGCGCCGTGGAACGCCGCCCTGATCCTCTCGGCGCGGTCGATCGCGGCTCCGCTCGCGCTCGGCAACACCGTCGTGCTCAAGCCGTCTGAGTGGTCGCCGTGGGCGGGCGGCCTGCTCTGGGGCGAGATCTTCGCTGAGGCGGGACTGCCCGACGGCGTGCTGAACATCGTCACGCATGCGCCCGGCGACGCGGGCCCGATCGGCGCCGTGCTGATCGAGCACCCGGCCGTGCGCCGGCTCAACTTCACCGGCTCGAGCGCGGTCGGGCGGCTCATCGCCGAGGCGGCGGGCCGCCAGCTCAAGCGCGTCGTGCTCGAGCTCGGCGGCTCCAACCCGCTGCTCGTCCTCGCAGACGCCGACCTCGAATACGCGGTCAATGCGAGCGCGTTCGGCTCGTTCCTGCACCAGGGGCAGATCTGCATGTCGACGCGGCGGATCCTCGTCGAGCGGCCGATCGCCGACGAGTTCGTCGCCAAGCTCGCCGAGAAGACGAAGACCCTGAAGACGGGCGACCCGAAGGAGCACGACACGATCATCGGGCCGCTCATCAACGAGGACGCGCTGAACATGGTCAAGCGCCGCGTCGACGCGGCCGTCGGGGCCGGCGCGACGGTGCTCGCCGGCGGCGAGGCCGTCGGCCCGTGCTTCCAGGCGACGCTGCTGACGAACGTGCCGGCGGACTCGGAGTTCGCGCAGCACGAGACCTTCGGCCCGGTCGCCTCGATCGAGGTGGTCGACAGCGCCGAGGAGGCGGTAGCGCGCGCAAACGCGACCGCGTACGGCCTCAGCGCGGGGATCATCACGAGCGACCGCGAGCGCGGCTTCGCGCTCGCCCAGCAGATCGACTCGGGCATCGTCCACGTCAACGACCAGACGGTGGCCGACGAGCCGCAGATGCCGTTCGGCGGCGTGAAGGACAGCGGCTTCGGGCGCTTCGGCGGTCAGGCGGTCATCGACGAGTTCACGGAGCTCCGCTGGGTCACGCTCCGCGCCGGCGGGCATCCGTTCCCGTTCTGAGCATGCTCGTCCCGCTGCAGGACGCGATCGCCGAGCTCGTCCACGACGGGGACGTCGTCGCGCTCGAGGGCTTCACCCATCTCATCCCGCACGCGGCTGGGCACGAGATCGTGCGCCAGCAGCGGCGCGACCTGACGCTGATCCGGATGACGCCGGACGTGATCTACGACCAGCTGCTCGGAATGGGCTGCGCGCGGAAGCTCGTCTTCTCCTGGGGCGGGAATCCCGGCGTCGGCTCGCTGCACCGGCTGCGCGACGCGGTCGAGCACAGCTGGCCACTGGCGCTCGAAATCGAGGAGCACTCGCACGCCGGGATGGCCGCCGCGTACGCGGCCGGGGCGGCGAAGCTGCCGTTCGGGGTGCTGCGAGGCTACCGCGGCGGGGATCTTCCGGCGCGGACCCGCGTCGCGACGGTGACGTGCCCGTTCACCGGCGAGGAGCTGGCGGCCGTGCCGGCGCTCCGGCCCGACGTCGGCATCATCCACGCGCAGCGGGCCGACCGGCACGGCAACGTGCAGATGTGGGGGATCCTCGGCGTGCAGAAGGAGACGGTGCTCGCCGCGTCGCGCTCGATCGTGACCGTCGAGGAGGCCGTCGACGAGCTCGAGCCGCGGCCTGGCGCCGCCGTCCTGCCGGCGTGGGTCGTCGACGCGGTCGCGCTCGCGCCGGGCGGCGCCCACCCGTCGTACGCGCACGGCTACTACCAGCGCGACAACTCGTTCTACGTCGCCTGGGATGCGATCAGCCGCGAGCGGGAGCGCTTTCTGGCGTGGATGCGCCGGCACGTGCTCGGCACGGCCGACATCGGCGAGTATCACGCGAGCCTGGCGGCGGAGGCGCTGGCGGTGTGAGCAGCGACGGCAGCGCGCCGGCGGTCTCGGCGGACGAGATGATGGCGGTCGAGGCGGCAAGGAGGCTGCACGACGGCACCGTCTGCTTCGTCGGCATCGGCCTCCCCAGCCTCGCCGCCAATCTCGCGCGCCGGACGCACGCGCCCGGCTGCGTGCTCGTCTACGAGAGCGGAACGATCGGCGCGAAGCCGTCGGAGCTGCCGCTCTCGATCGGAGACGGTGAGCTCGCGGACACGGCGGACGCGGTCGTCTCGGTGCCCGAGATGTTCGCGTACTGGCTCCAGGGGCGGCGGATCGACGTCGGATTTCTCGGCGCGGCGCAGATCGACCGGTACGGCAACCTCAACAGCACCGTGATCGGCGACTACGCGCACCCCGAGGTGCGGCTTCCCGGTGGCGGCGGCGCGCCGGAGATCGCACTCGGCGTCGACGACGTCTTCGTGCTGCTGCGCCAGTCACCGCGCGCCTTCGTCGAGCGGCTCGACTTCACGACGAGCCTCGGCGACAACGTGCGTGTCGTCGTCACCGACCTCGGCGTGCTCGAGCCGCGCGAGCGCGAGCTCACGCTCGTCGCCGTGCATCCCGGCGTCGACGTCGACAAGGCGCGTGCCGCGACGGGCTGGAACCTCGCGGTCGCCGACGACGTCCGCGAGACCGAGCCGCCAACCGACCTCGAGCTCCGCGCGCTGCGCGCCCTCAGAACGAAAGGACATGAGCATGGCTGACGTCGGCGAGTCGCCGATCGTCCTTCCCGACGACCCGAGCTTCGGGCCGGAGGTGCAGGTCGACTACCCCGGCTACCGTTCGACCCGCTGGCGTGCGCCGAAGCGGCCGCTGGTCACTCTGCCCGAGGAGTTCCACGATCTCGAGGGTCCGGTGTTCGGTCGCGAGCTGATCGAGGAGCTCGACAACGACCTGACGCGCCAGCACGAGGGCGAGCCGCTCGGCGAGCGGATCATCGTCACCGGGCGCGTGCTCGACGAGGACGGACGGGCAGTGCGGAACGCGCTCGTCGAGGTGTGGCAGGCGAACGCCGCGGGCCGCTACCGGCACGTCGTCGACCAGCATCCGGCGCCGCTCGACCCGAACTTCTCCGGCGCCGGCCGCTGCCTGACCGACGACGAAGGGCGCTACCGGTTCGTCACGATTAGGCCCGGCTCCTATCCCTGGGGCAACCACGAGAACGCGTGGCGGCCGCAGCACATCCACTTCTCGCTCTTCGGAGGCGAGTTCACCCGGCGGCTCGTGACGCAGATGTACTTCCCCGGCGATCCGCTGTTCGAGTTCGACCCGATCTTCCACTCGGTGCGCGACCCGAAGTCCCGCGAGCTGCTCGTCGCGCGCTTCGACCTGGAGACGACGCAACCGGAGTGGGCGCTCGGCTTCCGCTGGGACATCGTCCTCGGCCGCGGCGGCTCCGGCACGACGCCTATGGAGAACCAGACATGACGCGGCCGCGGACTCCATCGCAGACGGTCGGGCCGTACTACGCGATCGGGCTCTGCCGCCGTCCCGAGAACGAGCTCGCCGGGCGCGGCGACCCAGGCGCGGTGCTGTTGATCGGGCAGCTGATCGACGGCGCCGGGACGCCGATCAGCGACGGGATGATCGAGATCTGGGACGCCGCCGGCCGGCGCTGGGGGCGGAGCGGCACGGACAGCGACGGGCGCTTCTCCTTCGTCGTCACGAAGCCGGACGCGCAGCCGGGCGGGGCGCCGCGCTTCGACGTGTTCGTCTTCGCGCGCGGCCTGCTTCGCCACCAGCTGACGCGGATCTACTTCTCCGACGAGGCCGAGGCGAACGCACGCGATCCGGTGCTGTCCTCGCTCGACGAAGCCGGCCGTGACACGCTGGTCGCCGTGCACGAGGATGGGGCCTTGCGCTTCGATATCCGCATGCAGGGCGACCGGGCCACCGTCTTCTTCGCTCATTGACGACCTTCGCGCCGATCTTCGTGCCGGCCGCGCTGCGCGAGGCCGTCTCGGACGGCGCCTGGTTGGCCGCGATGCTCGACGTCGAGCGGGCGCTCGCGGAGGCGGAAGCCGACGCGGGCCTCGTCCCGGCTGCTGCGGCCGCAGCGATCGCGGACGCGTGCCGGCCCGAGTTGTACGACGTCGCCGAGCTGTGCGAGCAGGGCCGGGCGTCCGGCAACCCGGTCGAGCCGCTCGTGCGCGCGCTGCGCGGCCAGGCCGGCGAGGATGCGCAATACGTGCACCTCGGCGCGACGAGCCAGGACGTGCTCGACAGCGCCTCGATGCTCGTCGCGCACAGCGCCCGCGAGCTGATCGACGCGGAGCTGGTCGCGCTGGCGGGCGCGTGCGCGCGGCTGGCGGAGGAGCACCGCTCGACACCGCTGGCCGCCCGGACGCTGCTCCAGCAGGCGGTGCCGACCACCTTCGGCGCAAAGGCGGCCGGCTGGCTCGTCGCCGCCGTCGAGGCGCGGGTCAGGCTCCGCGCTGCCCGGCTGCCGGCCGAGCTCGGCGGGGCGGCGGGAACGCTCGCGCCGCTCGGCGCGCAGGGGATCCACGTGCTGCGCCTCTTCGCGCGTCAGCTCCAGCTCGACGAGCCCGTCGTGCCATGGCATGCGCATCGGTGGCCTGTCGCCGAGTTGGCCGCGGCGCTCGATGCGGTTGCGGCGGCCTCCGCGAAGATCGGCCTCGACGTCGTCCTCCTCGCGCAGACCGAGGTCGGCGAGGTCTCCGAGGCCGCCGGCGGCGCGTCCACGGCGATGCCGCACAAGCACAACCCCATGCGGGCCGTGCGCGCGCGTGCCTGCGCTCGGCTTGCGCACGCGCACGCCGGCGTGCTCACGGGCGGCGAGCACGAGCACGAGCGCGCCGCGGGCCACTGGCATGCGGAGTGGAGCGCGCTGTCCGACCTGCTCGCGCTGTCGGGAGGGGCGGCGAGCGCCGCGCGCGAAAGCCTCGAGGGGCTGCAAGTAGACGCAGGACGGATGCGCGCGAACATGAGCGGCGACCTCGACGGCGTCAGCCTGGGCTCGGCGGAGGCGTTCGTCGACCGTGCGCTCGCCCGCTACCGGGAGACCGCGTGACGCTCGGGTACCGGCTTGACGGCCCGGAGGGCGCGCCCGCGCTCGCCCTCTTCGGCTCGCTCGGCAGCACGACGAACATGTGGGAGCCGCAGCTCGCCGCTTTCGCGGCGCGCGCTCGTGTGATCCGCTTCGACCTTCCGGGGCACGGCGCCCCTCCGGTTCCCGCCGCTCCCGTCACGGTCGCCGGCATCGCCGCGTCGGCGCTCGCCGTCTGCGACGAGCTCGGGATCGGCCGCGTCGCGGTGTGCGGCCTCTCGCTTGGCGGCATGGTGGCGATGTGGCTGGGCGCGAACGCGCCGGAGCGCGTCGGCCGGCTCGTGCTCGCGTGCACGGGCGCGAAGCTCGGCACGGCCGAGGCGTGGAGCGAGCGCGCCGAGCTCGTCCGCCGCGAGGGGACGGCCGCCGTTGCGCCCGGCATCCGCGAGCGCTGGTTCACGCCGGCGTTCCGCGACTCGCCGGCGGCGCAGGCCGTCGTCGACGAGCTGCTCGCGATTTCCGCCGAGGGCTACGCACGCGGGTGCGAGGCGGTCGGCGCGTTCGACTTTCGCGCCGAGCTCGGCCACATCGGGCAGCCGGTGCTCGTCCTCGCCGGCGCAGAGGATCCGGTGGCGCCGCCGGACGTCATCGACACGCTCGTGGGCGGGATCCCCCACGCCGCGCTCGCCACGATCCCGAACGCGGCGCACCTCGCCAACGTCGAGCAGGCCGACGCGTTCTCGGCGGCGGTTCTGTCCCATCTCGGAGAAAGGGCTGCCGCATGAGCGACGACGCGTACGAGCGCGGGATGCGCATCCGCCGCGAGGTGCTCGGCGACGAGCACGTCGACCGCGCGATCGAGAGCACGACCGAGCACACGGCCGCCTTTCAGGAGCTGATCACGCGCTACGCCTGGGGCGAGATCTGGGCGCGGCCGGGCCTCGACCGCAAGATGAGGAGCGCGGTGACGCTGACCGCCCTCGTCGCGCTCGGCCGCTTCGACGAGCTCGCCATGCACGTGCGGGCCGCGCGCCGCAACGGGCTCACGCCGGAGGAGATCGCCGAGGTGCTGCTCCAGACCGCCGTCTACTGCGGCGTGCCGGCGGCGAACAGCGCCTTCCACGTCTTTCAGCGCGTGCTCGCCGAAGACGGCGAATGAGGACGCAGGTCGGCATCGTCGGCGCCGGGCCGGCGGGCCTGACGCTGGCGCGCCTGCTCGAGGTCGCCGGCATCGAGTCGGTCGTGCTCGAGAACCGCGACCGCGACTACGTCGAGCGCAGGATCCGTGCGGGGGTGCTCGAGCAGGGGACGGTCGAGCTGCTGCGCGAGGCCGGCGTGGCGGAACGGCTGGACCGCGAGGGGATCGTCCACCACGGGATCCACCTCCAGTTCGACGGCGAGCGCCATCACGTCCCGCTGAGCGAGCTCGCGGACGGGCGCTCGATCACGATCTACGGCCAGACCGAGGTCGTAAAGGACCTGATCGCCGTGCGGCTCGAGAGCGGGCTGCCGCTCCTGTTCGAGGCGGACGGCGTGAGCGTGCATGACCTCGACACGGAGCGCCCGCGCATTCGCTTCGCGCACGCGGGTGTGGGGCAGGAGCTCGAGTGCGACGTGATCGCCGGCTGCGACGGCTTCCACGGCATCTGCCGCCCGAGCATCCCGGCCGGCGTCCTGCGCACGTTCGAGCGCGAGTACCCGTTCGGCTGGCTCGGCATCCTCGCGCAGGTGGCGCCGTCGATCGAGGAGCTCGTCTACGCGCACCACGAGCGCGGCTTCGCGCTGCTCTCGCTACGCTCGCCCGAGCTCTCCCGCTACTACGTGCAGTGCCGCCCGGACGAGGACATCGGCGAGTGGCCCGACGAGCGGATCTGGGAGGAGCTGCAGCTGCGCACCGGGCTCGCGGGCTGGACGCTCAGCGAAGGGCCGATCCTCGAGAAGGGCGTCACGGGGATGCGCAGCTTCGTTGCCGAGCCGATGCAGTACGGGCGCCTCTACCTCGCCGGCGACGCGGCGCACATCGTGCCGCCGACCGGCGCGAAGGGACTGAACCTCGCGGTCTCCGACGTCCGCATCCTCGCCGAGGCGCTCGTCGCCTGGTACCGCACGGGCAGCACGGCGGGACTCGACGGCTACTCGGACGCCTGCCTGCGCAGGATCTGGCGCGCCGAGCACTTCTCGTGGTGGATGACGTCGATGTTGCACAAGCTCGGCGACGACCCGTTCGACGCGCAGCTGCAGCTCTCGCAGCTCCGCTACGTGACGAGCTCCCAGGCGGCCGCGCGGTCGCTCGCCGAGAACTACGTCGGGCTGACGACGCTCTGACTCGCTCATCGGTGGACGCCCCGATGCGGGCGGCGGCCGGCCCGTTCAGGCTGGGGCGCGTGGAGGACACGTACACACATACCGCCTGGCGCGTGAAGCCGGGGGACGAGGACGAGTTCGTCGCCCGCTGGAACGAGTGGGTCGAGTGGAGCCACCGTGAGGGGCTCGCGGCGCCCGCGCTGCTGCTTCGCGACGCCGAGGATCCGAGCGCGTTCGTCAGCTTCGGCCCCTGGGTGAACCTGTCCGCGGTCCAGAACTGGCGCTCGCTCGCCGGCTACCAGGAGCGCGTCGCCCGGCTCAGCGAAGTGGTCGAGAGCTTCGAGCCGCGAACGCTCGAGGTCGTCAGCAGGAGGTGAGCTCCGTGGAGCTCTCGCTCGTGCGCATCGAGAAGCCGGACGAGCTGAACCTCGTTCTCGGGCAGGCGCACTTCATCAAGACGGTCGACGACCTGCACGAGACGCTCGCGGGCAGCTCGCCGCACCTCCGCTTCGGCATCGCCTTCTGCGAGTCGTCCGGGCCGCAGCTCGTACGGCGCAGCGGCAACGACGAGGAGCTGGTCGACCTGGCCGTTCGCAACCTGACGGCGATCGGCGCCGGGCACGCCTTCCTCGTCTTCCTGCGCGACGGCTATCCCGTCAACGTGCTCAACCAGCTCAAGCAGGTGCCCGAGGTCTGCCGGATCTTCTGCGCGACCGCGAACCCGGTCGAGGTCGTCGTCGCCGAGACGGAGCAGGGCCGCGCGATTCTGGGCGTCGTCGACGGCGGCGCGCCGCTCGGCGTCGAGACCGAGGAGGACGTCGTGGCTCGTCGCGCGCTGCTGCGGCAGCTCGGCTACAAGCCCTGAGCGGCCAGCCAAACCCTCCTACTAAGTGTGTCCGCGGCGCTTGCTCGAGACCGCCGGGTGAGAAGCACGCCCGTCGGTCGCCGACGTCTGCGCCTCCAGGTCGCGCACGGCCCTTGCGTCGATCGCTTCGGGCGTGCCGAGTAGCTGTGACAGCAGCGTGCGAAACGTCTTCGGGTTCATCGAGGCCGACCAGTCACTGGAGGTGACGGGCTCCATCGAGTTGTCGGACGACGGCCAGTAGGCCCAGGCGAGCGTCGCGGCGAAGCGTTCGCAGGCGTTGGCGCCTGAAGGTAAGGCCGGGTTGTCGTAGCACCATTGCTGTGCGCCGAGCAGGCCCGTGAGCTCAGCGCGCATCGGTGCATCGATCACCGTGAGCTGAACCTGCTGCGCGTACTCCATCTGAACGACGCCCCACGAGAACGTGCCGGAGTCGAGCAGATTGGCGTCGAGCCATGTCTGTCCGGGGATGGAGTACGAGACCGGGATGCCGCGCGCGATGTGGATCGTCACCTGGATGGGGACGACGTTCCAGTCGAAGCTCGACGCGTTGAGCGCCTGTCGGACCTGCGCCTGCTCGTATGCGGTGCCGCCGGCGATGACGTAGTTGCCGCCGGCGGCGGCTGCGGGATTCGCCGTGATGCAGACGAGCACGATCAGGGCGAACAGAGCGGCGATGAGCGGGAACACTTCGTGCCTGACCCCCGCCGGGAGAGCGCCTTGGTCGCCTGCCCCGTCGACGGTCCGCGTGAAACCAGCGCCTCCCGGCGGTTTGAGGACCGTGAAGCGTCCGCAGGGCCTCGCCCCTCCGAGGACCCGCCTATGAGGCAACCCTACGACCCCGACCCGACACGGCAACCCCCAACGCCCCTCACCATAAAGGGTGACGCAGAGTGTCTCACGCCGCCGCCCGGGAGACAAGGGGGCGGCTACGAGAGCAGGCCGCGCCGGCGGGCTGTCCTGCGGCCGTGGCCGTGCTCACCGCCAGCCGCGACACAGGTGCAGGCCCACTCCCTGCTCTCCGCGGGAGCCGCCGCCTACCCCACAAAGCGATCGAGATGCGGCGCGCCGCACGGCATGCGCCTGATTTGATTATCCGGCCATGGGAGGCCGCACGCTGTACCGGAACGCCTACGTCGTCACGATGGACGACGCGGCGACCGAGCACGACGGCGGCTGGCTGCTCGTCGCGGACGGCTCGATCGAGGCGGTCGGCGGCAGCGACCCGCCTCCTGCGGACGCGTCCGTGGACCTGCGCGGCGCAGTTGTTACGCCGGGGCTCGTCAACACGCACCACCACCTCTACCAGACGCTCACCCGGGCGCGCGCGCAGGAGGGGACGCTGTTCGAGTGGCTGCGCACGCTCTATCCGGTGTGGGCGTCCATCGACGAGGAAGCCGAGTACGCCGCGGCGAGGACGGGGCTCGCCGAGCTCGCGCTCTCGGGCTGCTCGACCGTCTTCGACCACCACTACGTCTTCCCGCGCGGGCGCGGCGGCTTCGTCGAGGCCGAGGTCCGCGCTGCGCGCGAGCTCGGCGTCCGCATCGTCGCCTCGCGCGGGTCGATGGACCTCGGCGAGTCGCAGGGCGGCCTGCCGCCCGACTCGCTCGTGGAGGACATCGACACGATCCTCGCCGACACCGAGCGGCTGGCCGCGCTGCAGGACGACGGGTTCGTCCAGATCGCGGTCGCGCCGTGCTCGCCGTTCTCCGTCACGACCAGGCTGATGCGCGAGTCGGCAGAGCTCGCGCGCAAGTACGGGCTCGGCCTGCACACGCATCTCGCGGAGACGCACGACGAGGAGGACTTCTGCCGGGAGATGCACGACTGCCGCCCGATCGAGTACCTCGACGCGCTCGGCTGGCTCGCCGGGGACGTCTGGTGCGCTCATTGCATCCACCTGTCGGCGCCCGACGTGGCGCGGTTCGCGGAGACGGACACGGGCGTCGCGCACTGCCCGACCTCGAACATGCGGCTCGGAGCCGGAGTCGCGCCGGTGGGGGACATGCTCGCTGCCGGCGTGCGCGTCGGGCTCGGAGTGGACGGCTCGGCGTCCAACGAGCGCGGCGATCTCTTCTTCGAGGTGAAGCAGGCGCTGCTCGTCGCGCGCGGGCGCGGCGGCCCGGCCGCGCTCACCACGCGCCAGGCGCTCCGTCTCGGCACGCGCGGCGGCGCGGCGGTCCTCCGCCGCGACGACATCGGCTCGCTCGAGCCCGGTAAGCGCGCCGACTTCGCCGTCTGGCGGGTCGACGGGCTCGAGCTCGCAGGAGCCGGCGACCCCGTGGCCGGGCTCGTCTTCGCCGGACCGCACCGCGTCGACCGGCTCGTCGTCGGCGGCGGCGACGTCGTCCGCGACGGCGAGCTCGTCCGGGCGGACGAGGCGGACATCGCGCGGGAGCACCGCGCGCAGGCGCAGAGGTTCGCGGAGTGAGCGGCGTCGCCGATCTCCAGCGGCGCGTCGCGGTCGCCCGGGGAGACGAGCCGGCCGACCTCGTGATCCGCGGCGGCCGCGTCTTCTCGGTGTTCACCCGTGAATGGCTCGACGTGGACGTCGCCGTCTGTGACGGAGTCGTCGCGGGTCTCGGCGACTACGAGGGCCGTGAGACGCTCGACGTGTCGGGCCGTTATGTCGTGCCGGGATTCATCGACGCGCACCTGCACATCGAGTCCTCCAAGCTGATGGTCGACGAGTTCGCGCGCCTCATCCTCCCGCTCGGCACGACCGCGATCGTCGCCGACCCGCACGAGATCGCGAACGTGCTCGGCTCGGACGGCATCCACTGGCTGCTCGACGCATCGGCAGACCTCCCGCTCGACGTCTACTTCATGGCGTCGTCCTGCGTGCCGGCGTCGCCCTTCGAGTCACCGCGCCGGGCGCTGACGCTCGGCGACCTCGAGGGGCTGCTCCGCCGGAGCCATGTGATCGGCGTCGCCGAGATGATGAACTTTCCCGGCGTCGTCGACGGCTCCGAGCAGGAGCTGGCGAAGGTCCTGCTCGCGGGCCACGTCGACGGCCACGCGCCGGGCCTGGTCGGCAAGCGTTTGAACGCGTATGCAGCAGCGGGGATCCACTCCGATCACGAGGCCGCGGTGCTCGAGGAAGGCCGGGAGCGGCTCCGGGCCGGGATGTGGCTGCTGATCCGCGAGGCGTCGGCGGCCCGCAACCTGCGGGCGCTGATCCCGCTCGCCGTCGAGTACGGCCCGTCGCGCATCGCCTTCTGCACCGACGACCGCGAGCCGGAGCACATCGCCGACGACGGGCACGTGAACTCGATGGTGCGCGACGCGGTCGCGCTCGGCGTGCCCGCCGAGGATGCGCTCGTGATGGCCACGCTGAACCCGGCGCTCTACCACAGGCTGCGCAACCTCGGTGCGATCGCTCCCGGCTACCAGGCCGATGTGCTCGTGCTGCCCGATCTGCAGTCGTTCGTCCCCGAGCTCGTGCTGAAACGCGGGCGGCCGGTCGTCACGGTTGCGCCGGCGCCGGTGCCTGACTGGGTCCGTCACACCGTGCGCGTCCGGCCGCTGGGACACGACGCCTTCCGCATCCCCTGGCAGGGCGGCGCGGCACGGGTCATCGGTCTCGTCCCGGACCAGATCGTGACCGACTCGCTCGTCGACGTGCCCACCGTCCGCGACGGCTGCGCGGTCGCCGATCCGGAGCGCGATCTCGCGAAGATCGCCGTCCTCGAGCGTCATCACGGCACCGGTCGCATCGGGCTCGGCTTCGTCCGCGGCTTCGGCCTCCAGCGGGGCGCGTTCGGGGCGACGCTGTCCCACGACGCCCACAACCTGATCGTGGTCGGGGTCGACGACGCCGCGATGGCGCATGCCGTCGCGCGCCTTGTGGAGCTCGGCGGCGGGATCGTCGTCGTCGACGGAGAGGCCGTCACCGCGGAGCTGCCGCTGCCGGTGGCCGGGCTTCTCTCCGACCGGCCGCTGCCGGAGGTGCTCGAGGCGAGCCGCGCGATCAACAGCGCGGCGGAGGCCCTGGGCGTCCACTTCCCACACCCATTCCAGGTGCTGGCGTTCCTCGCGCTCTCGGTGATCCCGTCGCTGAAGATCACCGACCGCGGCCTGGTCGACGTCGACCGGTTCGAGCTCGTTCCGCTCGCGGTCTAGTGGACGCGGCCACAAGTACGGTTGTGCGTCTGGCGGCCCGCAAACGCGGCGCATGCCGTTGTCCTCGGTCGGCCGCATACCTAGCAGGAAAGGCGCCGGGAGGGCGCGGGATTCCACTGATCGCGGTTCCGTCCAGGCCCTGACGAAGGCCGATCCGGCGGCCCGTAGCGTGCTGTTGTCCACCGACAGGAGACCACAGTGCTGACCGAGCGCCTCGTCGCAGACCCCGAGATCGTCGACGCGCACGTGCTGGAGCGGACCGTTGCGCGGTTCCGCGACGCCGGCATCGGGCTGCCGACGTTCGCCCAGCTCGCAGATCCCGGCCGCGTCCGCCCGGAGGTCCAGGGGCGGCTGGCCGGCGTCGGCCCGGACGACGCCCACCCGCTGAACCTGTTCCGCGTCCACTGGTTCAACGACGCCGCCAGGACCGGGTTCGCGAGCGTCCCCGAGCACGTCGTCCTGCCGCCGGAGCTCACCGGGGTCGAGGCGAAGATCGTCGTGGCGCTGGGAGACCGGTTCCCGATGATCCGGGCGCACAAGGTGCTGGCCGCGTACGGCTGCCTGGCGCCCCGGCTCGTCACCGGGCAGTTCGACCCGACGCGCAACCGCGCCGTCTGGCCCTCGACCGGGAACTACTGCCGGGGCGGCGTCGCCATCTCCCGGCTGATGGGCTGCCGCGGCGTCGCGGTGCTCCCGGAGGGGATGAGCCGCGAGCGCTTCGCCTGGCTCGAGCAGTGGGTCGCCGACCCGGCCGACATCATCCGGACGCCGGGCACCGAGAGCAACGTCAAGGAGATCTACGACAAGTGCCACGAGCTCGCGGCCGACCCGGAGAACGTCATCCTCAACCAGTTCGCCGAGTTCGGCAACCACATCGCGCACTACCTGGCGACCGGCGCCGCGCTCGGCCGGGTCTTCGAGTCGCTGCAGGCGGCGGAGCCGTCACTCCGTCTGCGCGCATTCGTCTCTGCAAGCGGATCCGCCGGGACGCTCGGAGCCGGCGACTACCTCAAGGACCACTACGGCTCGCTGATCGTCGCGTGCGAGGCGCTCGAGTGCCCGACGATGCTCTACAACGGGTTCGGCCAGCACAACATCCAGGGGATCGGCGACAAGCACATCCCGTTGATCCACAACGTGCTGAACACCGATGTCGCGGTCGCCGTCTCGGACCGGGCGACCGACCGGCTCGGACTGCTGTTCGGGACCGACACCGGGCGCGCGCACCTCGCGACGCGGCGTCAGGTCGACGAGGCCGTGCTCGCGCAGCTGCCGTCACTTGGGCTCTCGAGCATCTGCAACATCCTCGGCGCGATCAAGACTGCGAAGTACTACGGGCTCGGCGGCGACGACGTGGTCGTCACCGTCGCGACCGACGGCGCGGCGATGTACGGCAGCGAGCGGGAGCTCGCGGCCGCAAAGTACTTCGGCGGCGGCTTCGACGAGATCGCGGCGGCCGAGGTGTTCGGCGAGCACCTGCTCGGCGCGACGACCGACAACCTGCGCGAGCTGACCCACGAGGAGCGCGAGCGGATCTTCAACCTCGGCTACTTCACGTGGGTCGAGCAGCAGGGAGTCTCGCTCGAGGACTTCCAGGCGCGGCGCAGCCAGACGTTCTGGGAGCAGCAGCGCGCGCAGGCGGCCGCATGGGATGAGCTGATCGACGACTTCAACGCGCGCACCGGCGTCCTCGACGCGCTATGACGCAACCCGCCAGCCGTCTCGTGTGCGCGGGCTGCGGCGACGAGCCCAGGCCGGGCGAGCCGTATCCGTTCCGGTGCCCGAACGCGGGACGGGACGACGACGTCGACCACGTCCTGCGGCGCGAGCTCGACCTCTCGCAGGTCCGCTTCCCTGCCGGCGACCCGGAGCCGAATCCGTTCGTCCGCTACCGGCAGCTGCTCCACGCCTATCACGTCGCGGCCGCGGGCGGCATCGGCGACGAGGAGTTCTGCACGCTCGTCCGTCGGCTCGACGAGCGGATCGCCGCCGTCGACGGCCACGGCTTCGCTGCGACGCCGTTCGGTCGCAGCGACGAGCTCAGCGACCGGCTCGGCTTCTCGGCGGTAGGCGGCGTCTGGGTCAAGGACGAGACCGGCAACGTCTCGGGCTCGCACAAGGCTCGGCACCTCTTCGGCGTCCTCGTGTATCTCGAGGTCGTCGAGCGGCTCGGCCGGACCGCGCCGGCCGAGAGGCGCGACCTCGCGATCGCGAGCTGCGGCAATGCGGCGCTTGCCGCCGCCGTCGTGGCCGCGGCCGGCGAGAGGACGCTCCGCGTCTTCGTCCCGGTGGACGCCGACTCGCTCGTGCTCGAGCGGCTCGAGGAGCTCGGTGCGCTGATCACGGCGTGCCCGCGCACCGCGGGCGTTCCCGGCGACCCGACGGTGCACCGGCTGCTGGAGGCGCTCGCCGGGGGCGCGCTCCCCTTCACGTGCCAGGGCAACCTGAACGGGCTCGCCGTCGAAGGCGGTGAGACGCTCGCGTGGGAGATCGCGTCCGCCGGCGTGCCGCTCGACCGGCTCGTCGTGCAGGTCGGCGGCGGCGCGCTCGCGAGCGCTTGCAGCCACGGCTTCCGGGAAGCGCATGCGCTCGCCCACTGTCCGCGCCCGCGCCTCGACACCGTGCAGACGGAAGCGGCCTGGCCGCTGAAGCGGGCCTTCGACGCGGTGACCGCCCGCGGCGGCGCCGGCGTTCTGCACGACGCCTCCCAGCACCGGTCCGCGTTCATGTGGCCCTGGGAGCACGAGCCCCACAGCATCGCGCACGGGATTCTCGACGACGAGACGTACGACTGGCTCGCGGTGGTGGACGGGATGCTCAGCACGGGCGGCACGCCGGTCGTTGTCGGCGAGAGCACGCTCGAGCAGGCGAACGTGCTCGCACGGGAAGCAACGGGCATCGCGGTGGATCCGACGGGCTCGAGCGGGCTCGCCGGGCTGCTCGCTCTGCGCGAGGCGGGTGGGGTCGTCGACGACGAATGCGTTGCGCTGCTGTTCACCGGCGTCAGCCGGTCCGATGTGCACGACGACAAGGAAGGGAGAGATGAGAAGCTTTCTCGGTCGCGACATCCTGTCGCTCAAGGATTTTGAGAGAAACGAGTTCGAGCGCGTCTTCGAGGTGTGCGACGAGCTCGCGCCGATAGCGCGCAAGCGGCGCAACATCGACCTGCTCGCCGACAAGACGCTGCTGACGGCCTTCTACCAACCGAGCACGCGCACACGGATGTCGACGGAGGCCGCGATGCACCGGCTCGGCGGCCACGTGCTCGGGTTCGCCGACTCGAAGATGACTCGGGCCGGCGATTTCTACCAGGAGTCGATGAAGGACACCGTGCACATGCTCGAGTTCTACGCCGACGTCATCGCGATGCGGCACTTCGAGCAGGGCGCACCGGCCGAGGCGGCCCACTGGTCCTCCGTGCCGATCATCAACTGCGGCGACGGCTGGGGCGAGCACCCGACGCAGGTTCTCACCGACCTGTACACGATCCGGACGGAGCTCGGCACGCTCGACGGACTGACCTATCTGCTCGTCGGCGACATGCGCATGCGCACGATGCACTCGATCCTCTACGCGCTTTCCCAGTTCGCTGCGAAGGCGTACGTCGTCGGCCCGCCCGAGATGTCGCTGCTGCCGGAGTTCAAGGCCGAGCTCGACGCGCTCAACGTCATGTACGAGGAGGCTCCTTCGACCGCCGCCGTCATCGCGGACTGCGACGTGATCTACATGGAGCCCGTCGTGCAGGCCGACTACACGCAGTCACGGGTCGAGCGGGGCGAGAAGGTCGGCTCGACCCCGGAGGCGTATCGCGTGACACGGGAGCTGCTCCGCGAGAAGGCGAAGCCGGAGTCGATCATCCTGCACAGCCTGCCGCGGATGGACGAGCTGCCGGCGGACGTGGATGCGACACGGCACCAGCGGTACTGGGTGGAGGCCTTCAACGGCGTCGTCCTGCGGATGGCGCTGCTCTCGCTCGTCCTCGGCGCGATGGAGTAGCGAGGTGGAGCTGACGCTCAACGGCGAGCGGGTGACCGCACATCCGCGGGACGACGAGAGCCTGCTCGAGCTGCTGCGCGAGCACTTCGGCCTCTGCTCGGTCAAGGACGGCTGTGCGCCGGAGGGCTCGTGCGGCGCCTGCACGGTGATCGTCGACGGGCACGCCGTCGTCTCGTGCGCGCAGAAGGCGGAACGGGTCGAGGGAAAGCACGTCATGACGCAGGAAGGGCTGTCCGACGAGACGCGGCGGCGCTGGGCCGATTGCTTCGTCGCCGCCGGCGCGTCGCAGTGCGGCTACTGCTCGCCCGGGATCGTGATGAAGGCCGAGGCGCTGCTGGCGAAGAACCCCGATCCGTCGCGCGACGAGATCGCGCACGCGCTGCTCGGGAACCTCTGCCGCTGCACCGGCTACGTGAAGGTCGTCGATGCGATCCGGCTCGCCGCCGCGGCGCGACGCGGCGAGCCTCTGCCCACGCCGGACACGAGCGGACGCGTCGGCTCCCGAACCGCGCGCTATCGCGGCTCCGAGCTCGCGCTCGGGGACGCGCCGTACGTCGGAGACATGACCGCGCCCGGGATGCTCCACGGCGCCCTCTGCTTCTCTGCGCACCCGCGGGCGCGCGTCCGCCGCATCGACACCACGCGCGCGCAGGCTCATCCCGGCGTCGTCGCCGTCCTCACCGCCGCCGACGTTCCCGGCGATCGGACGCAGGGCTCGCTCACGAAGGACTGGCGCCAGCTCGTCGCCGAAGGTGAGACGACCGCGTACGTCGGCGACGTGCTCGCAGCGGTCGCGGCCGAGACGCGGCACGCCGCGCGCGAGGCGGCGGAACTGATCGAGGTCGAGTACGAGGTGCTCGAGCCGGTCACCGACCCGTTCGAGTCGCTCGCGAAGAGCGCCCCGCAGCTCCACGAGGGCGGCAACGTGCTCTCGGTGTCGCGCGTCACGCGCGGCGACGTCGACGCGGGGCTTGCGGCATCGGCGCACGTCGTCAGCGAGTCGTTCCGGACGCAGTTCATCGAGCACGCCTTCCTCGAGCCGGAGTCCGCGTTCGCCCTGCGCGAGCAGGACGGCACGCTGCACGTGTACTCGCAGGGCCAGGGCATCTGGGACGACCGCCGCCAGATCGCCTCGTTCCTCGGCGTGGCCGAGGAGCAGGTGCGGGTGACGCAGGTCACGACCGGCGGCGCCTTCGGCGCCAAGGAGGACCTGAACGTCCAGGGGCACGCGGCCCTGCTCGTCACCGCAACCGGGCGGCCGGTGCGCCTCACGCTCTCGCGCAAGGAGAGCCTCCGCTTCCACTCCAAGCGCCATGCGATGTGGCTCGAGTACACGGTCGGCTGCGACGCCGAAGGCCATTTGACCGCGCTGCAGGCGCGCATCGTCGGCGACACCGGCGCGTACGCCAGCGTCGGCGACAAGGTGCTCGAGCGCGCGGCCGGCCATGCCTGCGGCGCGTACAGGGTCCCGAACGTCGACATCGAGGCGACCGCCGTCTACACGAACAACCCGCCGTGCGGAGCGATGCGCGGCTTCGGCGTCAACCAGTCCAACTTCGCCGTCGAGGGCGTGCTCGACATGCTCGCCGAGCGCGTCGGGATCGACGGCTGGGAGATGCGCTGGCGCAACGCGTTAGACGTGGGCGACAGGACGGGGACGGGCCAGAAGCTCGGGCCGGGCGTCGGCCTGAAGAAGACGCTGCTCGCCGTGCGCGACGCGTATCGCGACGCGCGGTACGCCGGGATCGCCTGCGGCTTGAAGAACACCGGCATCGGCAACGGCGTCACCGAGTTCGGCCGCGCGATCCTCAGGCCGGAGGCCGACGGCACGATCACGCTCTATCACTCGTGGACGGAGATGGGGCAGGGGGTGCACACGGTCCTGCGACAGATCGCGTGCGAGGAGCTCGGATTCCCGCCGGAGCGGATCCACGTGAAGGTGGACACGGAGCGCGAGCTCGAGACCGGGCAGACGACTGCGTCGCGCTCGACCGTCCTCGGCGGCAACGCGGTGATCGACGCCGCGCGGCAGCTGAAGGCCGCGCTCGCGGACGCGTCGCTCGAGAGCCTCGCGGGCCGCGAGTTCCGAGGCGACGTCGTCGTCGACTGGACGACGGAGAACGGCGCCGACGTGGAGGAGCCGGTGACGCACATCGCGTACGGCTGGGCGACGCAGGTCGTGATCCTCGACGACGAGGGCGCGATCGAGAAGGTCATTGCCGCGCACGACGTCGGCAAGGCGATCAACCCGACCCTCATCGAGGGCCAGGTCGAGGGTGCGGTGCACATGGGCCTCGGGCAGGCGCTCTCGGAGGAGTTCGTGGTGGAGGGCGGCGTGCCGCTCAACGAGACGCTGAAGTCGCTGCACATCATCCCGCCGACCGGAATGCCGGACGTCGAGTGCATCCTCGTCGAGGAGCCGCAGCCCGAGGGGCCCTACGGCGCCAAGGGCATCGGCGAGGCTGCGCTCGTGCCGACGGCCGCCGCCGCCGCCGGCGCGCTCCACGCCTTCGACGGCATCCGGCGCGTGTGCCTGCCGATGAAGGAGTCTCCGGCGGCGCAGGCCGCGGTCCCCCACCTCGTGAGCCGCCGCCGGTGAGCGCGGTTCTCACAGGCGCGACGGCCGTCACCTCATTCGACCCGCTGCAGGTCTCGCAGCGCGACGTGTTCGTCGTGAACGGCCGGATCGCCGACGCCGGCGACGGCGGCAGGCGCGACTGCTCCGGCTGCCTCGTCATCCCCGGCAACGTCTGCGCGCACACGCATCTCTACTCCGCACTCGCGCGCGGGATGCCGTACGCGCTCGAGCCGCCGCAGAACTTCGTCGAGATCCTCCAGCGCGTGTGGTGGCGGCTCGACCGCGCCCTCGACGAGGAGTCCGTGCGCGCGTCGGCGCTCGTCGGCGGGATGGAGGCGCTCCTTTCGGGCACGACGACGCTTGTCGACCACCACGCGTCGCCGAACGCGATCGACGGCTCGCTCGACGTGATCGCCGAAGCGCTCGGCTCCCTCGGCGTGCGCTCGGTGCTCTGCTACGAGACGACGGACCGCGACGGCTCCGAACGGGCGCGGGCGGGCCTGGCGGAGAACAGGCGCTTCCTCGAGCGCGTGCGCCGGGAGCGCCCGCCGCTCGTGCGCGGCCTCGTGGGCGCACACGCTTCGTTCACGCTCGATGACGAGACGCTCGCGGCCTGCGCCGGGGTCGCGCGCGAATTCGCGGCCGGGCTGCACGTCCACGCGGCCGAGGACGGAGCCGACGAGCGGGACGCGCTTGCGCGGCAGGGGGTTCGCGTCGTCGAGCGGCTCGCGCGGGCGGGGGCGCTCGACGAGCGAACGCTGCTCGCCCACGGCGTCCATCTGGACGGCGCAGAGATCGCCGCGGTCGGCGCCGCGCAGGCGACGGTGGCGCACAATGCCCGCTCGAACATGAACAACGCCGTCGGCCGGGCCCGGGTCGAGGAGCTCGACGGCCGGCTCGCGCTCGGCACGGACGGGATCGGAGCGGACATGTTCGAGGAGTCGCACTCCGCGTACCTCCGGCTGCGCGAGGAGGATCTCGGCGCTCCGGCCGGCTGGCCGCTCGCGCGCCTGGCCGACTCGTCGAGGCTCGCGGGACGCGTCTTCGGCGAGCCGCTGCTCGGCACGCTCGAGCTCGGGGCGCCGGCCGACCTGCTCGTGCTCGACTACCCGGCGCCCACGCCTCTGCGCGAGGGCAGCTTCGCCGGACACTGGATCTTCGGTCTCTCGTCCCGTCACGTGCGCGACGTCATGGTCGGCGGCGAGTGGGCCGTGCAGGACCGCAGGCTCACCCGCGCCGACGCAGACGAAGTCGCCGCGGCGGCGCTCGTGCAGGCGGAGCGCCTGTGGGAGCGCCTCGACGAGACCGCCCCGCACCGCTTCGAGCCGAAGGGAGGCTAGTGCCCCTTCCGGCGATAGTCAGTGCGTCCCTGGCGGCTGCAAAGCGGCGCCATGCTTCGTTCTCGGTCGCCTCGATAGCTTCGGCTATCGAGGCTCCCTGCGTCCTTGCCTGGCTTGCTTTTCGCTCGCCAGGAACGCGAGACCATCACCGGAAGGGGCACTAGATGAACCGCGTCGCCCTCTACCTCCAGGACAAGCATCCGATTCGCGACGGCATGCAGTACGCCCAGCTCGCGGAGCGGGCCGGATTCGAGGCCGTCTGGCAGGCGGAAAGCCGGCTCGTGCGCGAGGCGACCGTGCCGATGGCGGCGTTCGCCGCGGTCACCGAGCGGATCGGGATCGGCGCGGGCGTCGTCAACACGTGGACGCGCAACGTCGGGCTTCTTGCCGCGACTTTTTCGACGCTCGACGATCTGGCCCCCGGCCGCATCCGGCTCGGGATCGGCGCCTGGTGGGAGCCGCTCGCGTCGAAGGTGGGCGTGCACAGGACGCACCCGCTCCAGTGCATGCGCGAGACGGTCGAGGCCAGCCGGCGCCTGCTCGCGATGGAGCGCGTCACCTACCACGGCGAGTTCGTCTCGCTCGACGACGTCGAGATCGACATCGTCCACGGCGACCGCTCCCCGAAGCACGTGCCGATCTACATCGGCGCGACCGGCATGAAAATGATGGAGCTGGCCGGCGAGATCGGCGACGGCGTCCTGCTCAACTACCTCGTCGGCTCCGCCTACAACCGCGACGCGATGGAGCATCTGGCCGTCGGCGCCGAGCGGGCCGGCCGCACCGTCGACGATCTCGACCGGCCCCAGCTCGTGGTCTGCTCGCTCGACCGCGACCGCTCCGTCGCGTTCGACCGCGCCCGGGAGCTCGTTGCGCAGTACCTCGGCCAGCAGCCGCATATCATGAAGGCGAGCGGAGTGAGCGAGGAGCTGCTGGAGGAGATCGGCCGGGTGCTCACCTGGCCGGCCACCCCGGAGCAGATCGAGAGGGCGATGGAGCTCGTGCCGGACGACGTCGTGCAGCTGATCACGGCCTCCGGGACTCCGGACGACTGCCGGGCGAAGGTGCAGGAGTACGTGGACGCCGGGTGCACGTGCCCGGTCCTCTACCCGCTCGGCGACGACGTGCCGGCGATGATCGACGCGTTCGCGGCCGCGCCGGCCTGATGGACGCGCTCCTGCCGCGCTCGCTCGAGGAGGCGCTGGCGCTGCGCGCCGCGCATCCCGACGCCGTGCCCGTCGCCGGCGGCACCGATCTGATGGTCGCCGTGAACTTCGGCCGCAGCCGGCCGCCGGCGCTCCTCGACCTCTCGCGGGTCGACGAGCTGAAGTCCTGGCGGCGTCGGAACGGCTCGGTGTTCGTGGGTGCCGGCATGACCTTCGGGCGGATCGCGAACGAGCTGCGCGAGTTCCGGCCGCTCGTCGAGGCGGCGCGGTCGGTCGGCTCGCCGCAGATCCGCAGCCGCGCCACGATCGGCGGCAACATCGGCACGGCCTCGCCGGCCGGTGACGCGCTTCCGGTGCTCGCCGCCTACGACGCCACGGTCGTCGTCGCCTCGAGCCGGGCGGAGAGGCGCGAGGCCTGGGATTCCTTCTTCGTCGGGCCGAAGCAGACGACGCTTGCGCCTGACGAGCTCGTCGTCGGCGTCGAGTGGCAGGCGGCCGACGGGCCCGGCTCGTTCGCGAAGGTCGGGACCCGAAACGCGATGGTGATCGCGATCGCCGGCATCTGCCTCCAGCTCGACGTCCGCGCGTCTGCAGTTCGGCTTGCACTCGGCTCGGTCGCGCCCACCGTCGTGCGGGCGCCGGACGCGGAGGCGTTCGCCGGTGACATGATCCACTGGGACGAGCCCGAGCACGAGCTGCCGCAGGAGGCCGTGTCCGAGTTCGGACGGCTCGCCGCACTGGCGGCGCGGCCGATCGACGACGTCCGCGGCTCGGCCGCGTACCGACGGCACGTGATCGAGGTGCTCGCGCGGCGGACGCTCGCGTGGACGCTCGGAGACCGGCGGGCAGCGGCATGCTGATCCGCACCACGGTCAACGGCGTCGAGCACGAGGCGGACGTCTGGCCCGGCGCGAGCCTGCTCGGGCTGCTCCGCGACGAGCTCGGTCTCTCCGGCTCGAAGAACGCCTGCGAGCAGGGCGAGTGCGGCTCCTGCTCGGCCTGGCTCGACGGCGAGCTCGTCTGCGCCTGCCTCGTCCCCGCGGTGCAGGCCGACGGCGCGGTCGTGCGAACGGTCGAGTCCCTCGGCGACGGCGACAGGCTGCACGCGGTGCAGGACGCCTTCCTCGCCACGGGCGCCGTCCAGTGCGGGTTCTGCACCCCCGGGATGGTCGTCGCCGCGGTCGACCTGCTCGAGCGCAACCCGGATCCCAGCGACGAGGTGATCCGTGAGGCGCTGGCCGGCAACCTCTGCCGCTGCACGGGCTATCAGAAGATCCTCGACGCGGTGCACCTCGCCGCTGCGGAGCTCCCGTGAGCACGACGATCACGCCCACCCGCGGCGGCATCGGCGTGAGCGCGCGCCGCGTCGACGGCATCCCGAAGGTGACCGGCGCCTACGCGTACGGCAGCGACCTCGACGCGGAGAACAGCCTGTGGGGCTACACGCTCCGCAGTCCGTACGCCTCGGCGCGTATTCGCGCGATCGACGTCTCCACAGCGCGGCGGGGCCCAGGCGTCGCCGCGGTGCTCACCGCCGGCGACCTCCCGGGTCGCAAGACGTTCGGGCTCGAGTTCTGCGACCAGCCGGTGCTCGCCGAAGACGTCGTCCGGTATTTCGGCGAGCCCGTCGCGGTCGTCGCCGCCGAGACGCTCGAGGAGGCCAGGCAGGCCGCCTCGGCGATCGTCGTCGACTACGAGCCGCTGACGCCCGTGACCGACATGGAGGCTGCGCTGCGCCAGGACTCGCCGCGCGTGCACGAATACGGCAACGTCCTGCGGCACGTCCACATCCTGCACGGCGATCCCGAGTCCGCCGAGGCGGACGTCTGGGTCGACGGCTACTACGAGACGGCGACGCAGGACCAGGCCGCGCTCGGGCCCGAGGCCGGCCTGGCCGTGCCGGCGTCGGACGGCGGCGTCGACCTGTACGTCGCCACGCAGTGGCTCCACGTCGACCGTCAGCAGATCGCGCCGTGTCTAGGCCTGCCCGAGGAGAAGGTGCGGATCACGCTCGCCGGCGTCGGCGGCGCATTCGGCTCGCGCGAGGACGTGCACATGCAGATCCACGCGTCTCTCCTCGCGCTCGGCACCGGACGGCCGGTGCGGATGTCGTACGGGCGGGAGGAGTCGTTCCACGGGCACGTGCACCGGCATCCCTCGCGGACGTGGATCCGCTACGGCGCGACGCGGGACGGGCGCCTCGTCGCCGCCAGTGTGCGCCTGCTGCTCGACGGCGGCGCGTACGCGTCGTCGTCGCCCGCGGTGATCGCGAACGCGTCGACGTTCGCGTCGGGCCCCTACGAGGTTCCGAACGTGCGCGTCGAGGGCACCGTCGTCTACACGAACAACCCGCCGTGCGGCGCCATGCGCGGTTTCGGCGCGCCGCAGGTCTGCTTCGCGTACGAGGGAGCGATGGACGCGCTGGCGGCTACGCTGGCCATCGACCCGGTCGAGCTGCGGTTGCGCAACGCGCTGCACACGGGGTCGGTGCTGCCGACGGGGCAGGTCGTCACCGGCAGCGCACCCGTGCGCGAGGTGATCGAGCGCTGCACGGCGATTCCGCTGCCGGCCGAGGAGCCGGCTGCCGGCCGCGATCCGATCTCCTACCCGGGCGGTGCGGGCAACGTCAGCCGCGGCGAGTCGCTGCGGCGGGGCGTGGGCTTCGCCCTCGGCTACAAGAACATCGCCTACAGCGAGGGCTTCGACGACGCCGCCGAGGCGACCGTGACACTGCGGCCCACGCCGGACGGTCCCGTGGCGAGCGTGCGCACGGCCGCGGTCGAGTACGGCCAGGGCCTGTACACGGTGCTCGCCCAGATCGTTCGCACCGAGCTCGGCGTCGAGGAGGTCGTCGTCGAGCCCGCGACGACCGAGAACGGCTCGGCCGGCTCCACGTCCGCGTCGCGGCAGACCACGATGAGCGGCGGCGCCGTGCTGGGCGCCTGCACCGAGATCAAGAAAGAGCTCGCGAAGCGCCCCCTGGAGGAGCCGATCTCGCGCACGTACACGTACCACCACCGCAAGACGACCGAGCTCGACGAGCACGGCCAGGGCGACCCGCACGTCAGCTTCGCCTTCGCCGCCGAACGTGCCGTCGTCGAGGTGGACGAGGAGCTCGGCCTCGTCCGCGTCCTCCAGATCGCCGCCGTGCAGGACGCCGGCCGCGTGCTCAATCCGCAGGGCGCGACGGGGCAGGTCGAGGGCGGAACGGCGATGGGGCTCGGGCTCGCTGTGATGGAGGAGCTGCAGCTCGAGGACGGAGCCATCCGCAACGCCTCCTTCACCGACTACCTGATCCCGACGATCCTCGACGCGCCGCCGATCGTGACCGAGTTCGTCGAGGACCCGGAGCCCGGCGCGCCGTACGGCGTGAAGGGAGTCGGGGAGATGGCGACGGTCGTCGCGACCCCCGCCGTCGTCGCGGCGCTTCGCGCAGCGACGGGCCGGACGTTGAACCGGGCGCCGGCCACCCCCGAGGACCTCGTCGGCATCCGCCCTCCGGCCGCGACGGCCGGCCCGGCGCCGGTTCCCGACGTGCCCGGCCAGAAGGCGATTCCCGAGTACCTCGGCCTGGGGCTCGGACAGCAGGAACTCATGAAAGCGAGAGAGCAATGAGCACAGCGGTTCGTACCGATCGCGCCGCCCTTGCCGGGCGCGACTACATCGAGACGATCGACTGGTCGGTCGACGAGATCGAGGAGACCCTCGCAGTCGCCGCCGAGCTGAAGGCCGCCCGCAAGGAGGGACGGCCGCACCGGCTGCTCCCCGACAAGACGATCTACCTGCTCTTCCTCGACAAGTCGACGCGCACGCGCAACGCCTTCGAGGCGGGCATGACCCAGCTCGGCGGCCACGCGATCTTCCTCGACTCGGACAAGACGCAGGTCTCCCACGGCGAGAGTCCGAAGGACACCGCGCTGACCCTCTCCCGCTTCGGAGAGGGGATTGCGATCCGGCACGATCTCGCTCCGTACGAGGGGAACGCCTGGATGCGCGAGATCGCGCACTGGGCTGACATCCCACTCATCAACATGCAGTGCGACGTCGACCACCCGACGCAGACGCTCGCCGACCTGATGACGCTGCGCGAGCACCGGGGCGAGAACCTGCGCGGGCTGAAGGTCGCGATGACGTGGGCGTACGCGCCGTCGTACGCGCGCCCGCTCTCGGTGCCGCAGGGTGTGGCGACGCTCTTCCCCCGCTTCGGCATGGACGTCGTCCTGGCGCACCCGCCCGGCTTCGAGCTGATGCCCGAGGTGATGGTCAAGGCCGAACAGGCCGCCCGCGCCGCGGGCTCGACGATCACGTACGTCGACAGCATGGACGAGGCGTTCGCGGACGCCGACGTCGTCTACCCGAAGTCGTGGGGTCGGCTCGACGCGTTCACGGACGAGTCGAAGGCGCTCGCCGAGTCGGGCGCCTACGCCGACTGGATCTGCGACGAGCGCAGGATCGCGCTGGCGAAGCCGGACGTCCTCTACCTGCACTGCCTGCCCGCCGACCGGGGCCGCGAGGTGACCGATGCCGTCATGGACGGGCCGCACTCGGTCGTCTGGGACGAGGCCGAGAACCGTATGCACACGGCGAAGGCGCTGATGGCGCTGACGATGGGCGGCTACGCCGCATGAGTCAGAAGCGCGCTGTGGTGGCGATCGGCGGCAACTCGCTGATCCGCGATAAGCAGCACCAGACGGTGCGCGATCAGTACATCGCCGCGGGCGAGACCTGCTGGCACATCGCCTCGATGATCCGGGACGGCTGGGACGTTGCGATCGGGCACGGCAACGGACCGCAGGTCGGCTTCATCCTGCGCCGGTCCGAGTTGGCCGCGCACGAATTGCACGAGGTGCCGCTCGACGTCTGCGGCGCCGACAGCCAGGGCGCGATCGGCTACGCCCTCGCGCAGAACCTCGAGAACGACTTCGAGCGTCTCGACCTCGCGCGCCACGCAGTCGCCGTCGTCACGCAGGTGGAGGTCGCCGCCGACGACCCCGCCTTCGCGAACCCGTCGAAGCCGATCGGCTCGTTCATGGACGAGGCGACCGCGCTGCAGCGGCGCGACCGGGACGGCTGGGACGTCTTCGAGGACGCCGGCCGGGGCTGGCGGCGCGTCGTGGCGTCTCCGGCGCCGCTGCGGATCGTTGAGGAGGAGGCCGTGCAGACGCTGCTCGAGAACGGCTTCGTGGTGATCACGGTCGGCGGCGGCGGCATCCCCGTGGTTGCCGGCGCCGACGGCAACCTCGTCGGCGTTGCGGCCGTGATCGACAAGGACCTCGCCTGCTCGCTGCTGGCCACGTGCATCGGCGCGGAGCTGTTCCTCGTGACGACGTCCGTCGAGAAGGTGGCGCTGGACTTCGGCACGCCGGAGCAGCGCTGGGTCGACCGGATGACGCTCACGGAGGCGAAGGAGCGCCTTGCGGAGGGCCGTCACTTCGCGGACGGCAGCATGGGCCCGAAGATCGGGGCTGTGATCCAGTTCCTCGAGCGGGGCGGCGGCACCGCGATCATCACCGACCCGGAGAACGTCGAGCGGGCGCTCTCCGGCGAGACCGGCACCCGGATCGAGGCCGGGTAGCCGTGCGGCGATCCTCGGTAGATTCCCTCCGGCGATCTCCGTCTGGCCCCGGATGGGACCGGGGCGGCAACCCGAGAAAGTTGTTGGTGTCTGCACAATCGGTACGTGGCCGTCGCTGGCGGCGATTGCCCGACCAGAAGGAGATGACATGAAGAGGACGAGGAAGCTTGCGCTCGCAGCACTCCTCACGGCCGCGGTCGCGCTCATCGGCGCGAGTGCAGGTGCGGCGAAGCACAGCGCTGCGCCGTACAAGGTGGCATGGATCTACGTCGGTCCGCACAACGACGGCGGCTGGTCGCAGGCGCACGAGAACGGTCGCCTGTACGTGCAGAAGATGCTCGGCAGCAAGGTTCAGACGACGTACAAGGAGAACATCGCCGTCGGCGCGCAGTTCAGCCAGACCGTGGCGAGCCTCGTCGCACAGGGCTACAAGCTCATCTTCGCGACGTCGTACGGCTACGTGAACAAGGCCTTCGCGGCGAAGTATCCGAATGTGCTCTTCGAGCAGGCGACCGGGACGGACGTGTCCAAGAACCTGTCCGAGTACTTCGGCAAGGCCGAGGACACGGTCTTCCTCTCGGGCATGGCGGCGGGTGCTGCCAGCACGACCGGGAACATCGGCTACGTCGTCGCCTATCCGATCCCGGAAGTGATCCGGCACGCGAACGCGTTCGCTCTCGGCGCGCAGCTCACCCATCCGGGAGCGACCGTCCACCTCGTCTGGACGCACTCGTGGTTCGATCCGGCCGCTGAGAAGAAGGCCGCGCAGAGCCTGCATACGGCCGGCGCCGATGTTCTGGGACAGAATGTCGACTCGCCGGCGGCCGGTCAGTTCGCCGAGTCGGTCGGCATCCCGTGGGTCGGGTACGACTCCGACGCGGCGAAGTTCGCGCCGAAGTCATGGCTCACCGCCTCGGTCTACAACTGGGGCCCCTACTACCTGAAGCGCGTCAAGGCGGCGATGGCCGGAACGTGGAAGCCGGGCTTCTACTACGGGACCATCAACGACGGCTTCACGACGCTCGCGCCGTATGGCGCAGGCGTGACCGCGGCGACGAAGGCGAAGATCGCCACCTACGAGAAGAAGATCGAGAACGGGTCCTACTACGAGTTCACCGGCCCGCTCTACGACCAGAGCGGGAAGCTGCGCGTGGCCAAGGGCGTGAAGATGCAGGTGCTCAAGGGCGGCACGAACAGCCTCTACGGGATGAACTGGCTCGTGAAGGGCGTCGTCGGCAGCCCGAAGGGCTGACGAATAGTGCAGGGAGGGGCGCCCAGGCGGCGCCCCTCCTTCGCTCGCCGCGACCCGGAGGCCTCCAAGCCGCGATGAGAGGGCAGAGTGCGCGTCACCGTTGAACGCCGGCTGAGGCAGCCGCGCTGGCTCGTGGTCGCCGTGCCCATCGCCTCGGTCGTGTTCGCGCTCGCGGTGGCGGCGCTCGTCCTGCTCGCGACCGGTCACAACCCGCTCACGACCTACCACCAGCTCGTCGACGCCGCCTTCCTGCAGACCGGCTCGCTCGGCCAGACGCTGATCTCCGCCACGCCGCTCGCCTTCACCGGCCTTGCCGCGGCGGCGGCGTTCCGGATGAAGCTGTTCAACATCGGCGCCGAGGGGCAGATGTACATGGGTGCGATCACCGGTGCGGCGGCCGGCCTCTACCTCGGCGGCCGCGGCGGCCCCTCCGCGTTCGTGATCGCGTCGATGGTCGTAGCCGGCTGCGTCGGCGGTGTCGTGTGGGCGCTGATCCCCGGCATCCTGCGCGCCTTCTTCAAGACGAACGAGATCCTCACCTCCCTGTTGCTCAACTACGTCGCCGGCTACGTGCTGACGTACCTGATCTTCGAGAGCGAGTCGTACTGGCGCCAGACGAAGGGCTTCAACGCAACCGTCTTCCCGACCGGGAAGCCGCTGCCGCATTCCGCGCTCTGGCCCGGCTGGACGATCCACGCCCAGGGCGGCATCGCCGTGCCGCTCGGCGCCGGCTTTGGGCTCCTCGCCGCTGTCGTCGTGTGGCTCCTGTACTCGCGGACACGTTTCGGCTTCGAGGCGCAAGTGCTCGGGGACTCCGATCGCGCCGCGCGCTACGCGGGAGTGCGGGTACGGCGCAAGATCCTCTCCGTGATGGCGCTGTCCGGGGCGATCGCCGGTCTCGGCGGCGCCAGCCAGGTCGGCGACTTCGCGCACGCCCTAGACGGCGACCCGAACGGGCTGCAGAAGCAGGGATTCGGCTACTCGGGAATCGTCGTGGCGGCGCTCGCCCGCTACAACCCGTTCGCCGTCGTGCTCGTCGCGTTCCTGATCGGCGGCCTGCAGAACGCCGGCAACACGCTTCAGGGGGCGACCTTCCCGGCCGGTCTCGTCGGGGTGATCCAGGGGATCATCCTCTTCTCGGCGCTCGGCGGCGAGCTGCTCATCCGCCACCGCATCCGGATCGGCCGCCGGGTCAAGGGCCCGGCCCCGACGTCGCCGGAGCCTGCGGCGTGAACAACTCGCTGCTCATCGTCCTGATCGCGTCCGGCGTCGCCTACGGCACGCCGCTCCTGTACGCGGCCCTGGGCGAACTGCTCGCCGAGCGGTCGGGCGTGCTCAACCTCGGTGTCGAGGGAATGATGCTCGTCGGCGCCGTGATGGGGTTCTGGACGGTGCAGCGCCTGCACGCGACGACCGGCGTCGCGCTCGTGGCCGCGATCGCGGTCGCCGCGGTCGCCGGGGCCATGATGGCCGCGATCCACGCCTTCCTCGTGATCACGCTGCGGGCGAGCCAGATCGTCTCGGGCCTGGCGCTGACGATCTTCGCCGGCGTGTACGGGCTCTCGTCCTATCTCGGCAACAACCTCAACCTCGCCGACCAGCCGGCCAGGCACAGCTTCAGCGCCGTCTTCCCGTCGAGCATGCAGAAATGGCCGATCGTGGGGCCGATCGTCTTCGGGCAGAACGTGCTCGTGTACGTCTCCTGGGCGTGCGTGGTCGCGATCTCGCTCTACCTCTCGCGCACGCGCCCCGGCTTGAACCTGCGCGCTGTCGGCGAGTCGCCGGCCGCGGCGGACACGATGGGGATCAACGTCACCGCCTACCGCTACGTCCACACGATCGCCGGCGGCGCCTTCGCCGGGATCGGCGGCGCGACCGTGACGCTGGCGATCACGCCGCAGTGGGTGGACGGGATCACCTACGGAGCGGGTTGGATCGCCATCGCCCTCGTCATCTTCGCGTTCTGGCGCCCGGAGCTCTGCCTCGTCGGCGCGTACTTCTTCGGCGCGCTCGAGGCGCTCGCGCCGCAGCTCCAGGCCCGCAACATCCAGCTCGGGCCGACCGTGCTCTGGACGAGCTCGCTCCCATACGTGATGACGATCCTCGTGCTCGTCGTCGTCTCGTCCGGCACGGCCCGCCGCCGTCTCGGAGCGCCCTCCGCGCTCGGCAACGCGTACGTCCGCGAGGAGCGCTGATGGCCGACGCCGCCACCATCGCCGTCTCGATGCGCGGGATCACGAAGCGGTTCCCCGGCGTCGTCGCGAACGACCGGGTCGACTTCGAGGCCGCCGTCGGGGAGGTGCACGCGCTGCTCGGCGAGAACGGCGCGGGGAAGACGACCCTCTCGCACGTCCTCACCGGCCTCTACCGCGCCGACGAAGGCCACATCTCCCTCTACGGCAAGCCGGTCCGGTTCACGGCGCCGCGCGAGGCGATCGACGCCGGCGTCTGCATGGTCCATCAGCAGTTCCGGCTGGTGGAGCGGTTCACGGTCGCCGAGAACCTCGTCCTCGGCGACCGCCGCGGCGCCGGCCGCAGCTTCCGCATCGATCCGAGCGCCGTCGAGAGCCAGGTGCGCGAGCTGGGCGAGCGCTACCGCCTGCCCGTCGACCCCCACGCACGCATCTGGCAGCTCTCGGTCGGCGAACAGCAGCGGGTCGAGATTCTGAACGCGCTCTACCAGAACGCGAAGGTCCTCATCCTCGACGAGCCGACCTCGGTGCTCACGCCCGACGAGGCCGACACGCTGTTCGAGACCCTGCGCCAGATGGCGGGCGAGGGGAGGACGGTCATCTTCATCTCCCACAAGCTGCACGAGGTGATGGCGGTCTCCGACCGGATCACGGTCCTGCGCGCGGGGCGCCTCGTCGGGACGGTGCGCACCGCGGACGCGACGCTGCAGTCGCTCGCCTCGCTCATGGTCGGCCATGACATCGAGACCAGGCGCCGGTCGAGGGGTGCGCAGCCCGTCGGCCCGGAAGTGCTGACGGTGGAGGACCTGTGGGCGGACGGCGACCGGGGAACGGCGGCTCTCAAGGGCGTCTCGTTGACGGTCCGGGAGGGGGAGATCGTCGCCGTCGCCGGCGTCGCCGGCAACGGCCAGCGTGAGCTGGCGGAGGCCATCACCGGCCTGCGCCCGTGCAGGAAGGGCACGATTCGCGTCGGAGACGAGCTCCTCGACCACGCCGACCCGCGCACCTCGTTCGACGCAGGCATCGGCTACGTGCCGGAGGACCGCCTGGGCACCGGCGTGGCCCCGAATCTCCCGATCTCGATGAACCTCGAGCTGCGGTCGTTCCGCAACAACTCCTTCGGGCCGCTGCTGCGGCTGCGGCGGATGCGCGCCAACGCCGAGGAGGCGATCGAGCGGTTCGAGATCAAGACCTCGGGGCCTCAGATGCAGACCGCGCAGCTCTCCGGCGGCAACCTGCAGAAGGTCGTGATCGCCCGCGAGTTCTCGTCCGGGAAGCTGACCGTTCTCGTCGCCGCCTCGCCGACGCGGGGCCTCGACGTCGCCGCGGTGGAGACGGTGCACTCGTACCTGCTCGACGCGGCCGAGAGCGGCACCGCGGTGCTGCTGCTCAGCGAGGACTTGGACGAGATCCTGGCGCTGAACGACCGGATCCTCGTCATGTACGAGGGCCGCCTGTCCGAGGTGCAGAATCGCGACAGCCTCGAGGAGATCAGTCTGCGCATGGCGGGCAGCGCCGACGGTCTCGACGCTGCCCGGTAGCGGCGCGCTCGGCTCAGGTCTCGTCTCGGTATGAGTAGGCTCCGCGGCTCCGAGGCGCCGGCCCCGGGAGGCTGCGCAGGGCGGCTTCGTCGACCACGATCCCGAGGCCGGGAGCGGTCGGGAGATCGAGGTACCCGTCGACGGGCACGAGCGGCACCTCGACGAGCTCGCGTGACCTGGCCGCGAAGTTCACGAAGTACTCCGCGATCAGGAAGTTCGGCATCACGGCCGCCGCCTGGATCGTCGCGGCGAGTCCGAGAGCGGTGCTGTTGTAGTTGTGCGGCGCCACCGCCACGAGATGCGCGTCCGCCATGGCGGCGATCTGGGTCAGCTCCAGGATGCCGCCGCAGCTCGCGACGTCCGGGTTGACGATGCCCGCCGCACGCCGCTCGAGCACCGGCAGGAACTCTGCGCGCGAGTAGAGGGTCTCGCCGGTCACGATCGGGATCGTGGTGTGTGCGGCCAGGTCCCGTAGGGCTTCGACATTCCTGCAGTCGACCGGCTCCTCGAGCCAGAACGGGTCGAACGGCTCGAGTTCCCCGGCGAGCCGCCTCGCGGCCGGCGGCGCCAGCCGCCGGTGCACTTCGACCAGCAGATCGACGTCGGGCCCCACGGCTTCGCGCACGGCGGCGACGCACTCGACCGCCGCGCGCACCTCGTCCCGACCGACGTAGGGACGCCACGGCCCATGGAACGGGTCGAACTTCAGGGCGTTCCAGCCCGCCGCGACGAGCTCCTGCGCGGCCGCGACGGCCCCGACCACGTCGGCGGTGTCGCCCGAGGCACCGTACGACCAGCCGTTCGCGTAGACGCGGAACCGTTCTCGGCAGGGGCCTCCGAGGAGCGCGTGGACGGGCCGACCGAGCGTCTTCCCGAGTACGTCCCACATCGCCTGCTCGAGCCCGGAAACGGCGCACGAGAGCTCCAGGGAGCCGCGCTTCGTCGCGAAGTCCCGATAGGCGACGGACGTGAAGTGGCGGATCGCGCCGACCTCGCGGCCGGCGAGGCTCCGGCCGAGCTCGTCGGCGAGTGCGCGAATCGCCGGCTCGCGCCCCGGCGCCGTGTAGCACTCGCCCCAGCCCACGACGCCCTCGGTCGACTGGAGCCTCACCCACACCCAGCTCTTCGCCGGGCCACCGTCGACGAGGAAGGTCTCGACGCCGTGGACGCGGTCGCCGAGGGTCTCGCCGACGGTGGCGGGAGTCGGCGTCACTCGCCCGGCTCCGCGTACACGGTCTTGATCCAGGTGAAGAACTCGCGGGCGGTCTGCCCCTGCTCGGGAGGGGCGTCTCCCGACCCGGAGGAGCGTCGGCCTGCGAAGGGAACATGCGGCTCGCTTCCCGTCGTCTGGTTGTTCACGTGGAGAACGCCGACGTCGACCTCTGCGATGCAGCGGCGGATTCGCCGCTCGCTCGTCGTGAAGATCGAGGTCGAGAGGCCGAAGCGGGTGCCGTTCGCAACGGCGATCGCCTCGTCGTCGTCCTCGACCGCGATCAGGGACGTGACGGGACCGAACACCTCCTCCTGCGCGATGCGCATCGTCGGGCGGACGCCGGTGAGGACCGTCGGCCGCAGGAAGAATCCCTCCCGGGCAGCGGAGCCGACGAGCGCCCCGCCCGCAACAGCGGTGGCCCCGTCCTGCTGCGCCTGCTCGACCTCGGACGCCACCTCGTCGCGCGCCTCCGCCGATACCAGCGGCCCGATGTTCACGCCCTCCTCGAGGCCGTCTCCGACGCGGAGACGGTCGAGCTCCTCGACGACGAGGGGCGCGAGAGCGTCGTACACCTCGCGCTGAACGATCACGCGCCGCGTCGAGGTGCACTTCTGCCCCGTGCCGAGCATCGCGCCGGAAACGATCTCCCTCGCCGCGAGGCGGAGGTCGGCGTCCGGAAACACGATCGCGGCGTTGTGGCCGCCGAGCTCGAGCTGCGACCGAACCCCTCGCCCGGTCGTCTCGGCCGCAATCGCGCGGCCGACGGCGACCGACCCGGTGAACGTCACCGCGTCGAGCCGCTCGTGGGCGACGAGCGCCTGACCCACGTCGCCGCCGGTGCCGAGCACGAGGTTCAGCACGCCCGGCGGCAGCCCCGCCTCCTCGAAGATCCGGGCGAGCTCGACCGCCACTGCGGGATCGACGTTCGCCGGCTTCCACACGACCGTGTTCCCGTGCACGAGCGCGGGAGCGATCTTCCACGAGGAGATCAGGAGCGGGAAGTTGAACGGCGTGATGACGCCGACCACGCCGATCGGACGCCGGACGGTCCTGATCTCCTCGTCCGGCTTGCTCGAGTAGTAGAGCTCGCCCGCGGTCGCCCAGCCTTGCCCCGAATGGAAGTAGAGCGTCTCGATCGTCCGCCCGAGCTCGCCCTGCGCTTCGGGATACGTCTTGCCCTGGTCGCGCGTGATCAAGCGGGCGAGCTCGTCGCGGCGGCTCTCGACGATCGCTGCGACCCTGCGAACGAGCTGCCCGCGTGCGGGCGCAGGCGTCGCGCTCCACGCCGGAAGCGCGTCGCTCGCCGCAGTGAACGCGTCGTCGACGTCCTGTGGGGAGGCGCACGCGAAGCGGAGCACCTCCTCGTCCGGATGCGCCGGATTGACGCTGACGGCGTCGGGGGGCGCATCTGTCCAGTGGCCGGCGATGTAGCTGCCGGTGGTATGTGTGAGTGTGGCCATGGCTAGATGAGAGGGCGCCTCCGTGCCGCCCGGGTCGCGTACTCGGAACGTGCCGCTGCGAGCGCGTCGTCTGCGCTCACCTCCGCCGGCGGGATATCCCACCAGACCCCGCCGCGAGCGAGGTAGCGGCCGGGGTCATTCACGGCAACGATCACGGACGGGCCGGGCTCTTCCCGGCTCGCCCGCAGCGCCGCACGCAGCTCGTCGGGCGTGGTCGCCGTCCAGGCCTTCGCGCCAAGTCCCTCGGCCACCTTTGCGAGGTCGAGGCCGAGGGGCTCGGTCGCCTGCTCCCGCGTTACGGGGTTGCGACGGCTGAAGACGTTGGCGAACGGCGCAGTCGACACCGCACGCTCGATGCGGCAGATCGACTCCATGGTGCCGTTGGCCGAGACAAGCACGGTGATCTTGATGCCGTTCTGGACGGCGGTGACGAGCTCGCCCGGGTTGAGGAGGAACGTCCCGTCGCCGACGAACGCGTACGCCTCGGCGTCGGGGCGGGCGAGACGCACGCCGATCGCCGCCGGGATCTCGTAGCTCATGCACGAGAAGCCGAACTCGAGATGGCAGAGCCTGCCTCCGCTGCAGTCCCAGAACTTGAGGATCTCCATGATCCCCGTCCCGGCGGCGGCGGTGATCGTCGCCTCCGGCCGGACCTCCTCGTTCACGACGGCGATCACGTCGGCCTGGCTCATCTGCCGCCGCCCGTCCCAGGTGACGAACTCGCGTGCCGACCGGCGCCACTCGTCGACGAGCTCCTCGACCTCGTGGCGATACGCCTGCTCCGTCGAGTACGTCCCGACGGCCTCGCGCAGCGCGTGCAGCGCTACCCGCGCGTCGCCCACGACGGGAGCCGCGTGCTCCTTGTACGCGTCGAGCCGTGTCACGTTGATCCCCACGAACCGGGCGTCCGGGCGGAAGAGCGTGCGCGAGCCGGTCATGAAGTCCTGCAGGCGCGTCCCGACTGCGATCACGACGTCGGCCGCGGCGACGACCGCGTTAGCGCACGCGGTCCCCTCCACGCCGAGCCCGCCGAGGTCGAGCCACGACCCCTCGGCGAAGACGCCCTTGCCGGCGCACGTCTCGGTGACGGGAATCCCGAGCGCGTTCGCGAACCCCCGCAGCTCCTCGTCAGCGTCGGAGTAGCGCACGCCGCCGCCGGCGATGATCACCGGCCGCTCCGCACCGCGAACAACCTCGGCCGCCTGCGCGACCCGGGTCGGATCCGGAACGGGCCGGTCGATCAGCCACTCGCGCTCGTCGAAGAACTCCTCCGGGTAGTCGTACGCCTCGGCCTGCGTGTCCTGCGGCAGCGCGACGACGGCCGGGCCCGCGTCCTCGGGGCTCGTGAGCACGCGCATCGCGGCCGGCAGGGCGGTGAGCAGCTGCTCGGGGCGCACGATCCGGTCGAAGAAGCGGCTGACCGGCCGGTAGCAGTCGTTGACGCTGACGTCCGTGCCGAGCGGATACTCGAGCCCCTGCAGGATCGGCCCCTGGAAGCGCGACGCGAACGTGTCGGCCGGCAGGAGCAGGACTGGGAGCCTGTTGAGATGCGCGCCCGCGGCGCCGACGAGCATGTTCAGCGCGCCGGGCCCGATCGAGGACGTGCAGGCCAGGGTCGCGGTCCGCCGGGATGCCTTCGCGAAGGCGGCGGCCGCATGGACCATCGATTGCTCGTGCCGGCCTTCGAGGAAGAACAGCTCCCCGGGTGGGAGAGCGCTCAGCGCCTGGCCGATTCCGCCTGTGTTGCCGTGTCCGAAGATGCCGTAGAGGCCGGGGATGAGCCGGCGGCGCTCGCCGTCGCGAACGCTGTACTGCACGGTGAGGAAGCGGAGCAGCGCCTGGCTCGTGGTCAGCCGCACGGTGCCGCGGCGACCAGTCTGTCGCTCCTTTGCCGTCACGTCGAGAACGGCCATGTCGATGCACCTCCTGGGTTCCGGTCACAAGACTCGTGCTAGGTCATAGGGCGGTTGTTCAAACGCATGGGCCACCACCTCGGCGGTGTGCAGGCACCTCCTTCGGGTCGTCTGCTCGACCTGCTCGCAGCAGCTGAAACCGTCGGCCACGACGAGCGTGTCGGCGGGCGCGGCGCGCACGGCTGGGAGGAGAACCCGCTCGCCGCACGCGATGGAGAGGTCGAGATGGTCGCGCTGGAAGCCGAATCCCCCGGCCATCCCGCAGCACCCCGAGTCGAGCAGCTCGACCTCGAGCCCGAGCGCCGAGAGGACCGTGACGTCGGCGTCCATGCCCCAGAGCGCCTTCTGGTGGCAATGGCCGTGCACGATCGCACGGCCGCCGAGCTGCGGCGGCTCCCAGCTGCGGGTGGCGAGCAGCTCGGCGAAGGAGAGCGTCTGGGCCGAGAGCCGGCGGGAATCCTCGTCGTGGGGAAAGAGCGCCGGCAGCTCGTCGCGGAAGACCGCGGTGCAGCTCGGCTCCAGCCCGACGACGGTCGTCCCCGCGCGGATCTCCTCGCGCAGCTCGGAGACGACGCGCCGGAGCTGTCGCTTCGCGGTCGAAAGCATCCCGCAGTCGTAGAGAGGGCGGCCGCAGCAGAGGACGCGACTCGGGATCTCGACGCGGAACCCGGCCGCCTCGAGCGCCGTCACGGCGGCCCGTCCCCGCTCGGGGGCGAAGTAGTTCGTGAACGTGTCCGGCCAGAGGAGCACGCGCTCGCCGGCCGCGGCCGCCGGCGGCGGCCGGCGCGCGAACCAGGTGCGGAACGTCTCGGGGGCGAACGCGGGCAGCTCGCGCTGCGGCGCCACCCCGACCCCCGTCTTCGCGAGCCGGGCGACGCGGTTCGCGAGGCGTGGCGCGCGCGAGGCGAGGCGAGCCCAGCGGAAGATCAGCCCGACGGCGTACTGCTGCGGCGGCCGAGGCCGCCGCGCGTAGTAGTGGGAGAGAAACTCGGCCTTGTACGCGGCCATGTCGACGCCGGCCGGGCACTCGCTCTTGCAGCTCTTGCAGGAGAGGCAGAGCTCGAGCGCCTCGCGAACGTGCCGGTCGTGCCAGCCGCCGCGAAGCTGATCGCCCTTCAGCATCTCGAACAGGAGCCGCGCGCGTCCGCGCGTCGAGTGCAGCTCGTCGCGCGTGACCATGTAGCTCGGGCACATCGTCCCGGTGTCCGTCTTGCGGCACTTCCCAGCCCCGACGCAGCGGAGGACGGCGCGCCCGAAGCTCCCGTCGTCCTCCGCGAACGGGAAGTGTGTGCGTGGGCGCGCGGACGCGTAGCCGGCGCCGAGCCTGAGCTGCTCGTCCAGGCGCAGCGGGTCGACGACCTTGCCGGGGTTCAGCTTCCCGTCCGGGTCCCAGATCGTCTTGAACTCGCGGAACGCCGCCACCAGCTCCTCGCCGAACATGCGTGGCAGCAGCTCGGCACGCGCCTGTCCGTCGCCGTGCTCCCCGGAGAGCGAGCCACCGTAGGAGACGACGAGGTCGGCCGCGGCCTCGACGAAGCGCCGGTAGGCGGCGATCCCCGGCGCGCTCGCGAGATCGAAGTCGAGGCGCGTGTGGACGCACCCCTCGCCGAAGTGGCCGTAGAGCACTCCGGTGTAGCCGAAGCCCTCGAGCAGCGACGTGAAGTCGCGGAGGTAGTCGCCGAGCCGCTCCGGCGGAACGGCGGCGTCCTCCCAGCCGCCGAGGCGGTCCCGCCCGTTCGGCGCGCGCGCGCTGAGTCCGACTGCCGACTCGCGGATCTCCCAGATCCGTCGCTGCTCGGCGGGATCCTCGAAGAGGCGTGTGGCGGGAGCGTCCGGCCGGCGACCCAGCGCGGCGATGAGCGTCCGGGCCCGCTCCGAGGCCTCGGCATCCGTATCCCCGCCGAACTCGACGAGCAGCCAGGCGTGGCCGCCGGGGAGCAGCGCCGGCGCAGCGGCGCGAGCGCGTCCCCGGATTCCCTCGACGATCGCGCCGTCGAGCGCCTCCAATCCGATCGGTCCGTGCTCCAGGGCGAGCGGCGAGGCGTCCGCCGCCAGGCAGATCTCCGGGTACCCGGCCACGACGAGGGCGCGTGACCGGGGCGACGGCTCGAGCCGGACGCGCGCCCCGAGCAGCACGGCGCACGTTCCCTCGCTCCCGACGAGCGCACGCGCGACGTGGAAACCGCGCTCGGGGAGCAGCTCGTCGAGGCTGTAGCCGGACACGCGGCGGGGGATGCGCGGGTAGCGGGAGCGGACGAGGTCGGCAACGCCCTCGCGGAGGCCGAGCAGCCGGTCGCGCAGCTCGGGCGGCAGCCCTTCTCCACCGGCGGCGACCCGGGTCCGGATTCCCCGGTAGGTGAGGATCTCGAGCTCCTCGACGCTCTGCGACGTCCGGCCGGCGACGAGCGAGTGCACGCCGCACGCGTCGTTGCCGATCATCCCGCCGACCGTGCAGAACGCGTGCGTCGCAGGGTCTGGCCCAAAGGCGAGCCCGTACGGGCGCGCCGCCTCCTGGAGCCGGTCGAGCACGACACCGGGCTCGACGACCGCCAGGCGCCGCTCCGGGTCGATCGAGACGATGCGGTTCATGTACTTGGAGAAGTCGAGGACGACCGCGACGTTGCAACACTGGCCCGCGAGGCTCGTCCCGCCGCCGCGCGCGAGGATCGGCGCCTCGTGCTCGCGGCAGACTCCGAGCGCCGCGGCGACGTCGTCCGCGTCCCGCGGCAGCACGACACCGATCGGCACCTGCCGGTAGTTGGAGCTGTCGACCGAGTACGCGGAGCGTGTGCCGAGGTCGAAGCGGACGTCGCCGCGGACGTCTGCCCTGAGCGCAGCGACGAGGTCGCGCGTGCCCCGGTTCGGGATAAGAGGTCGAATCAGAATGATCCTCGTCGGCTGGTCGTGATGGGCGAGTGCGAGGCAAGGACGCAGGGAGCGCTCGTAGCTTTAGCTACGGGCGCGACTGAGGACGCCGCATCGCGCCGCCCAGCGCGGCCAGATGGCACAGGCGTCATTCTGATTCGACCTCTAAGAGGCAGGATCCGAGGACCCTCCGGCCCCGGCCCGGTGACGCGCATCGGCGCCGGCCCCGAGCACGGCTGCCGGGAACTACCGATGAGCGGCCGCGTCAAGGCCCCGCTCCGGCGCCGGGGGAAAGCGACGGCCTGAGGACGCCGGCGGAGGGAAGCACGAACACCGCCGCAGCCCACAGGCAGGCGACGGCGACGAGACCCACCCGGCCGTCGCCCGGCAGGGAGAAGGTGAGACCGACGAGCGGCACGCCGGCGACTGCGGCGGCGTTGGCGGCGAAGTTGACGAAGCCGATCGCGGCGGCCGGACGATCCGGTCGGAGACGCTGAGCGCTGCTGAACACGAGTCCGAAGGGAACTCCGGCGCCGATTCCGACCGCAGCCGATGCGACGACGCAGGCGGCAAGCGGCGGCGCGAGCGCGAGAGTCGCCGTCCCCGCTGCGCCCGCCACGAGCCCGGCGGCGAGCACCGGCCGCGCGAGCCGCCGCCTCCGTTCGACGATCCAGCCGCCGAGCGGGCGCGAGAGGATCCCGCCGAACAACGTGAGCGCGCCCACCGCCCCCGCTTCCCGGGCCGAGTAGCGGGCGGCCCGCTCGAGGAACGTCACGACCCAGTTCCCCACCAGCACGCTCGACCCGTACGAGGCCGTGTAGAGGACGGCGAGGCGATACAGGCGCCGGTCGCGGACGACGGACACCGGCTGCGCGCCTGAGGCGAGCGGGCGCGGCCGGACACCGTTCCGAGCCGTCGAGAGCGCGACGACGACGAGCGCGACGGCGGCCAGCACCGCGGCGCTCAGCCAGCTCACGCGCCAGCTCGCATCGTGCCCGACCTGCGGGAGCAGCGCGAGCGCGAGACCGGCGCCTGACATCGCCGTTCCCCCGTAGAGCCCCTGCGCGAGCGCGGGCGCGCGTCGCGCGCGAAGGAGGTCGCTGCCGGCGACGAAGCAGAGCGCCGTCCCCACCCCGACGACCAGGCGGGCGACGAGGGCGAGCGCCGGTTCGGCGGCAACCGCCCCGATCCCGTCCGCCGCCACGAGGATCGACAGGCCCCCGATCGCGGCGGCGCGGGCTCCGTAGCGGTCGATGAGCCGGCCGCTGGGAAGCTGCATCAGCGCATGCGTGGCGACCGCGGCCGCGGCCAGCCCGCCGACGAAGGCGAGGGAGACGCCGTACGCGTCGGCCATCGGCGCAGCGACGGCCCCCACGTTGCTGACGAGCCAGCCTGCGGCGAACGCCAGCGCGAACGGCGCGAGCATCTCCCGCATGCGGCTCCCTCCGGCGACGGGCTGCCGTCTGCGCCGGGCGACCGCTGCTCGGCGGGCGGCGGTCGTGGACTAGCCCCTGTTCGAGGGTGGGATCAGCACGACGTGGACCTCGCCGGGGCCGTGAACGCCGACCACGAGCCGCTGCTCGATGTCGGCGCTTCGGCTGGGGCCCGTCACGATTGCCAACGCGCTCGGCAGGTCGTCTCCAACCGCCTCGAACAGCTCGGCGAGCCCGGCCAGGATCCTGTCCTCGGGCAGGAGCGAGACGTGCACCGCGGGCAGCAGGGAACGCGCTCTCGGCTCGTCCGGCGACGCGGCAAGCACGACGCTGCCCGTGTCGGCGAGACCGTAGAGCGCGCGCGAAACGCCGGCGTCGGCGATCTCCGGCGCCTCGCCGCGGTGGACGTGGAAGCCTGCAGCCTCCGCGTTGCGGACGAACTGCTCGATCATCGCGCGTCCCGGTAGCGGCGGCGAAGCCGCGGCAGCGCGCGTCCCGCGCTCCACGCGCGGCCGGGTCCGGTGCGCGCGGCAAGGGGCAGCGCGCGCCGGGCGAGCGCGCTCGAGAGCCGGTAGCCCAGCGGCGACGACCAGGCGAGCGACCACAGGGCGAAGGCGGCGCGCTCGCGTGCAGGCGCGACCTTCTGCTCGACGAGGTCGCGACGGAGCTCGAGCAGCAGCTCGTGCAGCGGGATCTTCACCGGGCACGCCTCGCTGCAGGCGCCGCAGAGCGAGGAGGCGTGAGGCAGCGCCGGCGCGTGCTCGAGCCCGGCGAGCAGAGGCACGAGCACCGCGCCCATCGGCCCGGAGTAGACGCCGGAATATGCGCTGCCCCCGGTCTTCCGGTAGACGGGGCAGACGTTCAGGCACGCGCCGCAGCGGATGCACGCGAGCATCTCCCGGTAGCGGCCGCCGACGAGCCGCGAGCGGCCGTTGTCGACGATCACGACATGGAGCTCTTCGGGGCCGTCGAGCTCGCCCGGCCGCCGAGGGCCCGTGAGCAGCGTCGTGTAGGTGCTGAGCGCTTGGCCCGTCGCGCTGCGGGCGAGCAGGCGCAGCAGGACGGCGAGATCGGCGAGGTCTGCGACGAGGCGCTCCATGCCGATGAGCACGACGTGCACGGGCGGAAGCGACGAGACGAAGCGGCCGTTGCCCTCGTTCGTGACGAGGCAGATCGAGCCGGTCTCGGAAACGCCGAAGTTCGCGCCGGTAATGCCGACGTCCGCGTGAAGGAACACGTCGCGCAGCTGCGTGCGCGCGGCCCGCGCCAGCGCCCCGAGCTCGGGCGGCACCGGCTCGCCGCCGGCACGCGTGAGCAGCTCGGCCACGTCTGCGGCGGTCTTCTCGATCGAGGGCACGATGATGTGCACGGGATGCTCGCCGGCGAGCTGGAGGATGTACTCGCCGAGATCGGTCTCGACCGTTCGCACGCCCGCCGCCTCGAGCGCCCCGTTGAGCCCGATCTCCTCGCTCAGCATCGACTTCGACTTCGCGGCGAGCTGCGCGCCGCGCCGGCGGCAGACGTCGACGACGTACGCGTTCGCGTCCGCCGCAGTGCGGGCCACGAACGTGCGGGCGCCGCGTGCTTCCGCCGCCTCTCGGAACCGCGCGACGTGCGTGTCGAGGTCGTCGACGACCCGCATTCGCGCCTCGTGCGCGCGCGTTCGCAGCTGTTCGACGTCGGTGAGCGCGGCCCACTGCTCGAGCCGGCCGTCGCGGAGGCGGTCGGTCGCCTGCTCGAGCGCACCCTGCACGTGTGCGTCCGACAGCGTCGCGCGGGCCACGACCCGGAACCGTCCGGGCGGTTGCGCGAGGCCGCTCACCCGACTCCCCTGGCGAGAGCGGTTGCGAGGTGCACGACCCGGATGCCGGCACCCGCCCGCTCGGCCCGCGCGCCGAGGTTCAGCAGGCAGCCGGGGTCGGAGGTGACGAGAGCGTCGAGCCCGGAGGCGCCGGCGAGCTTGTCGTCGGCCATGGCGAGCGAGATCTCCGGCTGCCGGAGCAGGAAGGTGCCGCCGAAGCCGCAACAGAGGTCGGGGCGGGGCAGCGGCACGAGCTCCGCTCCGGAGCGCTCGAGCAGCCGCCGCGGCGCGTCGGCGATGCCGAGCTCGCGGAGCATGTGACACGAGTCGTGGTAGGCGACCCGGCGGCCCTCGTTGCGATGCGGCGGCTCGGCGTCGTGCGCGTGGAGGAACGCCGACAGCTCCCAGACCTCGAACGGCTCGCAGCCGACGAGAGCCGGCAACTGACGCGCGGCCATCGCCGCGCACGAGCCGGACGGCGTCACGATCGGCAGCTCCCGCGAGAAGGCGGAGACGAACGTCTTCGCGACGCGCCTCGCGGCGGCGCGGTGACCCGAGTTGAAGGCGGGCTGACCGCAGCAGACCTGCCCGCGCGGGAAGATGACGTCGAAGCCGGCCTCGCGGAGCAGCATCTCGGCGTCGGCGACCGCCTCCGCGAACAGCAGATCGCCGAGGCAGGTCGCGAACAGCTGGACCGCCGGCACCGGCGCGCTCACCCACCCGGCTCGAGCGGTGCGACGACGAGATTCACGCCGGCGGCGGCGTACTCGTCGCGCACTGCCTGAGGCAGGAGCTCGTCCACGACGACGGCGTCCAGCTCGCGTGCGCCCGCGATCGTCAGGAGCGCGCTGCGCCCGAACTTCGTCGCGTCGACGAGCGCGACCATTCTCTCCGCGCCACGCCGTGCGGCGTGCAGCGTGTCGGCGATGTCCCGCTGCCCCGTCGTCAACCCGAGCTCGAGGGTCAGCCCAAAGCCCGAGACGAAGGCGACGGCGAAGTTCAGGTCTTGCAGGAACTCGACCGTCCAGCGGCCGCCGATCACGCGCAGGTTCTGGTCGACCTCGCCCGGCGCAACGATTACGTGGATCGCGCTGCAGCTCAGCTCGTACGCGATCGCAGGCGACGTGGTCAAGAGGGTCAGCGCGTTCGGCGGGTGCGCAGCGAGGTGACGCGCGAGCTCGAGCGCCGTCGTCGACGCGTCGACGAAGATCGTCGACCCGTCTTCGACCAGCTCCGCGGCTCGCGCGGCGATCGCCGCCTTGCTCTCCCGCGCCTCGCGCTGTCGCTTCACGAAGGCGCTCTCGCGGTCCGGCCGTGCGCGCGAGACGGCCTGCGCGCCGCCGCGGACGCGCACGACGAGCCCGTCGACGGCGAGCTGCTCGAGGTCACGGTGGATCGTGATCGGGGAGACGCCGTAGGCGTCGGCGAGCTCGGAGACGGACGCGCCGCCCTGGCGCTCGATGTGCTCGAGGATGCCGCTCTGGCGCAACGCGCGCGCCATCACGGTTCCTTCGCCGCCGCGCGCCGGGCCGGGCGGGTTGCGAGCGCGAGGTAGCGCTCGGCGACGAGGTCGGCGAACTCCGGATCGTTGACGTGCGTCTCCACCCGCTCGAACGGGATGTCCGGGCGAAGCTCCGCGCCGAGCGTGTCGAGGAGCGCCGCGTCGGCCTCCGGGTCCCAGAGGGCGCCGCCCGGCACGTCTGCGAGCGAGAAGCCGCGCGTCGGCGCCACGACTGCGACCGGCCCCTTCGCCGGGTTCAGCCGCGCCGCGATCATGCGGCCGAGCTCGACCATCTCCTCCGGCGCGAGCCGGACGAGCGTCGCCACGGGATTGTGGTAGTAGCACTTGCGGCTGCGGTACCGCTCCGGCAACGTGCTCGGCGCCCCCTGGTTGAAGAAGTCCGCGCAGCCGGGCACCACGACCTGCGTTAGCCCGAGCTCGCCGGCGACCGTGAGACGCTCGGGGCCGGTCGTGTGGATGCCGTCCATGACGGTGTTCGCCAGCTCGGAGAGCGTGTAGTCGATCACGCCCGCGATCGACCCCGCCCGCGCGAGGCTCTCCATCGCCGGCCCGCCGACGCCGTTGGCGTGGAAGACGACCGGTTCGTGACCCGTCTCCTCGAGCAGCGTCCGGATCCGCATCACGGCCGGCGTCGTGTGGCCGAGCATCGTCAGGCCGACGGTGTTCTCGCCGAGCGAGCCCAGCCGGCCGCTCCCGTCGCGCGCCATGCCCACGACCGCAGCGGCCGCGTTCTGGAACACCGATCGCGCGATCGGGTTGAGGCCGAGGATGTCGACGACCGAGTGCATGACGACCATGTCGTTGAGCCCGACGAAGTCCCCGAACGGACGCCGCCCGGATGCGCTCGGCGAGACGAGCACCTTGGGGATCCCGACCGGGAGCACGCGCATCGCGGCGGCACCGAGGATCGCGCCCTCGGCGCCGCCGAGACAGAGCACACCGTCGAGGCGCCCCTCGTCGAGCAGGCGCAGGCAGACGGCGCGCACCCCCTCGAGCATCCGCTCGACCGCCGCGCCGCGGCTGCCCGCGTTGCGCAGGTCGTCGATCCGGTAGCCGGCGGCGGCGGCGACCTCCGCCCGCGTGACGTCGGCCCTACAGCCGTCCGGCTCGCCGAGGATGCCGGAGTCGACGACGATCGACCGCGCGCCGAGCCGCTCGACGACGCGCGCCGTGTAGTCGAGCTCGAACCCCTTCGTGTCGAGGGTGCCGATGAGGACGATCTGGGGCGTCGTCATCGCTCGCCCCTCAGGCGTGGTCGACCCACTCGCGCGTATGGACTTTCACGTCCACCTTCTCGAACTCGGCAAGCGCCGCGGCGAGGTGCTCCGCGAAGCGCGTGTAGGTCGCCTCGCCCTTCTCGGCCGTTGCCCGGAACGGATTGCCGATCACTCCGCTCGGCGTGAAGTCCTCGTGATCGGTCGCGAAGAGGAAGTACTGGTAGCCCTGGAACTCGACGTCGGGCGCACCGTCGAGCTTGACGAACCCCTCGGGGAACCAGTCCGGCTTCTTGGCCCGCTGGTCGACCGCCCGGTCCATGCGCACGAGCGTCGGGTCGGATGCGAGCACCTGCGATGTCTCGAGCTCGCTCGAGTGCCAGCCCGGTGTCTCCTCGGGCGGGTTCTCCATGATCCCCTCCAGTAGGCCCACGTAGCGCTCGCCGTAGAGCTTCGACATGACGACGAACGCTCCGGTCTCGTAGCGAATCCGCCGCAGGAGCGGGTCGATGATCTTGACCGTGCTGCCCTGATTGTTGACGAAGACGATCTTGTTGAACCCGTGGTAGATCAACGAGCGCGCGATGTCGTGGTAGAGCTCGAGCAGGATCTGCGAGCGGATCGTAATCGTGCCGGTGCCCTCGCCCGGCCCGTACATGTGCTGCGGCGAGTAGCCCATCCAGACGCAGGGCGTGTAGAGCACCTTCGCGAGCGGCGCGGCACGTCGCGTCACCTCCACTGCCTGGAGCGTGTCGGTCACAAGGGGAAGGTGCGGCCCGTGCTGCTCCACGGCCGCGATCGGGATCATGATGATGTCCTTCTCCTCGAGATACGCACGGATGTCCGGCGGCGCGAGGTCGGCGATGTTGTACGAGGGCAGATCCATGTCCGTCGTTCCTTTCCGTTGCGTCGTCACAGGCCGAGCTTGCCCGGGTTCGCGATGCCGGCGGGGTCGAGCGCGTGCTTGATCGTCTGGAGCACCTCCCAGGAGCTGCCCCACTGCGTCGCGACGTCCGCGGCGAGCTTCAGGCCGATGCCGTGGTGGTCGTTGATGACGGCGCCCGCCGCCATGACGGTCTCGGACGAACGGCGCCAGATATCGTCGTAGAGAGCGATCGCATCGTCGGCGTCGGCCGGCGGCCGCTCGACGACGAACCGCCCGTAGACCATCACGCCCCACGGGTACCAGTGCGAGAAGTGCCCGCTGAAGCGCAGGTCGTAGGCGCTGTACTCGTCGCGCATGAGGCTCCGGAGCGCCTCGTAGGCGGGGACGATCCGGTCGTAGGTCGCGACGATGTCGGCCGTCCCCCAGATCTGGGGCAGCTCGGGCTTGTACGGCGGGTAGTAGGTCTTGTAGCGGCCGTTCCACCAGGTCTCGGCGATCTCCGGCCCCTCGTCGACACCGCCGGCGGCGACGAGCACGGCGACCGTCTCGCGCTCCTCGACCGCGACGAGCGCCGCGGGGCCGTCGAACATCAGGAGCAGCTGCACCCCGGAGACGTCGAGATCGAAGATCTGCACGAGGTTCCGCACCGTCGCCTCCGCGTCGTGGAGCCGCGCGACCGCGGGCCGCCAGCCGGCCTGGAGCGCCTGCCGGAGCGCCTCGATGCCGGTGCCGACGTCGGGAAACGCCACGGTCCGGAAGGCGCGATGCTCGGGAAGGCGGCGGACGAGCAGCGTCGTCTCGGTGATGATCCCGAGCGTCCCCTCGCTGCCGATGAAGAGGCCGACGAGGTCCGGGCCGACGGCGTGGCGCGGAACGGCGACGGTGCGGATCAGCCGGCCGTTCGGGAGAGCGACCTCGACCGACGCGACGAGGTCCTCGATCTTCCCGTACTTCGTCGACATGACGCCCGAGCCTTTCGCGGCGAGGTAGCCCCCCACCTGGGCGAGATGCACGCTGGCCGGATAGTGCGGAAACATGAAGCCGCGCTCGTTCAGCCACTCCTCGAGCTGGAGACCGTTCACGCCGGGCTGGACGCGGACGGTGCCCGAGCGCTCGTCGAGCTCGAGGATCTCGTCCATCAGGCTCACGTCGACGAGGATCCCGCCCCGGTCGGGGACGGCGCCGCCCTGGCTGCCCGAGCCGCCGGCCCGCGGCACGACGGGGATTCCGACGGCCGAGGCGGCGGCGAGCACCTGTGCCACCTCTTGGGCCGTGCGCGGCCGCACGACCGCGTCGGCGAGCAGGGGCCGCCCCGCGGCGCTCAACGCGTGCGCCTTCCAGTACGTGTCGAGCGACAGCTCGCGAGCGAGGTCGGCGCCGCGCTCGACGGCGATTCCGTCCAGCCGCGCCTGCAGCTCCTCGAGCTGCCGCTCCCGCTCCGCGGTCTGCTCTTCGATCGTCGGCATTGCGTCTTCCCTTCGAGCTCTTGCCTCTGCAATGACATGAAGCTTTTGTTCGCTCGATACTACAACTTCGCGATAGATGATGTTAATATCGGCCTCTGTTCTGTCATGAACATTTCAGCCGCCGGGCCTCGCAGGCGCCGAGGGATCCTCGAGGTTGCTGATCCCGAAGGAGGGATTGATGCACCTGTCAATGCACAACTGGATGAGGCAGGAGCCGATCGACGTCACCCTCGAGCGACTCGCGAGCTGCGGGTACCAGAGCATCGAGATCAGCGGCGAGCCGACCCGCTTCGACACGAAGGAGGTCCGGGGGCATCTCGACCGGCTCGGCCTCCGCTGCTGGGGCTCGGTGACGCTGATGACGGTCGGTCGCGATCTCGTCCACGAGGATCCATACGTCCGCCTCGGCTCCGTGCAGTACCTCAAGGACTGCGTCCAGATGATCCACGAGCTGGGCGGCGAGATCTTCTGCGTCGTCCCGTCGACCGTGGGCAAGGTCGCGCCGATGGTCTCGCCCGAGGAGGAGTGGCAGTGGGCGGTCGAGGGTCTGAAGGAGGTTGTGGCGGTCGCCGAGCCGCTCGGCGTCCGCGTCGGCATCGAGCCGCTCAACCGCTTCGAGACGTACTTCATCAACCGCCACGATCAGGCGCTCCAGCTCGCGAAGGACGTCGGCGGGAACTGCGGCGTCGTTCTCGACGCGTTCCACATCAACATCGAGGAGGCCGACCCGCTCGCCGCGATCCGGGCCACCGGCGAGCACCTCGTCGACTTCCACGTCGCGGACAACAACCGCTACCCGCCCGGTCAGGGCCACTGGGACTGGCCGGCCCTCGTCGCCACTCTCAAGGAGGTCGGCTACGACGGCGCGCTCACGGCGGAGTTCGTCATGCCGATCGACCGCTCCCCCGTTGCGGCGGCGCGCGACGTCGAGGAGGCGGCCGAGATGACCGTCGGGATGGACAAGTTCATCCGCGACCACGGCAGCGGCGCGCTCAGCGACGCGTACTACACGAAGATGGTGCGCGAGTGCGCCGAGTTCCTCACTCCGCTCATCCAGCGCGCACCGGTCGCGCAGGGAGCGTAGCGACGGCGGCCTGCGGGGCGAGGTGTCCGGGACCCCGCCCCGCAGATTTCGTCGACCTCAGAGCGCGTACACGCGCCGGGCCGTGTCCGAGAAGACCTCGCGCTGCACCGCCTCCGGCCGCGACCCGAGCGCGTTCCTCCACGCGGCGAGCAGCGTGCCGTAGTCGGTCCAGAGCTTCTCGATCGGGAAGTTGCTGCCGAACATGCACCGCTCCGGGCCGAAGCGCTCGAGGCTCGCGCTTGCGACGAGCTCGATCAGCTCCTCGTCGACGCGATGCACGAACGTGCCCTGGCCGCTCAGCTTGACGGTGAGGTTCGGCTGCTCTGCGAGCAGGTCGAGCCCCGCCAGCCACGGTGCCACGTGCTCCTCGTCCGCGCTCTCGAGCATGCCTGCATGGAGGAGGACGAACGTGACCCGCGGCAGCGCCGCGACGAAGCGCGCGGCGCCCGCCATCTGCGAGGGGAACACCTGTAGCTCGAAGACCAGGCCGAGGTCGGCGAGGCGGGCGACGTTGCGGCGCAGCACCGGGTCGTCCATCCGGTCCGGCGCGGAGGCGAAGCGGAAGCGCTCGTCCTCGTGCCAGTGCAGCTGGAGCCGGATCCCGCGCAGCAGCGGCGAGGCCGCCTGCTCTGCGGCGATCACGCCCGCGGCGTCGGCAGCGAAGAGGTCGGCGCACCCGACGATCGCGCTCGGCCAACCTGTCTGCTCGTGCACCTCCTGCACCCAGCGCACCTCGTCGAGCGAACGCTCGAGCGGCCAGTTCGTCTGCACGTAGACCGAGGCTGTGACGCCGGCGGCAACCGTGTCGGCGAGGTACTCCTCGATCGGGTAGTCGCGGCGGATCGGCTCGTACGGGCCGAAGATCCGCGGCACCATCGGGCCGTTCAACCACGGCAGGTCGGCGCGGCGCCAGATGTGGTGGTGAGCATCGACGAGCCCGCCGGCGGCGTCCGCAACGCGAGCGGTGCCGGACGCCGGGCTCACGTCATAGTTGCCGGTACTCGGTCGTCACCAGGTGAACGCGCTCGGACGCGTGCGCCGCCGCGTCGGCTGCGACCGCCTTGCCCAGCTCCGACCCGAACGCCGCCGCGCGCGACTCCTCGTCGTCGAAGTACAGCTCGTTGACGCAGTCGTACGCGCTGTCGCCGTCGTCGGTGAGGCTCACGGTGTAGGAGCGCAGCCCCGGCAGCTGGCGGGCGAGCACAACGTGCTCGTCCAGCACCCATGACCGGAACTCCTCCTTCGACATCCCTTCCGGACGGCGGAGCAGAGAGATCAGCTTGAGCATCGGTGAGCCTCCTTGCGCCGCCCGCTACCCGAGCGTGCCGGCGCGCAGCGCGTCGAGCCCGCGGAGCACGCGCTCGGGCGTGAACGGCATGGTGTCGAGCCGCACGCCGCAGGCGTCGAAGATCGCGTTGCCGATTGCGGCGATGGGCGAGTTGGCCGTCATCTCGCCGAGCCCCTTCGCGCCGTACGGGCCGGTCGAGGCGGGTCGCTCGATGACGACGCTCTGCATCTCCGCGATGTCGGCGGGGCCCGGCATGAGATATTCGCCGAAGTTCGTCGGAGCGTGCTCGCGGGACGGGTAGTAGGGCTCGGTGGTCTCGAACAGGGCGTGCGACATGCCCATCCACGCTCCGCCCTCGATCTGCTGCTTCACGAGCGCCGGGTTGATCGCCCGGCCCACCTCGTAGACGTTGAAGAGGGAGAGCACCTGCACGACGCCGGTCTCGTCGTCCACCTCGACGTCGGCGACCGTGCACGCGTGCGCCTGGCAGGAGTCGGGATCCATCTCGCCGGTCTCCGGCACGGGCTCGCTCTTCTGCTTGAGGAAGATGCCGCGCCCGGAGAGCGTGCGGCCCTGCTTGAAGTGTGCGGCGAGCGCGAGGTCGACGATGTGGATCCTCTTGTTCTTGGCGCCCCGCACGCTGACGAAACCCGTGCCGTCGGTCTCGAGGTCGTGGGGGTCGACCTCGAGCTCCACGGCCGCGGCCTGGAGCATCGCCTCTCGGGCCTCCCGGGCGGCCATCATCACGGCGTTGCCGACGCGGTGCGTGGCGCGGCTCGCGAACGTGCCCATGTCGTGCGGTCCGGTGTCGGTGTCCGCGGTGTCGACGGACACGTAGTCCATCGGCAGGCCGAGCGTCTCCGCTGCGATCTGCGCGATCACGGTCTTCAGCCCCTCGCCGAGGTCGGTGGCGGAGAGCGAGATCACAAACGTGCCGGTCGTCGTCGAGTGGATCAGCGCCTGCGACGGGTCGCCGCCGAGGTTCATGCCGGTCGGGTAGTTGACCGCGGCGTAGCCGCGACCGCGCAGCCTGGCCATCAGACGCTCACCTCCCTCGGCGCGAGCGAGGACATACGCCGGTACGCGTCGGGCAGCTCGTGGTCGACGAGCTCGGCGGCGCGCTGGATCACCTCGATGAGCGCGGTGCCCTCGGCCACCTTGCGGTGGGCCTTGACGTCGCCGTCGCGGTACGCGTTCATGAGCCGCAGCTCGAGTGGATCCAGGTCGAGCGCACGGGCGATCCGGTCCATCTGCGTCTCGAGGGCGAAGTCGGCGATCGTGACGCCGAAGCCGCGCATCGGTCCGGTGGGCGTGCGGTTCGTGTAGACGCAGTGCGCGTCGACCCAGACGTTGGGGATCGCGTAGGGCCCCGGCATGTGCGCGGCGGCCTTCGTCACCCCGTACGGGCTGTGGCCGGAGTAGGCGCCGGCCTCGAAGAAGTGGGTGACCTTGCGGGCGACGATGTGGCCGTCGTTCATGACGCCGTCCTTGACGACGAGGCGCTCCGCCGCACGGGGGGACGACACCTGCATCTCCTCCAGCCGGTTGTAGACATACTTGACCGGGCGGTTGGTCGCCATCGCCGCGATACACGCGATCGGCTCGACGATGACGTCGCACTTGCCGCCGAAGCCGCCGCCGACGGTGCCGCCGACGACCTGAAGCCTGTTGAAGGGCGTCTCGAGGATCAGAGCCGTGTTGTCGAGCGTGAAGAAGCACGCCTGAGTGTCGGTGTGGATGCGCAACCGGCCGTCGGGCTGGGGCACGACGATGCAGCCGGTGGGCTCGACGGCGGCGTGCTCGATCGGCGACGACTGGTAGCGCCACTCGAAGACGTGGTCGGCTGTCGCGAATGCCGCCTCGACGTCGCCGAAGCGGATGCGCCGGCAGTGATGGCCCTCGTAGACGAAGTAGTTCGCGCCGTGCGGTTTGATGATCGGCGCGCCGTCGGCGAGCGCCTCCTCGACGTCGAGCACGGCGGGCAGGTCCTCGTAGTCGACGCGCACGCGCGACGCACCCTCGACCGCGGCCGCCTCGGTCTCCGCGATGACCGCGCAGATCGGTTCGCCGTTCCAGAGCACGCGGTCCTCGGGGAGCACGGGCTGGTCGTTGGGCTCGACGCCGATGAGCCGCAGGACCGTGTACCAGTTGCTCGGCACGTCCTCGTGAGTGAGCACGCGCACGACGCCGGGCACCGCCAACGCGGCAGAGACGTCGACGCTCTTCAGGAGCGCGTGGTCGCGCTCGGAGCGGTGCATCTTCAGGTGCAGCATGTCCGGTAGCAGCAGGTCCTCGAAGTACTTCGTGCGGCCGGTGACGTGCCCGAGCGCGTCGGCGCGCTGGACCGAGGTCCCGACGACGTGGAGGTCGGCCGCGCGCTCCTCTGCGAAGTACGTGGTGTCGATCGGGTCGAGATCCGATGCCATGGGCTCCGTTCCTCTCAGCTCGCAACCTGTGCCGCGGCCGCCGACTCCCGCCGCCTGGCGGCCGCGTCGAGCACGGCGTCGATGATCGACGTGTAACCGGTACAGCGGCAGACGTTGCCGGAGATCGCCCGGACGACGTCGTCTCGTGTCGGATTCGGGTTTTCTGCGAGCAGCGCCTCCGCCGCGACGATCATCCCCGGCGTGCAGAAGCCGCACTGCGTCGCGAATCCCTCGAGGAACGCCGCCTGCACGTCGCTCAGGGAGCCCCCCTCGGGGGTCAGGCCCTCGAGGGTGCGGACGGCCGAGCCGTCGACGGTCTCCACCGGCACGAGGCACGACATCACGGGCTTGCCGTCGAGCAGGACCGTGCAGGAGCCGCAACTGCCGACGTCGCAGCCGCGCTTCGCGGCGGTCAGCCCGAGCGTCTCGCGCAGCACCATCAGGAGGGACGTGCCGGGACGCGCCAGAAACGCCCGCTGCCTGCCGTTGACGACGAGCTCGACGACGCGCGATGCCATCTCAGGCCTCTCTGGAGGAGTGGATTCCGGGCCGCCCATCATTCTCCGAGCAGCGCGCGGCGGAAATGTACGGGCAGAACGCGGGCGCGATACCACGCGCTCGAGAAGGCGTCGTCGAGGGGCGCCGCATCCGTGAGCGCCGCCGCCGCGGCCGCCTCGACGGTCGCGCGGTCGAGGGGCTTGGCGAGGAGCGCGTCCTCGGCGTTCCTCGCCCGCACGGGGCGCTCCCCCGCGCCGCCGAGCGCGATCCGCGCCGAGCGGACGACGCCGTCCTGCACGGTGACGACGGCGGCCACCGTGACCACCGCGGCGGAGGCGAGCCGGCGCCGCATCGCCTTCGTGTAGAACCACGTGCCCGGCTCCGGGATCGCGAAGCTCACGGCGGTGACGATCTCGCCCTCACGAACGCCGGCGGCGAACACGTCGGAGACGTCCGCCGTGCGCGTGCCCGCCGGGCCTGCGATCTCGGCCGTCGCGCCGAGCGCCAGCAGGCACACGGCGAGGTCGCCGCCGGGCTGCGGCACGAAGAGGTTGCCGCCGACGGTCGCGAGGTTCCGTAGCGTCGGTGACGCGAACGCCTCGACCACCGGCTTGAGGAACGCCAGTCTCTCGTCGGCTCCGAGCTCGGCGATCGTCGTCGTCGCGCCGACGACGGCCGTCCCGTCCGTGACCCGGATGCCGCCGAGCCCGGCGCGGCGCAGGCTCACCAGCTCGGTGAAGTCGAGGGCCTGCGTGTTCACGACGCCCATCACCGTCGTGCCGCCTGCGACCACCCGGCCGCCGCTGCGAAGCGCGATCAGGGCGTCGTCAACCGATCTCGGTACGTGGACGGCTTCGAGCACTGGCCATAACACTCCTCCAACGGTCGAACCCTCACGTCGGTGTTTTCGCGGAGCCCCGATCGCCGAATTCGCGGATTCAGGGCCGGAGCAGCTCCTCGGCGGTCTCACAGCCCGAGGCGGCCCACGCGCGGAGCCGGGGCAGTGCCGCGTCGATCACCTCCAGCACGGCGACGCGTTCCCCGCGCGCCGGGCGCGCGCTCCGCCACAGCGGCTCGAGCACCGGCGCGGCGGACTGCTCGAGCTCGAGGAGGGACGACCGGAGCGCAGCCGCCGCGGCGGCGGCGCCGACGGCGAAGCGGCCCGGGTGGACGCCCGCGTCCAGCGCCAGCCGGATCGTCCCGACCAGGCGGTCGCCCCAGCCGAGCTTGCGGTCGGGGTCGCGTGTGACGCGCTCGATCGTGTCGAGCAGGAGCGGGTTCGTCATCCGCTCGAGCAGGTCGTCGGCGTACGCGCCGTAGCCCTGCGCCGTGAACAGCGCGTCCACGCTCCGGTGCCGGCGGATCAGCGTCTCGCCCGACTCCTCCACGAAGGCGTCGCGGAGGAACGGCAGGAGCCCCGGTACGCGTCCGAGCTCGGAGAAGAGGCGCACGCCGGCGAGCGCTCCCAGGTAGCCGCCGAGGGCGTGCGTCGCGTTGTGGCCGTACAGTTTCGCCTCCTCGAAGGGCAGGAGGTCATCCTTCTCCTCGAACGCGGAGATCCCGCGCTCGAATCCGCCGCCGAAGTGGATCCTCGAGATCAGGATCCGGTTGAAAGCCTCGACGAGGAACGCGCGCGGCAGTCCGGGCGTGAGCGGAGCAAGCCCGTGCGCCCGCACCTCCTCGGGATCGGAGACGACCCGGCTCATCTTCCCGATCACGGTGTTCAGGAAGCGCACGTTCCCGGACACCGCTGCGCGCTCGCGCTCGGGCACCGCGGACAGCACCGCCTCCTCGAGGATCTCCGCGGCGTGGTTGTGGTTCTCGGCGGCGTAGACGACCGCCCGCGGCCCGTCCTGGACGGCCTTCTGCCGCAGCCCGGCCGCGAGCACGCGGTGGACGCTCCCCGCCGTGGCGGAGACGTAGCGATCGACGCTCGGCACGGCGGTCGCGATCTCCTCCGCCGCCGCGATCGCCTCGATGAGCGCCCGGCGGTCGGCCGGCGCGGCGGGATCCATGATCTCGACCGCCTCGAGAACGGCACGCTCCACGCGCTCGCGATGCGCGACGTTGACCGAGCAGCGGCCGCCGGCCGCGCGGACGGCCGCCACCGCCTCCGGGGCGATCTCGGCGACGACCAGCCGCCCGAACGCGCCGGAGCGCGAGGCCTCGTGCAGGAACAGCCCGGCCTGGATCGGCCCGAAGCCGAAGCCGACGAACACGCGCGGGCCGGTGAGCGCCACGACTACCTCGCCGCGTCGAGGTAGTCGCGCTCGTCCGCGGCGGTCCACGAGCCGACCGCCAGGATCTCCCCGCTGCGCCGGTGCGGGTAGACGACAGCCTTTCCGTCGAGCTTGCGGGCCTTGACCAGCGCGAGCAACTCGGGCGCATGCTCGAGGTCGCCGATCCGCGTGAGGTGCAGCGCCGGGTCGATCGCGCCCGCGGCCATGAGCTCCAGCGTCCGGCTCACGTCCCACGGCGATCCGCCGCTCGAGCCGGTGACGACGAGCTCGCGGTAGTGGACGGCGACCGTGTCGAGCGGGACGAGATGCTCGCCGTGCCTGAGGCCGCCGAAGAGGTTGAGGACGCCGCCCCGGCCGACGAGTCGCTGCGCGGCGGCGATCGCCTCGGCGGAGGCGACCGCGACGATCACGTCGTCCGCGCCCCGGCCCTCGCTCAACCCGCCGACGATCTCCTCGACGCCGGCTTCCGCGCCGGCGGCGACGAGCTGGATGCCGAGCCGCTCCGCCCGCGCCGCGAACAGCGTGCGCGCCCGCTCGAGCCGCTCCGGGATCCGGTCGGTGACGACGATCGCGCGCGGCCCGGACGAGAGCGCCAGGTCGACGTGGATGCGGCCCATTGCGCCGGCGCCGATGACGACGGTCACGCCGCCCGGCCGCAGCCCGATTCGCGCCGTGCGCGCCGACAGCGGGTCGTCCTGCACGAGGTGGACGTGGTGGGCCTGCGCGGAGATGACGCACGAGATCGGCTCCGCCATCGCCGCGTGCGCGTACGGCAGCGCGGCGTCGGGCACGGGCAGGAGGCAGCCGGCCTCGAGGATCTCCTCCGTGACGAGGACGTACTCGGCGAGCTGGCCGCCGAGCGTGTAGCCGACGGCGACCTTCCGCACGTCCCTGCCGCCGTCGCGGTAGCGCTCGCGATGGTTCACCGGCGCGTGGTCGACCGCCGGCTGGACGACCCAGCGTGAGCCGTTCGCGTACGCGTGACGAAGCTCCGTGCCGGCCTCGACGATCGTCACCGAGCCCTCGTCGCCGAGGATCAGCGGCCAGCGAGCCGGATCCCACCCGGAGAGGAGCTCGTGCGCCCGCCCCTGCTCGACCAGCTTGATCAGCGAGGTGCAGATGCCGGCGCAGTCGACGCGGGCGAGCAGCTGGCAGGGCCCCGGCCGCGGCGTCGGCACGCGTTCGACCCGCAGGCACTCGAAGCCTGTGCCCGACAGGACGAGGGCCCGCATCTCGGAGGGGATCTCCACCGTGCCCACGCCGTCAGCGCGCGTGCGCGGCGAGGGCCGCTGCGGAGGCCCGGTGGCCGGGCAGCCGCATCTCCGGCAGCGCGCGGCGCGCCCAGCGGTTGCACAGTGGGTCTGCGACCGCGAGCAGCCGCTCAGCGCGCATCGCGCGCCGCGAGCGTCTCGATGCCGAGGTACCGCTGCTGCATCTCCCGATCCGCCGAGAGCTGCGCGGCGGTCGTCTCGGTCACGATCTCACCGCCGACCATCACGAGCTGCCGCTCGGCGAGCGCGGTCGCCACGCCGAGCTTCTGCTCGATGAGGAGGACGTGCAGCCCGCCTTCGGCGAGATTCCGGAAGACGTCGACGAGATGGTCGACGATCGTCGGCGCGAGGCCCTCGGAGGGCTCGTCCATCACCAGCAGCGTCGGGTTCGTGAGCAACGCTCTTCCGATCGCGAGCATCTGCTGCTCACCGCCCGAGAGCTCGGCGCCGCCGTGGCGCCGCCGCTCGGAAAGCTGCGGAAAGAGCTCGTACACCTGCCTCGCGCCCCAGGCGCCGCGGCCACGCGCGTCGAGCATGCGCAGGTGCTCGTCCACGGAGAGCGAGGGGAAGAGCCGCCGGCCCTGGGGGACGTAGCCGATCCCCGCGCCGGCGATCGCCTCCGGCGGGCGACCGACGAGCTCCTTGCCCAGGAAGCGGATGGAGCCGCGCACCGACCCCCGCATGGACGGCATCAGACCCATGATCGCCGTGCAGAGCGTCGTCTTCCCCATTCCGTTTCGTCCGACGACGGCCACGGTCTCGTCGCCCATCTCGAAGCTGATGTTCTGAAGGACATGCGCCGACTCGTAGTACGCGTCGAGGCCTTCGACGACGAGGACGGGCTCGCTCACGGCGCTGCGCTCGCAGGAGCGTGTTCACCGAGGTACAGCTCGCGCACGAGGTCGTTGCTCCGGATCTCGTCCGTCGTCCCCTCGACGATGGCGCGCCCGTCGTGCAGCATCGTCACCTTCTCGGCGACGCGCAGAGCGACGTCCATGTCGTGCTCGATCACGAGCAGCGTGATCGAGCGGTCGAGCCCGATCAGCAGCTCGGAGACAAGCTGGCGCTCACCGCGGGAGAGGCCGGAAGCAGGCTCATCGAGCATCAGGATGCGCGGCTTGACCGCCAGCGCCATTGCGAGCGCGACCTGCCTGAGCTCACCGTGCGACAGCGAGCCGACGAGCTCGCCCAGCTTGCCGTCGATCGCGACCGTATGCGCCGCTTCCCGCGCGCGCTCGCGCATCGCCCGGTCACGACGGAGAGCGAGCGGGCGTTGGTGTCCTCCCTCGACGCCCAGGATGGCGAGATAGATGCTGTCCTCCACCGAGAGCCCGCGGAACGGTCGGGCCTGCTGGTACGTCCGGGCGAGCCCGAGCCGTGCACGGTGCCGCGAGGGGAGGTGGGTCACGTTCTGGCCGAACAGCTCGACCGTCCCCGAGGTGGCCGTCAGGTCGCCGGCGATCACGTTGAACAGGGTCGTCTTGCCGGCGCCGTTCGGCCCGAGGATCGCGCGCCGTTCGCCGGGGAACACGTCGAGGTCGATGTCGCGGACGGCCTCGAGCCCGCCGAAGCGCCGGCCGACCCCCCGCAAGCGGAGGGTCGGCTCGGCGTTCGAGGCAGGCGGCACGGGATCGGTGGCGACTGCCGTCATGCGTCCATTACTACTTGATGACCCCGTTGACGACCGGGATTTCCTTCCCCGTCCACGGAAGCTTCTTGTGGACGCAGGTCGGGAACGTGCGACCCGGCGAGGGGGTCGCATGGCTGAAGACGCCGCCGAACGTCTGGTTCACTTTCGGGACCATTGCCACCGTCTTGATGGCCAGCTGGTTCTTGCTGTTCTTGTAGAGCTGATCGATGTAGACGTTCTCGATCGCGTTTCGATTCGCGTCGAGCGTCATCGTGCTGTACGCGGTGGTGAGCTGCACCTTGGCCAGCGCTGCCTTCAGGGCGCTCTCGTTGTTGGAGAGGTCGCCGTTAACGGCCTGCAGGCCCTTGATCAGCCCCTCCGTGTTGGCGAAGTAGTCGTAGACGAAGATGCTCGCCTGCTGCCCCACGCTGGAGCCGAACGGCGGGATCTTCTTGAACGTGCTCGTGATGACGGAGTTGTAGTGGAGCGCCGCCGCCGTCTTCAGGTCGCCGGCCTCCTCGCCCCCGCCGACGTACGTGCCGGCGACGTCGTTGCTCAGCGCCTGGAACTCGCCCGGCGTGCCCCAGAACAGGTTGCCGGTCGTCTGGCTCGACTTGATCGGGCCCTTGGCGGTCTCGTACGCCTTCAGCGCCGAGAGCAGGCCGGAGCCGCCGACGGCCCAGAAGACACCGTTCGTGTCACTGGCGCCCGTGCCCAGCGTGGGAAGCTGCTGGACGAAGGACGAGTAGTCGGTTGTGTTCAGAGGCGGGAACACCCGCTTCGTGATGTTGCCGCCGGCTGCGCAGAAGTCGGCGATGAAGCCGGCCGTGGAAGTCCACGCGAAGCTGTAGTCGTCGGAGATGACCGCAGCGTTCTTCCAGCCCAGCTTCCGGACCGCGAAGTCGCCGAGACCGGCGTTCCACATCGCACCGTCACCGTTGAAGCGGAAGAAGTTCGGCGCCTGCACCTTGAGCGTCGTGTCCTGCGCGCCCGCGGCGCCGTCCAGGAACGTCCACTGCTGGTGCGCCTTCGCGTAGTTCGCGACGGCGATCGACTCGTCACCCGACAGCGGCCCGATCATGATCTGTGCGCCCAGCTGCTCCATGAGCCGGCGTGTCTGCGTGATGGCCATGCCCGCTGTGTCGTTCGAGCAGCCGAACCCGACGATCTGGATCGGATGGCCGCTGATCGAGCCGCCGACCATTCCGGCCGACGGGTTGTTGGGGTTCTTTGCCTTCGCTCCCGTGAACTCCACGAACGCGGCGATCGATCCGGCGAGGTCCTGGTTGTAGAACGAGCCGAAGTCGCCCTGACAGTCGGACAGAATTCCGATCTTGATCGGCGTCGCGGAGGCGCCGGCCTTGCCGCTATTGGCGGCCATCGCGCCCGAGGCAACCAGAGCGACGACCGCAATCGTAAACAAGGCGCCGACGACCGCTACGAGACGATTCCTCCCGGCGGAGCGGCCCTTCTTGGTGAAGCGATCCATGCTCCTCCCCTTCCTTTTCTTTGCGTGCCGTCCGGAGGTACGCTCTCCGGCTCGGCGATCACCGATGCCTGGCGTCCCGCGACTTCGGCTCCGGCCGCATACGGATCGTACGAACGGCTCGGCGCCCGGACCGGCAGGCCATGGAGCATACTTTTCTCGCCGCCGCGCGAGAGCCGCATCAGCGCCGCGCCACAATCGGCACGCGGGTAAATACGCACGCTGCACGCTCCCAGAAGGCAGCAGGCTGGGGGCCCTCCGGCCTTTCGTATTTCCCCGCACGAGCATCCGCGCTTTTTCCGATGAATCCGGCGCGGTGGAGTTCATAATCTCGCCCGGTGACCCTCGTGAAGCCGATGCCGCTGCCGAGCGATGGTCGCCCGCAGAAGCTGAGCGCTCGCCTGAAGGCGCTCCTCGTCGGGAACGGATCGCGGTCCGCGATCGTTGGGCGGACGTCGCTGCTGCTCGCCATCGTCTTCGGCATCGCATGGGTGCTGTTCATCGCGGCGCCGTCTCCGACGTCGGGAGCCTCGAACTGGCGCTCGACCACGTTCGGCTCGGCCGTCCACGACCCGACCGACTTCCTGAAGACGCTGCTCGACACGCTGACCTACGCGGGTCTGCTGTTCGTCGTCGCGAGCGGGTTCACGCTCGTCTTCGGCCTGATGCGCGTCGTCAACATGGCGCACGGCTCGTTCTTCCTGCTGGCCGGCTACATCGGCGTCCGGCTGCAGAAGAGCTACACGCACGCCGGCGTGTTCGGGCTGTCGAGCTCGCAGGTGTCCCTGTGGAAGGACTGGGTCCTCCCGCTCGTGCTCGCCGTGCTCGTGGTTGCCGGCGTCGGGCTCGTCGTCCAGCAGCTGCTCCTGCGCTGGAACCAGGGGCAGGAGCTGCGGCAGGCGCTGATCACGATCGCGCTGTCGCTGATCGCGGCCGACCAGATCATGGCGCACTTCGTACGCGGCGGTGCCGAGAGCATGGCCTGGCCGAACATCCTCGGCCCCGACAAGCAGCTCGCCGTCGGCAGCGTCACGTATCCCTGGAGCCGCATCTTCATGCTGCTGCTCGCGCTCGGGATCGGCCTGGGCCTGCTCATGTGGCTGTACCAGACGAGGACAGGGCTCGTCATTCGCGCCGGTGTCGACGACCGGCACATGGTGCGTGCGCTCGGGATCCGCATCGAGCGCGTCTTCGCGGTCGCGTTCGTCGTCGGCGCCGCCCTCGCGGCGTTGGGCGGCGTGGTCGGCGCCTCGTTCGCCGCCGTCGACTCCGGCGTCGACGGGCAGTGGCTGCTCAACTCTCTGGTCGTGGTGATCATCGGCGGCATGGGCTCGCTCGGCGGCGCCGCCGTCGGCGCGCTCCTCTACGCCGCGATCAGCAATTTCGCGGCCGTGTACGTGCCGACGACGAGCTCGAACTGCTGCACCGAGTACTCGATCATCCTCACGTTCGCCCTGCTCGTCGTCGTGCTCGCGATCCGGCCCTACGGGCTGTTCGGAAGACCGGCATGAGCACGGCCCGGCTCGCGCGTCCTTCGCTCGACCGCTCGATCGGCACGGTGGTGCTCGTCGTCGCCGCCCTCGGGCCGCTGATCTTCTCGGCCTTCTGGGTGAGCTTCATCCTCACGCAGGTCTTCTGGTACGCGATCGCGGCCGCGAGCATGATCTTCCTCAACGCGTACGGCGGCATGATCTCGCTCGCACAGGTGTCGATCTACGGCGTCGCCGGCTTCGTGCTCGGGAACGCCGTCACGACGGGCGAGACGAAGGGGCTCAACCTCGGCCTCAGCCCGTGGATCGGGTTCGTCGCGGGGGTCTTGATCGCGACGATCGTCGCAGTCCTGCTCGGCGCGGTCGCGAGCCGCTCCACCGGCATCTACTTCCTGATGCTGACTCTGAGCTTCGCGGTCATGGTCAACTACTTCTTCGGCCAGGTCACCGTCGTGTCCGGCTTCGGCGGCATCGGCGGCATCCAGAACCACACGCCGTTCGGCCGCCCCGACCTTCATCCGAACCGGCTCTACTACATCGCGCTGGTGGCGACCGTCGGCGTCTACGCCCTCCTGCGCTATCTCCTGCGCACGCCGTTCGGGCTCGTGCTGCAGGGGATCCGCGACGACCCGGTGCGCATGTCGTCGCTCGGCTACAACGTCACGCTGCACAAGACGCTTGCCTTCGGGCTCGCCGGGTTCGTCGCCTCGTTCGCCGGCGTCCTGTTCGTCTGGTGGAACAACCAGATCTCGCCCAGCTCGATCGACATCACCGCCGCGCTGAACCTGCTCGTGATCGCGGTCATCGGCGGCCTCCACCGGCTCGAGGGCGCCTGGGTCGGGGCCTTCGTCTTCGTGATCGTCAGCGACTACGCGCAGAGCGTGGGCTTCCTGCGCGGGATCGGGTTGACGCAGACGAGGTTCGAGACCCTGATCGGGCTCGTCTTCCTCGCGATCGTGCTGCTGTCGCCCAACGGACTGCTGGGGATCTGGGAATGGATCCGGGCCGCCGTCCCGCGCGCGACCCGGCAGGCGCGGGGCCCGAAGGATGAGCCGCCGCAGGCGTCGCCGGCGTAACGCCGCGACGCGGAAAGGAGCTGGTCATGAACCCGATCGGCGTTTGCACCTGGATCTGGGTCTCGCCGTTCACCGACGAGGACGCCCATCTCGTCGGACATGCAAAGGAGCTCGGGGCTGACGTGCTCGAGCTCTGTATCGAGGACACGAGCCGCGTCACCGCCGAAGCCGTCCTGGCGGCGGCCGACGGGGCCGGCATCGCCTTCTCGGTCTGCGGCGCGTTCGGCCCGGAGCGCGACCTCTCGCACGAGGACCCGCGCTACCGGCGCCTGGGTGTCGACTACCTCGAGTTCCTCATCGACCTCGCCGCCGCGATCGGGGCGCCGAACGTCGTCGGACCGATGTACTCGGCCGTCGGCAAGGCGCGCATGCTCAACGCCGACGAGCGCGAGCAGCAGCGACGCTGGGCGGTGGAGAGCCTGCGCGAGGCGGCGGACTACGCCGGCAAGAAGGGCGTCCGCCTGGCCGTCGAGCCGCTCAACCGCTTCGAGACCGACCTCGTGAACACGACTGAGCAGGCGCTGGAGCTCTGCGACCGGATCGGTCGCGACAACGTCGGCCTCCTGCTCGACACGTTCCACATGAACATCGAGGAGAAGTCCGTTCCCGACGCCATCCGGCTCGCCGGGGACAGGCTGTTCCATGTTCACAGCTGCGAGAACGACCGCGGCACGCCCGGCACCGGCCACGTCGCGTGGCCCGAGGTGTTCCGGGCCTTGCACGACATCGGCTACGAGGGGCAGCTCGTGATTGAGTCGTTCACGCCGGCCGTGCAGGAGATCGCGAAGGCGGTCTCGATGTGGCGGCCGCTCGACGCGACGGGCGACGAGCTCGCGCGGCAGGGCCTCGGCTTCGTCCGGGCCGGAGTCCGCGCCGCCGCCCCGGAGCCGGCGGTTTCCTGATCGAAAGGAGCCAGAGATGGCACGTCCCGTAACACTGTTCACCGGCCAGTGGGCCGACCTGCCGCTCGAGGAGCTCGCGGCGAAGGCGGGTGAATGGGGCTTCGACGGCCTGGAGCTCGCCTGCTGGGGAGACCATTTCGAGGTCGGCCGGGCGCTGGCCGAGCCGGGCTACTGCGCGGAGAAGCGCTCGCTGCTCGAGCGGCACGGGCTGCAATGCTGGGCGCTCGGCGCCCACCTCGTCGGCCAGGCGGTCTGCGACCGCATCGACACGAGGCACCAGGGCACGCTGCCCCCCGAGATCTGGGGCGACGGCGAGCCGGAGGGTGTCCGGAAGCGTGCTGCCGAGGAACTGAAGGACACGGCCCGCGCCGCGGCGGCCTTGGGGGTCACCAAGGTCACCGGATTCACCGGCTCGCCGGTGTGGCATCTCCTCTACTCGTTCCCCCCGAACGACTTCGACGAGATCGAGCGTGCCTACGAGGAGGTCGCGGAGCGGTTCGGCCCGATCCTCGACGTCTTCGACCACGAGGGCGTGCGGTTCGGGCTCGAGGTGCACCCGACGGAGATCGCCTACGACTTCGTCACGACGCGCAAGCTGCTCGAGGCGCTCGACCGCCGCGAGGCGTTCGGGATCAACCTCGATCCGAGCCACTTCGCACACCAGTTCCTCGATCCCGCCGAGTTCGCGATCGAGTTTGCGGACCGGATCTACCACGTCCACGTCAAGGACTCGAAGAAGACGCTCGACGGACGCAAGAGCATCCTCGCCGGGCATCTGAACTTCGGCCAGCGCGACCGTGGCTGGGACTTCGTCTCGCCGGGCCACGGCGACGTCGATTTCGAGGCGCTCTTCCGCGCGTTGAACACCATCGGCTACACGGGTCCTCTCTCGATCGAGTGGGAGGACTCCGGCATGGACCGCGAGTGGGGCGCGCAGGACGCGCTCGCATTCGTGCGCCGCACGGACTTCGCTCCGTCCGCGGTCGTCTTCGACAAGGCGATGCAAAGGAGCGCGTGATGGCCCCCAAGAGTGGAGCGAAGAGCGGCATCGGAGCCGCCCCTGAGGTCGCCGCCGCGGCCGATCTCGGTGAGATCGGCGTCGGCATGCTCGGCTACGCGTTCATGGGCAAGGCGCACACGAACGCGTACCGGACGCTCGCGTACATGACGTGGCCGCCGCCTCTCGTGCCGAGGCTCGTCTCGATCGCGGGCCGGAACGCGGAGGCGGTCGAAGCTGCAGCGCACCGCTACGGCTACGAGAGCTCGACCACTGACTGGCGCGAGCTCGTCGCCGACCCTCGCGTCGGCCTGTTCGACAACAACGGCCCGAACAGCATGCACGCCGCGCCGACGATCGCGGCAGCCCGGAACGGGAAGCACGTCCTCTGCGAGAAGCCGCTCGGCCGCACTGCGGACGAGAGCTTCGAGATCTGGCAGGAGGTGGCGGCTGCAGGCGTGAAGCACATGTGCGCCTTCAACTACCGCTTCGTGCCGGCGGTGCGCATGGCGCGCGAGATGATCGAGGCGGGCGAGCTCGGAGAGATCCGGCACTTCCGGGGCCGCTACCTGCAGGACTGGGGCGACGACCCGACGCTCGACACCTGGCGTTTCCACTCCGACGAGGCCGGCTCGGGCTCGCTCGGCGACCTCGGCGCGCACGTGATCGATCTCGCCCGCTTCCTCGTGGGCGAGGTCTCCTCGGTCGCCTCGGTCGCTCGCACGTTCATCCCGGGACGGCAGGTCGACGATGCGATCGAGGCCGCCGCAGAGTTCGAAGCCGGTGCGGTCGGCACGATCGAGGCGACCCGGCTCGCGCTCGGACATCGCAACGGCCTGCAGTGGGAGATCAACGGCAGCAAGGCGTCGCTCGCATTCGACCTCGAGCGCCTCAACGAGCTCCAGCTCTACCGTGCGGACGGCGACAAGGCGCCCGGCTTCAAGACCGTGCTCGTCTCCGAGCCGGGCATGCCCTTCTGGTCCTGGTGGTGGCCGCCCGGCCACATGATCGGCTGGGAGCACACCTTCATCCACGAGATCCACCACCTCCTGACCGCGATCGCCGAGGACGCAGACGTCGCGCCCTACGGCGCGACGTTCGAGGACGGCTACCGCGCCGCCGAGGTGTGCGACGCGATCCTGCGTTCCGCCGAGTCCGGCGAGCGGGCGACGGTCTCGTACCGGACACCGGTGAAGGCGGGTGCGTGAGATGGCCGACCGTCGCGTCAACGTCGCCATCGTGGGGCTCGGCTTCGGCGCCGAGTTCATCCCGATCTACCAGCGTCACCCCGGCGCGAACCTCGTTGCGATCTGCCGGCGCAACCGGAAGGGTCTCAACGAGGTC
>Ga0187849_1000133_pt1 | contig 108952 bp, 93 predicted proteins | sample June2016WEW_4_10_2_FD_132412 | JGI IMG/M metagenome (GOLD analysis project Ga0187849, IMG submission 132412) | Peatland microbial communities from SPRUCE experiment site at the Marcell Experimental Forest, Minnesota, USA - June2016WEW_4_100 | ecosystem: Environmental > Terrestrial > Soil >... | reverse complement strand
ACTTGCGGATGACCTGTTCGGGCGTGTGTCTGCGTCGTTTCATCGTCGTGTAGTCCTCCTTCCCCCAGCATGAGGGATCGGACTCGCACAACGGGTGGATCAGTTCACGGGGACCCGGCCACCTTAACTGGTGCCGGTCACGTACGCGGCCATAATCACCGCCCACAGCGCCTTGTCGACCCTACGACGCGGCTCCAACAGTGACGGGAAGAACGACCCCACCCGCAGCTTCGGGATCCGAAGCTCGACATCGCCTGCCGGCGTGGACAAGAGACGATGACCGTCCCCCGTTTCGCTGGTTGGTTCATAGTGACCAGAAGCGGCCAATAGGGCAAGCGTCCTGGGGAAACGCCGTGCCAAGAGAGACCGGGACAAACCGGGAGTTACATCGGTTTCCGGACGTTTGGTTCTCAAAACTGTTCTCACAGATGACCGTCGGCATTCGCGGCCGTTTGCTGTCCATAGGGACAGTATCACGCCACCTGGCCTCAGTTGCGGAGGTGAAACCCAGGGCACATCATCAAGTCAACTGAATTGGGGGCAGACCCCTTCGAAGGCAACCCGGCCATGCCGTTGAAGGGGTCGAGGGTCGATGCTAAGAGTCTTTGCTGTCACGGCGACCACCTCAGCATCCCAGCCCTCGCTGGGCTTGACCTGTCCTTCGGGCTTGCGATGTTGTTAGTCCGGATTCGGATTCGGGAGTCGGTCATCCTCCCGCCGTGGACTGGCTCACGGGCCGGGGCGTCGTCGGGCATAGTTCCTCTTCCGGAGGACGTCAGGAAAAGGTCCCGGTCCTGGCAGGATTCTCCCATCCCGTGTGACGGCCACCTAGCCGAGCGGTCCATGGATCTGGGTAGGACAGGGCCTGATACTTGACGGTTCGGCCGCCCACAGTTCAAGAAGCGGGACCCTCGAACCGATAACCCCATAGTGCGCCTTGTATCCCGCGCCAAGGTTTCTGGGCCATCCTGTACACTGGCGATGTGATTGAGGTTCTCTTGGCCCGCCCTGATTGGAGCACTACCCTTGCAGGGGTCGTTCCTGCGCTACGCGCTGGAGGCGACCTCTCTCCCAAGGCTCGGCGCCTGGTTGAATTCTTAGCCGACGACATCGAGAACGAACTGAACTCCCAGAGGGAGACTGCGGCCTTTCGTGAAACGGGGAAGGTGCCCGAAGCTAGCCTTCGCGAATACCTGATCCGCGCTATCACAGTTGGCGGTCATCATGGCGAGGTTGACGAGGAACTGACAACCATTGCGCAGGAGCTTCGTAACGTGGCGATCCGCGGGACATTTGATGCGTCTCAATCATCCACCTTTCTCGTACTACAGAGGGCTGCTGGATTCGCATTTGGTTCGCCGCGAACAAACGAGACTGTGCAGGGAGCCCAGTCTTCTTTAGTGCTTGGACACCCGTCAGTCGGTGAGCTTGAGCAGTACGCTTCGGGAGTAGTAACAGCGACAATCTCAGAGCATCTCGCGCTATGTCAGCGATGCCACGATGTCGTTGAGCGCTGCAAACTCGCAAGCTAACGCACGCCACCGAAATGGTTACGTCTGGCTGACTGGCGCCTTATCAGGATCGCCCAAGTTGTTGGACACGAGCCCTCACACTCGGACTCATTTACACGGCACGTAGAAGCCAGTCAGATGCCAGTAGTTCTGAGTTGCATGAACGTCCTGAGCTTATTGCACTAAAATCGATTCCAGATCATCTCTGCATGTGCTTCCCCTATACCTCTTATGTGACAGATGTCATCGTTGAGGATTACGCGATGTGGGTGACTCAGCAGGATCGTGAGGAGATGCTCGGCAGATGTTCCACGAAGTGGCGTGGAATCCCCTTGTGCCCTCGTAGAGAAGCGGGGTAGAGCGCAGGCGGACGCACAGACGCTATGTTTCGCATCGAGCAGCAGATCGCGCCATCAGTGGACCATGAGATGACGATACAGGTGTTGTCAGGCATGGGAATTGACGTATACGCGATCATCTCAGTTAGGAGGCGACGGTGAGTAATGTAACGTCGCGTCAATGATACTGAGTCAACCTGTGATCACGGCGGGGAGGGTCGATGCCCCAATTGCTATCTGAACAATTGCTTCGATCACTTGTCGACCGTGCTGCGGCTTTTCAATCGCACGTGTCGGCGATACGAACGGACAACAGTGGAGCTCCAGCACCATTCCATGAGGCGCTAGAACTCGTGGAAGCGTACTCGGACCACGCGATCCTCCACACCAGACGAAGTTGGGATCAGAATCCAGATGACTTCGATCGGCTAAACGAGGTGAAGACTCGTCTGGAGGACCTGAGCCAAAAGGAATTCCATGTCGATCGAATATTCGCCCGCACAGGCAATGCTTCGCTTCCCCGTTCGCTAAGTCGACGAATCGCAAGGGAATTCCTGGAGCTGGAACTGTCTGAACAACTTCGGCCAGTACTAACCGTTGGCGCGCCCGCCAACTTTGAAACCTGGCTTGCAGACCTTCGAGGATATCTCTTTCACAACTTGTGGAACACCGATTATCTTGCTGACGAACGCTACCGCAAGGGGCAATTCGCTCTAATCACGGTTCCGTATCTGGAAGGAACACGTGCACTATGGGAGCCCCTGGTCGTCGGTCACGAGGTTGGACATGTCGCCATTCATTACAAGGGCAATATGGATCAGCCTGGGACCTCGATTAATCGATACTTAGGAGACGTAGTCGAAGGTATCGGCCTCCACAGAAACAATAGTGTGGCGCTAGGCTGGACTGCGGAAGTATTGTGCGACCTCAACTCCCTCCGGCTTTACGGACCTGCCGCCGTTGCATCGCTGGCAGAGATGTTAAGTGTCTCTGATCCTCCATCAACAAAGACGTCAGAGACCCATCCGCCACGATCGCTACGAACACAGCTTCTACTTGACGTACTCAACCGTCACTTGTCGCTCGAGCACTGGACTGTGGATCTGTTGGGGCCCTGGAAGGAACTCGCCGCTGAAGAGATGTCCGATGACCCTGGTGTTCAGTTGGCTGTGGAAACGCTGCGGGAACAAGTGGACGAACTGTGGCGCGTGGTTTGCTCATGGGGATCATGGGGAGTGCCGTACAACGCTGACGACCGATGGACCGAGATCGAGTGGCTCGGTCATCGCTTGTCAAGCGGCGTGCCTGGAGGATTGGTTGAGGAACATGGCGACCGCGGTGAACTCCGTCATGATTCGTTCGAACCTTCTGATGTTGTTAATGCCGTCTGGGTGGCGCAGGAACTGATGGATAGGCAGGATATGGATCAATCAGACCTTGACCGTCTTGGCCTGAAGGCAATGGAAAGTCTTGAATTCGTAAGATTGTGGACGGGATCCGGTGGCTCCGTAGAGTCTGACAGCTATCGTTCAACAGAACGCGCGGAAGTCATTGGCTTGCTTTCTGCTAATGACATCAGGGGTCGCCTGTCAATTACTGGACAAGAGCAGCTCATTGTGACTCCTCTTCTGGCTGGCAGCATCGGCGACGCAGGTCTGGACGTGCGCTTGTCTTCGAGCTTCATTGTGTTTCGGCACTCGGCGACTGCAGTATTCGATGCTCTAAGGCGAGGGCAAGACCCTCGCGACATGCAAGAGATCGTGCACAAGGAGTGGGGAGAGCCCTTTATCCTGCATCCCGGCGAACTCGTTCTGGCCGCCACGCTCGAGTATTTTGTTCTCCCACGAGATATCGCTGGGCAGTTGGTGACGCGCTCGTCATATGGCCGGCTCGGTCTCATGACAGCCACTGCGATTCAGATACAGCCAGGGTCTGAAGGTGTCGTTACCCTCGAACTTGTCAACCTTGGCCAAACTCCTATCGCTCTTCGAGCGGGGCAACGTATCGGGCAGCTTACCTTTCATGGACTCTCCAATCTATCGTGGGAGCGTCCAATCTCACACACGTACAGACGGGCAACAGGGCCCGAGTTCTCACTGATTCGCCACGACTGGGATCTCCCCATCATTTCGGGTATCCTTCAGGAACTGTCCACCGAATATGTTGCTAGCGGGACCGGTTGAGACACGTCCCACTGCGCTAGTCGCCTGTTAACGTGCAATCCTCAGATTGTTAGTTACAGGTCGTCGACTCGACTTGTTATGAACGGAGCGCTGAGTGTGACAGTCAAAGGACCCAGAGTCGGGTGGCGATAGGTCGAACCACTGATCAGGTCGGAGCTCGTCAAACACCATCCTCTCGCTTCCGAGCCGTGGAACACACCTATCTGACGCTAATGCCTACACATCGAATGAATTCGCCTGGAGCTTTGGCGGTATGTGTTCAGGCGACTCTCGGTATGTACGCTTCTTGCCATGTCAGGCAGCGAGATCACTATTCGAGGTCTAGAGTGGGTCCGTGGACAGGAAGAACCTTTCGACGCATCTAGCACTCTCGGCCTTATAGAGTGGGAACACCTCGCGCTCAACGAGCGCGAGGTGTTCGCCGCAGATCTAAGAGCCCTCGGACTTTCGGAACCCATGGTTGCTGAAACGCTGGAGTTCCGTGACGGTGAGGCGGATCAGATATCCGAGGTGATTAAGACTTTCTGGGACCGGCAGCCGCGTCGATACCTCACAACACCACCTGAGCTACAAGCCGAGGCAACTCTTGTTTTTGACTCCGCTCGTATGACGGCCCGGCAGCGGTTGCGAGACTGGTGGAACAGTCGTGTCACCACCGTGGAGCAGCGCGAGCCGATCGAGCTCCGCTTCCCCTTGTTCGTAATGGGTGCGCCGTCGGTGGATGAATGCAAAGCGGAATGGATGGGCGAAGCCGCATATGGGGGCATGGTCGGCTGGTCCGTTACCGTTGCCGGAACCGGGCTCGGCAAAGACGGTAGGGCAACGGCTTCGACATCCTCCACATTCGAGGCAACCAGTGGCCAAACCAAGCTGATCTTCCTTCCAATTACGGTCCAGCTCGAGCAGATCGCTATCAACGAACCGGGTCAACATTCGATTCGTAGATGGCAAATAGATGTTGCCGGAATGAGCGAAAGCCACCGCTCACCTGGCGTCTTGCTGTTACCACCTGACGCGGTGCCGCCGCGTGGGGTGCTGGTAGATACGTACCCCTTAGCGGGTGATCCCACTGCATCGACTGCGACATACCAACGCAAGTATGTGCAAAGCTCGGTGAGGCACTTAAATGTTGGGATCAAGGCCCGTGGGGTTGATCTAGGGCTCTCCGCTGAATCGACGATGACCTCGACCGTCGCGCTCAAATACACGCTGCGATCTGGCGTTGACTACGAGCTATATGAGGCCGCCGTCGGTGATGGACTTCTATTCGCGTAGAAGAATTCTGGCAGAACGCGTCATGAATGCCCCATGATCGCGACGTCAATATCAACAATGAGTCGTTGCGGTTGAAAACAACGATCGCAGAACCTATCCAGATATTGTGACAAGCTCTGCCGACCCGCGCATTCGCCAGTGACCCACGGAGCGGGGCCGTGCTTGGCTGGCGGGTTGTATGGCCACCGGCGCCGGATTCGGCGATCTCGGGTTCCATGATGCGAACAGCCGGGTCGAGCGCAACAAAGCTAGCTCCTGCATCGACCGATCGAGGTTACGCCGGTGCGGACGCCACGCGCTGGACCAAGGGGAGCCATCGGTCGACGCTGGCATCCCTGACGCGACGTGACAGTCGTTCCGCTTCAGCTAGGGCGGCTCGGCCGGCAACGGGATCCAGAGTCAGCTCTTCACGGGCAAGCATCAGCGTCGCCATCGTTTCGGTCGTTTCCTTGCCACGAATCGAATGCGCCAGCTCGATGGCTCTGTGATACAGCTCGCGCCCCACTTCCGGTCGGCGCCGGCGGAAGGCGAGCAACCCCTGGGTGGCAACCGCCGGGATCCACTGAATGTCCGACGCCGTGTCAAAGTCGATTCGGCGAAGAAGCTCTTCTGCCTTCTCTAGGTCACCGAGCTCTATCATCGAGTAGGCAGCGTTGTTCAGGAGACCAGCATCGCGTGGGTGGGCGATGAGTCCAATCCTCGCAGCATGCAGACCCTGCGCGTAGTCATCTAACCCGACTGTCGATACGTAGGAGGCCGCTATGGCAGCGTTGGTAGAAAACAGTTGGTCACCGAGCCAGGCCGTCGCGTGTCCGAAGGCGTTCCTCCATTCGCCCTCTTGTTGAGCGTGGCGAGCACGAGCTTCGGAGGCCATCGGCGCATAGAGCCGCGCATCGGGCACTAGCAGACCCGAGATTCGATGCGATGCCCACTCGGCTTGAGCGACACTGTTCTCGGTTGGCTCGGCCAAGGCCTGATGGAAGAACTTCTTCGCCCGCCGATCATTATCTCCAAGATCGAGAGTGCCGAGCTCGCTGGCCAGCTCGCTGAGCTGAAAGGGTGCGAACTCCCTGCGCTCGACCATTAACCGAGCGCGCTTTGAGAACCGCGGTGAGATGTCGGCGGCATTGGCTGTGGCGAGCTCGGCCGCGAGAAGCCATGGATCGTCAGGCGTTAGCGCGGCCGCCGTGAGGATGGCATGGCCCTGCTCCGGTTGGCCGATGTTGGCGTAGAGGCACGCGGCAGCTCGTAGCAGGTACCGGCTCGTCGGCGCGAGCGACAGCGCGACTCGCATCGCGCGCTCGGCACGAGCGTCAAGGCCGAGTCGGGTGTAAGCGCGAGCAAGTTCGGACCACGCGATGGCATTCCGTGGATCGCGATCGAGCTCAACTCGACACTGTGCCACGCGCTTGGCACTGCGTTCCATGAGGTTACGCTCGGTTGCAAGAGCACGATCTGAGTGCTGCTGGACTGATTTCGCTTGGTCGGTGCTGGTGGTGTCGGTTGTGAGCTGTCCAAGTAGCTCAGTCGATGGAAGGGTAGCGTTTTTCGCGAGGAACTCGGCCGCATCTGCGGCGCGATCCCCAACACCAAGTAACAACGCGGTGCCGACGAACTCGACGGCAAACACTTCGGTTGCATGAGTCTGCCATTCCGCGGCACGGAGCTGCAGCAACCCCTCCTGCTCGGCCGTGAGTACGGCCGAACCACCCGTTGGAAACTCGCCACCGGCGATGGTGTCCCTCACGCTCCGCCACCGAGGGATGACGTCGCGGGTCTCCGGTCCGGCCGTGGCGGTCACAGAGTTCCCCGCAGCTCCAGCTCCGCCTTCCTCGCCAGGTTGTCGAGTTTCGACACGTAGTACTCCATCGAGTAGCGCCGAGGATTCCTCGCCTCCACCTTAGGATTGCCACGTACCGCCGGCTCCGGGTCACAGAGCTGGCGGACGAGCACGGACACCTCGGTACACAGGAAATCGGGAACCAACGACTCAAGAGTGAGGATTGCCTCGTCAAATGCTGCTCGCACGTGTGGCAGCACCTGATCGAAGGTCCCAGCCCACACACCTGGACGGAACGCAGGATCGAGATGGTTCGTGAGCATCGCCAACGTCGCCCCGACCTTGGCGAACATGAACATAATCATGCTCCCAAGGTGGTATGCATCGGCCTCCCGTGAGCGCAGCACGTTGTCCGGCTCGTTGAAGCCATACAAACACTCGGGCGGTGCGTACAGGCTGTCACCTTGGATGGGAAGGCCTGAGTGAGGAGAGACCTTGCCCTGGTGGAAAGCCCTACCGAGGTCTCCCAGCTTGGATGCCTCAGGGAACATGAGTACGTTCGACGGTTTCACGTCTTGATGAGCGATGCCCGCACCGTGCAATTGGCGGAGCCCGTTAGCCACATGGTGTAGGACTCGAAGGGCCCACGCCACGTCGAACACGGCCATAGCGTCGAGCCGAGTACGCACGTCATCATCGGCCCGTTCAAAGATGAGGTAACTGACCTTCTTGATGGGTCCATTGCCCACCTCGATCTCGCCATGGCCAATGCCGCGCACCACATTCGACATTCTCCTGGTGGCGCACTCAACGACCACATCGCGCTCAAAAATGTAGGCACCGGTCATGATGTTGATCGCGTCGACCTGGGGAATGCCGAGCTCGGACCACCTGGAGAAATCCAGAGCCTTTACGAACGCGTACTCGGCCTTCTGGTCGACGGAACGCTCAGCGATGTACCCGATCGAGAAGGTCCCGCCCGTGGAACCGGGCGGCGGCGTGTAACACGCGATAACCCGCCACCCGTCCACGAGCTCAAGTCCGAGCAGATGGGCAGCCGGTCGACCGACGATGTCTAGTGGATCCGGAGGGGCGGACATCACGAGTTTCTTGCCTGCATGAAGACCAAATTCTACGCCCTGGTTGTTGCGCTCCCGGAGGAGGTCGATCTCGGAGGTTGGGTTGTGGGTGGGGCACAAGCCAAGTGGGGCCAGTTCGAGACCACGAAGCTTGAAGTGATGAGGGTGACGTCACCCTCGCGCCAAGAGCGCCACGTGCTTGTCGAGGGTGACGTTCGGGCATCTCGCGTCATTCCTGGTCAGGGTCTTCTTTTTGCAAGGTGACGTTCAGGGTGACGTTCGTCCGGACCATGGGTGGCGTCCGGGACACACGGTCCTGGAACAAGGCCCTGGAGGTCCTGTGATCCCTCAACTGCTCACTTCGAAAGGCAGCGATCTGCTCGCCAGCGTGGACCTGAACATCTCGCCTAACAACTCGCTGCCCGGTTCGTCCCAGGTGTCGTCGTTCCTCGGCGGTATCGAGCAGTGGGCCGTCTACGCGTGCCTGCTCGGACTGATCGTCGGCGGGGCAAGCCTGTGGTGGGGCGTGCAGAACGGATCAATTAACCGCACGTCGATTTCCCAGCACAAGATCCTCGCCGCGTTCGCCGGCGCTGTGATCATCGGGGCGGGCGCTTTCCTGATCACCTGGGCGTTCAACTTCGGCACGTCGGTCAGCTGACGTGCTCGCCGGCATCTCGCTCCTCGACCCCGTTGGGGGTATCGGCCACGACGTGGTCAGCTGGTTCGGGCGCGCCATCTCCGAGGGGATCGGGGGTTTCGCGAGCTGGGCCATTGGCGGCGTGATCCATGCCATGGGCTCCACGACCACTCCCGACTTCACGTCGTGGTTCGCAGGTCCGTGGCGGGCGATGCTCAGCGTCGTCGTCTGGTTGTCGGTCCCGATCCTGTTCGTGGGGGTCGGCACGGCAGCTCTCCGAGGCGACCTGACGTCGGTACTGAAGCGGGGACTCGGCGCCCCGGTGATCATGGCCGTGGGCACCGCGGTGGCGTTGCCGGTGACGGCCGGGGTCCTCACGTTGGTGAACAGCTGCTGCGGCCTGCTGGTCGACGTGTCCATCGGCGGCAACCAGGGATTCGGACAGGGACTCGGTCATCTGTCTGACTTCGCCTTGTCGGCGACGGTGGTCTCAGGCGGTAGCGGGCTGCCCGGTCTGGCCGCGGCGCTGATCGTGGCGCTTGCCGGGTTGGCGGCGCTCATCATCTGGTTCGTGCTCGCTCTCCGGGGCGCGCTCCTCTACCTGGAGGTGCTCGCCATTCCGCTTGCGCTGTGCGGCCTGTACTGGGGCGGGACGGCGCATTGGATCAAGCGGCTGGTAGATCTGATCGTGGCGACGATCCTGTCCCAGCTGGTGATCACCATGCTGATGGTTCTCGCTGCCGCCGACCTGAACAACAGCCAGCTCTCTGTGTCGGGTTCGGTCGGTGCGGACATGACGACGCTGTTTCTATCGGTGGCGTTCCTGCTCCTCGGGTCGTTGGCGTTGCCGATGGCGCTCAAGCACGTGCCCGCCGCCACCGAGCACGCGACCGCGGCTGCATCCCAGATCAGCGGCCCGGGCCGGATGACCTACATGGGGAGCCGGGTCGCCGGCACAGCCCGGATGATGGGCCGCTCCGGTGGTGCTCAGCAGGCGATCGTCCGCCAAGCCGGGGTGGCAGCCGGACCGGTCGGTGTGGCCGGTGCTGTGGGGGTCGGTGCCGCGACGACAGCCGCCCGAGCCGGTGTGAGCTCAGCCGCCGCTGCCAACGGCGGTAGCCCGCCTGGGGGTGGCTCTTCTGTGAACGGCGGGTCCACTCCGAACGGCACGACGAGTACTCCCGGGCCGGGTGAGTCGGCTGGGGACAACAGTGGCCCGAGTCACGCCGAAGGAAGAGGTGGCAAGGGAGGAGCGGCCGGCCAGGCCGCTGCCAGCCATGTGGGAGGTGACGGCTCGGCTGTCGGCGGTGCTTCGAGCCGACCGGCATCGCCTGCCCCTGAGGCTCCGGGCGAGCCCGGCCAGTCCACCGCGCTACGGGGCGCATCGGGAGGTCCTCGTGGCTGACGGCGAGGTGCTCTACAACTTCGGCGTACTGACCAAGCGCTACGAGCTGGTCAGTCGGACCGCCGCCCAACTCGCCCCGGGGATCGTTGGTGTGGTTGTCGGGTTGGTGATGCTCCTGGTGGGTGTTCCGATGCCAATGCCGTTCGCCCCGGTGTTGGTGGGCTTCTGGTTTGCCCTCGGGAAGATGCCCTTCGGTGCGCACCGGGGGACCCGGGTCCGGGCGATGGTCGGACCGCTTCTCCGATTCGGGATGCTCCGAGCAGGCGGCAAGTCCCACTGGGAGATGCCACAGACATGGCTAACGGTCGCCGTGAACCCAGCTGTAACCGGCCGCTCGGTCGGCCCGGCATCCAACGAAGGCTCCGACACCTCCACGGCGCCCAGGCGGGGACGAACCCGCCGGTCGCGTAGAGGGATGTCCGAGCAGTTACCGCCGGAGCTCGGTCGGTTGCGGTGGTTGGCGACGACGGTCGATGGTGCCGAGGCAGGTCTCCTGGCCGAGCGCGTCGGACGCCGAAGCCTGCTCACCGCGGTGGTGTCGGTATCGGGTGGGGACCGGTTCGTGTTCTCCGGATCGGACGAGCAGGCCGCCCAGATCCTCCAGTGGGGCGAGGTGCTGAAGACCATGGCCGCAGACGGTCCGGGACTTCGGCGTCTGCAGTGGGTGGAGAGGGCCACCCCACAGCCCTCGACCGTTCAAGAGGACTGGTCTGCGGCGGCGATGCGCGATGTGAACGCCGAGGAGAGGGCGGACTACCAGTCGCTTCAGGCCGCGATCGGCAGGGCTGCCATCCACCACGACGTCTACCTGGGCGCCCAGGTGGAGACCGAGGCGGCGCCAGGGCTTGACGCGTTGTCCGAGGCGACCGCCGAGGTGTCTCAGCTGTGCGAGCACCTGATGTCGATTGGCTTGCGGCCAAAGATGCTTTCCCGCCGGGCTATCGCGGCAACGCTCCGCCAGTGGGCCGACCCGACCGCGCCGGAGCGTGTGGCGCTATGGGGAGAGGGGTCGATCCCGGTGTCCCAAGCCGGGCCGGCGTCGCGCAAAGTTGGCTACGACACGCTGCGGACCGATGGATATGTCCACCGGGTTGGGCAGATCGCCGCCTGGCCTCGCATCGACGTGGGCACGGAGTGGATGTATCCGCTGCTCGCCACCGCGTTGGAAGGGTCGGTGCGAACCGTGTCCATGCACTTCGAGGCGGTCTCCACCGACCAGGCATTCGCCGAGGCGCGAGATGCTCGGACGACCGGTGGGATGGCACAACGCAAGCGGGACGAAAAGGGGATCATCACCACTGAGGAGGAGGAGCGGCGTGTCGACGAGGCACGTTCGCGGGAGCGGGAGCTGACCCGGGGGTTCCGCCAACACAAGGTCGCCGGTTTGGTGATGGTCTCGAGCCCTGAAGTTCAAACGGCCGAGCGCGCGTGGCGCCAGGCACAGCGCAAGGCGGTCGAGTGCCACCTGGACCTCCGAGAGATGCACGCCCGAGGTCATGAGGCGTGGGCGGCAACGTTGCCGCTGTGCCGGCTGCAGTTTTCCCGGGGGGTTCTCTGATGCTGCGTCTTGCGCCCATGTCGGTAACGACCCGTCACTCAGCATCCGCGTATCCGTTCCAGTGCCAAGCCGGCCTGCCGTTGCTCGGTCCCATCATCGGCCAGGAGGTCCTCGGCCAGGGGATGTTCTGCTACGACCCGTTCCGCCTATATGACACCGAGACGTTGCTCTCCCCGTGCATGTTGGTGTCGGGCAACAAGGGTTACGGCAAGTCCGCGTTCGTAAAGGCCTATCTGCACCGCCAGGCGATGGCAGGGAAGTGGCTGGCGATCTTGGACCCGAAGGGCGAGTACCTCGACCTGGCCGCCCGGGACGCGCTGTCGGTGCTGGCGCTTTATCCGGGCGGCGCGCTGCGCCTCAATCCTCTGGAGGCCGGACCCGCACCGAGCGGCGCTGCCTCCGAGGATGTCCGGGGCCGCCGGATCGGCGTGGTGGTCGCGCTCGCCGAGTCGGCGACAGAACGCACCATGACGAGCGACGAGCGCTCGGTTGTGACCGCGGCGCTGATGGAGCTCGAACGCCAGGCACAGCGCCGAGTACCGACTCTGCGACATGTGATGGAACTGCTCATGTGCCCGACCGATGCCATGGCGGGCGAGCTGCACACGAGCACGGCGAATCTGGCGACAGACGCCAAGTCAGTCGCCAGGGGGTTGCACCGCCTCGTCGAGGGCGACCTTGCCGGCATGTTCGACGGGGAGTCCAACACGAACATCGACTGGTCGGGTCCCGGCATCGTCGTCGACCTGTCCGCGGTACTTCAGTCACCGGCGTTCTCGGCGATCTTGGTGTGCGCCGGGGCGTGGCTGGCACAGGTGGTCTCTAAGAAGGACCGCCAACGGATCATCGTGGTCGACGAGTGCTGGAAGGCAATCCGCGACGCCGGGTTCGTGGCCTGGGGTGAGGAGACCCAAAAGCTGTCCCGTGCCTATGGGGTGCAGTTCGTCACGATCGTTCAACGCATCTCGGATCTGGCGTCCCAGGCCGACGACGGAACGGCCACCGCTAAGCGAGCCCAAGGGTTCGTCACCGAGGCCGAGACGAAGGTGACGTTCAACCTGTCTGGTGGGGAAGCCCGGGCCTCTCGCGATGTCATGGACTGGACCGAATCCGAGACCCTGCTCGTCCCGAAGCTGCCCCGGGGTCGGGCGCTGTGGCGGGTCGGCGAGCACGGGGCGATCGTCCAGACGGTCCTCTCCGCGCGCGACCTGGCTATGTGCGACTCCAACCAGGCGATGCGGAGCCGGCCGTGACCACCGGCTGGCACCGACACCTCACGTGGGGTCGGGTCGGGATAGCCGTGTCGGCCGGGCTGATCGTCTTCGGGATCGTCGATGCCGCCCTCCCCCATCACGCGCGCGCTTCGATGGTCGGAGGATTCTCCGGTTCCGGTGGCCGTGGGACCGCCTCGATTGCGACCGGGGGCGTAACCACCCAGGACGCTGCGGCGGGACGCGTCGCAGAAGAGTTCGTCGCCGCCACCGATACGACCGGCCCGGAGGACCCCGAAGGTGACGTCGCAACGGAAGAAGCACTCGCCCCGCAGCTGGCGTTCGGCCACAGCGTGTCGTGGCCAGCGGCGTGGACGGCGCAACAGCGCCGTACGACGGTCGCGCTCGACCCACCCGGTCCTGCGCTGTCAGTGGCAGGTGGGCAGGCGACCGTGATCGTCACCGGCACGATGACCGTTACCTCCGATGCCGATCCGCCGATGTCAGTGCCGATCTCCGAGCGAGTCATCCTCCGCCGTATGCCTGAACGCGCTGTGCTCCGAGATCGTCCACCTGGAGGCTGGGTGGTCACCGGAGTCGAGGCGCAGTCGTGAAGCACACCCCGATAAAGATCGCAGCCGCGGTTGTCGGCGTGTGCGTGTTCTCGGTGTGTGCGTTGGCAGGCGGGGCGCCCGCCTTGAGCACCAACAATCCCTCGCAGCTCGCCACCTCGACGATCCCCGCCGGACTGCTGTCGTTGTTCGAACAGGCAGCAACAGCCAGTCCCTGTGGTGTGCCGTGGACGCTGCTCGCGGCGGTGGCCGACACCGAGTCGACCTTTGATACAACTGCCGTGTCGGATGCGGGGGCGGAGGGCCTGTTCCAGTTCGAGCCGGCCACGTTCGCCGAGTACGCCAAACCGGTGCCGACCGGCGGGGCCGTTCCGCCTAGCCCGTTCGACCCGGTTGATGCCGCGTACGCGGCGGCTCGCTACCTGTGCTCTCTCGGGATCATCGAGAACCCGACTCTGGCGCTCGTCGCCTACAACTGCGGCAACACGGGGCCGGTGTGCCAAGCAGCGTCTACCGCCTACGCGGAGCAGGTGCTTGCCACCGCGGCAAACTACACGGCGGCGAGCGTGGACGCACCAAACGCAGTGCAGGCGGCGGTCGTCGCGTATGCCGAGTCGCAGATCGGCACGCCCTACGTGTTCGGCGGCGGTGACCCATCGACGGGATTCGACTGCTCAGGGCTCGTCGTGTGGGCCTACGGGCTTGCCGGGGTGGTCGTACCGCGAGTGGCGAACGACCAGTGGCAAAGCGAACCACATGTCGCACTCGACCAACTGGTCCTGGGTGATCTCGTCTTCTTCGGAGTGGGCGACGACGCGGAGCACGTCGGGATCTACATCGGGGACAGCGCGATGGTCGACGCTCCGCACACCGGCGCCGACGTCCGTATCGACACGTTCACCGATGTCGTCGGCGCCGCCTGGGGCAATCAGGTACTCCTCGGTGCCGCCGACCCGGTGGAGCTCTGATGTCGACGTCGCAGACGACCGGCACCTCAGGCGGGGTGATCATTCCGTTGCACCGCGACATGATCCACGACACAGCGTCGGGTGCGAAAAGTTCTCCGGACGTGACGGCCGAGGCAATGGAGGGACCCTGCGATGTCCCCGAGCAGCTCACGTTGTTCGAAAGGTCGCTGGGTCGATGAGCCGTCGTGGACAGACACCGTTCGAGGGTCCGTTCATGGTGTTCCTCTGCGGGCTAGCGATCGTGGTCGCAGAGGGCGTCGCAGTCGATCTGTCGGGCCAGGTGGCTTCCTTGGTCTTCGGCGGGCATCGGCTTGTTCCGGGGGGTGTGGGTGTGGGACCTGGGATATTTCTGCTCCTGTGGGGCCATCTGGCCGACCCCAGGTTGGCGTGGAGCCCGACCGCCCGGGTGTTGTTACCCGGACCGCCGTACATGTGGGTGACGCTGGTCGCAACGCAACTGCTTCTTCTCGGACTGGCTGTCGTGGCCATCCGGCTTATCCGGTCTGTCCGCGGCGCAACCGGCGACCGAGGCAGTAGCTCGATGAAGGTGAGCCGGTCGCATGTCGAGCGGCGGATGGGTCGCTCCGCAGTCAATCGGCACACGGCCGCCCTCTACGGCAAGGATGCTGTCGCGGACCGGGAGCCCTTGGCGCTCGGTGTGGACGTCGCCACCGGCGCCGCCCTCTTTGCCAAGTCGGAGGACTACATCTTGGCGATCGGTGTGCCCCGGGTCGGCAAGGGCGAGGGATTCGTGATCCCTGCCGTGCTCCGTCACAAGGGCTCCGCGGTGGTGACGGCCACCCGGCACGACACCTACATGGACACCGCCTGTGCCCGCGAGAGGATCGGGCCGGTGTACGTGTTCGACCCCCAGGGTCTCGTCCCATATGCGGAGAAGCTGCGGTGGAACCCGGTCAAGGGCTGCGAGGTGCCCCAGAAGGCAATCCTGAGGGCCCGGGGGTTTGCCGGGTTCGCCGGCGTGGGAGCGGCCGTCGACGGTGGCGGTGCGTACTGGGAGCAGGTCGCGGCCTCCATCATCCGCTCCTACCTGCACGCGGCCGCCCTGGAAGGTCTCGGTGTCGAGCAGCTCCTCGACTGGTCACGCCGTCCCGCAGCCCGTGAACCGGTTCGCATCCTGTCGCGCCATCCCGATGCCGCACGGGGATGGAACGACGACCTGGCCGCGTCCACCGAGGTCGAACCCAGGCATCGGGATTCGATCTGGGCAACAGTACGACGGGCATTCGACTGCTTCGCCGACCCGATGGTGCTCGAAGCCACCCGGGTCGACCACGACACGTTCGAGCCAACCACCTTCCTCGATCGGCGCGGAACGATCTACCTGATGGGCTCACCGGGCGCTCAGCATTCGGTCGCCCCGATCGTCGCCGCACTCATCGAAGACACCGTCGACGTTGCCCGTCATCAGGCGGCTGCCTCGGCAACCCGCCGCCTCGAATCCGGCCTCGTACTCATGCTGGACGAGTGCGCCAACATCGCCCCGCTCGGCGACTTGCCCAAGCTGGTCGCCGAGCTTGGCGGCCTCGGGATCACAACCGCCGTCATCCTCCAGTCGGTGGCGTCCGCCCGCAGCATCTGGGGCGAGGCGGGAGAGCGGGCGCTGCGCGACCTGGCGAACATCACGCTGGTGTGGGGCGGCCAGAAGGACATCGCCTTCCTGGAGGAGATCAGCCGGCTGGCCGGCGAGCACGACGAGCTGGTCGAGACCGTCACCCACAACGACAATGGCAAGTCCAGCTCGTGGACACCACGTCGGACGCCGGTACTGCCCGTCTGGGACATCGCCAACCTGGCGCCATATCACGCTGTAATCGTGTCCCCCCACCTCCGACCCCGTGTCACGCATCTTCCGTCTTGGCGCAAGGACCGGACGCTGACCGCCCTCGTCGAGCAGAGCCACGGAACCTCCTTCGGAGCTACGACCGGTGAATGACGACCAGCCACTTCCGTCGAACCCTGGTCATCTCTCGGACAAGACCGACGGCCTCGACGCTCGGATAGGCAAGCTCGAGCACCGATTCGACGAGCTCCTGGTTGACCGACGATCGTCCAACGATGCCGGCCCGCCGGTGGTCGTCTGGCAGAACCTCTCACGTGCAAATAAAACAGAGGAACTCGAGAAGTTGGCCAAGTGGGTCGACTGGTTGCAGAAGCGGTATGCGGCCGCCGGTGACTGGCTGCGACCGTGCTGGTGGCGCCACGGCTTCGTCGTCGAGGAGCTTGCCGCGCTCCGCACCGCATGGCTCGGCGTGTACGAGTCCGACGAGGCCAACCCGTCGACGGCAGCGCTCGACTGGCACGAAGCTGCTGAGAAGTGCCGAGAACGCATCCGCCGAGCCATCGGTACCGGGCCGGGCTGCACCGCTGTCAACCACAAGCCCGACGAGTCGGTCACCGAGGATCCCGGCTGGGCCGAGGAACGGGCGGCAATGTGTGGCGAGATGCCTGATCTTCTTGGCTAGAGCTTGGGAACGGACGCGGACAACAAGCGCTTTGGACCCCGCACTGGCAACAACCACCGAGAGATACCCGGCGAGGATCGTCGGTAAGTGACCTGTACGGGGAATGTGAGCGGCAAGGCGTGGGACTGTAGGGATCGTGTGTTGACGGCGCCGCATCCTGCCGATGCTGACCCTTCGGCGCAGGGATTCACGTCCCCTCTCCGACACCAACAATCTGCGACTGGCGGGTATAACCCTGGGAGTCGACGGCTGAGCCAGACCAGGAAAGCACTTGTCGGTGGAGGTGAGCAGCACGGTCATCATGACCGGGACCATGCAAAGACCGTTGATCCTCGTCATGTGGAAAGTCCCTGCCGTGACTCTACGACGCCTCTAGAGTGTGGCGCGCGCTAGAAGGAGGACGCACCGTGGCTGCAGAGCAGAATATTTTGTCGGCGAAAGCTGCTTATGCGGCGTTCTCTTGGGGTGACCCCGCGGCGGCGATGGCCAATATGGTCGACGACATCGAGTGGGTCGTCCCCGGCAACAGCACGGTGAGCGGTATCTACCATGGCAAGGAAGAGCTGGGCGCCTTTTTCATGAAGCTGGCCGAAGAGTCGTACACCCAAGTGGCCGAGCTCTTCCTCGGTGATGAGGAACGGGTCATGGTGCTGGTCCGCGCGACTGTTGCCGGCGAGTCAACTGACCGGGTGGACATCTTGACCTACCACGATGGCAAGACTGTCAAGGTTCAGAGCGTGTTTGACACGTTATTTGCGCAGCGGATCTTTGGCACCAAGTAGAAGGGTCTCTGACGCGAACCCCCACGCATCGGTAATTCGACCGGTAGGTACCCTTGTGCCTCACCTCATCCCGAGACAGAGAACTGGTCCTGAGCCGCAGCCAACCGACCTGTGGGGTCCGGTGTCAAAGCCAGAGGCGATGAACCGTGGACAGTCAGCGTCGCCTCGGACCAAGGCCGATTGCGCGGACGAACTTGTTGATTTGGCGATTGCCCTGTCGATAGATGGTCCGGCGTACTTGGCGCTCGACACCACCTTCCACCCCACCTGACAGCCCGCCACGCTTGTAGCCGTGCTCGACGGCCTCAATGTTCCCGAGGTCTCTGGCGAAGCGATACAGCTGCGACCGTGTGGTGCTCACGGTGCCACCTCTTCCTTGCTCGCCCGGTCAGCAAGGATGACCCGCTCAACAATGGCTAGTAACTCCTCCGGGCTCTCCGTTGACTCCATCGCCTTCAGGTCTGTTGGCGACACGCCGACACATCCCATGCCTTCGTCGTCGTGGGTTGCGCGCCATGCGAGCCATGCCTCGCCATCGGGGTCCTGACCGTCTTCCTCGACGGCGTTCATGAGGGCAACGAGTTCAATCTGTCCTTCGGGATTCACGTCGTATTCAATGAAGAGCAAAGGTCCTCCCGGCAACGTCCACTGCCTCTAGTTCCCGACATGATAGGAGCGCAGTTCGCGGAACCAACGATGGAATAGGAGGAACCGTTGTGGGCTTCAACCGATGGCATACAGCGAGAACCTGGCCAGGCGGAGGGTGGGGTGAGGCTCTGGCCCAAGTTCGCAAGACCCAGCACTTAACCCAACGCGACGTTGCCGACTACCTCGGTGTGAGCCTCGCCACGGCGAGGAAGTGGGAAGAAGGCACAGCCCTGCCTGACCGGGCGCTTTGGACAAAGCTCGAAGAGGCAATGGGGCTACCCGTGCCCGACCCACGAGTCCCTGAGCACACACCCGCCGAAAGGGAGTTGATCGACACCATGCTGCTCGTGGTCGATGAACTTCGGCTACTTCGGGAACAAATCGCCAGCACCAGAGCCGCCGCGTCTGGGCAGCCCGTTGTGGACGAGCCAAACATCTTGGACGTCAACCAGGCTGCTGGATACCTCGGTGTCTCCCCGAGCTTCATACGGAGATTGGCATACGAGCGAAGACTCGTTCATTACAAGGTCGGCAGCAAAGTGAGGTTCCGCAGAACCGACCTGGAGAAGTTCATCGAGGACGGGAAACGCGGGCTATCGGAGTTCGTTCCCTGGCAGCTTCAAGGGCGTGCTGGACAGCAACCACGGAAACGAGGGTCTTAGAAGGGAACTGACGACTGATTCCTCCTGACAGCACCATGTCAGTGAACCAAGGCGGAATAGCCATAGAGGACAACCAGCAAGACCAAACACGATGCACATCCCACGGCGAGCCCCAACCCAAACATTCGCCAGATTGAGTTTGAGTGCTCGACAAGGCGGATTACCAGTCCCAACCCAAACATCACAGCCGACACTGGTACGCAGATGGCGATCCCGAGCCATCCCAAGAGCAAGCAAGCGCCAGCAAACGCGGCCATGCCTGTTATCAAACCGATACCAGCATCGATTAGGTGACGTAGAGGGGTTCTTCGGGTCTCAAAGTCGGTACCCAGTTCTCGAGAATCGGTGTCTTGGGCGATCTTGGTCAATGTCTGCCAAGCTGAATCGACAGCGACCGCGTCCACTACAACTGATGGAGCATCGCTTATGGAGCCGAGCCAACGGCGCAGAATGGGGCCGGGTAGGACCGTCACGCCATCCTCTTCGACGGGACCAGGCAGTTGTGCCTTGGTGACCGCCCCAGGACCCCAGTAGACAACCACCGACCGAACAGGTGCTCCTTGGAGGCGATTCTTCAGTGCTAACCGCACCTTCCTTGCATTGTCCTCAACCTGACGACATGCCGCTTCAACCCGGCTGCGGTCATTGAGCGCCGCAGGGTGTGATGCCCATTTCGTCTCAACGACGATCAGCCCTCCAGGCCCGACGGCAATGTGATCGATGTCACCGAACGTAGGCATGATGTGGCTCAAGACCCGCCAGCCTCTGCGACGGAGACTCCGCAACTCCTGCGCGGTCCACTGCTCGGCGATCCCACCCATCATGATCGCCGTTGTGCCCGAGGATTGAAAAGTAACAAGCACCAAGGCCCATATGACACTCGCCAGCCATGCACCGGCGATGAAGTCCCGAGTCCATCGAGGAAGCAGGACGGTGAAAGAGCCAACTGCTACGCCAACCGCGAGAACGACTAAGAGACGCTTCCAACATGACTTCACAAATGCCCATAGGCGGCTCCAAGCCAACCGACGCGCGTAACGGCCAGCCCGATCTTCGACAAGGCCAAGATCGATGGCAAAGTCGTTGACGACGTCCCGCAGCTTCACCTCGCCAGCATGGCAGGAGACAAGGCGTTCGGCGCGGAACTAGCCCTCAAGGCGATCCTTCCAACCGAGCGATACTTCGGGTCGGCGGCGTTTCCTAAGAGTCTCCTCATCGCAGAGCCGTTCCTGCGACTCTGACCGCCATGGGCAAGATGCGCCCGTACTGCTGGTAGAGGGGAACAAGGTCGTAGGTGTTGCCGAGATGATCTGCCACGCGTCCCGTGACATGCAGACAGAGCACTGGCTTGTCGTCGCGCGTCAGGAACCAGAAGCCATAATGCGGGATATCGAAGGGCACGTCGCATGGTTCACACAACCATGATGATGTAATCGGGAACTCTGCGAAGTACCGGTCAATCGGGCCGGAACCAACGTCAGAATCGAGGCAGCCATTGCGGCACTCCCAACGAACACGGCCATAGGCAGCCGTGGACAGCAGCGCCGTGATGACTCGATAGGCCAGTACCTCCCCATTGCTTACAGGAGGCTTGCCATGGTGGGAGAGGCCGAGCTTCTGTTCTATCCGGTCAAGAAGCACCTTCGGATCTTCGATACTGGACATCTCCTTCCAGAAACCGCGCCACGAGGTCAGATCGTCCCGCTCGTCCTCGAACGTGTGGTGAATATGGAGGCTCCCGACACGGTTCAGGTCCATCAGCGTGACTGCCGGACGCTCGCGCTTGATCACCCTCAGACAGTCGTACTGCCCGTCGCAGGGATGGGTCTCGATGAGAGCGAGCTTCGTCGGATGTCGGCGGATGAGTTCGCTGGCGATACGCCAGGAGGCGATCTCACGTAGCTGCCGACTGACTTCCACGACCTGAAGCTATCCCCGAAGCATCTGTGACAGCGCCGTGGCAGCCTTGGGGTGTGCGGATCAGGATCTTGCGGGGGGCTCATGAAATCGGTGGGAGCTGTGTGGAGCTGGCTACCGCCAACAGCCGCCTAGTCCTCGACGTCGGCAAGCCCCTCTGGGCTGGCTGGGACGAGATGGTCCCCTTACCCCCAGTCCCCGGTCTCGCTGACGGTTCAGACTCCTCCCTCGCCGGAGTCGTGATCTCCCACCCGCACCTCGATCACTACGGGCTTCTGAACCAAGTGGACGCTCACGTGCCCATCTACATCGGCAAGGAAGCTGCCGCCGTCGTGAAGGCCGCTGCGCTCTTCTCAAGTGCCGGGATCGACCTGCATCCGACGGGATACCTATCCGACCGCGTCCCGTTCAACGTCGGTGAGTTCACCATCACGCCCTTCTTGATGGACCACAGTGCCTTCGATGCCTACGCCTTGCTCGTCGAGGCCGAAGGTCGTCGGCTCTTCTACAGCGGTGACATTCGCGGTCATGGACGCAAGGCGGCACTGTTCGAGAAGCTGCTCCACCACCCGCCCCGACCTATCGACGTGCTCCTGTGCGAGGGTACCCATGTCCGCCCTGCCGGTGCTCCAGACGAGCCACCTCGAAGCGAGCACGATGTCGAACTGTCACTCGCTAAACGGATGCGAGAGACGACCGGTGCCGTCTTCGTGATCTCCTCGGCTCAGAACATCGACCGTCTCGTCACGGTGTACCGGGCGTGCAAGCGAGCCGGACGAACCCTCGTAACCGACCTCTATACCGCCACCGTGGCGCACGCGACGGGCCGAGACAGGATTCCTCAACCTGGTTTCCCCAACTTCAAGGTCTACGTCCCTAACCGACAGCGAGTGCTCGTCAAGGAAGGGGGTCAGTTCGACCGCCTGGATCTCATTAAGGAGTGCCGCGTCTACCCTGAGTGGCTCGTAGCCAATGCCAGTGACATCACCCTCCTATTACCGTCCTCAGCTGTCGCCGAGCTGCTTAAGGCCAGCGTGCTCTCGTCGAGTGGGGTTGTCGTCTGGTCGCTGTGGCCGGGATATCTGAAGGAAGCCAATGCAAAGAAGTTGCAGCAGACACTAGATGCAGCCGGAGTACCCTTCGTCCTTGACCACGCATCGGGCCACGCGCCGGTTGCTGATCTCCAGCGCCTTGCTACCGCCTTACAACCGGCGCGGCTGGTCCCGATCCATACCGAGGCTGCTGACAGATACGAGGAGTTCTTCGATGCTGTCGAGATCCATGACGATGGCGAGTGGTGGGACGTCTAGCTGATCGCGGCGGTAGCACCGGAGACAGCGGCGTGTGGAATGCTCTGACGACTCGGACAAAGGGGTAGCACATGTCCATCTGTTATGACCGGCGAGCCGACGATGACCTAATCGAGGCGCTCGCCCCTGGTGGGTGGGCTCATTCTCTTGTGCAGTTCGGGCGTTCCGGGCACTTCGCTCTCGATCTTCAGCTCCGAGGCTTTGCCACGAAGCCCAAGAAGACGTGGGCAACCCTCTACGTCGGCCTCACCAAAGTCGTGGATCTGGTCCACTTGCATGGCAAGGGTTTCCGCCTCGATGCGCATCCGAGCTATAGGACCTCTGCACATGGCTGGCGGTCATCATGGGAGAGGTGGCACGCCGTTGATCAACTTCACGAAGAGTGGGACGCTGTCGATTTGTACCTTGAGCGCGTGATACCGACAATCGGTAAGCGTTTCCTCAAAGAGGGCTCAGTCCAGGCTGCTGTGAGCGGGTTTGCGAACGAGCACATGATTGTGATCGACCGAGAAGCCGCAGTCACCTACGCAAACCAGCCAGAGAAGACGCGCGTCACCTCACGGCTCGAAAGGCCATTACTGGACGCAGTTAAGAAGCTGGGGTCATCCGTGCCAAAACACCTCGGGGGTGAATGCGACGCGCTTGCCCTCGGGCAGGACGGCACCCTTTTGACGATCGAGATCAAACCCCGGTCGGCGACCTCGACGATTCGATGGTCTCCATTGCAGGTACGTCACTACGCCAACTTGTTCTCGACATGGTTTCATTGTGCAGCAGAACGCGATCCTGACCCCGTCGACGTCATCAATGGCATGGTGCAGCAACGCGCGCGACTCGGACTCATCAGGAAGGTGACGAGACCCATCATCTCCATGCCGCCTCGGGTTCAGCCGATGATCGCGATCGGACGTGGCTACTCGGATGCCGCTATCCGTGGCCTGCAAGACGTTCAAGAGCGGCTTGCTAGTGCGGGATTCAACGACCCTCCCCTGAGAGTCGCCTCAGCCACGCTGTGGGGTGAACTCAAAGACCTCGCTATCTAACGGTCACCCGTGGACCAGGCGGTCCTATGGCTTCTGTCGAATTCTCCCAAAGTTCCACGTACGCTGTTGCCTGTCTCATCCAGAGCGACCTGAGGGATGTGGCCTGCTGACGGTCCCGCAACCTGCCTCTGCAAGGTGCGAACGCCACGCGATGAGGAGGTTGGTATGACCACTAGCGACCCAAACCCTTCTCCCGACAGTTCCGTTGTCGTCGAGATAGGGCCCCCGGGAAGCAGCGGTAAGACTTGTAATCATCGTCCGCCCAGACGATTCAGGGTTGCCGCATAGCTCCGGAACCGTCGCACGTTGACTCAGATGCCGAAGCCATCGTCAAGACTACGGTCGAGATCCATGTCACGGTTCCTGGTTGCATGCAGCGCTGGAGCCGTTGGGACAGTCCGGTCGTCCTCTCGCAGCCGATCGGTGGCCTGGACACCCTCCCAGTGTGACACCAGCACTTCCCGTTCGGACTCGACTCCCGGCGATTCGCCGGGAGAGAGGAACCCGGCCATGCCGATAGCGGCAACGGTCTTCTTCCAGTGGGCGAGCTGCTCGGGGTCGGTCGGTTCGGGACCGATGCTCACCGTGCCGGTGATGTTCCAGCGGGTCCGGTATGCCTCGATGGCCCCGGCGGCTGCCTGCCACCGTTCGACCTCGGTGATGCGTTCTGGGAGAGAACCAAGCAGTGTCGTGACGTGTTCGGGTCGGCTGTAGCTGGCGGCCTGGCCGAAGCGGTACTCGTTGCGCCGTACTGCACGGTCGAGTTGGGACCAGGTCGTGATCTCGTCCTGATGACGGACAACCCATTCGTTGCGGCGGCGCTGGGCTGCGGCGAACACCGACAGGTCTTCGAGTGCGTCGTGGGCGTCTCGCCCGGTGGCCCGGGCGTCTTGTGCCCGGGCGGAGGCGGCGGCGAGCTGGTCGGTGACATCCGCCGGAGCATGATCGGTGAGCCATCGGCCGAGGGTGTCGTGCTGACGGTAGGTGGCATCGAGGTCATCGGGTAACAAGGACGCCCAACTCGGGAGGCGCTCGTAAGCCATGGTCTGTTCCCGGCTCTGAGAGAGTGCGTCGGCGAGGGACTGGAGTGCGTCTCGCTGTCTTATGTCGTCTGCATGGTGGCCGATCTCCCACCTCGGGTTTTCGGGAGCTGTGACGTAGAGGTTGTTGGACAGTCGGCCCCGCGACAGCTGGGTATAGGCGGCTTCCTGGAAGAGGCTGTCGCCTCCGAGGCCGAAAGTGTGATCGACGGTGATCCCCTGGGAGCGGAACACCGTAAGGGCATAGCCAAGGCTGGTCGAGGACTCGGCGTAGCTGCGGGGAAGCACCGCGCGCCGTCCGTCGGCGAGCTCGACGACCAACGCAGCGGCCCGAGCGCCCAACTCGTCGTTGCCAGCAACGTCACCCTGGTTTCGGGGAACGTCACCCTGAACGTCACCCTGGTTTCGGGGAACGTCACCCTGAACGTCACCCTCCCTGGTCACAAGGTTGCCGGCGGGGTCGATGACACCAACAACAGTTCCGAACGTGCCGTTTCGGACCTGGACCATGGAGGGCCGCCCAGCCCGGTTCGCCTTGCCGGCTTCTGCGACCCGTTGGTTCTTCTCGAAAACGACCCGGTCGCCGATGCTAAACGCCCTGCCATCGAGCCTGATCTCCTCGCCGAGCTCACCGATGGCCTGCCGCCGTGCCCGGACCATGTCGTTCAGGGCAACCACGTCCACCCGGCGGACAGCCAGGATGGCTGTCGTGCGGTCCCGGTGGACCCCCCACCAGTCCTCTATGAGCCGATGCCGTGCCTCATCGATGGTGCCGGTGATCGTGACCCTGCCGTGTTCCACATACGCATGGACTGCCGGCACGACGTTGCCGTCGCGCAGCGCGACGAGGGCGTCTCGTTCCCACTGCTGATCGGAGGCACCCTGTCGACGGTTGGTGGTGAGGGTGACGACGTGGGAACCCAGCTCGTTCGACATGGACCGCAAGGCGCCGCCGGCATCGATGGAGGACAGCTGACGGTTGTCACCGACGAGGACCAGCTTGGCTCCGGCCACGTCGACATAGGAGCGGAGCCGGTCGAGGGAGCGACTGCCAACCATGGACGCCTCGTCGACCACGATCACGTGCCGGGAGGTGAGCCCGCCGGATTCCCGAAGATCGGCGAGGAGCTGGGCGAGCGACGAGCTCGGGATGCCGGTCCCCGCTTCGAGCTCCGCGGCGGCCCTGGCCGCCACGGCGGTGCCGATGACTTTGAAACCTGCCTCTTCCCAGCCGACCCGGGCGGCATGGAGCATGGTGGACTTACCAGTTCCGGCCTGGCCGATCACCAGGTCGTAGCCGTTGCCCGAGGTGAGCAGTGCCCGGATACCGTCAGCCTGTTCAGTGTCGAGATGGGCATGAAGTCCGAGGACTTGGTCGACCGTGCAGGGGGCGACCTGACCGGTACCTTCTTCTATGCGGGCTACCGCCGAGCGGGTGATGCGCTGTTCGGCGGCCAACAGCTCGGTGGTGGTGTAGCGCCGGTCGCCGCTGGTTGCCGGAATGAGCTGTCCGCTTTTCGTCCGGACGTGCTCAGTGCCCGCATCGGGATCAGCGAGGACCCGGACGATGCTGTCCCGGTCGAGGAGCTTGGACGTGAGAGCCAGGGCCTGATCGGGGGTGACGTCGAACGCCCTGGCCACGGCACAGGTGGCCTCCCGACGGGTGAAAGTCGATCCGAGCAGGGTGACGGGAAGCACTCGGGTGTCGGGAGCCAGGTGCTCGTCGATCTCCCAGTCGTCAAGAGACACGCCGGTCTCGCCCGCGAGGACCAGGAGGATCGCCTCGGTGTCCTTGGGCCCGGGCGGGATAGACGGGTCGGTGCCGACGGCGGCGGTGACGTCGTCGACACTGGCTGGGCGGAGATCACCTTTGTCGTCGGGAAGTTCGATCTCGGCGAGCTGCTGTGACCAGCCTTCGCGCAGCAGATCGGCTGGCGCAGTCCCGGCAGGCTTGCGTTGCCGGGTGGCGAGGGCCGACTTCTCGGCTGCCTTGGACGATGTGAACCCCCGTTGTTGCATCGCTTCTTCAATATCGGTCCGTCGTTTCGAGAACGCCCGGAGGATCGTCTTCGGGACGTCTCGCAGCTCGCCCAGGCCGTTGCGTCGCACGTGCCAGGCGAGGCCGAGGGGTGCCAGCTCAGCCCGAAGTGCCGACTGGTACATCGTCCCGGCGGCCTTCTGCCACAGATAGAGGTGACGGCCGTCGGGGGCGGACCATTGGCCGTCTGTGCCATGCACCAGGTTGGGGACAACGACGTGGGTGTGTAGCTGGGGATCGCCAGCTCGGCTGGTGCGGTGACGAAACGCCGCTGCAGTGAATCCGTTGGCCTCGATGAGTTGCCGACCACCAGCTCCTCGCCTGGCGTAGCACGCCTCGGTGGACAGGTGGTCGAGCACGGCGCCGATCGCCCGGTCGTGAGCATCGGAGATCGCGTCGCGCACGTGTTCAGGTCCGAACGCCCAGAGGAGCGAGACGCCTTTGGGAGCGGAGAAAGTCAGGTCGTAGCCGGGCCGTCGTTCGCTGGACAACCTTGCTCCCAGGTCGCCCCCCGTGGCGGACTTGCCGGCAAGCAGGTTCCTGAGGGCCTCCGCATCGACCTGCCTGACGAGTCCGAGCCGCTCGGACGTCGCTCCGATCCACTGCCCCGGTGCTTCGCCCCTACCTAAGTAGTAGTCGTCGACGTTGTTGGCGACCTTGGCGAGGTAGTACTCCGCGCCGCCGGTGGTCCCAAGCCGTCCTATCGACAGCATCGAAGTGCCGGGCGGCGGGTGTTTAGAGACCGGTCCATGCGCCTATCGTCCGAATGAACGTCACCCTGAACGTCACCCTCGCCGAACATGACTGCCTACTAGGGAGAACGTTCCGCGGAATCGCTGGGGTTCCCGCCCGAGGGCGGCCGCACTCAACGAGTGCAGGTGTGTGGACTGAACGTCACCCTCTGGCGGAGCTGACGGATGGGCATAGAGAAGGCCCCTTCCGGAGGGGAGGGGCCTTCATGTGGGGGCTGGCGATGCGAGTGGGCTACGGCGCGTCGCTCACTGTGGACTGTTACGCCAGCACGGTGGCCCCAGGACGGTGACGCCCCGGGACCAACCGCGCCAGCCGGTCAGACGGGTGTCGCCTCGTCGGCGAGCTCCTCAGCGGCGCTGTGGCGCTCGACCTTCTGGATCTCGGCGGTGGCGAACCGGAGGCTGGCTCCGATGTCGTCGGCCACGATCTCGACCTTGGCCCTGCGCTCCCCGTCGTCGGTCTCCCAGGACCGCTGCTCCAAGCGACCGCTGACCACGACCCGTGCTCCCTTGGTGAGACTGAGGGCGACGTTCTCGGCCAGCTCCCGCCAGCAGACGATGTCGAAGAACGAGGTGGACTCCTCCCACTCCTTCGTGTCCCGGTTCTGCCACCGGCGATTGACCGCAAGCGACAGTGCTGAAGTGGCCTGGCCGTCTTTCGTGTACCGAATTTCCGGATCCCGGGTCAGGTTGCCGGCAACGGTGATGGTGGTGATGGTTGTCATGGTGTGTCTCTCCTTGTGATTGATGGCGGGTGGGGCGCTTGTCGCCCCGCCTGGTCCGTCATCAATCGCTGAAAGCCGATTGCCCACGCCGGAGCCGGCAGTCAAGGGAGCGAGCGCAGCGAGAGTGAGAAGCGAAGGCCGGATGGTGAGGCGAGGGATGAGCCGACCCGCAGGGTCACCTTCCGTGCCGGCGCCTCGCAACGTCGACCTTGACGGCCAAGGCGACGGTGTGAAATCAACCGGTGGAAGTGGTCCAGAAGCCCTGCCGTGGCACTGCTCCCCATTACACCGAGCGCCGAACGGCGGCGGTGCGACTACTCGAAGCGCGCGACGACAGGGCTGGGCTGTCAGGTACTCGCTACGGGAACGGTCGTTCGGTTGCGCACGGTGACAGCTGCAGGGCGAAACCGGTAGGCCCAGTCATACCGGGACCACCTCCTCGTTCGGCTGGTCGGCTTCGAGAATGGTCCGGGCACATCCGAGCACCTTGTCGGCGGTTGCGGTGACGGCGGCAACGTCGCCACCGCTCCATCCTGCGAGGTAGCCGGTGGAGTAGCTCGAGGTGTCGAGCCCCCAGGCGGCAGAGACGATGAAGGCGACGGACTCGGCCTCGACCTCGACCGTGCCGCGGTGCTCGTAGAGGCGGTGCTCGTGTAGCAGGACGTGTGCGAGCTCGTGGGCAAGCGTCTTGCACGCTCCGGCGGGATCAGCCGTGCTCTTCACGGTCACCGAACGCTCCGCGTAGTGCGTGCGGCCCCATGCGGTACCGAGCGCCTCGTCGCAGGCAGGGGCGCACTGGACGGTGAACCCCGTCTCTTCGACCCGACGCACCAGCGTGTCCCACATGCCATCCGGTGCGACACCTACCGGATGCTGGACGTGCAGAGCGTCGTCGGGGAGATCGTCGCCCTCGGTGTCATAGACATCGAAGACGTAGCCGACCCGGAACCCGGCAACCCGGGACTGGGTGAGCGTCTCGCCAGTGTCGGCATCTTCGACTCTGTCCCGTCGTAGACAAGGACAGAGGATGGCGATGCCCTTCGCACCCTTCTTCACACTGCGGCCGAGTGACTTCCACGTGTGGAAGCCGGCTACCCGGGTGGCGTCTGGCCGCTGCACCATGATGAGGAAGGTGTTGTTGGCGCTGTAGCGAGTGAACTTGGCCGCGACGGCCAGGTAGGCGAGCCACTGTTCTGAGGTCGTTAGGGCCTCGACGCCGGCGACCAGTTGATCGTGCGCCATCTCCGGCGTGAGCTTGGGTGAACGTCGAATAGTCGCAGTAGCCATGTCGGCCTCCTTCGGTTGAGCGGCGGTTGCCGCTGGGTACCGAACGGGAGGTCGCCGGGGACCCCGCCGGGGTCATGGTCGAGTGCAGTGAGAGTGAGAAGCGAAGGCCGGATGGTGAGGCGAGGCACGAGCCGACCCGGAGGGTCACCTTCCGTGCCGGCGCCTCGCAACGTGCCATTGACGCCGGGAGGGGTGGCGACATGATGAGAAAACCCAGCAGACCCCTGAATGCGTCAGGGCGGGGCTGTTCAGGCAGGCGAGTAGCGGTGACACAGTCAGGTTCAATCTGACGAGCGGCGGCGCTACCTCGACTGCCAAAGCCGCTTCCACCGCCACGGCCTGAACAACGTCATCCTCATCGCTCAGCAGCGACACAAAGCCACGTACGTTGCCGGGTTCAACGCCTGGAATAAGCACGGACGGTTCGCCCGCAAGGGAGAGAAGGCCATCTGGATTCTTGCCCCCAAGGCGAACGACGACTAGAAGTCCGAAGACAAGAGGCGAATGATCCGAGACTTCAAGCTGGTCCCGGTGTTCAGTATCGCCTCCACAGACGGAGAGGGATTTCCAAACGTGGTCCACAGGCTCACGGACGACGATCCTGCCGGACTCTTCGCCTGGCTCATCGAGGCTACGTATTCCATCGGCTTCGTGATTGAGAATGCAGAACTTCCCAGTGGCGTCAACGGCAACTGCTCTCACGAGCTGCACCGCAACATCCTTGCCGAAGCATTCCGGCGGTTCCCGTGAGTCTCCCCCTCGAACCTAGGAGAACGAGTCTTCGTAGTTGATTGCCTCACCCTCGACGACCCGTTGCATCAGACCACGAAGTGTCTCCAAACGGGCTGTGATCTCCTTCTCCGTCGGCTCTGTTCCTGATTGGGATCGTTTGAGCACATCCGCTGGCGGGAACAGCAACTCCCAGAGTGGCCACGCCTTCACCCATCCGTGGCGTGCGAAGTACACGCCGACCCGTCGTATCTCGTACTCGTCGTCGTAGTCCAGCAGGCTGTATCCAAGCAACTGAAGCAGTGCCTTGCTCACGGAAGTCGCATCGAGCGTCTTCGTCGTCTTCAACTCGAAGATCGTGGTTGCGATGATGAAATCAGCATCCGCTCCACCGATAGCGCTGCTTCCTACGAACACTGGGTTCGGATGGTACGGCAGACTTCCATTAGCAACGTACGGGATCAACGGGGACATGGCATCGCTCGCAGAACAAGAGAGGCTCACTACGTCTTCGACTGTGGCTTCCGGGGCGAGCTGCAACAAGGGCTCTGCATCGGGGCGAGCCTTCCCCGTCCCAGCCGGTGGCAGATGGGGGAACCATCCACCACGAGTCCGGTAGACCGATTCGATCTGGGCAAGGACGACGCAGTAGGTGCTCAGCAGCCGTTCCTCGTCCGCTTCGAGCTGCCGTCCTGCGGGCGCCAGTTTCGACGCAAGGGTGTCCAGATTCGAGAAGAACCGTGCCAGGGGCGGTTCCGTCGAGGGATCAAGTTTTCGCAGGAGTGCTGCGCCCTGCCACGCCACGAAGTCCTTGACCCGACACGGAGCCAAATGGAAGCGGAGCCGATAGTCGAATGCTGTCCCGACCATTCCGGCGTCAGCTCCGGGCACCAGTGGCACGGTCGTGCTCCCAGGGAGTGCATCCAAGCCCAGGAGCCGCTTGCACGGCTCGGCCCACGGTGTTCCTCGTCCAGTGTCGGCGACGAGTGCGCCAACGAACCTCAGGTACTGCGTGATTGGCGAAGACGGTTTCGCGAGCTCTGTTGTGAGTGACATAGAGGGCGTGACTCCCGTGGGTCGTTACGCAGCCATTATCCGTCTTCGGGAGCCCCTAGTACGCCGGACCCGTCCTTGAGTGTCTCAGGCACGGAGCCGCATCGCCGCAAGGCAGTCCGAGCCGCCGCTACTCCCTGACGGGTTTCGGTCCGGTACTCCCGGAGGACTGCGTCCTCTTCCCTTGCCCCGCTGCTTCCGGTCCGTGCTCTTTCGCACTCATGAACCGAGAAGGGAAAGGAATTGCAGGCATGGCCTACACAACCGCCGATGGTTTGGACTCTGGACCAACGTCGTAGACCTGGAGAACTTCATCGCCGTAGTGGTTGATGACCTTCACCGCGATCCGTCCAGTGCTCGGCTGCGCAAAGGGACGGGACTTCGTCGAGTAGAGCGATGCCCACGCACCTTCGTTGATGTCGGCGTTGAGGGACCTCTGGAGCTTCTCGTACGGCTTGTCCGCTCCAGTGAAGTAGGCGTGGCGCACGAAGAACTGTTCGCCGTCGTAGTCGGTGTCGATGAACCAGCAGGCGATGTCATCCGTGGACGAGGGCCGAACAACTCCGGTCGTGGGATCGTAGACATCCACTCCGTGTACCTCGATGACGATCCGGCTGCTAGTAGTGGTGATCGTGACATCAGGTTCACCGAACACCGTGAAGAGGTTTCCGGAGCCCGTCTTCTTGAGCAACTCGTTCGACATTGCCAAGTCAGGATTCATGCGGGTCAGCAGAACTCGTAAACGCCCCATCTTGCGCTCGTCCTCAGCAGCAACGAAGCCGTCGCCAGATGGAGCGAACTCCTTAGCTGTCTCCGAGGCGTATGCCTCGAAGGCGAAGCCGCAAACAACCAGGATGTCAAACCCTGCACCCTTGAGTGCCTCCCGAGCTGCATCCTTGACCATGTCCGGACTTACTGTCCCATGCTCCGGCCCGATCATGATGGCTACCGTGCGGACCTCTCCCGTAGCGTCGGTAATTCTTCCGTGAGCATGGAGCATGCCGTCGCATGCATACGGTTCGAGTACATCGAACGTAAGTCGTTCGCCACGAAAAGTGTTCTGCACGCCTGATGTCTGCAGATTCTCCAGGATGGTGGAGACGAATGAACCTTCCGCACTTGTGTCGGAACCAACGGACTCATCAAGATTTCGATGAGGAGAGAGTGACTCGACCGTGAAGCGACCGCTGACCCGAACTTTCTTCGGGTCTTCGTAGGGCCGATCAACCAAGAGTTCCTGTTCAGCGCCAATCGAGATGAGTTGATCGATCTCCCTTTGGCTCAGGCCGGGGACGATCTTCTCGTTGCGAGCTATGCCACCGAGCATGACGTGCGGAACACGCTCGTAGACAAACCCGTGTCTGACATCGCAGTTGTGCGGCACTGCGGGCTGCTCTTGGCCGCTCAGTTCCCGCTCCTTCGCTGCCCCTTCGTTTGAGTCGGCGAGCAGGTAGAAGGGGTATCGAGCTGACATTAGCCGGGTCTTGGCGAGCGCAAGTGCGACACGACTTGTGTCAATCGTGATCCAACGCCGCCCCCAGTGCTCTGCAACGAAAGCTGTGGTTCCAGACCCGCAAGTCGGATCGAGAACCAGGTCACCAGCGTCCGTCGCCATGAGCATGCAGCGCTCAACGACTTTGGTACCCGTCTGAACTACGTAAACTTTGTCTCGACCGGCACCCCCTCCAGTGTCGGTCCACACGTCAGTGATTGCCTGCACTGGCATGTCAGAAGGCAAGCTCTTGAACCGAATAACGGTTCGTTGTGGGACGACTCGCCCGGCCATGATGAGTCGATGCATTCCATCTTCTGTCACTTTCCAATGGTTGCCGGGTTGAGGTCGGAAAATTCGACCGTCCAGCTCCACTGGGTACGAACCGGACGAACGGATGCCTTGCGACTGGAGATCACCCAGGCTTGGGCGGTCACCCGAGTTGCGGCTCTTTTCTACGAATATTCTTCGGGACTTGAGCGACTGGATGCGTCGCGCATACCAAAGGACATAATTTCCAACTCTGTCAAGGTGCTCGTCTTGGCGTCCTGAAGTTGTTTGGAAGAATATCTGCGCTACGAAGTTCTCACTACCGAAGACCTCATCGAGTAATGACCGCACAACATGGACATTTTCATCGCCGATTTGAACAAAGAGCGAACCTGACTCTGTGAGCAGCTCTCGTGCGATAGTCAGCCGATCGAATAGGTACGCAAGATAGGAATGAATTCCGTCTTGCCAGGTGTCACGAAACGCCTTGACCTGCTCTGGCTGACGACTGGCGTCAGAGCCATCCTTCACGTCACGCTTGCGGGTAGAGACCTGCCAGTTCGACCCGAACTTGATGCCGTACGGAGGGTCCACGTAGATCATCTGGACCTGACCCCGGAGCTTCTCCTTCTCGGCCATGCTGTTCATGACCAGCAGTGCATCGCCAAGGATCATGCGGTTGGACCAGTTGGCAGCATGCTCGTAGAACTCGACCTGCTGGTACCCTTCGAGACCATCGAAGTCCTCGAAGAGCAGGAGCTGTTCCTGTGGTTTGCCAGCCATGCCAGCTCGACGCAGGTCTTCGACAAGTGCCCGAGGATCGATCTTCTCTTGAATGTACAGAGGGACAGCAGGAACGATCAGGGGAGCAGCGTCCTGTTCATCCTTCCCCCTCCAGACGAGCTGCGGATCAGCGTCGGGGTCTCGTGGGTAGAGCAGCGGACGCTCGTACGTGACGGGAATCGGGTTCCGCTCGTCGTCGGCGACGAAGTCCCGAAGCTCCTCGGTCGGGATGTTCGTTCGCTTGTCGGCATGGATCGTTGACTTGACCTCTTTCCGTGGAGTCGCTTTACGTGGTGGCATCAGGTAGCTCCTGCTGTTGTGGTCTCAGCAACGATGGAGCGGATGATCTCCGCACCCTCGTAGGGATCGGTCACTTCGACGAACCGCCAGCGTCCGAAGCGTTCGGCATTGTTGACAGCAGGAACCCACAACGTGCGAGCCGTGTCCACCTTGATTTGCTTCGCCCGGTCTCGTTCTCCGGACACTTCGATGATGAGGTGCAGCGGATCGTCGGAGCCCCGGCCATCGTCGAGGTCGACGAGGAAGTCCGGGTAGTACGCCTTCGGCTGTCCGTCGAGGCTGTAGGGGATGATGAAGCCGAGACCCTGGTTCTTCACGTAGCGGAGAACCTTTGGAATCTCTTCGAGAGTGAGGTCCAGGACGTGCTCCCACCGGCTATCGGCCACCGTGTAGTTGACATGGCACTTCTCGGGGTCGGTCTGCCGGACTGGCTTCGATGTGTCGAAGTCCACCCACTCTGTTGAGCCGACGGTGTCATACGGCTTCAGCATCGCCAGGAGGCGGCGTTCTCCACCGGCAGTACGGACGATCGAGTGGTAGATGCGTTCAGCCGCATCACTCCGGTACTCGTGAAGAAGGAGAAGCTGGGGAAAGGCGTGGTCCCGGCACGTCACGCACTCGGCCATCCATGAACGAGAAATCTCGACCAGCCTGGGGAAGAGCCATGGCCTCGGACCGTGGACCATACCGTCGCCATCGGCAGATTCTGGGTACTGGAAGTACCGATCGAGCACCAGCTTCGCCAGCTCGAAGGCAACCGTCTTGGGACGCTGTGCCTTCAGGTCGTCGAGCGTGTGGACTTCAGTCTCTCCGACAATCCCTGCCACCTCCGTTGTCGTGGGGACGTGGTGGGCAGCGAGGAGCATCTTCGACTCGTCCGTCCAGTCAGCATGAAGATTCTGATCCGGGACCTCCCAGCGGTAGCCGTCAAGTCGTGGGAACGTGATCCGAGCTGCTGCGCGCTCAGGCAGCGAGCGCACGTGGGTGATCGGTTGGCGTGGAGGAGGCTCCTTCGTTGCGCCCGATGCAGGGATGAAGGAGAAGGGCACGCCGTACACCTCGGCGTACTCGGGGGAGAACCGTCCATCGTCGTCGAGAGCGAACGACCGACGACGAAGGCCACGACCCACGACCTGCTCGCAGAGGAGCTGCGTTCCGAAGGCCCGGACCCCAAGGATGTGCGTGACAGTCGTCGCATCCCATCCCTCTGTCAACATCGACACGGAGACAACACAGCGAACATTGCTTCCGAGCCTGCCCGGCTTTCCGACCGTGTTCATGACCTCCCGGAGAATGTCCTCGTCCGTGAGACTCTCAACATCTGCTCCAGGGAAGCGTTCTCGGTACTCCCGCTTGAACTGCTCAATCTCTGCGGATGCAGCACGCTTGAACTCCGGTGACAGTGCATCCCCTCGGTCGAGCTGCTCAGAATCCACGAGGATAGTCACTGGTCGATGTGTCCATCCTCCAGCATGTTCGTTCGAGAAGAGTCCGAGAGCACCAGGAATGATCGTCGTCGATCCATCCTGATTCGTCTTCTCGTACCCCGAGACGTAGTCGTAAACCAGCTTCGAAACATTCGTGTTGTTGCACACCACGATGAAGACAGGGGGCGTCGAGTCATCAGCGACAGCACTGTCCCAGCGATCAAACGCCTTCTGGTAGTTGGCATACAAGCTGTGAAGTGCGCCCTGCAGCGGGGCGGGCAGTTGTGGCGGACCTTCGATGGCGTCGGTCTTCCGCCCCTTTTTCGGGAGATCATCCCGAATCCGGCCCCACAGGTTCCGGTAGGTCGGAGCCCCACCTTCCTGCAGCGTGTCGTCTTCGACTGGGACCCGAGGAATCTTGACCAGGCCAGCTTCGATCGCATCGACTAGGCCGAAGTCTGAGACAACCCAGGGAAACAGCGTTCCTTCGGAATACCCGGAACCCTTGAGAAAGAACGGCGTTGCCGATAGGTCGTACACCGTTCGGATGCCAATCTTGCTCGCAATCGCCTCAAGGCCGGAGAGCCAGACTCGTGCCTCTTCATCACGCTGCTTGACTTCGGCCCGGTCTTCGGCTGCGAGGAGCACCTCCTCATCGTCGTCTGGCTTTCGCCGGTAGCAGTGATGGGCTTCGTCGTTCAAGATAACGACATTCTTCTTCGTGCCAAGGTCACGACATACTCGGTGGACCATCTGATCCGGCGTCTCCGTAAAAGCTCCCCGCACATCGGCACCAAGTAGCTCACGGGTTGCTTTCGGCATCGAGACCTTCTCCCGGTGCAGAAAGCCGTGGAAGTTCGTGACGACGATCCTGGCCTGTCCGAGCTGGTCTCTAAGGTGCGACGGGACCACATCGAGCCCTCGGTAGTAGTTCTCGGCGTCCGATGGAAAGAGAACTCGGAGCCGATCACGAATGGTGATGCCAGGAGCGACGACGAGAAACGCATCCGAAAAGCGACCGTCGTGAGGATTCGCAGCCTTGTTCAACGTCTGCCAGGCGATAATCATCGACATCACGGCTGTCTTCCCCGTGCCGGTCGCCATCTTGTGGGCGATACGGAACAGTCCGGGGTTGGCATCCTCGTTGTACCGCTGCAGCTCGTTGAGGAAGTAGCGGCCCGCCCCTGCCTTCCCAGCGATCTCGGCGAGCCACATCGCAGTCTCCACAGCCTCGACTTGGCAGAAGAAGAGGCGACGTTCCCGCTCTGGGTCGTTCCAGTGTTCGAGGAGCAGGCGGGTTGTCGCTGTCGCCCCTGGCCAGCCCCCCAAACGCCAACGGTCAACGGCGCGCCGGACCTCGTTGACGAAGCGGGTCTCCTCGATCCGATCCTTCGTCCACTCGACGAACTCAAGCTGTGCCTGGACTGCCTGCCTCCGCTTGGCAGCGGGGATCGGCATGAAGTAGGCAGACGGCCGTCGGCCCTCCTGGACCTGGTCCGTGATGCCATCGTCGTCGAACTTCCAGTAACGGGTCGGAGCCTCGTAAGGCGAGTTGAGGATCGGATTCTCGATGACGTTGGCCATGGGTCAACCCTCCGAACGCCGGGATCGGTCCTGGTACAGGCCCCGGAGTCCACGGAAAAGGCTGGCTGACATGGACTGATGATACGAGAAGGGCACTCGTCCTGGCCGGGACCAGCTCGTGGTCTCCCGATGCCTTCTCATCGTTGTCGCTTCCGGGGACGTCGCTGTATCTCTTCGATGCCGTCCACGCCTGGGGCAATGAGAGTTACCCCGTCTTTTTCAAGTGAGCCCTCCCCGAGGGACGGCGGGACCTCCTCTCCCTCCTCGTCTTCATCTCGCCAGTCTGCAAGGCCACGGACCAAGAGTGCATCCGATGTCCATGACGACTCGAATTCCCAGAGCTCGTAGCTGTACTTCCTGATGCTCTCCACCTGATGCCACGAACGCAAGCTGCAGATCAGGTACTCGCTGTCCCGGAGCATGTCCGGAACCCACTGCGGCCAAGACTTCCGCTTGGAGCCTTCCTTCCCGATGAAGGGGTTGTCGATGACGATGCCAACAACCCACTCTTCGTCCCCGAGTACCTCAGAGTCAGGTATGGCAACGACGAAAGCGACAGGCGTTACCTGACGGCGCTTTGCATTTCGGGGTGGACGAGTGCGGTTCACTGATTTCTCGTTGCGAGGACGAAAATGTATCTGTTCATGAATTCCGAACCGTTCGCACAGCTCTTGCAAGGGCTTGGTATCGAGTGGGATGCCGACGAGTTGGAAAGAGAGTTCTGCCCGCCAGACAATCCGACGGCTGTCGGCTGAGATGGCAGCCGTGAGAGTATAGTAACCCTCCTCGATCTCGTCGAAGTAGCACAGCTCTTCGGTGTGATGCGTCTCAAGCCCCTCGTAGCGTTGCTTCCAGCCTTGCAGTGCCTCGCACAACGACTTGGTGCCGAAGCCGTGCCAGTTGCGGGTTGCTTGCTGGATGCTCCAATTGCCGTTCGTGCTCACCCATCCCGTCTCGGCCATGAGCTTGATCAGCCCAAGAAAATCATTCTGGCCCTGGAGAGGAACGGCAAGGTCCACTGTCACCCCCCAACCCCCCGAGGAATGCCAGTCGATGTCCGGCATTTCAGTCACGAAGGTGAACCGACCGAACTCGCCTCCCGACCATAGGATCGGAGATCGGTCACCGTTCGGGAACAGAATCTCTGTCGTCGAGGCCGGTAGGTCAGCCGGCTTGACCTTCTGAGTCGTTCCCCTCCGCTGGGGCTCGCTCTCGATCAAAACAGTGCGATGGACGAGCAGTGCCTCCTTCTTCTGTTTCAAGAGGCCAATAAAGTTGTCGCTCCACCCGAGCGCAGCTTCCAGTTCGACCCCAGACACGAGTAGAACCGGTCGGTTCGACTTTTGCTGAACTTTCTGCAGAACTTCGTCCGTGAAACCTGCGTAGCTGACCAGTATTCCAACCACTGATGAGGGAACATCTTCTAGTCGTGAGTACAGAGCCCCAATGTCGTTGCTATTTGCCGGGTCCTGTCGCCACTTCGTCTCGATGAGGTAGACCTCGTCTCCACGAGTGGCAAAGAGATCGATCTGGCGAGGCTTCGCAGCCCGTGCCCTCTTCTCCACCCGAAAGTGCTGCGCTTGAAAGATGCGTCCGACGAACGGCTGGAAATCGAATCCTCGCCGATGAGCGTCTGTCCGATTCTTGAGCGATTCAAACTCGTTGGGGAGTGCGGAGGAGTCCCTCATCGTGTTGATTGACTAGTGGCAGAGGAGATTCGCATGTATCTCCTCCTTTAGCTACCGAGCACGAAGCGTGCCTTCTCTGTCCGAAGCATCTCGTACGGAGACATCACCTTCACACCGACCCCGATGCACGCATCCGGAATCTTGATTCGCTTCGTCGAGTTCGACGGAATTTCGTGACTTACAACGACGTGGGAGAGAGCGTGGGCCTGTGCAACCAGATAGTAATCCGCCCCGGTCTGGAGGAACGTACTGATGGCAGTGGGCTCATAGCTGCCACTACTTGCCCACGTACTCACTGCTGCCAGGCTTGCAGAGGTTGGCGAGTCTGGCGGGAGGAAGAAGGCGTTTCCCCGTGCTTGTGCCCACGTCGAGAGGTCATCGTTGCCAGCGAGCAGCTCGTCACGGACCTTCTCGATGCTGAAGACCGTTCCGTTGGCATTGCTCTCATCCAGCCAATCCCAGAATGCTGGACAGAAGTCGAAGCCGTAATGCAGCTTTTTCCCCTGGATGAAGATGTTGGCATCGAGGAGGTACGCCATCAGAGCACACCGAGGTGACGGGCAAGCTCGTCGAAGGTCGCGTGCTTCTTGAAGCCGAGCATCTGGTAGGCATCTCGATGGAGGGTCTGTCCTTCCAGGGTGCTTTCGATGAGTGCTCGTGCAAAGCGCTTGCTGACTCGCACCGGCTGCGTATTGTAGAAATTGCCCCCGTCACTTGGCCGATCTTCCATGAGGGCAAGGACTCGCTCACGCTCTTCGGCATACGCAGTCCGAAACTGCGACAGGGTGAAGAAACCCGTGTCGAACAGGCGGCACAGAACAACCAGGGTGCTCACCTTGAACTGGCGAGCAAGCCGCTGCAGGTCATCGGTGAGGTCGTCCCGCTCAAGCTCTACACCTTGGAGATCGGCTGCTGGGACGAGAAACTCGGCAGCGACTGCATTACACCACCGCTCAATCACATTTGTTGACGAGCCAGCCATGTCGGCATCGTCCACCCCAGACTCACCAAGCCAGATGTGGGCAAGCTCGTGGGCGAGCGTGAAGATTTGCGCTGCCTTCGTGTCGGCACCGTTGACGAAGATCAGTGGGGCGAGATCGTCGGAGAGGGCGAAGCCTCGGAACTCCTCAGGATCGAGTTTTCGATGGGTGTTGCTGCCGACGATGCCATTCACCATGACAAGAACGCCCTGTTCGTCTACCGCATTGAGCAGACGGCTGAAGGCTTCACTCCACGTCGAGCCCCGCTCACCCGGCTCAAAGGAGAGCACGGTTCGCATCTGACGAGCAGCCTCGACAATGTCCACATCCGTCGTGAGGGTGCCGACGAACGAAACCGGGTCCTCCCGGTGGACCCGTGCGAAGTCCCGGTACCAGTCCTGGCGCTGTTGGCACTGGTACATCGTGTCCAGCAGATCCGGACTTGCCTGCCCGATTTCCACATCGCCGATGGTCCGGAAGTCCGGCACCGGGAGGCTCTCCTCCGGAGGTTCCGGCAGGAACAGATACCCAATCGGGGTGTGCGTCGCCCGGGCAAACTTCTCCAGCTGCTTGAGAGTCGGCTGCTTCGTCCCGGCTTCCCACTCCTCCAGGGCCGGGAACTTCGTGCCCAGCTCCCCTGGGGAGACTCTGGATCGGTCTCGTGCCCAGGCCAGCAGCTCCGCCCGAACAGGAACCCGCAACGTCACTGCCTGCACCGAGGCGTGCTGAAGGCGCAGCTCAGCACGTCATCAGGGTAGAAGGGGCAGGTCAACCGGCACATAGCACGATGATACGAGAAGGGTCTATCCCCGGCTGGGAACAGGCCATTTCGTTGCAGGCCGCCGACCAGGGATCTGAACTCCCCGGAGGCGACCACCACCAGGTGATCGACGACAGCGAGCCCGTGCCGGGGCGCATGCTGCAGCGATGGAACGGGAGGACCGTTCCTCGGCTTCCGAGGCGCTGGGGGCGCCGTAGCGGCGGTAACGAACGAGGATGCAGGTGCCTGACTGGCACGCCTGGGATCCTTCGAGGATCGGGCGTGCCGAGAGGAGAGCGGCCTGGACCCAGCCGGTTGTGTGCGTGCGGCGACTCACTGCGCGACCGGCTCATCGTGGAGACGTTTCTCCTTGCCGGCCTGCGAGTCAGCGAACTCTGCTCCATCTATGTCCAGGAATGCTGGACATAGATGGTAGGGTGGGTCTCGTAGCTTCGACGATTCACATGCTCCAGTCAACCCTTGGGGATACAGCCTACGACGCTTTGGGCGTCCTGGCGGCAAGCCCGACGCCCCTGTCGGGCCGACAGGTCGCGACCGCCCTCCGGGTCGCTCCGACCACGGCGACTGCGGCACTCGGGAGGCTGCGCGACGCCGGCTTTGCCACGTCCAGTCGGGAGGGAAGAGCCGACCGTTGGTACCTGAACACGGACCACCCGGTGGTTCGTTCGTGGTTGGAGGAGGCGCGAACCGACGTGAGCGGCGATGCGGCCCCTGTGGGGATGAGCCCGTACGCCACGGGCGGTGGTGGCGTGACCTTCGAACGCAAGGTGGCAGTCCAGTATCTCGCTCACCTCCTCCTCGGTGACGGAGCCACGGAGCTGGGCGATGGTCGCGTCGTGGTCAGTGTGGCGTTCCAGCAGGCACCTGAACATTCGGTCGACGACCTGGTGATCGAGGCAGCCCGCACGGACGAACCGACGCCGTCACTCGTGCTCGCCGTTGCCGTACGTCGCGCACCCAACCTCGTCAAGAGCGACGATGCGTCCGAGAAGCTGATTCGTTCCTTCGTGCAGGAGATCGGCAACGCACCTGCCGACGGTCCGGAACATCGTGTGGTGCTGGTCGTCGCAGGCGCCCAAGACCACGCGAGGCAACTGGAGTCCCTCGCCGCTCTCGCTTTCAACCAGATGGACGCGTCGAGTTTCTTCGCTCTCGTCCGGACACCCGGCCGCTTCTCGGCCGACCTTCGAGGCCGCCTGGACCAGCTCGAAGAACTCGTCGCGGTTGCACTCAAGGATCTTGGTGACGCTGAGCCCAGTGAGGAGATCGTCAAGCAGCACACGTGGGATCTGCTCTCACACCTCACCGTGCTCATGCCCCGCTTTGAGGCACCGGACGAGGCGGACTGGGGAGCAATCACCAACGCCCTGATCCCCATTGCTCGCGGCAGCGACCTCTTCGGAGCGTCCCGGCTGCGCGATCGGCTGGTTGCGCTCGCAGCGGAGTATCCGCAGAACGCCGCTACCGTCGATTGGAGTCTTCTGCAGCGCCATGCACACGAAGTCCTCGATTCCACTGCGCGTCGCCATCAGCAGGGCTGGCAAGCGCTCGCTCACCTTCACTCACGGGCCACCACGTCGGTACGTACCGAGATTGCCTCGGCCGATGGCCGTCGAGTCCTCCATTTGGATCGACGCGACGCTTCAACCGACCTGCTCGCCCTCGTCGCCGCCTCACCCTCCGCCGTTGTTGCGCACGGCGACTCCGGTGTTGGGAAGAGTGCGCTCGTCATTCAGATGGCGACGGACGCTGCAACGGATGACCCTGACGGCACGCAGGCATTGTGCATCAACCTGCGCCATCTTCCATCGACGACGCTGGCGTTTGAGTCGTACCTCGGAACACCACTCGCAACGCTTCTCTCAGACCTCAGCGCTCCTCAACGGCTGCTCGTAATCGACGGCGCCGATGCGATTGCCGAGGGCATGGTCGAATCCCTCCGATACCTCGTGGACGCAGCGGTGCAGGCCGACGTAAAGATCGTCGCCATTACTGCGAACGACACCAAGCAGCTTGTGCACGACACCGTCACCGAACGCACGAGCGGAAGCGTCGTCGAATCTCCGATACCGGGGTTGACGGACACCGATCTCGACAACGTCATAGAAGTCTTCGGAGAGCTGGCCCCGCTGGCGACGAACCCACGAGCACGAGAGTTGCTCCGCCGGCCGGTTGTCGTAGACCTCCTGGTGCGGGGAGGTCTGTCCGGAACACCTCTGAGTGACGCCGACGCCATGCAGCAGGTGTGGGTCGGTTTGGTTCGCCGTCATGAACAATCCGATCACGGGACGCCCGACGCTCGTGATGTCGCGCTGCTGCGTCTGGCCGCTCTCGCCCTCTGTCGCGGAGATGCTCTTGCGGTTGTTGGTTCGATCGACCCCACAGCAGTTGATGGACTCCGCCGCGACGGGGTGTTGCGAACATCTGACAACGACCCGTGGACGATTGGGCCAGAGTTCGCACACGACGAGCTGCGCCGTTACGCTGTTGCCCGTTTGCTTCTGGCGCCGGGCAACCTCACGGCAAAACTTGTCGAATGCGGTGTGCCTCGGTGGTCTCTCGGAGCAGCCCGACTTGCGTGCCAGGTGGTACTTGCTGCTCGCGACACGCCGGCAAACCCCCTGCGTGGCCGGTTTGCTCGAGTGCAGAAAGCATTCGACGACATTGTCCAGGCGGGCCACGGTGAGCGATGGGGCGACGTGCCCGGCGAGGCGCTCCTGACAATCGGTGACCCCGACCCGGTACTGCGCGACGCGTGGTCAGACTTGCGTGCTGCTTCCGGTGCCCGTCTACAGCGCCTTATCCGTCTCGTCGACCAACGACTCCACGACGAAACCGGCCTCATCCGAATTCTTCCGGTGGAGCCACTCGTCGCCCTGCTGCTCGACGACGAGACGCCTTGGCAGTCTGGTGAGAACTTGCAACGGGTTCTGCGCGATTGGTTGCGCGCTCTCGTGATAGCCAACGCACCGGCTGGCTATCCGCTCCGCCTCCGCCTGCGCGATCGGCTCCTGGCCGCTTGCACGGCGGCGGATCGTCGTATGCAGGAGGAGCGCGAGGCCGTCGCTGCTGCGCGGGCAGCACGGTCGACTGAAGAGATCGAAGAAGAGCGGAAGCTTATGGAGAGCCACCACTCTCTCTTTACTGAGATCGGCTATCCGCGCAGTCGCCGTCGCGCCCGGCCGGAGATTCCCCGAGAAATCACGTCCGAGATCATGGTCGAACTGCTTGCATTGCTCGGCCCTGATCTCGGCGAGCAAGGTGAAGCCGTCCTCCGCCGCGTGGGGCAGGATGCCCCATCGTGGCTCAGCCCCGCTGTGGAAGAGCTATTCACCGGTCGCGCCCTCGCGGCTTACCGACGCGGCTTTCTTGCCGAAATGACCGAGGCTTACTATCTCGACAAGGAGGAAGATGGCTCGGGGTTCCACGAGGACGGCATCAGGGACCACCACGCGCGCAGCTTTGGGGTAACACCTCTCGCAGCCTGGTACCGGGGTCCCTTTATGGCGCTGTTCCAGTCAGACCTCCGCAACGCCGTCGCTGTTTTGAACCGCATGCTCAATCACGCAGCGCTCGCTCGTGCGCGAACGATGGCTGGTCATGAGCATTACGGCTCAGTGATCGACGACTCAGCGCTGGATTCGTACCGAATTGAACTTGCTATCACCGGGATGCGTCGTACCTACATCGGTGACGGCAACGTATGGATGTGGTACCGCGGTACCGGCGTCGGTCCCTACCCCTGCATGAGCGCCTTGCAGGCGCTAGAGAGGGTATGCGATCAACTGATTGCGGTTGATATTCCCATGGAGAACATCGTCGCCATACTGCTTGATGGCTGCGAGAACCTCGCTATGGTCGGTCTCGTCGTGGGACTGCTTGTTCGCCACTTGGAAGCGGCCGATCGGCTGCTGGACGCCTATCTGACAGAACCGATGATCTGGCACTTGGAGTTTGGACGTATGGTCCACGAGAGCAGCGGGCTGGCAGCATCTTCCGAGGGTATTGCCCAAGCAGAACGCCGCCAATGGTCTCTACGGGAAGCGGGAATGCTGCTTGTGCTTTCCGCCGATGAAGCGCGGACGGAAGAACTCCGCACCATTGGTCAAGAACTCGTCGAGACCGGCCGACGATTGGTCCTGGGAGCGCTTGCTCAAGGCGCGCAAGAGGCCGAGGTCGAAAAGCAACTTGTTACGGTGCGGTCGTGGGCGAGTGGTCTCGACAAGACCACATACGAAGCACACGAAGCAGAGGGGGGGCTGTACGTCCGAAGCCGGCCGCCCGACGACATTGTTCAGGCGATGCAGCAAAGCACCGAGGACCTACAGCGCGGACAGGAGGCGACGCGCCTCATGGTCCGCTACCACATAAGGCCCAGGCAGGGCGCTCCGGAATCCGTGACCGCCGAGGATCTTATTGCCGATCTGGCAATCGCGGAGGAGCTTCTTGAGAATCCGCCGGCACTCAATCCGGCCGCCCAGTGGGACATCCCTGCCGCTGTTGCAGCGGCGGCGATCGAAGCTCACATAATGGCCGGCACGGAAATCCCGATTGAGTCGCTGCGGTTCGCCGTCGGCGTCTTGTTGCGTATTGGAGCAGGCGAGCCATCGCCGCGACAATTCGATTTCGAGGAGTCGTACTTCGAGCAAGGTGGCGACCGCAGTACGGCGCAGGCGCTCCCTTTACTCCTGTTGCCTAAGGCGACCGCACTCCGCGGTCTCGTCGACAGTGGAGACGGGTCTCAGGCGTACACACGGGCAGCATCCGCGGCACGCAACCTCGCCAAGTCCGGGGTACGCGAAGTTCGGGTGCACCTGGCCCGTGGCCTCGACAAGCTATGGGAAGCTCCTTGCGTCAACGACGGACCATGCCACCATGAGACCGGGCTCCAGATAGCCATCGAAACGATGCGTGATTGTGTTCTCGGTGCTTGGGATCCAGATACAGGTAGCCGTCGCATCGATCAACTCGATGACCCCGTCGAGCAATCGCTCGCAGGCATCCCGAGCAAGGACGTCCACTTCTCACGTCTGGATGCTGCGATACGAGCTCTCGCCCCGGCCGCCCAGGCCGACATCTGTGTGTCACAGCGCGCGTATGAGCTTTTCGCCGTGCTCGTTGATGCACACCGTCGTGCCCTGCTCTCCTACGACCAGGACATGGACCACCGTGGAACGCACGCCCTGATCGCTGCACGGGCGCTGTTGACGATCGTGGCTGATGGCGATGACGCGCCCATTCACGAGCAGATCGACGCCTACGCCGACAACTCAACACTGCTGAACAGCTTCCTGCGCGCACTCTCGGCCGCCGCTGAGGAGTCACCGGGTCGTGCCGCGACCGCAGCGCGAGTCTGGCCGTCAGTTGTGGCACACGTGATTCGCCTATACGAGACGGGACACATCTCGGTTGATGACCGGCGCTATGGCGATTACGCACTGGCCTCACTATTGCCCAACGTCGCTGGCGAGGTTGCCTACCTCTACCGAGAACTCGATGACAGGGAGCCGATCGCTTGGTGGCAGCCCCTGTCATGGCAATCCACCGTCGAGCAGTGGCTTCCTGTTGCCCAGCGGAGCGGTACCTGTGTGGATCATCTCATCGGCTTCCTGAGACCGCTGGGCATCGAAGACCAGGTGCGGATTGGTCTGCCCTGGGTGGCAAGTCTCGTCCTCCCCGATCCAGGGCGAGTCGCGAATCACACCTTCCTGTTGTCCTCGTGGCTGATCGAGGCACGGCAAGCTGCGTGCGACCTTGACCTGCTGTCCAACTGGCAACGCGTCGTCGATGCGCTTGTCGTTGCCGGTGCATCCCGGCTCGCGCCGTACTCAGAGTAACGATCCCATGCTCGGCCTAACCGAAAACGAGACGAGAAACTAATTGACTGACGACGGTCCGCCGGCCAGTCAATGGCAAAACTCTTGGACGGCCCGTGAGAACCGCGGGATACCCATTAGCCTCTGGCGGGCGGCATCGGCCGAATGAGACACTCGTCCGCGTGTAACAGTCCCGAAGGAGGATCGTGGAGGAACATCCTGCGTCTGCAACCCCGTGCCTAATAGACGAGACCTCGTTCATAGAGATTCAACGGGCACTCTCAATTACACATAATCCCCAAGTGGCGTCGCCTTGGGCGTGGGTCACTGCCAGAACGGTGACGGCAACGCTGATATTTAGTGGCGAAAACCTCATTCCAATCGGTTGTGCTGGTGTCTCAGAACGCACAGGATTTCAGAGAGTAGACACCTCCGAACGGTCTCATAACCCGAAGGTGGGAATGACGACAGTGGCAGACCCTCGCTAACAGCTTGCGTTGTGTTTCACACGGCCTGACGGGTAGGCATGACGGCATCGTCTTCGTCTTGGAGGAGGACGACTTCAGCGGCTTCATGTCTCGGTGTGTTCAAGTCGTTGTAAAGATCAACTGTGACGGGGTCGAAGTTGGCGGCAGGATCGCCGTCGATGGCGAGCAGAGCGTTGAGCTCCTGCCAGACCCTCTGGAGGATGAGTCTGTCGCCCGCTGCTCGGAGGAGGATGCGCCAGAGACTTTGGTCGTAGCGATTGGCGAGTTGTCCTTGGCGGGCGGCCCATGTGGCGAGCTGCGGCTCGCCGATGGACAGGGCGTGTTCTCCGAAGGCGGCGGCGGCGTCACTGATGTCAGCAGCGATCACGTAGGAGATGCCGGTCGCCGACGTCCACGGTTCAGGGTTGCTGCCGAAAGGCATACCCCGGACGAGAGAAAGTGCTGTTTGGAGCCCTTCGGGCTCCCCGCTGGCTGTGAACGACCGGAGCATGGTCCAGTCGGTGCGGACGCGGTCGATGAGGGTGAGTTGTTGGGTGGTGCGGTCATAGGTGAGGAGGTCGGGGTCGCCGGTGACCACTTCGAGCGAACGGCGGGTGAGAAGGACGAGGTTGCGGACGTAACCCTCGCTCAGGGCCTTGTCAGGGGAGATGTCGGTGAGCCATTCGCCTCGGGTGGCAGTCCCGTCGTGTGCAGCGAGGTACACGAGGAGTTCGACAACCCGTCGCGCCTTCGTCCCGGCAGTCACAGAGACGGCGTCCAGCAGGTTCTGGGGTCCGCTGTCTCCGACGGCAATCGTCGGTTCTCCGAGGAGGCCCAAGACGATCGGGCCGCCGGATAGGGCTTCGAGCGGTGTGGTGGCCGCGTCGAAGCCGCTGTACGGATCGTCGTCGGGCTGACTGTCGGCGGGCGCTTCGGCGAGATCGAGGAGGGCTTCGACATCTACGAGCGTCTCGTCGGTGACGTGCGTCGGTTGGACCGCGTCGAAGTGGTGGCCGGCGAGGGTCGGGTTGGCCGGGTCGACGACGAGCCCTACACCGGCCGGTGCAACAGGACCGGCGGTGACCAGCCGGAGAGCCGTGTTACCGACAACGAAGTCGGCGAGTTGTCCTGAGACCGCGGCCGCGTCGACCAGGACGATGTTCTTGTCCTCTGAGCGGAGCTGCGCGAGAGCGGTGTCGATGTCGTCGGTGACGATGCCGTTGTCGAGCCGGTCGATGACACCATGTCCGACACCTACGGCGACCACGGTGCCCGCCGACGACGCGGTGGTGCCGGCCAGCTCTGCACCGATGGCAACGAGGGTACCCGCAACCTCCTCGGCGTCGACGTGGATGTGGAGGTTGTGGTAGTGGTCGAGGTTGACGAGCAGGGTGCCGCCGATGCCGCGGCCGATGGTGGCGAGGGTGAGCGGAACCGCCTCGGCCACCACGGTGTCGCTAAGGACACCCGTGTCCGCGCTGTACGGCAGGTGCCAGACGGTTGGCTCGCCGGGCTGGCTCTCGAACGGAGCGGGAGGATCACCGGCCTCGGCGGTGACGAGAACGTCGAGCCCGTGGTGACTCACGCGGACACCGAGAACCTGCGGTCGCGGCGTGCCAGCGCTGTCGGCGCTGTGCGCGAGAAGGTCGGGAAGTCGTGTGAGCCAGAACAGGCTGTCAGCTTGAGCGTAGTGACGGAGCTGGAGCTCGAGGTCGGCAAGCCGGCTTCGCGCTACGGGTAGGGGAATGCGCATGCCGCGGGCCCGCCGGCCGCTCTGGCGCCGGCGGCGCCGGTCGAGAGCACTCACAAGGCCGATGGCGCCGACACCGAAGATCCCGGCGCCGATGGCGAGTGTGCCGATGTCGTCATCGTGCCCAGCGCCGGTTGCGCGGTGAGTCAGATGCCGGCCGGCTGTTTCGTCGTGATGCACGTCGTTGTGGTGCGAGGCCGGTAGCGAGGTGACGCGAACCGTTGGGTTGGTGTGAAGGCGGTGGTTGGCAGCCGGATGGGTCCGGACCTTGGAAGGGATCGAGGTGCGGGTAGGGGGCGCTGCGCGAACGACAGAGTGATGGTCGCCGCCGATGGTGGTCCGAATGACAGGTGCCGGCGCGGACGGGCTCGGCACTGTCGCGGAGGTGGTGGGTGCCGCCGACGCGGGCGCGGTGGCGTCGGGGATGACGAGGGTCCAGCCGGGATAGATCCAGTGGGCGTCGTTGAGCGCGCCACCGCCGGGCTGGGGCACGCCCGCATTGGCTTGGTAGATGGCCGGCCATTTCTCGCCATCGCCGTAGTAGGTGGTGGCGATGCCCCACAGGGTGTCGCCCGCCACAACGGTGTGGGTGACCGCGGCGGGTTGTGTGGCGTCTGCGGCTAGGAGCTGGATGACCGGCGCGGGCGCGACCGTGCGTACCGCGGGTGTACCGCGGAGCTGGCCAAGAACCATGACGGCAGTGACGAGGGCGGCTGCTGCTCCATGGACGACGAACCACGGATGCCGGCTGTGCTGCTGACCTCGGAGGTGGCCGGCCACTGCGGTGACAACGGACAGCGCGAAGTACGCCCAAGCGAGCCAGCCGAGGGTGGCGAAGAGGTGCGGCCAGAACGAGTCCGGGATCGCGCTGCGCAGCGCGTCGATAAGTTGGCTTGCGGTGGGGATGTGGTGCGGAAGCGGCCAGCCCACGGTGATGGCGAGAGCAACTGGGATGCCGGCGAGTCCGGTAACAAGCACGGTAAGCGCGCCGAGCCCTTCTGCGATCTGTCGTCGGTTCGGTCGGCCTGTCGACCGGGTGGCTGTGAGTCGGGTGGTAGTCGACATGGTCATCCCTCCGAGGTGGTGCCGCTCACGTCTGTGGCGGACTCGGTGACGGTGATCTGAAGGCTCCCTACGCCGATGATGCCGAGGAGCTGGGTGGGCTGGCGGTAGCTGATCTCGGCGTAGACGGTGTTGCCGACGACCCAGGCGGTACCGGGACGGCCGGAGGTGGCCATGTAGTTCTCGGCGGCGGTGACGGCGCTGGCGGGATCGAGGGCGATGTTGCCGGCATGTAGCTGGCTCACGTCGAGGGAGCCGGCGCCGGCCCGGGCGGCCTGTTCGGCTTCGGATGCCGCGGCCTGCTTGGCGTCGAGGTAACGGCCGCCGTCGGCGACGAGGCCGGTGAGGGCGAGGAACATGGTCATGAGCACGACGGTCATGGCGAGGAACTGGCCGTCCTCGGGACGGTGGTGAAGTGCCCGCCAGCGACCGCGCAGATAGCGGCGAACGGTGTTCACGACACCGCCCGGTACGGGTCGATGTGGGCGTAGGACGTGGCGGAGAGCGTCTTCGAACCGGGAAGGCCGGGGACCGACACATCGGCCAGGCTCGTGACGCACACGACGGTGACCGAGACCCATCCGCCAGCGATGAAGTTCGACGTGTCGGTGGTGACCTGCGGCGAGGGACAGGTGAGCCCAGCACCGGCCAGGGTGCTCGTCACCGCTGCGGACGCCTGGGCCTGGGCGTGGTCCGGGTTGGCTTGGACGACGGCTGCCTGAACCGCCGCGCGCGCAGCGGACTCGACGTCGCCCTGGGCGGAGTCGATCCGCCCGATGCCGATCATGAGGACGATGACGAAAAGGAGGACGGGGGCGACGATCACGAGCTCGGCGATGGCTTGGCCCTCTTCTCCTCGCGTCCGTCGTCGCTCAGCCACTCGTGCGGTACTCCTGGATGGGGGCGTCGCTCGTCGCTGACACGGTGAGGGTGAGCCAGGGGATGAGGACCTGGGTTCGTCCGGTGACGGTGACCTGAGCCACGTCACCGGGCACGGTTGTGGTGACGACCTGAGGGTCGGTGAGCGTTCCCGGCCCGGTGGTGTCGATGAACCGGTAGGCGGCCTGTGTTCCCGCAGTCTGGGTGGAGCCGTAGGCGGAGGCGGCCTGGCTTCCTTGTTCGGCAGCTGCACGCGCCAGGTGGCTGGCGTGTGACCACAGGGCGAACTGGATGCCGCCGATGACGAGCAGGAAGAAGACAGGGAAACAGACGACGAACTCTGCCAACCCTTCCTCCCCTCGTCGACGCCTTTTCGCGTCTGGCTTCTGCCCGTCCAGTGCGACGGGTGCCGTCATGGGGTCTGGATGTTGTTGGCCGTCGTGGTCAGCTTGGTGGTGACGATGCCGACGATGATGATGGCTGCGACGATCACGAGCGCGGTGACGACGACCCACGAGGCGATCTCACCGCGTTCGTCTCCCAAAACCGGAGTGAGCCGGGCGGCGACGTAAGCGCGCAAGAAGCTGATGGTGGTCTTGACGAATTCGAAGGTAGATCGCGCCGTCACTTTCAGCTGCGCCATCGCCCTTGACTTCGCTGTGACGTTCTGGGTGTGCATGGGGATTCCTTTCAGGGTTGGGTGCGGGAGATCAGATGTGAGAACCGGTGAAGGCGGCGAGCGCGGGGTAGAAAACGAGGACGCCAAAGCCGGCCATGAGCAGCACACCCGGAAGCAGCATCTTCTGGGTCGTGGCTTGGGCTGTGTCCTCTAAGGCGGCGGTTTCCTTCAAGCGGAGCGAGCGGCCTTTGGCCTCCAGGGAATCCCGGATGCGGGCCCCGTCGCCGGCTTGGGACATGGCCCGGGCCAGGTCGGTGAGATCCGGAAGGTTGAAGCGGGTCGCCAGCCGCTCCAAGCCTTCATAGGGCTGTTTGCGATATGCCTGAGCCCACACCAACGCCTGGGCGATCTCCTCCATGGCCCAGTCGGTAGAGGACACGCTGGCCGCGACCTCCAGCGCGCTGGACCAGCCCATGGCGCCGGCCATGGCCATCGACACGAGTGACGCGTAGGTGGACAGCGAATGACAGAAGTGGCGGCGTCGGCGTTCAGCGGCCTGGTGAAGGTCGACGAATGGGGTTACCGCCCCCGCAGCACCGAGGACGAGAACGCAGACGGCGGGGATCTCGAAGCTGAGATGGACATGAAACGCGCCCATGGCGGCCCACAGCACCGGGCCGAGCAGCGCGAGACCGGCGCCGTAGCCGACGACCTTCACGGCGAAGGACTCGGTGGGGGTGCCGGTGATGGCGAGATCGGGGAGGACGATCTCGGCGAGACGGGGCACCTTTCTCACGTTGACCTCGACGATCTGTCCACAGATGCGCCTCGCGCCACCGACCCCTTGGGTGAGGACGTCTGTGGGGACCGGGGTGTGTTCGCCGCTCAAGCGCGCGAGTGCGGCTCGGAGCGTGAGCGGTGGCGGGAACAGGCCCCAGACGACAGCTGCGAGGCCGATGCCGACACCGAGTCCGGCGGCGATGATGAGAACCATCTACTTCCCCTCGCTGTCGAACAGTCGTGGCATGGGTTGGGGACGCGAGAGCCGGTTCATGGCGGCGAACCCGGCAGCGAACAGGCCCGCGATCCCGAGCAGGGCGATCTGGCCGGCGGCGGTAGAAAACGGCCGGAAGTAGCCATGACCGATGACCAGGACGCCGAGGGTGAAGACCAGGGTGACGGCGATCACGAGGCGCATGTCACGGCGGGGTTTGGCTCGGGCGACTTCGGTGCGTTGCCACAGAGCGATCTGGTCGCGGGTGTTGGCCGCAGCGGTGGCGAGCAGACCCTGGAGGTCTGAACCACCGAAACGGCTGGCGAGGATGAGCGGGGCGATCGCCTCGTCAACGGCGGCGTCGCCGAGCTCTGCAGCGAAGGCGTGGAGGGCCTTGTCGAGTGGGGTGCCGCTCTTGATGCGCAGGACCAAACCGGCAACGTTTCCCTTGATCTGTGGCGGTGCGGTCGGCACCGTCGATTCGACGGCGGCGAGGAGACCCCGATGGGCGGCGACGCTGTCTCTGAGCGCTTCGATCCACGTGGCGAGGGCCTCTAGGCGACCGACCACCCGGCGCGAGGTGTTCGGCTGGAGAGCGGACCGAAGCGTCCAGCCGACGGCCCCACCGATGGCAGCACCCGCCGGCCAGTGAGTTATGAGCCCGACGGCGGTGGCGAGGACTACGGCACAGAGTGCGGCTTGGCGGTTAGCCGGGTCGAGCCGCCTTGTCATCGCCGTCCGCCGGACCGGGGACCCCGTGGACCAGATGCCACCCACCACAAGGGCGATGCCCACACCGATGCCGGCGCCAAAGAGGACTACGACCGGGGTCATCGTCCGTAGACCACGAGGGGGGCTTCGTAGCCGAAGTCGGCGAGCCGGTCCCGAAGCCCCGGAGGCATGCCGAGGTGGTGGACGGCCGGGCCGCCGCCGTCGGGTTCGGCGAAGATCTCGGTGGAGATGACGTGGCTTTGGTCGGAGTCCTCGACCACGCGAACCGACGACACATAGCGGCGGGCCAGTCCAGAAGCGTCGGGCCGCTTGCGGACGAAGATCACGAGGTCCAAGGCCTGGGCGGTGAGCTGCGCCGCTGCGTTGTCGGTCAGATGCTTCGGTGACTGGCTCGCGTAGGTCTTGATCTTCCCAAAGGTGCCTTCGGTCGAGTCCGCATGGATCGTGCACATGGAGCCGGCCTTGCCGGCGGTCATGGCGTTCAGCATCGGGACGATCTCGTCGCCGAGAACCTCGCCGACGATCACCCGATCCGCGTCGTGCCGGTTGGCCCGCTGGACGAGATAGTCCATGGAGACGGCCCCCTGGCCTTCGGTGTTGGCTTCTCTCGTCTCCCACGCCACGCAGTCGGGGTGGCGGTGAGCCAGCTCGTGGAGACCGAGCTCGTAGGACAGCTCGATGGTGACGATCCGGTCCGACGGGTCGGCCTCGGCCGCGAGCGCGCGCAGCAGGGTGGTCTTGCCGGCATCGGTGCCGCCGGAAACGATCATGTTCAGCCGGGCCCGCACAGCAGCCGCCAGGAAGCAGGCCAGCTCGTCGGTCATCGAGTCGGCCAAGTCCGAGAGGGTGGGGTCGACGAGACGGTGACGTCGGATGGACACACACGGCCGGTTCGACACCTCGATCATCGCGGAGAGCCGGTGGCCGCCGGCCAGGTGCACATCGACGATCGGCTTGGCGCTGTCGATCCGCCGCTCACCGCCGGTGTGATGTGCCCGTGCGGCGCGCTGGACCAGCTCGACCAGATCCTCGTCGCAGTCCGCGATCGGTTCGACTTGCTCCTTGGTCCCGTCGGCCCGCTTCACCCATACGCAGTCGCAACCGTTGATGTTGATGTTCTCGATGTCGTCCTCGTCGAGAAGTAGCTGCAGGCGTCCCAAGCCGAGCTGGGTGGCAACGATCCGGCGAACGATCTGTTCTTCTTCGTCGGCGGTCGGGATGGTGACCGCACCCTGGACCATGGTGCGCGCGACCTCGTCGATGGCTTCGCGCGCCAGCTTCTCGACGAACGAACGCCGCTCGGCTTCGCTCATGCCGGCCGCGCCGTAGCGGACGATCCCGTCGGCGACGTGCTCCGCCGCGTACTGTTCCAAATCGCGGCGTTCGTTGTCGTTCACCCGCATGCCTCCCACTTCGATCCGGCTCCCACCGGTTCCAGCTCGTCTGCGGACAGGTCATATGGCCGTGTCTGCGAGTCGGCATTCGCCGGCGTCGGCTCGTCGGAGGCCATCTCTTCTGTGGCTTCGATGGCACCGGGCCCGCCCATGCGCACCTCTTCGATCCCCAGCTCTGCGATCACCGCTACGGCCCACCTGAGGAGCCGGGTCTTCTCGAGCCTCTTGATGCTGCGCTTGTTGGCCAGCGCGGCGGCCGCAGCCGGATCGCTGGGCATCGTTGGACCGACGCTCACTTGGAGGGTCTCTGCGATATCGGCGGCCGAGTAGCCCACCGAGCCGGTCAGGAGAACGAGGAGCTGGCGGCCATGCATCTCGGCGACAAGGCCGGGCAGGGCGTCTCGGAGATGGACGATCGCCTCCAGCGTCGGTTCGCACACAAGCACCAAGGCGTCAGCCGCTTCGAGAATGTCGCGGACACCGCCGGCGAATTGGGGAAGCAGCCTGCCGGCGTCGACGACGACATCGGCGTCGAGTCCGGCGAGGGCCTTTGCGATCGTCGGCCACGCCTTTTCGTTGGCGACGGCCTGGTGGACACCGGTGAGGCCGAATAGAACCGGGAGGCCGCCGGGAAGCTGGTGGACATGGCCCCAGATGGCCTCTGGGTCAAGGGTGCGCCGTGCCGCGGCGAACAGGGAGGCGAGACCCCCGGTGACGGATACGCCGTAGCGAGGGGCGAGGTCGCCGCCGAAGGGGTCGGCTTCGACGAGGAGGACTTTCCGTCCGTCCGGCCAGCTCGCCGCGATGGCGGTCGCTGCGGTGGTAACCCCTGGAGAGCCCTTGATGGAGGCGAGGACGACGACGCTCACTGCGCCGCCTCGGTGACGAGCGACAGACCGATCTGGTCGGCCGCCGCGTAGGCGGTCACAGTTGCCGCGTCTGCCCCGGGCACCTCCAGTGAGACGGACGCCTGGTACTGGGTCTGGTTGGTCGGAGCCGCGCCCACGGCGAACACCGTGGCCGAGGCCACCAGGGGCGAACCGATCGTTCCGCCAACGGTCGAGCCCTGGCCGGGCTGGGGAACGGCGACCACCTGAACGATGTCACCGGCGACGAGGGGCACCGACGGCATCTGGTCGCCCTTCAACAGCATGCCGACGACCTGCTCGCCTGCGGCGAGCTGGGGTGCGCCCGACAGCATCTGTTTGACCATCACCTGGCCGGCGTAGACCGGGGTGTCGAGCTGCTGACCGACCAGCGCGGACGAACCGATTGCCGACATCGCCGTGATGTGCCCTGAAGCGGGGATCTGTGCAGTGGTGAGATCACCGGGGGAGAGGACCGTGCCGGTCGGCAGGTTCTTCGCCGCCACGACGACGGACTCTCGCTTGGCCGACGACTGAAACAACGCTCCTGCGACCGCTGCGCAGACGAGCACCAGAGCGATCCCGAGGCCGATCTGCCAGGGACGGCGCTGGTAGGTGCTGGTGGACAGGCGCAGCCCGGCTCGGCTCTCGCCGGCCGGCGGAGATGTGAAGGCGGGCTTTAGGGGCGCGGTGGATATGGCCATCGGAGCTCCAGTTCTCAGTTGTTGACGGACTCGATCTGGGCGACCTTCAACGAGGTCGACGCGTGGGTGGTGAGGCTCGGCAGCGAACCGGCAGCGCCGTCTGGGCCCGACCAGACGACCGACCACGTCACCGTGGCGCTGATCGTGAAGGCGGCGTCGTTCGGGTTTCCGTTAGGCGTGGGCTGGCCTGCGGAGGTCGCCGTGTAGGTGTGCGAGCAGGACGTCGACTGCGCGTCCGCGGGGATCGCCGGGTTGTAGGCAATGCCGGGGCCGTCACAGGTGAGGATCGACCCGTCGCCGGTGTTCCACGTGACGTACGCCGGCGTCGCGGTCGCCGACGCGTTCGTGCACCCGCCGGCGTTACACGCCTGTGCTGCCGTGGTGAATGGGTGCCAGATCGACGGCTCGATCCACAGCCATTCAGCCAAATTGACGTAGCCGGTCGTCGCCGGGCTCAGAGCCAGCCAAGGGTTCGGAAGCTGGAGCTCGCTGGCCGCCTGAGCGCCGACCGTCGCCGGATCAGGCGGCGGGATACCGGGAACCTGGCCGTTGCCGAACCACTGCACGCCGGTGGCCATGCCCTGGGCGTTGCCGGTGGCACAGAGATCCACGTACCAGGCGCCGGGCTGGACAGCGCCTGCCGGTGGTGGGCCACCGTCGCTGCCGGGAAACACGGTCGAGTAGGGCACGTAGTCCGGGCACTGCGGCTGGGCGCTTCCACCACCACTACTCGAGCCCGATCCGCCGCCGCCGTTATTCGTTCCGGGATCGCCACCGACCCCGGAACCACATGTCACCGTGTTGCCCGAATCGGTACAGCCACCCGAGCTGCCGCCAGCAAAGGCGATTCCGGTCGGTAGTGCCGCAGAGAGCACGGTGACGAGGACGACAATGCCGACCGTTCGATGCACAAGCGTCATCAGCACTGCGATACCGACGTCGTCTTGAAGGTCGTGATCTTCCACGAACCGTCGAGCAGCTGGAGATTCCAAGACCCGCTGCCCCCACCGGCCTCACCATCCAGAGTGGCTGGGCCTGGCTGGCCAGCAGCCGTGGTGGTCCCCGTGTCGTAGGTACAGCCCGTGACGACCGCGGTAGTCGCAGTGAGGGACGAGACGGCCGGATGGCCGAGGTTGTACGTCGTCGGGCCGTTCAGTTGACCCATCTTCACCCCGACCAGGAACTCGTCCTCCGACTGGAGCGCCGGATTGGTGAAGTAGTCGCTGAGCTTGGGCCACAGGTCAGCGCTGGTCTCCCCCGCGACGAGACCGGCACGGTCCTGTTGCCAAGGCTTCTGCAAGTAGCCGTAGAGGGTCTGCTCAGCGGACTCCCATGCGTTGAGAACGGCCGCCTGGGCGGCGTTCACCGACCCCGACGACGTGGTGGTCGTGCTCGCCGAGCTGGAGGTGCCGGGATGCGTTGGGGAACCCGAGGAGCAACCGGCCATGGTGGCCGCCGCTGCCACGGCTGCAATCCCGGCGAGCGTCTTCTTAAAGGTGATCATGGCCAGGCTCACCGTCGGTGTCACCCTTCCTCTCCTCTCGTCAGCCGGCTCGCTCGGTAAGTGTCGAATCGCGGGCGGGTCACCCAGCGTCAGGGCTCGTCCTCAGAACTGGATGATGAACGGGCAACGTCACCCTGAACGTCACCCTCCGAGGCCAGATGGGGGATTTCTCGAAGATTTCTGCCGCCGGATGCAGCCCCGTGTAGTGGCCACGAGCACCGACGGCTGGCCCGATCCGCCAACGCTCCCTTGGAAGACCCGGGCTGGCAGACAACGTCACCCTGAACGTCACCCTCCCTGGTCAGCCGCACAATTTCGCTGGACGTTGGCAAAGGGCCCGCACCGATGTAAGGCCCATCGAACCGTCGGAAACGCCGATGAGGGTGACGTTCGGCGCCGGTAACGCGGAGGCGAGTGCGATCAGGGGACGCCGCTATTTCGTGTCGTCGACGGCGCGGCGGAGAGCCTGGGCGATGAACTGCGTGATGCTCAGCGCACAGGCCTTGGCAGCCTCTCGAACCTCCTCGCGGAGAGTCCGTTCGAGCCAGAAAGTCACTCGGATGTGGCGCTGCTCCCACGATCCCCCACTGGGCTCCGGAACGCCCCCGTTGTCTGCTCCACGAATGCGGGCCCGGCGCCCCGTCGTGTCGGTCATGACTGCTCCCCTTCACCTGACGTGCCGGTAGGTAGCTGGCTCCCGGCGGCGTCAGCTTCATGTTCATCACGATAGCCGAATTGCACACGGTTTGCAGCTTACGGTGTGCGGCCCCATCGAGCACAACTTCCGCGGCGGCTGCGACCGGCCCCGGCCGAGGGTGACGTTCGAGAACCGAGGGTGACGTTCAGGTCGGGCTACGGATTCCTGGGGTGACGCGACGGGGTGACGTTTGGGGTGACGTTTGGGGTGACGTTCGTTCGGAGCATGGGAAGGGACCGGGACATGTCGTCCTGGCACCGAACCAGGGAGGTCCGATGCTCACCCGACACAGGGACACCAAGCCCAAGCCATTCCTCAGCGTCGAAGAGGAGGCGACGTTGCTCGGCTACGCACGTTCGACCGTCTACCGAGCGGTGAAACCGAAGACCTGGGACCGGCTCCGGTGGTCGCTGATGCCCCAACAGCAGTGCACGTCGTGTCGAGTCCCCTTAGACGCGGCGAACGACCTGACCGAGCGCGAGCCCGACGAGCATCGGCCGGGCGAGGGGCTGGCGGCCCTCCTCCGTCATGCCATGGTCATCGATGTCGTGCGTGGATGCCGCCAGCACCAGGCCCAGCGCTACGTAGGTGGAAAGTGATGAAGCCCGCCTCTCCATCGGCGATGCGTAGCGGACCCGACGAGATCGAGATCAAAGATTCGGGTGCTGTCACGAGATATCCAGCCACAGCCACGTTGACGGCGCACCACCGCCTCCTCGACATCGACGTCCTAACCACATGGCTCACGACCACCCCACGCCATGTCCGGCGTCTCGTCGCCGAGAAGCGCGTGCCCTACGTGAAGGTGGGCCACTTCGTCCGGTTCGACCCAGAGGACATCAGTCAGTGGCTGAGAGACCAAAGAGTAGCGCCGGAGGCATCAACGACCGCCGACCAGCCGCCCTGTGCAAGAGCAAGAAGGGAGTGAGACATGGAGAAGATGTTGTCTATCCCTGAGGCTGCCGAGATTCTCGGGGTCTCGCCTCGTTGGGTGCGCAGAGCCCTCACGACGAAGCTGATCCCCTACATCAAGCTCGGCCGGCTGGTGCGCATCGAAACTTCGGAGGTTAAGGCGTACATCTCGGCGCACCGCGTTGACGCCGACGTGTCGTGAACCCATTGTTTCCACACCCAAGCGTTCCAAGTTCCAACCGCCGCGACGGTGGTTGGGCTCGCTGCCTGCAGCCGAGCGACCTGCGGTGGCAGTCGGACCTGTCCCCCCAGGTGCCGGCCGGTACCGGCGCTAGGGGGCAGCCTGCGACCGTCGCCCCACCCAGGGCAGGGCAGAGCCTCTACGGAACCCGGGGCGGTTCAGTAGTCGATTCGCGTGCGGGCGCCGCGATCATCGTCCTGAGACCTCGTAGCTCAGTGTCTAGGCCGGGCGGATCGCGGAACGTCCAAATCGGGGTAAAGGGGTCCCCAGCTGTGGGATTGCCCGTAGGAGGTGGCGGTGGTCCAGAATGTCGCCCATGAACAGACGAGAGTTGGCAAAGGCAGTGGCCGTACAAGCCGATGTGGATCTCAAGACGGTGACACGCGTCCTCGATGGTTTCACCGACGTCGTGACCGGAGTGACGGCCAAGGGCGAGACCATCTCCATGTCCGGGTTCGTGAGGTTCGTGAAGGTGGACCGCCCTGCGCGCATGGGGCGCAACCCGGCCACGGGCGAGCAGATGATGTTCAAGGCTTCGAAGAAGGTCCGTGTCAGCGCGGCGAAGGCATTCCGTGACGCGGTGATGACCCCGAGCAAGGCGCCGCGTCTCGTGCGCGGCGCGTTCCCGATCCTCGAGGACCACGTGAAGAAGGCGGGCGTCGCCTCAGCTCCGGCGAAGAAGGCTCCGACGAAGAAGGCTCCGACGAAGAAGGCTCCGACGAAGAAGGCTCCGACGAAGAAGGCTCCGACGAAGAAAAGCGCCGCACGAAGGCGCTGACCTGGCCTCGTCGGACGACGAGGGGAACAGAACCGCGCCGACAGGTTGGCACCCCGACCCGGTGATCTGGGGCATGTGCGCAGCGACTGGGGTCCCGCCCTGATTGTTCGGCATCACCCGTCGAGTAGGTCAATGAGCCATCCCGGACTAGCCACGTCCGCTCCCAGAGCCTCAGCTCGCTGCCTGAGTGCATGATCTGCCGACACCAACGTCACTTGACTGGTGGCGTCGACAGTCACGGCAATGAGCGTGTCGTCACCACTGCCCTGTGCATGGAGGACTGTCACGCCGTCGGAGATGCCCGCCTCTACACCGCTGCGAGCAGCTCCTTCGAGGACTACAACAGTGGGTTCGGCGAGCCGACCCGCTGCCACCGCAGCACGAACTCGTTCCACGAACGCTAGGGCTGCTCCTGGTCGATCGCGCCACCACCCCGTCGGCCGAGACCCAACCACATTCGCTGCATCGATGAGAAGCACGACCCCAGTCTCACCGACAACCGGCAGCGGTCAGGGACAGGCGCTAGAACTTTGCTGCTTCGTCCTACTTCCGTCGCTGCTTCCTAAGCAGCTGATCAAGGTCAGCCACGCCCTGCCTCTCACACACCTCACCCAGCGTGGACTCGTTGCCGAAGTTCTTTAGCTCTGGATACTCAGGCTTCAGATTCTTCATCTTGGTGTCACTTCGCTTCTTCTGGATCCGGCCGTCCCGATCCCGATGACGATCATCTAGACCTTGCATGTCACTTCTCTCCTAACATCAGCCCCTTGCCTCGCGAGCTTATCCGGGTCTTCGGATGCCAACGGGGTCCGGCGATCGCGATAGCAAGCACCCGGCGCTAGATGAGCCGGAATGTTCCCCACCGAGCCGGCATTTGGAGACACCCTCAGTCCCGGGGGACCTAGTGAGCGATATGGGACGGTTTGCGCTCTAAGGAGAGGACCAAGCAGACCGCTCGCAAGCTCAGGCACTTTGCGATCGGGATGTCAACCCCTACGGCGAACGGCTGCCACTCGTCAGGCAGCGCCGCCTTTCAAAAGGCCGCTCCGGGTGTCAGCCTGCGTGATCTCAAGTGCGAATCTCAAGATGCCGAAGTACTGGACTAACAGCTTTCACGACGCGCGTACCGAGCGCTGAGGGTGACGAAACATGGTTCAGGCTCCAGAAGCCGAGATCAAGCGAGGCATTCCTGGCCACCGGTACTCGCCTTCCCAGAACCTGAGGGAGCACGAACCGGCGCCAGTTGGTGCTGAGCCTCAATACGAGACCGAGACCCTCCTCCTGCTCGGTGCCTTGCTGCTGGCCTGCCTGAGCCTGTTCCACCCATGGGGCTCAACCACTGCCAACAAGACACTGGCCAGTCAGCCTTCCGAACTGCTCTACAACATTCCCATGCTGGTGGTCTTGGCCGGAGCCGTAGTGCTCCGCTGGGTCGATTTGAGCGGCCGAGTCACGGTCGCGATCAGCACCCTTGTCGCAGCGCTGTGGGTGTCCGGCCTGAGCAGCGACGTGCTCTCCACGATGACACATCGGGCATCGCTCGGCACCGGGGCAGAGCTTTCCATCGTGGGAGCGCTGCTGGCAGTTGCTGCAGTAGTCCACGGGTGGATTAAGAATCCGCCGCACTTTTCTATTGACAACAACGTTCTCATCTGGGCTGGAGCGTCATCCGCCCTGGCGGTCGGTTGGGTAGTCGGCGAGTGGATGCCATGGAATAGCTGGCACTTGCACACCGCGGCCGGCGGCACGTTTCGGGGAACGGGCACACATGACCTTGTGGTCTCGTGCTGCGTAGCCTTTCGCAACTACACGATGCCCAATAGCGTGCGCGAAGTCCTCACCATGGCCTTCGTGGTGGTCGCCGCAATCACCGTCGCCTTCTTGGTTCCGCGACGGGTAGCTGGGATTGCGCTCATCAGTATCGGGGTGCTGTATCTGGCCGACTCGTTGAGCTGGTTCTACGGGATCGCTCAGGGCAATCCGAACCCTGTTTCGCTTGGACTTGGCATCACGGCCCAGGAGGCGCAGACCAGGCAGATGACCGCTTCTTTGAGTGGCATGCCTGGTGGCTGGATTGCGACGATGACTGCCTTCTTGTTGATCGTCCTCGGCGTCTTCCGATTGCTCTCGACGTTCGCGCAACGGTCATCCTCGTTGTAGCCGAACGTGACGCGCAACGTCGTCAGCGCTCAGAAGAGGCGTAGGAGGTGAAACCCGCCAAACGGACGGTCGACAGGACTCAATCTCGTTGACCGGATTACATGTGTCCTCGAACCTAACAGGATTCTAAAACGATTGGGTCCCGCTGACCCTCGACCGATGCGGAGTGCGGCATATGGCACGTCAGAAACCCCGACGAAGGACATCCGTCCCTCAGGCGAAAAACATAATGCGTCGCGCGGTGGCAGAGATCGTGGACCCGTCACCGACGGATGTTGGCCCAGTGTGGGACTACTTCAAAGACCGTTGCGCTTACTGCGACAAGTGGATGAAGCGCGACGCGCGGATCGGCCATGTGGATCACGCGAAGGCCGGTGGCGGGAACCATCTCGGTAATCTCGTCTTGGCCTGCCCCGAATGCAACGGAGATGCAAAACGCGACGAACCGTGGCAACACTTCCTACGCCGAACGGTTCAGGACCACGACGAGGCTTCTCGGCGTGAGGTCCGCATCCTCGCTTGGTTCGCACTCCACCCGAAGGAGGAGTTGCGGCACTCAGGAGACGCTGAGCGTGTACGTACTGAGATCGAACAACTGATCAGCGACTTCAGCGCAAAGTGCGACAAGCTTCGACAGATGGTCCACAACTAGAAAGGAGTCACTAGCTCTGCTTCGGCCGAAGAGCCGGTGTGATGGGGACTTGACTGACAGGACACTCCCTGAGCCTGTCCCGAGCGTCGTGCGAAACCTCCCCGGTTGGTGATCCTTGTCGGCCGGCGGTTGAGTGCCGACTGCTGCATCTCGACGAGCAGGGTCGGCTCCAGTGCCCATGACCGGGCAAAAGTGCCGGTTCCTGCGTCCCCTGGATCGCGACCGCGGGAGTCGTACACCCGCTCGTATCACTCAAGCGCCGACACCCCCGGCCGATCGAGGGGTGCACAGATTGAGGCGCCGTCTCGGGGCCGGGGTAGGCCCCGCGCCAGAATCGACGATCTGCCATATCGATGGGCAGCCCAGAACGCGCGCCCAAGTGAGCGCAAAGGCGCGTCCCCGAGGTGCCGTTAGGGGGCAGGGTCAGGATCGTGCGCAGTTCGAGCGCCTGCAAGGTTGATCCGATCTCCTAGGAGAAGGCCTTACCCGAAGAGCACACGGCCTACAGCCTCTGCCGCGTCTCGCTGCATCGATGGAGTGACGTGCGCGTAGAGGTTTGAGAACAACACGGAATTGGCATGTCCGAGACGTTCTGCGGCAACCTTGGGTGGCACGCCACTCGCGAGCATGAGGGTGGCAGCGGTGTGGCGGAGCCCGTGGGCACTGAGCCGCGGCAAGCCGACGTCGTCGCTGTAGCGGGCGACGAGTTTCGAGAGATGAACCGGGTGGTAAGGACCGCCCCTGGACTGCGTGAACACGAAGTCGCTCTCAAGGTACTTTTCCTCCGCACGCTCGCGGTCGGCGACTTGAACCTTCTGCTGCTCGCCAAGGACGGAGATCAGGCTGCTGTCAAGAGCGACGGTGCGCACGGCGTTGATGCTCTTTCCACGTGATGGCTCGAGACGCGTTCCGACTCGCGAGGCGAACTCGACAACCGCGAGCTCACCGCGTTCGAGATCCACACACGGCCATCTCAGCCAAACCACCTCGCCGACCCTCAGTCCTGTGCCCAGAAGGAACGCCCAGATCGGCCACGTCCTGTCGCCCTCCATGAGGGCGAGAAACTCTCGGGCCTGCTCGGGGCTCCAGTGCTTCGGGATCGAGCGCGGTATGTGTGGGTGGGGGACCTCTTCGAGCGGGGAGCGGATCATTAGGCCGCGTTTGACAGCAAGATCGAGCACACCCTTGAGCGGCTGGCGTACGAGACGGATCGTGTTGGGCGCGAGCCCTTTGCCTTGTCCGTCTCCGTGGGCAAGAGCTCGCTGCCAACCAAGGAGCACTTCGGGGGTGAGGTCTTGAATACGAAACGACCCGAGATGGGGCCGGACGTGAGCTTCCACGCGAGCCCGGTGGTCGAAGCGGGTTCGGGCCGAAAGCCGCCTGTCTGCGTCGAGCCCGTCGAGATACTCGTCTAGCAGCGCGGCAACCGTGAGCGCGCTGCGATTCGCCCGGACTTCTCCGGCGTCGACCTTTGCGAGCAGCTCTCGGCGGGCCTTTGCGGCTTCGGCCGCTGTCTGGAACCCACGGCGCGTGACCTGCGAACGGTGGCCGGCTGTGGCATCTCGGCCGAGCGTGGCCTTGAAGTACCATGTTCCCCTCGTGCGGTCCCTGTACACGCCTTCCGGTACTGCTGGCATGGGCGCCTCCTCGGCGTCTTGGCTTCAGGAACCAACCTGGCTGGTTGTGGTTCTCACGAGGTTCTCACAAGGGGACAGTGGCGTTCAAGCACCAGAGGGAAATAGCCTCTGAACAGGGAATAAAAGCCTGGTCCTGTGGTGCAGCCTGGAGTGCACGCCGGCCTGTCAAGCCGGAGGTCGCGGGTTCAAATCCCGTCAGGACCGCCCGCCCCGGTCATCTGGGACGTGGATACGGTCGGGTAGCTCAGTTGGCAGAGCGCGCGCCTGAAAAGCGTGAGGTCACCGGATCGATGCCGGTCCCGACCACGAGGGAGAGCCCGGACCATCCCCGCTACGGCCGTCCTTACCGCCTGCAGGAGGACATCGGCGGGTCCGCAGCACCCGCTCACGACGACCAACCCCGCGAGCACGGACAGGGTCGGTGACCGCGGACCGCGCCGATTTGTCTGCCGAGAGACTCACCACGCCGCGCTTGGTCCTCGAGCCTCTGGCAGTGTCCGACGCCGAGGAGATGACAAGGGTGCTCGCCGACCTTGATCTCTACCGGTTCACAGGTGGCACCCCGCCAGCTGCCGGTGCTCTGCGAGACCGGTACCAACGGTTCCAGGAAGGCCCGGGTGCACCGAACGAGTGGTGGCTCAACTGGGTCATCAGGCTGGCCGACGAGGGGCGTCTCGTAGGGACCGTCCAGGCCTCGGCATCTTTGGTCGGAGACGAGCTCGTAGCTGACATCGCGTGGATCATCGCCTCGGCGCACCAGGGCAGAGGTTTCGCCAAGGAGGCCGCCGCAGCGCTCGTGGACTGGCTCCGGGTGCATAGGGTGGCCGCGATCACCGCCGGCATCCACCCTCAGAACCTCGCGTCGGGTGGCGTGGCTGCAGCGTGCGGACTACGACCGACAGACGAGCTCGCCAACGGCGAACGGGTCTGGCGCCTCGACTTCTAGCGCCGGGGCCGCGTTCGAGTGCCGAACCTCCACGTTCGTGGCGCACGCCTCGCCGACGCGCCGGCCGCTGAGCCCGAGCAGCACGGCTGGTGCAGCGTGGGCATGGTCGAATCGCTCTGCCACGTCACGCGGAGCATCTTGGCGACCACCTTGTCGGCCACCGCGCCTATAGGCGCCTATGAGAACAGGCTGAGCACGCGGAGGCCGCAGACCCTCATCGGCCTCCGCCGAGCATCGCGCACCTACCGCTCGGTTGAGCCGGTTGCGGCGTGACGCCAATCGCGCGATACGCGCACGGCGCGAACTGACGCCCGGGCACGCTCTTTGCCAGCGGCTTCCAGCACGCATTCGACCGTGATCATGCGGTCCTCGTTCGTCGCCAACCTGGCCCCGAGCCGAACGACTGCATCAATTGGCGTCGGGCGCAAGTAGTCAACCGTCATCGACGCGGTGACGTACAAGATCGCCGGTTCGGTACCAATAGCTCGATTCTCCCGCCGGTAGGCACTGGCGACAGCGGTACAGACGCCGTGGCAGTCGAGGAGCGTGGCGATGATTCCGCCGTTCAGTACGTGTCGAGGCCCTGTCATGAACTCCGAGCTCGAGCTCCATTCGGCAACGGCAACGTCGTCGTACCAGTAGCTCTTGAGATGGAGACCCTCGGGGTTCTCAGAACCGCAGCCCCAGCAGTGGTTCCCCACCATCTGGTCTTGAAACGCCTCGCCTGACATGAGCCCCATCTTGTTCGCCGCGAGGCCGAGAAGCACCGATCGGGAGCTTGGGCGGTCTCTTCGAGCAGATGCATCAGTGCCCACCGCGGGGAGTAGAGCGGCCCGTCGCGCGTCGGCCGCCCGAGTCACCCGAACCAGAGGATCGTCCGAACGGAATTCCGCCGCGAGTCGTGTACCGTCCCGGCATGGTGTCCTCGAACCACGAACCTCGTATCCACCGCTACGCCGTACGTTGTTGCTGGTCGGGCTCGACCGGTGGCGGTTATGAGACTTACGGCCGCAGGCACGAAGCCCGTCTGTCACCCGGTGCGGCGACTCTTGTGCTGTCAGCCGATCCTGCCTTTCGGGGTGATCCGGCTTTGCCCAATCCCGAACAGCTTGTCGTCGCTGCCGCCGCGTCGTGCCAACTCCTGAGTTTTCTCGCTTTGGCTGCGCGTGCCCGCGTGGACGTCAGGGACTATGACGACGAGGCGGAGGGTGTGATGCCCGAAGACGATCCGCCGACGCGATTGACCGCCGTCGTGCTTCGCCCCACGATCAGGGTCGCTCCGGGTACGAGCGCGGAGCGCGTCAACCATCTGGTCGAGGTTGCCCACCGTGAGTGCTACGTCGCGAACTCGCTCCGCACGGAGATCCGCGTGGAACCAACGGTGGTCGTCGATCCGAGCTGAGCCTGCGACCAGGCGCGGGCACCAAGCTCCAATGAGCCCGCGGAATGCAAGAGCCAGCCCCCGACGTTCGGATTGAGAGGAGACTCGATCTGCAAGGAACACGACAGGAGGGTTGGGGTGCGGTGTCCGGTCAGGTGTCTATAATGTTTATATGCTGAAAGCAACTACATCGCCGGCGGGCTCCGCCCCGGGGCCCACCGACGAACCCGTCGATCAGATCCAGACGGCCCTGCAGATAGTGGCCAGGTCGGTCACGCTGGTCCGAGTACACGAACGCCTGCTCCAGGCGGCGGGCGTGCGGGTCGACCGCGCCGGCGCGGCTCTGCTTCACGAACTGCACGTCCATCACAGCGCGCTCCGGGTCACGGAATTGGCGGAGTTGCTCGGGGTCGACGCCCCGGCGGTCACTCGCAAGGTCCAGCGGCTCGAACAAACAGGGCTCGTCGTCCGTCACGCCGACCCCGATGACCGGCGCGCCACGCGCATCGAGCTGACACCGGCGGGGCGGCGGACCCTCGGGCGAATGCGGGACGCCCGACGAGCCTGGCTCGGGCGGCTGTTCGAGGGTTGGGGCGACGCCGACCTCGCCGCCTTCGCATCGCTGCTCGGCCGGTTCTCGTGCGCGCTCGAGCACGACGCACACGACGCACACGACGCACACGACGCACACGACGCACACGACGTAGAGGATGCCCGTGGCCTCTGAGATCCTGACGGCGCCCGAGGCGCCCGCCGAGCACGAATTCACCAAGGTCGAGCACCGCCGGATCCTCGTGATCCTGGGCGCGCTCATGCTCGGCATGTTCCTTGCAGCGCTCGATCAGACGATCGTCGCGACGGCGCTGCCCACGATCGCAGGCGATCTGCACGGCCTGAACCATCTGTCGTGGGTCGTCACCGCGTACCTGCTCACCGCCACGATCTCCACACCGCTTTGGGGCAAGCTCGGTGACCTCTACGGTCGGAAGAACCTCTTCCAGCTCTCGATCCTGATCTTCCTCGCCGGCTCGATGCTGTCGGGGCTTTCGCCGCACATGGTCGAGCTCATCGCCTTCCGGGCCGTGCAGGGCATCGGGGCAGGCGGGTTGATGGTGGGGGCGCAAGCGATCATCGGCGACGTCGTGCCGGCTCGCCAGCGCGGACGCTACATGGGGTACTTCGGCGCCGTGTTCGGCCTGTCGAGCGTGCTCGGACCGCTCGCCGGCGGATGGCTCACGCAGCACCTGTCGTGGCGGTGGGTCTTCTACGTCAACGTGCCGATCGGCGTCGTCGCCCTGTTCGCGATCGCGACGGTGCTGCACATCCCCGTCAGGCGGGTGCCCCACCGGATCGACTGGTCGGGAACGGCGCTTCTGTCCGCGGGGGTCACTTCCATCATCCTCCTCACCACGTGGGGCGGGACCGAATACGCGTGGGGGTCGGCGACGATCATCGGGCTCGGCGTCGTCGCCTTGGTGATGCTCGTCGCCTTCTGCCTCGTGGAGACCAGGGCCGCCGAGCCGGTCATCCCGCTCGCGCTTTTCCGCAACCGCACCTTCACGGCCGCGTCGGGGGTCGGGTTCATCATCGGCTTCTCCATGTTCGGCGCGATCGTCTATCTGCCCCTGTACCTGCAGACCGTCCACGGGGCCTCGCCCACCGCGTCGGGCCTGGAGCTCCTGCCGGTGGTGGGCGGCATGCTGTGCACGTTCATCGCGAGCGGCCGGCTCGTCACACGCACGGGACGGTACAAGGTCTTCCCGATCGTCGGCTCGGCGGTGCTCGCCGGGGGTCTGGCCCTGTTGTCGCGCCTCGGCCCTCACACGTCGTTCGACGTGGTCGCCGTCTACATGGTCGTGGTGGGGCTCGGCATCGGGCTGGTCATGCAGGTCCTGGTCGTCGCCGTGCAGAACTCCGTGCCGTTCGCCCGGCTCGGGGTGGCCACGTCGACGGCGACGTTCTTCCGCACGATCGGCGGGGTGTTCGGCGTCGCCGTGCTGAGCGCCGTGTTCAACAACCGGCTCCTCGCGCAGTTGAGGGCGTACGCCTCACCGGCGCAGCTCAAGCTCCTCCACGGGTCGAGCGTCGCCGCCAACCCGGCACAGATCAACCGGCTGCCGTCGGCGGAGCGCGTCGTGTTCCTCGGCGCGTTCAGCCACGCGCTGCAGATCGTGTTCCTGGTGGCCGTGCCGGTCACCGTGCTCGCGTTCCTCCTCAGCTGGATCATGAAGGAGATCCCCCTGCGCACGATGGCCCGTGTGCCGGTGCCGGAGGCCGATGCGAGCGCGCTCACCGAGCCGGACGACGCGACCACTGGAGCCATAGGTCCTAGGATCAGCTGATCGAGCCAAGCCGCTCGTGAGGCCCGAGCAGACGAAGAGGATCGATGCCCGTCTACGAATACCGCTGCAAGACATGCGAGACCTCGTTCGAGCAGCGCCGATCCGTGGCCGAGGCGTCCTCGGCGGTGCTGTGCCCCGCGGGCCACGGCGACGTCGTGAAGCTGATCTCGGTCTTCGCTGCGACGGGAAGGGCCGAGCCGTCCCCGTTGACGGCATGTGGTTCTGCGGTACCCGGCTCCTGTGGAGGCGGCTGCGCCTGCCATTCGCAGGGCACCTAGGGCACCTCGGGCACCTTTCTCTCCATCGCGTGGAGGGGCGGCCGTGAAGGAGGGCTCGTGAGAGAGCACTGGAAGGACGAGCCCGACGAGCACGACTACCCGGCGGCGCACGACTACCTCACCCTGGTCCTCGAAGAGTCGGCGGCGAGTGCAGCCGTCGCGGCACTACGGGCTGCACCGCTCGAAAGACGCAAGGCGAAGGACCTGCTTCGTGCTAGCAGGCTCGATCTCCTGCCGGTCGACAACGTGCACGTGGCCAAGGACCTGAAGAAGGTTAGAGAGGGCGACCAGCTCTCGCCGGTCTTGCTCGTGCGGGGCCGGGCAGGCGACGGCGTGGCGCTCATAGTGGCCGACGGTTACCACCGCGTCTGCGCCAGTCATCATCTCGACGAGGACGCCGACATCCCCTGCCGCTTGGCCGACCTGCCACCGGGGTAGGCGAGGCGTCTCGCTGCGCGGACCGGACATAGGCGCGCGGGCGCCGTCGGAAACTCGTGCGATCAGTCGATGTCGATGATCACCTTGCCGACGGCGCCGTTCTCCACCGCCCGGTGCGCGTCCGCTATCTCGTCCAGGCGAAAGCGATGGAACGGAAGGGTGCTGAGCGCCCCCTCCGCCAACGCGCCCGAGACGTGCGCCACGGCGTCGTCGAGCTCGTCGTCGGTGATGCCGTAGAGGAGCATGAAGCGCACGACGGCGTTGGTGACCATGAAGGGCCGCACCGGCAGATCGGGATCCTCGTCGGTCGAGGCGTAGAGGACCACGACTCCGTGCGGCGCCAAGACCTGCGCGTCGAGTGCCAGGTTCGAGGGAGCCACCTCCACGACCCGGTCCACTCCGTTGGGCGCGGCCGACTCGATCGCTCCGAGGGTGTCACCTTCGGCGTAGTTCACCACCACGTGTGCGCCGGCAGCCCGGGCGAGCTCGGCCTTGTGATCGCTGCTCACCGTCGTTATCACCCTGGCGCCCGCTCGGCGCGCGAGCTCGATCGCGAAGTGCCCGACGGCACCGGCACCCCCCGGGACCAACACCGTCTTCGCCTCGATCGGCCCGTCGCACATGAGGGCGTGCGCGGCCGTGAGAGCCGGGACGCCCAGGCTGGCGCCGAGCTCGAAGCCCACGGTCGTCGGAAGCGGCACCGCCTGGCGCGCATCGAGACACACCCACTGCGAGGCGGTCCCGTGTTGGCGCTGCCACTGGGCCAAGTACAGCCACACCCGCTCGCCGAGGCGCCGCGGGTCCACCCCCTCTCCCACGGCGTCGACCTCACCGGCGCCGTCCTGGTTCGGCACCACGTACTCGAAGGGCATCTGCTTGCCGGGGCCCGCTGCACGCGACTTCCAGTCGGTCGGGTTCACACCGGACACCCGTACCTTGACGCGCACCTCCCCGGGCCCGGGACGGGGATCGGGCAGCTCCGTCACGTGCAGCACCTGCGCGGGACCGAGCTGCTCGTAGACGGCGGCTCGCATCGTCTCTCCCGATCAGGCTCTCATGTCCAGATGCGACGCCCGGTCGGCGCCGAAGCTCTCCCGGTGGGGTTCGTTGAACGATTCACGGCTCTAAAGTCGCGTCTCAGGCCGGGCCCCAGGCTCAGGCCTCGAGCCGGACACGTCCGGTGCCCTCGACCACTCGCCCGGCCACCGACGCCCGCTGCCCAGCGCTCTCGAGGGCCCCGAGAGCCTCGTCGACGGATCCCGGCGCGACGACGAGCAACATGCCGATTCCGAGGTTGAATACCCGCGCCATCTCGGCGTCGTCGACGTCACCCAGGCTCTGGATCTCCGAAAAGATCCGCGGGGTCTCGAATCCCGATCGGTCGACCACCGCGTCGCATCCGCCGGGCAGCGCCCGGGCGAGGTTCTGGGCGATCCCGCCCCCGGTGACGTGCGCGGCCGCGTGCACCTCCGCCACGCCGAGGGCCGCCACAACGGCCGGTGCGTAGACGACCGACGGACGCAGCAGCTCGTCGCCCAGAGAGTGAGGCGCGCCCTCGTACGCCCGGTCCTCGAGCGAGCGACCGGCGCGCTCGAAGAGCACGTGGCGGGCGAGCGCGTAACCGTTCGAGCGCAGGCCCGGCGATGCCAGGCCGACGAGGACGTCCCCCACGACCACTCGTTCGGGCCCGAGCATCGCGTCGCGGTCGACCGCGCCGAGCGCGAAGCCGGCGAGGTCGAAGCCGCCCGGTCCCATCGCGCCGGCGTGCTCGGCCATCTCCCCGCCCAGAAGGGCGCACCCCGCCTGTCGGCAGCCGTCGGCCACACCCGCCACGAGCTTCTCCATCTGCTCGGGGTCGAGCTTGCCGACCGCCACGTAGTCCAAGAGGAACAGCGGCTCGGCCCCCATGCAGACGAGGTCGTCGACGCACATCGCCACCAGGTCGATCCCGATCGTGTCGTAGCGCCCGGCCGCCTGGGCCACGAGCGCCTTCGTGCCCACCCCGTCGGTGCAGGCCACGAGCACAGGCCGGTCGTACGCGGCGGGGTCGAAGGCGAAGGCCCCGCCGAACCCGCCGATCCCTCCGAGCACCTCGGGCCGCGCGGTCGAGGCGACCGCCTTCTCGATCCGTGCGACCGCCGCCTCGCCCGCCGCCATGTCGACGCCCGCCGAGGCGTAGGTGGCGGGGCCACCGGCAGCACCGGTCCCTGTTGCGGGCACCTCAGGCTCTGGCCGGTGCCGCTGGGACGTCATGGCGGCGCACCGCTCCGACCTCGACCTCGACCGGGACCGGGACCGGGTACTCGCCGTTCAGGCAAGCCGTGCAGAACCCGGCGCCGGGCGCGTCGATAGCCCTCACCAGGTTCTCGAGCGACAGGTAGGCGAGCGAGTCCGCCCCCAGGAACGACTCGAGCTCCGACATCGAGCTGTTCGCCGCCACGAGCTCGTGGCGATCGGGGATGTCGATGCCGTAGAAACAGGGCCAGACGAGCGGCGGCGAGGCGAGGCGCAGGTGCACCTCGGTCGCGCCCGCCTCCCGGAGCATGCGCACCACCGCCCGCTGCGTCGTGCCGCGCACGATCGAGTCGTCGACGACCACGAGCCTCTTGCCGGCGATGTTCTCGCGAAGCGGGTTGAGCTTGCGCCGTACGCCGGCGTCGCGCGCGTCCTGTCCCGGGGTGATGAACGTTCGGCCTATGTATCGGTTCTTCACGAGCCCCTGACCGTGGGGGATGCCGCTGGCGCGGGCGTACCCCTCGGCGGCGGGGACCCCCGACTCGGGCACCCCCATCACCATGTCGGCGTCCACCGGGGCCTGCGCGGCGAGCATCTTCCCCATGCGCCGACGCGCGCCGTGCACCTCGCGCCCGTACAGGTGCGCGTCCGGGCGGGCGAAGTAGACGAACTCGAAGATGCAGAGCCGCGGGTCGATCCGCTCCTCGGCGAAGACGCGCTCGGAGCGCACTCCGAAGGAGTCGATGACGACGAGCTCTCCGGGCTCGAGCTCGCGCACGAAGCTCGCTCCCACGACGTCGAGCGCCGGCGACTCCGAGGCGAGCACCCATCCCTCCGGGTGCCCGGTGCCTCCGGGGTGCCCGGTGGGGGCGAGCCGCCCCAGGCACAGCGGGCGAAGCCCGTTGGGGTCGCGCACCCCCATCAGGTGGTTCGAGTCGAGCAGCACGAAGGAGAACGCACCCCCTATGAGCGGGAGCACCGATCGCAGCGCGCTCTCGAGCGCCTCGTCGAAGGCACCTTCACCGACCCCGGCGGACGAAGCGAGGCCGTCACTTGCCTTCTGCCCGTTCTGCCCGTCGGCACCGGGGCTCTCGTTCAACGGCACCGCAGGGCAATGCCTGGCCAGCAGCTCGGCGACCAGATCGCTGTCGGACGCCACCATCCCCGGCAGCATGCCCGCCTGCTCGGCGAGCTCCGCCGTGTTCGTGAGGTTCCCGTTGTGACCGAGGGCGAACCCGGCGCCGCCGACCGACCGGTACATGGGCTGGGCGTTTCGCCAGTTCGAGTCACCCGTCGTCGAGTAGCGCGTGTGGCCGATGGCCAGGTGCCCCGGCAGGCAGGAGAGCGTCCGCTCGTCGAAGACCGTCGTGACGAGGCCCATCTCCTTCACCACCGTTATGCCCTCGCCGTCGCTCACGGCCATGCCGGCGGACTCCTGGCCCCGGTGCTGGAGCGCGTAGAGGCCGTCGAAGGTGAGCTGAGCCACCCCCCTACCGGGGGCGTAGACGCCGAAGACGCCGCAGGACTCCCTCAAAGGGACCTCATGATCGCTGCCCTCGCTGTGCTCGATCTCCGACGAGCGCATCCCTCTAGCCGCGCTCCGAGCTTACCCGGCCGGGGCGCGGCCGACTCCGCCGGTAACCTCCCGGGCCAGTGATCGACCTCCACACGCATTCGACGGTCTCCGACGGCTCCGAGCCGCCCGAGCGGATCTGCGAGTTGGCCGCCGAGGCTGGTTGCTCTGCGGTGGCGCTGACGGACCACGACAGCCTGGCCGGGCTGCGCCCGGCCGCAGAAACGGCCGGGCGCGTCGGGATAACCCTCGTGCTGGGGTGCGAGGTCTCGTGCACGAAACCGGCTCCTCCGCCCGGAAGCGGCCCGGTCAGCGGGTCGGTGCACGTCCTCGTCTACTTCGTGGAAGACGCCCCGGGCCCGCTCGCCGACGAGCTCGCCGCCATGCGCGCCGACCGTGCCGAGCGAAACCGCGGGCTCGTGGCCCGACTCGCCGAGCTCGGAGCCGGGATCGACTACGAGGCCATGGTGGAACAGGCCGGTGGCGAGGAGGGCCTCGGCCGCCCGCACTTCGCCCGGGCTCTGGTTCGCGCCGGGGCGGCCGAGGACATCGACAACGCCTTCGGCCGCTGGCTCGCAGAAGGCCGTCCCGCCTACGTACCGAAGGCCCGGACCAGCGTCGCCCGGATCGTGCAGCTCGCAGAAGCCTCGGGCGCCGTCGCCGTCCTGGCCCACCCGCTCAGCCTCGGGCTCGAGCCGCGCGCCCTCGGACACCTCGCCGCCGAGCTCGCCGAGTCCGGTCTGTGCGGGATCGAGGCGATCTACGGCGCCTACGGCGCCGAGGAGCGGAGGCTGCTCTGCGACATCGCGGCACGCGCGGGCCTCGTGGCCACGGGAGGCTCCGACTACCACGGGAGCTTCAAGCCGGGGCTGTGTGTGGGGACCGGCTTCGGCGATCTCGCCGTACCCGACGACGTCTTGGAGGCTCTCGAGGCACGCCGACCCTGAGAGGAGCGCCCCACGGCAGATCCGCCTGGCGCCCGCTGGTCGAGCCGGCCAGCCGCCGATCGACGGTCAAACCGGCTCGCCCAGCGCGGCCGGCAAAGCCCTGCGCCACGACTCTGTGACCTCTCTAACCGACAGGTCCAACAGACCTTCGACCACGAGAGACGCGCCTCCCGCCTTTCCGATCACCCGCGCGGGCACCCCGGCGTGCTCGGCGCGCTCGCGAACCTGGTCGGGGCGCGCGCTGCAGAGCACGACGCGCCCCGGTGACTCGCTGAACAGCTCGCGATGTGATGCCACACCCCCCACCTCGCAGCCCACACCCGAGGACAGCGCGCACTCCGCCAGCGCGACCCCGAGCCCGCCTCCCGAGACATCGTGTATCCCCGCCACCAACCCCCGACTGCGAACGAGGTCGGCGACGAGCGCGAGCAGCGCCTCGTGAATGTGCAGATCTATCGCGGGGAGCTTCCCGCCGCGATGCGAGCGCAGTTCCGTCGCCCAGCGCGACCCTGCGAGCTCGGCCGAGGGCGCGCCGAGCAGCACGACCGACGCGCCCTCTTCGAAGACGGCTCGAGGCGGCCTGTGGTCCAGGCGCTCGATCACGCCGAGTGTGGCTACGACCGGGGTGGGGTCGATGTCTTGGCCCGCGCTCTCGTTGTAGAAGCTCACGTTGCCCCCGATCACCGGGATGCGAAGTGCCCTGCAAGCCTCCGCCATCCCGTCGATCGCCTCCGAGAGCTGCCACATGACCTCCGGGTGCTCGGGGTTCCCGAAGTTCAGACAGTTCACGAGGGCGACCGGCCGCGCTCCCGCGCAGGCGATGTTCAGGGCCGACTCCGCCACGGTGAGGGTCGTGCCGAGGCGCGGGTCGAGCGCGCACCAGCGCGGGTTCGAGTCAGTGGAGATCGCGAGCGCGCGCCGGCTCGGGGGGATGCCCGGCCCCGCCAGTCGCAAGACCGCCGCGTCACCGCCGGGTCCCTCCACGGTGTTCAGGAAGAGCTGGTGGTCGTACTGGCGGTAGACCCACGAAGGGTCCGCCAGCATCTCGAGCACCTCCGCCCCGCAGTCCGCCGGGGCCTCGAGGGCGCCGGGGTCGTCGGCCATCCTGGCGGCGAGGTCGGCGGGCGGCGTCATCGCACGGTCGTAGAGCGGCGCGTCCTCGGACAGAGAGGCGGCAGGGACGTCCGCGAGGACGCTGCCAGAGGAATTGAGCACCCGCAGGCGCCCCGGTAGGTCGACCTGGTCGGCGGCGCGCGAGTCGGAGGAGGTGCCTCCGTGGGCCCGCGCGGGCGCGGTCACGGTCCCGATCACGCTGGCGCGTACCTCCCAGCGCGAGCACACCTCTTCGACCGCGGCGAGGTCGGCGGGAGAGACGATGGCGAGCATGCGCTCCTGGCTCTCCGAGGTCATGACCTCGAACGGCTCCATGGCGGGCTCGCGGCGTACCACCTGGTCCACGTCCACGTCCATCCCCATCCCGCCGCGCGCCGCCGTCTCCGAGGTGGCACAGGTCAGCCCGCCCCCACCGAGGTCCTGTATCCCAACGACGAGCCCGCGCTCGAGCAGCTCCAGGCACGCCTCGATCAGCCGCTTCTCCTCGAAGGGGTCTCCCACCTGCACGCTCGGCCTCTTCGCCGCGTCGGCGTCGTCCTCTGCGAAACCGGCCGAGGCGAGCACGCTCACCCCGCCGATGCCGTCACGCCCGGTCGTCGCCCCGAGCAGGATCGCCAGGTTGCCTTCGCCGCTCGCTCGCGCGAGCACCATCCGACCGATCGGCATGAGCCCCAGGCACAGCACGTTCACGAGCGGGTTGCGGCTGTAGCACGGCGCGAACGTGAGCTCACCGCTGATGGTCGGCACGCCCACCGAGTTTCCGTAGCCTGAGATGCCCGACACGACGCCTTCGAAGATCCACCGGTTGCGTGCGTCTTCCAACGGCCCGAAGAAGAGCGGGTCCATGAGCGCGATGGGGCGCGCCCCCATCGTGAAGATGTCGCGCAGGATCCCCCCGATGCCGGTCGCCGCGCCCTGATAGGGCTCGACCGCAGACGGGTGGTTGTGGCTCTCGATCCGCATGGCGGCTGCGATCCCGTCGCCCACGTCGACCACGCCTGCGTTCTCCCCGGGACCGACGACGACCCCCGGTCCGTCCGTGGGAAGGCGTCGCAGGTGGAGGCGCGACGACTTGTACGAGCAGTGCTCGCTCCACATCACCGCGTACATGGCGAGCTCGAGATGGTTCGGAGCACGCCCCAGGATCTCCGATATGTGCTCGGCCTCGGCGTCGGTGAGACCGAGCTCACGGTGGACGGCCTCTGTCGACGACCCCGAGGGAATCTCGCCCTCCATGACCGCCACCGTACCCCAGCTCTGGGCGTGCTTCTCGAAACTGCTTCTGGGAACTGCGCTTCTCGAGCGGAGCTTCTCGTGCTGCGCTTCGGGTCGTGCTCCTAGAGTTGTGCTCCCGGAGATCAATGCGCCTCCGGGCGAACGACGAATATGGACGTCGGGAATTGGATGCATGCACGACCCGGCCGGTCTTGCATCTACGCCTCCGTAACATGGAAAATGGTTCCCATGCCTCGCGCCAGAACGACCAATGCCCGAAAGAGTCGCGCCGGAACTGTCCGTGCCCGAACAGCCCGAACCGCGCCGGGCCGCCCCGGCTCGTCCGGCGGGCGTACGACCGCTGGTCGGGCAGCTGCCGCGCGAGCCACGAACGCAAAGACGCGCAAGCGCCCGACCATGTCCACCGAGCACAAGTTGGCCCTGGCCGCCGGTCGAGCCGAGGGCAGGGCGGTGCGCAACTACCTCGAGGCCCTCGAGAAGCACCGTCCACGCCGCGGGCGACGCCGCACCCCGGACGCGGTCTCGCGCCGTCTAAGGGTGATAGAGGAGCGTCTTTCGTCCGCCGACGCGCTCTCGCGCCTGCACCTGTTGAAGGAGAAGGAGGACCTCGAAGCCGAGCTGGCCAGGGCGCGCTCCAGTGACGACCTGGCTGCCTTGGAGAAGAGCTTCGTAAAGGTCGCCAGGGGCTACGGCCAGCGCAAGGGGATCACCTACAGCGTGTGGCGCGCGGCCGGTGTGGGGCCTGCCGTGCTCCAGCGCGCCGGGGTCATACGCGGCGAGGGCCGCAGACGCCCGTAAGGCGACGCGTCAAGCCGGCAGGGACGCGTGACGATCGGCTGCCTCCAGCAGCGAGCGAAGAAGCGGCATCCCGTCCAACGCTCCGGTGAGCGCGTCACAGGCGCGTTCGGGATGCGGCATCAGACCCACGACATTGCCTGCGGTGTTGCACACACCGGCTATGTCGTCCACCGATCCGTTCGGGTTCTCCTCGTAGCGAAGGACGACACAGTCCTCGGCGCGAAGGCGGTCGAGGGTGCGCCGGTCGCAGGTGTAATTGCCTTCGAAGTGGTTGATCGGCAAACGAAGGCGCTGTCCCTGCGAAACGGCTCCCGTGAGCACCGTGCGCGTGCTGCAGACACGCAGCCCCACGTTCTTGCACACGAAGCGCAGCCCGCTGTTCTTCTGCAGCGCCCCCGGCAGGAGCCCCGCCTCGGTGAGAACCTGAAAGCCGTTGCAGATCCCGACCACGGGGCCGCCCTCGGCGGCGAACCTCGCCAGCGCGTCGGTCACATTCGAGAAGCGGGCGATCGCTCCGGGACGCAGGTAGTCGCCGTGCGCAAAGCCCCCCGGCAGTACCACACCGTCGAGGTGGGAGAGCGACCTCTCGCCGTGCCACACGAGCTCCACGGTGGCAGCCGGCGCCTCGGTGCCCGCCAGTGAGCTCATCGCCTTCACCACGTCGTGCTCGCAGTTCGTCCCGGGAAACACGACGACCCCGATACGAGTGCTCACCGGACGCTCACCTCTGCTTCTTCTATGACAGGGTTTGCGAGCAGGCGGTCCGTCACGGCCATGGACACCTCTCGCGCAGTCGCCTCGTCGGGAGCCTCGACGGCGAAATGGATCGCCTTTCCCACCCGCACGTCTGTCACCCCGTCGAAACCGAGCGCCGGAAGGGCCCGCTCGATCGTCGCCCCTTGCGGATCGGAGATACCCGGCCGCAGACGCACCTCGACTAACGCCTCGAACTTCACGCGCAGCTCACCGCTTTGCACCGTACCAGTCGGCGAGCGATCGCCCGCACATCCACTCGTACGCGGTGACGTAACGCGTAGAGGTCTCGGCCACGACCTGCGGAGGAAGAGCGGGCGGGGGTGGACGCTTGTCCCAACCCGTCGCCTCCAGCCAGTCTCGAAGCGGCTGCTTGTCGAACGACGGCGGGTTCGTGCCCGGCTCCCATGCCTCCGCGGGCCAAAAGCGCGACGAGTCAGGTGTGAGCACCTCGTCGCACAACGCCAGCTCGCCCTCTATCACACCGAGCTCGAACTTCGTGTCGGCCACCAGCAGGCCTCGGCGCGTGGCAACGAGCGCCGCGCGCCGATAGGCCTCCATGCACAGGTCGCGCGCGACGTTCACCATCTCTGTTCCCACCAGGTCCGCCGCCTCTTCGAGCGTGATGTTGCGGTCGTGTTCCCCCGTCGCCTTGGTGGAGGGGGTGAAGAGCGGCTCAGGCAGCTTCTCCGCCTGCCTCAGGCCAGGCGGGAGCACCGTGCCGTGCAAGGTGCCCGACTCCTGGTACTCCTTCCACCCCGATCCCGCCAGGTAGCCGCGCACGATGCACTCCATGGGCAGCATCTGCGCCCGGCGGACGAGCAACGCGCGCCCGGCGAGCCCGCCGACACCCGCCTCACCGCCGAGATCCGACACAGAGGGAGGAAAGTCGGCCGGATCGGCCGAGACGAGGTGGCTCGGAGCGAGGTCGGCGAGCTCACCGAGCCAGTGCGCCGTCATCGCCGTGAGCACCCTTCCCTTCTCCGGGATCGACTCGGCCATCACGACGTCGAACGCCGACATCCGGTCGGAGGCCACCATGAGGATCAGCCCGTCCCCGGCGTCGTAGAGATCACGCACCTTGCCCGAGTGCAAGAGCGCCATGCTCATCGGCTACCCACCGGTGTTCACGCCCTCGCCCGCCGGTCCCCTAACCACCGGTCTTCACGTCCTCGATCGCCTCGAGGAAACGGTGCACCTGGGAGAGCGAGCGCGCCAGGTCGAAGGCCTCGTCCATCTCGTCGGCTCCGAGAGCGACCTCTTCGTCCTCCTCGAGCACCGCACGCAGGTGCCGTCGCTCCTGCGCGGCTCGTCGTGCGTCGCGCTGCACCACGCGATATGCGACGTCGCGCTCCATCCCTCCCGCCACGAGCGCCAGGAGGACGGCCTGGCTGAACACGAGCCCCCGCGAGCCCTCCTCGAGGTTCTGCCGCATGCGCGAGCCGTGGACCACGAGCCCCTCGAGCAACGAAGCGCACCGGCGGAGGACGTAATAGGTGACGAGGCAGGCGTCGGGCAGCACGACCCGCTCCACCGAGCTGTGGGAGATGTCGCGCTCGTGCCACAGTGCCACGTTCTCCAGCCCGGTGGCGAGATACCCCCTGAGCAGCCGGGCCAGGCCGCACAACCGCTCGGAGAGGATGGGGTTTCGCTTGTGCGGCATAGCCGAGGAGCCTTTTTGTCCTGCGCCGAAGGCCTCTTCGACCTCCGCCACTTCCGTGCGCGCGAGATGACGGACCTCGGTTGCGATCGTCTCCACCGTTGCGCCGCAAGCCGCGCACGCCCAGAGCAGCTCGGCGTGACGGTCGCGCGCTATCACCTGGTTGGCGGGGACCGGGTCGAGCCCGAGGGCGCGGCACACGAACTCCTCCACCTTCGGGTCGATGTTCGAGTAGGTGCCCACAGCCCCTGACAGCTTCCCGACGGCGATTCGTTCGCGCGCGCTGCGCAGGCGCTGGCGATCCCTGTCGGCCTGCAGGCACCACAAGGCGAGCTTGGCGCCGAACGCGAACGGCTCAGCGTGCATGCCGTGGGTACGCCCCACCATCGGCGTGTCGATGAGCTCTGCGGCCCGGCGTTTCAACACGCTCACCAACGAGTCGGAGGCTGCGAGGAGAAGGTCGACCGCCTCGGTGAGCGTGGCGCACATGGCGGTGTCCACCACGTCGGAGGAGGTGAGACCGTAGTGCACCCAAGATCCCTCCGGCGCTCCGATCGCCTCTTGGACCACGTCCACGAACGACGCGAGGTCGTGGTCGGTGACCTTTTCACGTTCGGCGACGGCCGCCACGAGCTCGGGCCCGACTTCCGGCGCGCGTGCTCGCACCGCGGCGGCGTCGGTCGGCGGGACCACCCCGATCGACGCCCATCCCTCGACGGCCAGGATCTCGACCTCGAGCCAGCGTCCCAGGCGCGCCTCGTCGGTGAAGAGCGACGCCATCTCCGGCAGGGAGTACCGCGGGATCACGGCAGTCGGCACTCCTGCTCGAAGCGCACGCCCTGGTCGGCCGAGATCTGGGCCGACCGGGCCGAGATCGGGGCCGACCGGGCCGCACCGCCGGCTTCGGCGGCGATGTCGGTCCGGTAGTGCATGCCCGGCCAGCTGATGTCGCCGACCGCGAGGTACGCGAGCTCCCTCGCCTCGTAGATGCTCGGGGCAAGCGCGCTCACATCTATGACCCGGCCTCCGGCGGTGACGACTCGGCCCTCGTCGTCGAGACGGGTGCCCGCGTGGAACACCGTCACACCTTCGCGCGCAGCGGCTGCCTCGAGGCCTTCGATCACGTCTCCGGTGCGCGAGGACATCGGGTAGCCCTCGGAGGCGAGCACCACGCACACGCATGCGTCTCGTCGCGAGCGCGGCTCGGTGCGCAAGCGCCCCGCAGCGGCCTCGGCCAGCATGCCCGTCAGGTCCTCGTCGAGACGCGGCAGCACGACCTGGGTCTCGGGGTCACCGAAACGTACGTTGTACTCGAGCACCTTCGGGCCGTCCTCGGTGAGGATGAGCCCCGCGTAGAGCACCCCCCGGTAGTCGATCCCGCGCCGACGAAGCACACCGAGGAGCGGCTCCACCGCCTCGTCGAGCACCCGGTCCACGAGACGCTCGTCCGCGACCGGCACGGGCGAGTACGCACCCATGCCGCCGGTGTTGGGCCCTTCGTCGCCGTCCGCGACCCGCTTGAAGTCCTGAGCGGGCGCCAACGGCACCACCCGTCTCCCGTCGCAGAGGACCAGAAGCGAACATTCGGGCCCGGCGAGAGCCTCCTCCACCACGACTTTGCGCCCGGCGTCGCCGAAGCTGGAGCCCGAGAGCTTGGCGGAGAGATCGGCCTCGGCCTCTTCGATCGAGTCGGTGACAAGCACGCCTTTGCCGCCGGCCAGGCCGTCGGTCTTCACCACCCACGGTCCGGGCAGCTCGCGAAGAAAAGACGTGGCCTCGGCGGGGGTGTCGAAAGTGCCGTAGCGCGCGGTGGGGACGCGCGCCTCGGCGAGCACGTCTTTCATGAAGGCCTTCGAGCCCTCGAGGCGCGCACCGTCGGCACCCGGGCCGAACACCGCCAGGCCCATCGCGCGCAGACGGTCGGCGAGACCGTCCACGAGCGGTTGCTCGGGGCCCACCACCACCAGGTCTGCCTCGACCGCCTCTGGCGGCGCGTAGGTGACCGTGATGTGCCGGCCCTCGGAGGTGACAGTCGGCATACCGGGGTTCCCCGGGGTCACCACCACGTCCGCGCTGCGTCCCAGGGCGAGGGCGAGCGAGTGCTCGCGCCCGCCGGAACCCACGACGCACACCCTCATCTGGTCGTCCGAAGGATCATGCCGCGAACCGGACGAATTGCTCTCGGCCCGGTCCTACGCCGACCAGCTTGATAGGCACCCCGATCTGCTCGGCCAGAAAGCCCACGTAATCGCGCACCGCGCCGGGCAGGTCCCCGAGGCCCGTGGCCTTCGAGAGGTCGGTCCGCCAGCCGGGAAGCTCCTCGTAGACCGGCTCCACCCGGTGCAGGACCGACTGGTGGTAGGGCGGATAGACGAAGTGCTCATCGCCGGCGCGATAGCCGGTGCACACCTTCACGGTGTCGAACACGTCGAGCACGTCGAGCTTCGTGAGCGCCACCTCCGACAGGGAGTTGAGCCGCACCGCCTGGCGCGCCAGCACGGCGTCGAACCAGCCCGTGCGCCTACGCCGGCCCGTGTTCGTGCCGAACTCGTGGCCCCGCTCGACGAGCACCTCTGCGACCTCGTCGTGGCACTCGGTGGGGAACGGTCCTGCGCCCACCCGCGTCACGTAGGCCTTGGCGATCCCGATCACCCGGTCTATCTGGCGCGGCCCGATGCCGGTGCCCGTGCAAGCTCCGCCTGCAACCGGGTTCGAGGAGGTGACGAACGGATAGGTGCCGTGATCGAGGTCCAAGAACGTCGCCTGCGCGCCCTCGAGCAACACGTGGCCGCCACCTGACAGAACCTCGTGGACCAGGGCCACGGCGTCGCCCACCATGGGCTCGATGCGTGGCGCGTACTCGCCCAGGTAACGCTCGCACACCGCGTCGGCGTCGATGGGCAGGCGGTTGTACACCTTGGCCAGCACCGCATTCTTCTCCTTGAGCACCACGTCGAGCTTCTGGCGGAAGATCTTGGCGTCGAGAAGGTCCTGGACCCGAAGCCCGACCCTGGCCGCTTTGTCGGCGTAAGCGGGGCCTATACCGCGGCGGGTCGTGCCCAGGGAGTTCTTCCCGAGATAGCGCTCGGTGACCCTGTCGAGCTCCTGGTGGTAGGGCATGATCAGGTGGGCGTTGCCGCTCACGACCGTCTTCGAGGTGTCGATCCCTTCGGCCGCAAGGCTGTCGAGCTCGTCGATCAACACGCCGGGGTCCACGACGACGCCGTTGCCGATGACTGGAGTGATGTGCGGGTAGAGGACCCCGCTCGGCACGAGCTGCAAGGCGAAGGTCTTGCCGTCCACCACCACGGTGTGGCCGGCGTTGTGGCCGCCCTGGTAACGGACGACCACCTGCATCTCTCTAGCGAGCAAGTCTGTGAGCTTGCCTTTGCCCTCGTCGCCCCATTGGGTACCGACCACAACGGTTACGGGCACGCGCGCTCCTGGTTTCGATGGTACGGACTGCGACCCAAGTGTACTCAGGGGCCTGTAGGAGCCCGAAGGAGAGCGAGCGGGGACCGAGGTGGGCGCCACCTGCCCTTTCGCGTCAGCGCAGCTCCAGCGCGCCGGCACCTGCCGGGGCGTCCACCACTACCGTGTCGCCGTCGGAGTAGCGCCCTTCCAGAAGGGCTAGCGCCAAGGCGTCCTCGACGCCGCGCTGGAGCACCCGGCGAAGGGGTCGGGCCCCGAGATCGCGGTCGTATCCCGAAGAGGCGAGCCAGTCGCGCGCCGCCTCGGTCACCTCCAGCCCGAGGCGCCGCTCGGCGAGGCGCGTCCGCAGCTGCTCGAGCTGGATATCCACGATCCGCCGCAGGTCGTCCCTGTCCAGATGACGGAAGCGCACGACCTCGTCTATCCGGTTGAAGAACTCGGGCTTGAAGAAGTCACGCGGGTCGCCGGGCAGGTTCGAGGTCATTATGAGCACGACGTTGGTGAAGCCCACGGTGCGGCCCTGCCCGTCGGTCAGGCGCCCGTCCTCGAGCACCTGCAGCAGCACGTTGAACACGTCGGGGTGGGCCTTTTCGATCTCGTCCAAGAGCACCACCGCGTAGGGCCTGCGCCGCACCGCCTCCGTCAGCTGGCCGCCCTCCTCGTAGCCGACGTATCCCGGCGGGGCGCCCACGAGACGCGACACGGTGTGCTTCTCCTGGTACTCGCCCATGTCGACGCGTACCATCGCCCGGTCGTCGTCGAAGAGGAACCCCGCGAGCACCCGCGCCAGCTCGGTCTTTCCCACCCCCGTCGGGCCGAGGAACAGAAACGAGCCGATCGGCCGGTTCGGATCCGAGAGCCCCGCGCGGCTTCGCCGGATGGCGTTGGCCACAGCGGTCACGGCCTCGTCCTGGCCCACCACGCGCGCTCGCAGCGCGTCCTCCATGTGCACGAGCTTCTGCAGCTCGGACTCCATGAGCCGGGTGACGGGGATGCCTGTCCAACGGCTCACGACCTCGGCCACGTCCTCGGCGTCCACCTCCTCCTTCAGCATGGCTCCCTCGCTCTGGGACTCCGCGAGTGCCTTCGTGGCCTCCTCCACCCGCCTCTCCAGGTCCGGCACGACCCCGTAGCGGATCTCAGAGGCGCGCGTCAGATCTCCGTCACGTGCGAAACGCTCCGCCTCGCCACGCCGCACCTCCAACTCCTCCTTCAACGAACGGATGGCGGAGATCGCGTCCTTCTCCGACTGCCACCGCGCCGTCATGGCGTCGGCCCGCTCCTTCAGGTTGGCCAGCTCCTCCTCCAGGCGGCTCAGGCGCTCCGCTGAGACAGGGTCGGTCTCCCTGGCGAGCGCCACGCGCTCGATCTCGAGCTGGCGCATGCGCCTCGTGACGACGTCGATCTCGATGGGCATGGAGTCGATCTCGATGCGAAGCCGGCTGGCAGCCTCGTCCATGAGGTCGATGGCCTTGTCGGGAAGGAACCGACCGGCTACGTAGCGATCCGAGAGCACCGCGGCGGCGACGAGGGCGGCGTCTTGGATCCGCACCCCGTGGTGGACCTCGTAGCGCTCCTTCAACCCCCGGAGGATGGCGATCGTGTCGCCCACCGAAGGCGGTGCGACGTACACCGGCTGGAATCGCCGCTCGAGCGCGGCGTCCTTCTCGATGTGACGGCGGTACTCGTCGAGGGTGGTGGCGCCGATCATGCGCAGCTCGCCACGCGCGAGCATCGGCTTGATCATGTTGCCGGCGTCCATGGCTCCCTCTGCGCCACCGGCGCCCACGATCGTGTGCAGCTCGTCGATGAACGTGATCACCTCGCCCTCGGCGTCGCTGATCTCCTTCAACACCGCCTTCAGGCGCTCCTCGAATTCGCCCCGGTACTTGGCACCCGCCACCATCGCCGAGAGGTCGAGCGCCACGACACGCTTGTTGCGCAGGCCCTCGGGGACGTCACCCTCGACGATCCGGTTCGCCAGGCCCTCCACGATCGCCGTCTTCCCGACACCGGGCTCGCCGATGAGCACAGGGTTGTTCTTCGTACGCCGGGAGAGCACCTGGATCACACGGCGAATCTCCTCGTCGCGGCCTATCACCGGATCGAGCTTCCCGGCGCGCGCCAGGTCGGTGAGATCGCGGCCGTACTGCTCCAAGGCCCGGTACTGCTCCTCGGGGGTCTGCGAGGTCACCCGGTGGCTCCCGCGCACGTCGCGAAGTGCGGCAAGCAACTGGTCGCGCGACACGCCGACGCGATCGGCCATGGCGAGCAGGAGGTGCTCGACCGACAGGTACTCGTCGCCCATGTCCCGGCGCAGCGCGTCCGCCGCGTCGATCGCGTCACGCGTCTCGCGCGAGAGCTGGGGCTCGGTGGACCCGTAGGCCCTCGGCAACGAAGCGATGCGCTCGCGCAGCCGGTTGGCGATCGACCCGGGTTCCACCCCCGCACGGCTGAGCAGCGGCAACGCGAGCCCCTCGGGCTGTGCGACGAGGGCCGCGAGCAGGTGGTCGGGGGTGACCTCGGGATGGTTCGCGGCACGCGCGCTCTCGAGAGCGGAAGCGAAGGCCTCCTGGGTCCTGAGAGTCCAACGGTTCGGGTCCATGGCCATCGGTTAACGGGACCGTCTCGTCGCGTTGCGCCGTACCAGGCTCACCTGCCGCAGCGGCACCAGGTCGCGACGATACTGGCGGTGGATGCGCTCGACGGTCTCTGCTGCTTCTGCGCGTACCCGGTCGAGCTCGATGCGCAGCTGCTCCAGCTGGGCCTCGAACTCGAGGACGCGCCGCACTCCCTCGAGGTTCAGACCCGCGGCGGTCAGGTGCCCGATGCGCCGGACACGTTCGATGTCCGCCGGCGAGTACCTCCGGCTCCCGCCTCCCGTGCGCGAGGGGTCCACCAGTCCCTTTCGTTCGTAGATGCGGAGGGTCTGAGGATGAACGCCGGCAAGCTCAGCAGCCACAGAGATCACGTACACGGCGCGCACGTCCTCTCGCACTCCGGCGTCCTCGGGGTTCTCCAGGTCGCTCATCTTCCCGTCGCCCCCAAGTGCGCACGAGGTGCTTGGTCGGAGACACGCGCGAGTGACTCCACGGCCGCGCGCTGTGCCTGGTTGAGCTTCTTCGGCACCACCACCTCCACGGTGACGAGCAAGTCGCCGCCGCGCCGGCCGGTGCCCGGAACTCCCCGGCCCTTCACCCGGAAGGTCTGTCCCGAAGCGGTCCCGGGTGGCACGCGCAAGGTGACGGGCTCGTCGAGCGTCGGCACGGTGATCGTGGTTCCGAGCGCCGCCTCGGCGAACGTGACCGGAACGTTCAAGGTGAGGTTCTTGCCTCTGCGGCCGAAGAACGGGTGGCTCCCCACGTGGGTGACCACGTACAGATCGCCCGCAGGGCCGTTGGCGCGCCCGGGGGCTCCGCGACCCTTCACGCGGATTCGCTGGCCGTCTTCGACCCCTGCGGGGATGCGCACCTTCACCTCGCGGGTCCTGCGGGTCACCCCACTCCCGCGGCAGGTCGCGCACGGCTTCTCCACGACCGTCCCCCGCCCCGCACAGGTCGGGCAGATCCGGCTGAGCGAGAAGAGCCCCTGGTTCTCCTCGAGCGCGCCCGTGCCGTGGCATGCCGCGCAGGTGACCGGTGAGGTGCCGGGTGCAGCACCCGATCCTCCGCAGGTCTCACATCGCGCCTCTCCTGCCACGTGCACCGACGTGGTCACGCCGCGCACGGCATCCTCGAACGACAGATAGAGCTCGGCTTCGACATCTGCTCCACGACGCGGTCCGCTGGCGCGCCCTCGACGACCACCGAAGACACCTCCGAGACCACCGAACAGGTCACCTAGGTCACCGAGGTCGTCGATCCTGAACGTCGCCCCACCTGGACCGCCGAAGCCGCCTTGCCCGAACCCCGCCGCCCCGAGCCGGCGCACCTCGTCGTACTCCTTGCGTTTGCCGGCATCACCGAGCACGTCGTATGCAGCGCTGATCTCCTTGAAGCGCTCCTCGGACCCCGGGTTGGCGTCAGGGTGGTACTGCTTGGCCAGCTTCCTGTAAGCGCGCGTGATCTCCTTGTCCGTCGCGCTCGACGGAATCCCGAGGATCTCGTAGTAGTCCTTCTCGAGCCATTCGCGCTGTGCTACCAAGCTTCAGCTCCTGGTCCCCTGCACACCGGTCCCCTGCACACCGGTCCTATCCCCGCACTCGCACCATCGCCGGTCGGATCACCCTTCCCTTCCAGCGGTACCCCACCCGCAGGACCGCCGCCACCACGGGCCCTGCCGCCTTGGCGTCGTCTTCGGCCTTGGTTTCGCCGGCCTCGCCCTGGGTGCCACCCCCGTCGGGGGCCTCGGCGGTCTCGTGCTCGACGGCCTCGTGCACGGTGGGGTCGAAGGGCGCGCCGGCGTCGTCCAACCGCTCGAGACCCTCCTTGGACAACGTGTCGAACAACAACGCCGCGGCCTGCACGAGCGCCTTGCCCTCCGGAGAAAGATCCGTGGACTCGCCGAGGTGGACGCGCGCCAAGTCGAAGGCGTCGAGCACCGGAAGGAGGCTCACGACCAGTCCCTGCGCGGCTCTTTCGAGCAGGTCCGTCTGGTGACGCAGCATGCGCTTCTTGTAGTTCTCGAAGTCCGCCTGCAAGCGACGCAACATCTCGAAGTACTCGTCACGTTCACGCCGCGAAAGCACGAGTGCCGCCTCTAGGTCCTCCTGCACGACCTCGGCCGCCAGCGCGGCTCCTTCATCGGCCTCCGCCTTCTCTACGCTCACGCCCTCTTCCTCCGCGCGCTCGGGCTCGCCACGCACCTCCACCTGCCTTTCAGCCTTCGCCTCCCCTGCGCTCAGGTGTTCTTCCTCCTCGCGTTCGCGCCCGGTCCGCGCGCCGACGGGGGGAGGTCCGAGACCGCCACCAGCCTCGTGGCGCTGACGCGGGCGCGAGCCGTCGGAGGCATCCGGCCGCGGGCTCATGCCCCGGGCTCATCGACGATCTCGGCGTCGACCACCTCGTCCTCGGACGGCTCCCCCGACTGCGCGCCGGCGCCGCCGGAAGACGAGGCCGCGCCCTGGGTCTTGGCCGCCTCCTCGTAAAGGCGCTGGGTGAAGCCGTGGCTCGCGTTCATGACCGCCTCGGTGGCGTTCTTGATCTTCTCGACGTCGCTGCCGCCGAGCGCCTCCTTCAAGGTGCTCAGAGCAGACTCCACCGTTCGCTTCTCGTCACCTTGGAACTTCTCACCCTGCTCGCGAAGCAACTTCTCCGTCTGGTACACGAGGGTATCGGCGTTGTTGCGGATCTCCGCCTCCTCGCGCCGGCGCCGGTCGTCCTCGGCGTGAGCCTCGGCGTCGCGCACCATGCGATCGATCTCGTCCTTCGGCAGGGAGGACTGGCCGGTGATCGTCATCGACTGCTGCTTGCCCGTGGCCGTGTCGCGGGCCATGACGTGCACGATCCCGTTCGCGTCGATGTCGAACGTCACCTCGATCTGAGGCACGCCGCGCGGGGCGGGAGGCAGGTCCACGAGCTGGAACTTGCCCAACGTCTTGTTGTACATGGCCATCTCGCGCTCACCCTGGAGCACGTGGATCTCCACCGAAGGCTGGTTGTCCTCCGCGGTGGTGAACACCTCGGACCGCTTCGTCGGGATCGTGGTGTTGCGCTCGATCAGACGGTGCATGACCGCACCCTTGGTCTCGATGCCGAGGCTCAGCGGGGTGACGTCGAGCAAGAGGATGTCCTTCACCTCGCCCTTCAGCACGCCGGCCTGGATGGCGGCGCCCACGGCGACGACCTCGTCGGGGTTCACCCCTTTGTGCGGCTCCTTGCCCGTGAGGCCCTGCACCAGCTCCTGGATGGCGGGCATGCGGGTCGAGCCGCCCACCAAGATGACGTGGTCGATGGCCGACTTCGGTAACCCGGCGTCCCCGATTGCCTGTTCGAACGGGCCCCGACAGGCCTCCACCAGGTCCGCTGTCATCTCGGTGAACTTCGCACGCGAGATCTTCATGTCGAGGTGCTTCGGCCCTTCGGAGGTGGCGGTGATGAACGGCAGGTTGATGGTCGTCTCCTGCACGGAGGAGAGCTCGATCTTCGCCTTCTCGGCGGCTTCCTTCAGGCGTTGGAGAGCCATCTTGTCGGCGGAGAGGTCCACGCCCTCGGTGTTCTTGAACTCGGTCACGAGCCAGTCGATGATCCGCTGGTCCCAGTCGTCACCTCCCAGGTGCGTGTTCCCCGAGGTGGACTTCACCTCGAACACTCCCTCGCCGATCTCGAGAACCGACACGTCGAACGTCCCACCGCCCAGGTCGAAGACGAGGACGGTCTGCTCCTTGACCTCTTTGTCCAGGCCGTAGGCAAGAGCAGCGGCCGTCGGCTCGTTGATGATGCGAAGAACCTCGAGCCCGGCGATCTGACCCGCCTCCTTGGTGGCGGTGCGTTGCGCGTCGTCGAAGTACGCGGGCACCGTGATCACCGCCTGGGTCACCGTCTCACCCAGGTACGACTCCGCATCCCTCTTCAGCTTCTGCAGGATGCGGGCGGAGATCTCCTGAGCCGTGTACTTCTTGCCGTCGATGTCGACGCTCCAGGAGGTGCCCATGTCACGCTTCACCGAGCGGACGGTACGGTCCGGGTTGGTGACCGCCTGGCGCTTGGCCACCTCTCCCACGAGGACCTCACCACCCGACTTGGAGAAAGCGACGATCGACGGCGTGGTCCTGCCCCCCTCGGCGTTGGGGATCACGACCGGATCCCCAGCCTCCAAGACGCTCACCACGGAGTTGGTGGTCCCGAGGTCGATTCCGACAGGTTTGGGCATGTCCATGTCCTCCAGATTTCGTGACCGAGTACCTGGCGAACCTCACCAGGGCATAACTTGACTCACAAAAGTATAGCGAACTTGAGTGCTTTTGTGTCAAGTTAACGGCTGGTGGGCGCTGGCTCGGACCTCCTACCACAAAGTCCTGCTGAGGGACCTTTTCGTCCCCCTCAGAGGTAGGCCTGGACTAGGCTCGGCGGCGTGGCCGAGCTGGTTCTCCTCCGGCACGGCGAGTCCACCTGGAACGCCGAGAACCTCTTCACGGGGTGGACCGACGTCGACCTGACCCCGCGAGGGGAGGCCGAGGCCGTCGAGGCGGGCCGACTCCTCGCCGTCGAGCAGGGCCGTGGCCTCGATCTGCGGGTCGTGCACACCTCGGTGCTCACGAGGGCCGTGCGCACCGCCAATCTGACCCTCGACGAGCTCGGCCGGTCCTGGCTCCCTGTGAGACGGCACTGGCGCTTGAACGAGCGCCACTACGGGGCTCTACAGGGCAAGAACAAGAAGGAGACGGCCGAGGAGTTCGGGCTGGAGATGGTGAGGACGTGGCGACGCAGCTACGTCACGCCACCTCCACCTTTGGCCCTTGCCGACGAACGCCACCCTCTGCACGATCCGCGCTATCGCGACGTTCCCGCGAGCGCCCTTCCTGCCACCGAGTGCCTGGCCGACGTGGTGGCGCGGCTCTTGCCCTACTGGGAGGACGTGATGGTCCCCGACCTGCGCGCCTTCGGCAGCGTGCTCGTCGTCGCCCACGGCAACTCGATACGCGCTTTGGTCAAGCACCTGAAGTCGGTATCCGACGACGACATCGTGGGGCTCGAGGTGCCCACGGGCGTGCCTTGGATGTTCGCATTGGACGAGACTCTGGCGGTCTCAGACGACCGTTTCCTCGGCGACCCCGCCGCCGTGGCGGAAGCGGCCGCGGCGGTCGCCCGCCAGGCGGGCTGAGAGCGTCACCGAGACGAGCACTACCTTCTTATAGGGCATCCTTTCCGCGCTCGCCCGTGCGCACGCGCACCACGGCGTCGACCGGCACCACCCACACCTTCCCGTCGCCGATCTTCCCGGTGGCGGCGTTGCCCACCACGGCGTCGACCACCTCGTCTACCTGTGAGTCGTCGACCAGGACCTCGATCCGGATCTTCGGGACGAAGTCCACCTCGTACTCAGCGCCCCGGTAGACCTCGGTGTGCCCTCGCTGGCGCCCGAATCCCTGGGCCTCGGTCAGGGTCATCCCCTGCACGCCCGCCGTCTTGAGCGCCTCCTTCACCTCGTCGAGCTTGAAGGGCTTGATCACTGCCACGATCAGCTTCATTGTCTATGCGCTCCCTTTCGTGCGCTCGACGACGTCAGTGCGTGCTCTCGGAGTCGAACCCCGGTCCAGACCCTAGCGAAGCGTCCGGATCGCCTGGGGGTGGGAGTGCGCGGGTGCCGATGCCGGCCAAGGCGAAGGCGCCCGCTCCTGGCCCACCGCCACCGACGCGCTCTGCGAGCGGCGCCTCGGGGAAGGCCTCCTCGTCGTGGATGGCGAGGTCACCGATCTCGAGGATCTCGTCCTTGTAACGGGCACCGCCCAGGACCAGCCCGATGAGCTTCATCAATATGAAGGTCACGAGCGCCGACCAGAAGAGGACCCACAAAGCGGCCCGGAACTGCTCCCACAGCTGATGGGCCGAGCCGGTGTACATCAAGCCGCTCACAGAGAACGGCGTGCAGCCCCCGTGGGCCGCGCCGTAGGCCGAGCCGCTCACGACCTGCCCGCTGGCGTTGAGCTTGCCGCAGCCGTACTCGAGCATGTTGGGATCGCCGAAGATGCCGAGGAGCATGCCACCGGTGAAGCCCGCCATGCCGTGCGTGTAGACGACTCCGAGCGCATCGTCCACCCTCGAGAAGGGCCGGACCTTGGACAGGTAGTTCCACGCCACCCAGACGAGGGCGGTGGCGATCGCCCCGTCGGCGATGGCGCCCCAGCCGTTGACCCACCCGGCGCAGGGCGTGATCGCGACCAGGCCGCAGATCATGCCGTTCACACCGCCCAGGAACGTAGGTTTCTTCGACTTGGAGAGCCAGCCGTCCAGCCCCATCCACACGAGCACTCCGACGGCTGTGGCGAGGTTCGTGTTGACCACGGCCGCGGCGGCGTCGACTCCCGCGTAGTACGGGTCACCGCCGTTGAAGCCGTTCCAGCCGAGCCACAGGATCCCGGCTCCGACCGCGGCGATGACGAGGTTGTTGGGGATGGCGTGCTGGCGATCTCGAAGCAGTCGCGGTCCGAGGACCCAGGCCGCCACGAAGCCCGAGACACCGGCGGACATGTGGATGACGTACCCACCGGAGAAGTCGAGCGAGCCCTCCTGGGCGAAGTAGCCGCCGCCCCACAGCAAGAAGGCGTCCACGGCGTAGACGAAGGTCGACCACAGCGGCACCAGGAGGCACCAGGCGCTGAACTTGATCCGGCCCACCACGCTCCCCAGGAAGAGCAGAGGGGTGATGGCGGCGAAGACGAACTGGAAGTAGGCGAGCGTCGTCGTGGGGAAGTGGAACGGGATGGAGGTGTTGGCCGCCGACACCGCCTTGCCCTGTTCGCCCACGCTGTTTGTGATCTGGCCCGGCTTGCCGACCAGGTTCTCGAAGAAGTGCTTCACCCACCCCACATGGGCGAGTTGAGTCTGGACCCCGTTCCTCACCCCGCCGCCGATCGAGGTGGCACCGAAGCCCATCTTGTAGGACCACAGCACCCACGCGACCAGGACCAGTGAGAACCCGGCGAACATCATGGCCAGCACGTTCACCGCCCACTTCTTCTGGACGATCGACGCGTAGAGAACCGCCAGGGCGGGAAGGCTCATCATGCCGACGAACGTGGCGGCCACCAACTGCCACGTGTTGTCGCCCGTGTTCAGCCAACTGGGATAGGGAACCGGAACTGCAGCGCCTAGCAGGTGCACGGCTCGAGCACTCCTCTCGTACGGTCAGTGCGTCCTGGGCGCCCGTGTCCTGGACAGGGTGTCACTGAGCACTGGGTACGCCGAGGCACGCAGGCGGTTGGCCCCGCCGCCGAAAGAATGCATGTCAGGAGTTTCCAAACAGTCACGTCCGTGTTACCAACGCGTGAACTGGAGATGCCCAGCCACGGTCGTGATCAACGAGGCGACCTCGGCGGAACCCGCTTCTCGGTCTCGCCCATCGCGGTCGCGCACCGGTGCAGGGTCCCCGGCGAGAGCCTCGCCGCTACGATCTGCGAATCGCCGGAGGACAGCGGCTCGCGGCGAACGGGCCAGCAGCAGAAACGGACGGACCGATGATCGCGCCGGAGCAAACGGCTCCCACAGGGACGACCCCCGGGGACACCGAGGCGGCAGTCGGGAACGGTGATACATCCGACGAGCCCGTCACGACCCTCCGTGGGGCCGGCGTGGCGGTAGACGCTCGCCGTGTCGCTCGTTTCGTCGTCGGTGTCTGTCTTCTGACCCTGACGGTCCTAGTCGTCGTTCTCTTCCTGGCCGGAACCCAGAAGAACGCCCAAATCACGAGTCTGCGCCAGCACGGTGTCGCGGTCGAGGTCACAGTGTCCGGGTGCCGCGGCCTGATGGGAGGCAGCGGCAGCAACCTGGTCGGCTACGAGTGCAGGGGGACTTTCACGGTCGATGGCCATCGCTACAGCGAGGCCATCCCCGGAAACACATTTCACGCTCCCGGGGCGAAGCTCCGGTCGGTCACCGTCCCAGGCGACCCGGCGCTCCTTTCGACGGTCCGCGCCTTGGCGACCGAGCACCCGTCATCGAGGGTGTTCGTTCTCCCGACGATCCTGCTGGTCGTCCTCGCGCTCCTCGTGGGAGCGCTGGTCCTGAGGCGCCAGCACATCAGCATGGTACGTCGCTAGGGCGTGGCTCTCCGGCTTCGATGACGGCTACCGCTTGGACGGTGAGACCGGCGGCGTGTACCTCTTGTTCGGTTGGGGACGTGACATCGTCGCCGTGGCACCACCCCGCCGCTGTCGAGCGCCGGGGCGCGACGGCGTTTCGCCGGTCGCTTCGCGCAAGTCCCGCTGCAACCGGTACGAGCGCACCAACAGCCAGGAGCCACCCAGGAGGAAGGGGATCCCGAATCCCCAGTAATGGAGGTTGAAAACGGCCAACCCGTAGAGGGCCATCAGAATGGCTAGGTAGAGACGCTTGCGGAACCACGCCGTCACGAGCATCAGCACCGACAGGCCCAGGAGGACGACGGTCAGGTCGTGGTAGAGCGACAGACTTACGTGGAGCTTGTTGACCTGGCCGTTCTTCAGGAAGGCCGGGGGGTCGTTGGAGATCAGGGCGCTGATGACGAGGATCCCGATGGCAGCGGCGACCGGCGCAGCGAACAGCCCGATGAGCCGTTCCTTGTCGTCGGCGGATCTGACCGCGGCTTCGAGCTCCTCGACCGACAGCGGTTCGTCCGAAACTTTGGCGGTCGAGGCCGCGTCGGGCTCGACCGGCTTCACGACGGCATTGCGCAGCCGGTCGCCTAGCGGCGCCTTTTCCTGGTCGCGCTTCAGGCGCGGGAGGACGAGAAGCAGACGCTGCCAGAGGCTCAGCCGGGGAGGGGCGCCTGCCGACAAGTCGTCAGGACCGCGACCTCCCGGCACCAAGAAAGGATAGCGCGCCTCATTGCTCAGGCTCACGGGGTTCGCCATGTAGAAAGTCCCCTCTGGTCTGCTAGTCGGCTACTCGGTCGGAGCCGGCGAACGGCTCCTGCCAATCTGCGTGCATTTGTCGCCCGTCTTCGGCATTTTGGCTCCTCACCGCCCACACCCACCCGAGGGGGAGACTGGATCTTCCTCGATATGTCACGCCCGGGTACACCAGATTGACAGCCCGTCGCTACGCCCGCTCGCGGGCGCGGAGCCATCGAAGATGTCCGCCATGCACCAAGCTTCGCAGCGCATTGTTTCGGGACGATTTCCGCTCTGCGAATTCTGAGTGTCGGTCGGTCAGCGTGCTCGGAGCAGGTCGGTCGATGAGTGGGCCGGTCGGTGAGGTACGGACCTCTGGCCTCTTTCAACCCGAACCTTGGCAGGGGGTGGCGAACGTCAGTCTTTGGCGCTGGTGGTCGGTGCTTGGGCAGCGCCCGCTCCGAGCGACTCCTCCACCACCTGCGACAGGTCGAGTACCCGCACCTCGTCCTCGCGCTGGCGGTCCTTCACCGCGTCGTCGATCATGATGAAGCAGTAGGGACATGCCGTCGAGACCACGTCCGCACCGGTGGAGAGTGCCTCGTCTGTGCGTTCGAGGTTGACCCTCTTGCCCAGGCTCTCCTCCATCCACATCCGCGCGCCGCCCGCCCCGCAGCAGAATCCCTTCTCGCGGTGTCGGCGCATCTCGATCTGCCGGACCCCGGACACCGAGTCGAGAACGTTCCGGGGCTCGTCGAAGACCCTGTTGTGTCGGCCGAGATAGCACGGATCGTGGTAGGTGACCGATACATCCATCGACCCCGGCGCCAGGCGCCCCTCGGCGATCAGATAGCTGAGCAGCTGGGAATGGTGGATGACCTCGAAGTTCCCACCGAGGTCGGGGTACTCGCGTGCCAGGGTGTTGAAGCAGTGGGGGCATGAGGTCACGACCTTCTTGGCGCCCACCTCTTCGAGGGTGGCAATGTTCGCCTTCGCCAGCTCCTGGTAGAGGTACTCGTTCCCGAGCCTGCGTGCGGGATCTCCAGTGCAGCTCTCGCGCGGCCCCAAGATGGCGAAGCGCACCCCGGAGCGGTGCAGAAGGCGGGCGGTGGCTTGGGTCGTCTTGCGCGCGCGCTCATCGAGAGCCCCGGCGCAACCCACCCAGTACAGGTACTCGACGTCCTCGGGAATGGTCCCGGAGACGACGGGCACTTCGAATTCGAGACCTTCTGTCCACTCGGTGCGCTTGGAACTGCCGAGACCCCAGGGGTCTCCCTGGTTCTCGACGTTGCGCAGCATGATCCCCGCCTCGCTCGGAAACCGCGACTCCATCAGCACCTCGTAGCGGCGCATGTCGACGATGGTGTCCACGTGCTCGATGTCCACAGGGCACTGCTCGACGCACGCCCCGCACGTCATGCACGACCACAGGACGTCGGGTTCGATCGTGTGAGGCACGAGCGTCGGCGCCTCGGCCTGGGTTTCCCCCCCGGTCTTGGCGGAGTCGCCATCGGCACCGTTGCCGGTGCTGGCCTTAGCGCTTATCAGACGCGGCGCCGACTCGAAGAGGTTGTCACGCAGGCCCATGATCAACAGCTTCGGGTTGAGCGGCTTGCCGGTGTTCCATGCCGGGCAGGCGTCCTGGCACCTACCGCATTCCGTACAGGTGAGCGTGTCCAGGAGCTGCTTCCAGGTCAGGTCCTCGATGTGCCCGGCACCGAACACCGTGTCCTCCGAGACGTTCTCCATGTCCATGTCCGGCGTGCTGTAGAGCGCTCCCAGGGCTCGCGGCCGGCGCGACGTCGCCACGTTGATCGGCGCCGTGAAGATGTGCAGGTGCTTCGTGTAGGAGACGACCACCAGGAAGCCCATGACGATCACGACGTTCAAGATCAACATGGCCGTCTCGATGTTCTGAGCAGCACCGGGGGAGAGCGAGGCGAAGGCCCGGCCGATACCGTGCGAAGCGAAGGCCCACCAGCCGTAGGGGAAGTCCCCGCTGATGGTCTGTGCCGCCCTGTAGAGCAGCAGGGTGACCACCACCCCCGCAATCAGGGCCAGGGCCATCCACGCGGCACCGAGGTGCGAACCGTAGAAACGAGAGGAGCGCTCACGACGCGCCGGCGAGTTCGTCAGGCGGATGACGGTGAAGACGACGAGGGCGATGAGCACGGCACAGGACAAGAGGTCCTCGAAGAACCCCAGAACAGCGGTGTGTCCCACCCAGGGGATGTGGAACGTCTTTTGGAACAGGTCACCGTAGGTCTCGATGATCGTGAGGATAAGGACAAGAAAGCCCCAGAAGGTGAAGGCATGGGCGAAGCCTGGAACTGTCCGCTTGAACAACTTCCTCTGCCCGACCACCTCCACGAGCTCGGCCCATATGCGCCCGGGAATGTCGCGAAAGCGCGCCGAGTCGGGGCGTCCCGCGAGTACGAGTCTGGACAGGAAGAAGAGCCGTTGGCCGGTGATCGCAAAACCGACAGCGGTCACAACCATGCCGAGGATGATCCGGATAGTCACCTTTCGCTCCTAGGGCTTCTGGTAGGGAATGTCCGCATGGGTACTCCCAAGTGAATGGCCGGTAAGTGAAACTTAGAACATGCACGCATTCGAGTGCGAAACCACGAGCCCATCAAGACACGACCACCGCCGATGCAATGTCGGCACCCGGCTCCGACAGCGACCGCCGACCGCCGACCGCCGCTATTCTCGCTGCTGATGGTCAGACTGGTCGTCGCGTCCACGCCGATCTTCGGCATCTAGGCTCACACGCTAAGTCATGATATAAGCACTCTCCGCGGCGAGACAAGATACTCGAATCGCGTCCTGGAAACGGTCACGACACCTTGGATGCCTCTTGCGGTCCAGTGGGTGTCGAGCATCTCGACGAGCGCGATCCAAGAGGATCACAGCAAGCACGATAGTGTGACCGCCCAAAGCGGGCGTAGTTCAGCGGCAGAACATCAGCTTCCCAAGCTGAGAACGGGAGTTCGATTCTCCTCGCCCGCTCTCACCTTCGCCCTCTTACCTTCGCCGACTCTCGAATTCTTCCTGGTGAGGCGGTTGCTCTCGCTGTGCACCGCCCGCGCTGCGCTCCTCGATGGCACGTTCATGGCGCGTCCCGCGCGCCATTCTCTGCGCCATTCTCTTTGTGCGCCCGCGCGCTACGGGCTGGCCCGACCTAGCGAATGAGTCCAACCCAAGACCAGGCGTTACACGCTCGCCAGCTCGGCGGAGCAAATCGGCGGCGTGATTTGCGCGTGAGCTGCTATCGAATCGGTGGCCGTTCCCTTCGAAGCCGAGCCGCTGCTGGAACCCGAAAACTCCACACGCGTTTTGTCATCGCACACATACCCACAGGAATTGCACTCTGCTTCAAACGATCGCCACCTACCGGACATCGCTCCGGATCCGGTAGAGCACACTCGCAGGGGTGGTACGCCCGGTGGTCTCGAGGGCGAAGACCGAGCCAGCTGCGACCGTCAGCTGGGAAGGGCCGCCGAGACTGTCGGCCAGGCATGCCTCGACCGGTGTGTGCAGCACCGTTACTGCCACAGACCTCCCCGTCTTGGCATTGATCTCCCAGAGCCGCAACGGGTTGTCGCACTTGGCACCCGAGCCGACCGACCACAGCTGATCTCCCAAGCCAACCAGGGCGACGTCGCCGAACTCCTCTGTGAGGCTCTGGAGGATCTTCTTCCCGGAGAGACCGAGTTCGACGAGCTGGCTGCCTGTGTAGGTTCCATTGGGACCGTACCTGGCAACGTCGGCCCATACGCTGTTTCCGACCGCCGAGAGCCACAGCACAGATCCGCGAGCGGACCCTGCGTAGACCTTGGAGGCGGTTCGCGACCCCGGGGTTATGCGATAGACATCCGCCGGAGAGTCGCTGGGCCCTCCCGCGGTCCATGCCCCTGCGACGTCGGCGACGACGGAGGGATTGAAGACATTGCTCGGTACCACGTCGGCGATCGTCGCGACCGGCTCGCCTGTCGACGGAGAGATCTGGAGCAGGTCGGTCCCCTCGCAAAGCCATAGCCATCCCCCGCCGTAGGCGAAGGCGAGGTTTGTGCCCGCACCCAAGGCCGTGGTCATGACCGGAACCATGACCACGGCCTGCTTAGTGACCGGGTCGAAGCTCTCGAGGTGGAACTCGTAGCCGTAGGGATCGGCGGTGGGAAAGTACGCGGCGATGTATATGAGGCCGTCTCCGACCGCCAGGTACTGGCCGCAGGCGGGTATGGAGAACATCGCCGTCTGCAGCGTCGTGGGGTCGACTTCCTCGATGGCGCAGCCACCTCGGACATCCGGCTGCCTGGTGCCCAGTACCCACACCGATCCTGAGGCTGACACCACCTGATCGGGTACGAAGGGCCCGGGGAAGCCGAGCGACTGAACGGTCACTGCCGGTGGCGGTGGCGTAATCGTCTTCCGCATGGAGCGCACGCCGTTCGATCCGCGACCGACCAAGAGCCCCGCTACGAGGCCTACGACGAGGAGGATGACAACGGCCGAGACTGCGTAGCGCCTGTGCTGTCTGCGGCGAGCCTCTTTGATGAGCGCCTCGGCGTCGGGGGGTTGCTCGATGGCGGAAGCTGCAGCATCCGCAACGGCTTGTCCTTCGCTTTTGTGGGTCTCCTCAGCTTCTCGTGTCAGCATCGGATCCGCTCGTGCTCGGCACCCTCCCCCTCGTACATAGTGCTATTATACTTAGCACTATGCTCGATGTCACGGTGGATCGGGCGGATCCGACCGCACTCCACGAACAGGTAGCGGCCGAGATCCGCAGGGCGATCGCCGAGGGGGAGGCTCACCCCGGAGACCGCCTGCCTCCCGCGCGTGATTTGGCTGCGGTGCTGGGTGTGAATGCAAACACGGTCTTTCGCGCCCTTCGGCTCCTTCGGGACGAGGGACTGCTCGAGTTCCGGCGAGGACGCGGCGTCACCATCGCCGGGAATGCCCCGAACAAAGGAGCAGTCCTCCAGCGAGCCCGTGACCTCGTGAGGTTCGCCAGACAACACGGTTACCGGCGCGACGAACTCATCCGTCTGATCGAGCAACTCCCCTAAGGTGAATCGCCCTGGCCGTAGATGACATGGAACTCATAACCCTCATGGCGCGTTTATGGCGCGTCCCGGTTCGTCCATGGGCGTCCACCGGTTCGCTGACCTGCCATAGTCGTCCACCGTCGTCGGCCGGTTCAGTCTGGCGAGTGTTCCCAAGCTGAGGACGGGAGTTCGATTCTCCTCGCCGCTCTCGGACGTGAGTCCAGCGCCAAGACGGGGTGACACGCTCCCGATCATTAGAGAACGACGCCCAACAACCGCTCTTCGGTCGCGGACGATTACGGGACGTGAAGGACGTCTACCGCGCGGAATGTTAACTCCGCACCCGTCAGCCCACACAACAAGATCGCGATAGTACAAATCGACGGCATCGAGAATTGAATCCCCTTGAGTAGATGGTGACATCCACGGCGAGCATTCGATCGGCAAGGCCGAGTGCAACTTGTCACGTTGCTCCGGCTTTGGCCCTTGAGTGAAACTAGGTTCCAGCCGAGAATGGAGGGAGCTGGTGGATTACGAAACCATCCTCACCGAGGACAACGACGGCGTCGCTACCGTGACGCTCAACCGTCCGGACCAGCTGAACGCGCACACATCACGCCTTGGCTTCGAGGTGAGGCACGCCATCGTCTCTTTCGAGCGCCGCGAGGACATCCGCGTCATAGTCGTCACAGGTGCTGGGCGTGCCTTCTGCGCGGGGGCCGATCTTTCATCCGGCGCCGACACTTTCAGTGTCGGCTTGCCACCGGAGGAGCTGGAGGTCGACGACAACCGCGAGTACTGGGAGATGAACACGCCCATCATCGCCGCCATCAATGGTTCGGCGGTAGGAGTCGGCTTGACCATGACGATGAAGTGGGACATCCGTATCGCTGCAGAGGATGCCAAGCTCGGTTTCGTGTTCAATAGGCGGGGGGTAATGCCGGAGTTGAGCTCCAACTGGATCGTGCCCAGGGTGATAGGCGTGTCACGAGGGCTCGAGCTCTTGATGACGGGCAAGATCATCACCGGGCGCGAGGCCGCTGACATGGGCCTCGTGTCGGCAGCCTTACCCACCGCCGAGGTGCTCCCCGCGTCGCTCGACCTCGCTCGCGACATCGCCGCCAACGTTGCCCCGGTATCGGCCGCGATCGTGAAGCGCCTCGTGTACGCGAACCTCGCCGAGCCGGATCGCCAGGCCGCCCAGCAGCGCGAGCAGCGGCTGTTCGACTGGACCTCCCAGCAGCCCGACGCCCGCGAAGGCCCCACGGCCTTCCTCGAGAAACGAAAGCCGCAGTGGAAGCTGTCGAAGAACGCCGACTTTCCAGAAGAACTCTTCGCCCAGAGGTGAGCATGGGGAGCCGTCCCCTGCATTCGGCCACCCAGTGGAGTCCTTAGACCCTTTGAGTCCTTGACTGGTCAGGCTCTTATCAGCGTTCTCAGCTGATAGCGCGAGCTATTAGATGACTTGAGGGCGAGCCGTCGATGGCGCGTTCATGGCGCGTCCGGGTTCGTCCGTGGACGTCCATTGTCGTCCACTGGTTCGCTGACCTTCCATAGTCGTCTACTGTCGTCCACTGGTTCGGCCTGGGAAGCCTTCCCAAGCTGAGAACGAGGGTTCGATTCCCTTCGCCCGCTCTCGAATCCTTCCTGTGAGGCGGTTGCTCTGGCTGTGCATCGCCCGCGCTTAGCTCCTCGATGGCGCGTCGATGGCGCGTCCCGCGCCATCCTCTTCCGCCGAGCCACCCTATGAGCATCAAGTGAGCTCACAATGGCGTCTACTCGCCCTCCGCCAACGACGCCTCCGCCCGTGGGCCGGCCCGAAGGGCTTCTTCTCCTTGCTCCTGCTGGCGCGCTCGAACTCCAGCCTCAGCCCAGTCTCAGGGTCTCCAAAGGCTCGAGGCGCGCCGCTTTGATCGAGGGATAGAGGCCCGCGATGACCGCCACCAAGATCGCCAGGCCAATCCAGATCGGGAAGCGGCTGTAGGCGATCACCACCACCCAGTGCTCGAGGGCTGAGGCGCCGTAGACAACCAGGATCCCGAGCAGGGCGCCGATCATCGCGCCGAAGAGACCCACGAACAGAGACTCGAGCATGAACTGCGCGGCGATCTTCGATCTCCCGTGGCCCACGGCGCGGCGAATGCCGATCTCCGAGGACCGCTGGACCACCGAGATCGACATCACGTTGACGATTCCGAGTCCTCCGACTGCCAGTGCAAGCAAGCCCGCGAAGAGCGCCACCTGCTGAAGGGACTTGTTGGCCTCGGCTTCTACCTGGAGGGCGTTGCTGGGCACCTGGGTCGAGACCTGGTCGGGACCTCCCAGGCTCACCGCGCTGGGAATCGCCGCGTTAGTCGCCGAGGTGGTCCCCGGCTTCGCGCGGATGTAGAGCTGGTTGGGCAGGCCATTGTTGCCAAAGATGTACTGCGACGCCCACTGTGTCACGAACACCGCGTTGTTCAGTGTGGGATCGAGCGCGACGTTGCCCAACTCGCCCACGATCCCGAAGTCGATCCCGTTCAACTGGATCGTGCGCATCTCGCCGGGCAGATAACCGTAGTGCTGGGCGATGTCCTCTCCGATCACCGCCGAGTAGGAGTGCAGCCTCTCGTCGGCGGTGTCCAACCAGCGCCCCGAGATCACCGGGACGTGGAGCACTTTGGTGAGGTTGGTGGCAGCGGCCCGCACCGGTACGGGGAATGCCTGGTAGTAGCTGTTTCCCGCGGTGATCGGCAGCGCCAGGACTCCCGAGAGGTTGGTCACTGCCGAGACGCTCTGCACCGTGGAGATCGACTCCACCCTGTGGTCGACGTCGCTGGGGAAGGTGGGGTTCTGCGATCCGAAGGTGCCGCCCGCCTGGGCGATGATGAGGTTGGTACCCAGCTCGGCAACCTGCTGTTGCAGGCCCCCTTTGGCGCTCTCGGTCAGGCCGACAGCGCCAACCATGGCAGCCACGCCCACGATGGGTCCCAGCATGATCAGCATGGTCCGTACCTTGCGCGCGGTGAGACCGGTCCAGGCCACGGTGAGGAGGTCCCGGAAATTGCTCATTTCATACCTTCACTAGCAGCTCGTCGTTGACGATCTGCCCGTCGCTCATGGACACCTTGCGGTGCGCCGTGTTGGCGACGGCAAGGTCGTGGGAGACCACGACAACCGCCCGTTCCGGGGACTGGAGCCCGGAGAAGATCTCCAGAACGTGTGCCGCGTTCATCGAGTCCAGCGCACCGGTGGGCTCGTCGGCGAGGATCATCAGAGGGTTCGTGACGATAGCGCGCGCCAGTGCCACCCTCTGCTGTTCGCCTCCTGACATCTGAACCGGACGGTGGTGGGCTCGCATGGCGAGCCCGAGCCGATCCAGCGCGTCGAGCGAGCGCTCGCGCCTCTCTTTCGGCCGGATGTTCCGGTAGAGGAGAGCCGTCTCGACGTTGCCCAGCGCGGTGAGGTGGGGTATCAGGTGGAACTGCTGGAAGACGAAACCGATGGAGTTGCCGCGGAGCTGGGACCGGTCGACGTCCGACAGCATGCTGACGTCGGTCCCAGCGACGCGGATGGTGCCCGAGGTCGGCAGGTCGAGCACGCCGAGCAACCCCAGTATGGTGGACTTGCCCGAGCCGGAGGGACCGACGATCGACATGTACTCGCCGGCACAGATCTTCAGCGACACCTCGCGCAGCGCGTAAACCTTCACTTGTTCCCCGTAGACCCGGCTCACCGAGTCGAGCTCGAGCAGGGGGTGGGGGTTCGGCTTCTCCACGGGCGCGCCCGGGGGCGGTGGCCAGCTCTCCGTGTTCACCGGACGGTCCGGCACCTCACGACTGGTTCTGATTGATCGACACGAGCACCACCTGGCCGGCGTGGAGACCGCCCTTGATCTGGACGTAGGAACCCGCGGTGAGCCCGGTGGTGATGGGCACCTCTCGGATCTCCCCACCATGGGACAGCTCGACCAGGCGCACCACGTCCTGGCCGGACCCATTCTGCAACACCGCCGCGACGGGCACCGACAGGGCGTTCTTGACCTCCTGGGTGGTGACGGTGATCGACACTGTCGCTCCGTCGGCGTTCTGGTCCGCCTTGCTCAGGCCTCCCGAGACCTCGATCTGGCCCTCGAAGACCTCTTGGCCTCCGCCGCCGCCCGAGCCCCCTCCGCTGCCGCCCGAGCTGGAGATGTTGGTCGGGTTGCTATCCAATTCGGTGATCACCCCGTCGAGCGTGGACTGCCCGCCGGAGATCGTCATGGTGCAGCTTTGGCCGACAGCCAGTTGGGTGAGGTCAGATGGCGAGGCTTGCAGGGTCACCGATTCCTGCGGCACGGTGAGGTCGACAAGAGGCTCGCCAGCGGTGACGGCGTTGCCCTGCTTGATGTAGACCTGGCCAACCCTCACGGGCCAGATCGCGACGATCATGTCGGTCGGCTCGAAGACCACGTCCTTCTGAATGGATTGAAAAGTGACCGTGACCGACGTCTGGCCCTCCGGCAGGATCACAGTTCCCGCGAGGGGCACGTAGTCCTGGCCGGGTTGCGCGGTGCCCACCACCGAGAAATTGATCGAGATGTCCTTGTCCGGTGCCTGGTCGGCGGTGAAGGTGATCGTGGCATCGCCGCCCTCGGTCATGGACTGGGAGCTGGTCGACACGGTGATCGTGGGCACGACCGAGGAGGTGATCGTGACCGAGGTCTGGTTGGGAACGCCCATCTGGTACTCGGGACTGGGAACGAGCCGGACGATCAACGTCGTGTCGGACTCGACCACGTTGTCGGCAATCGTCGGAATGGTCACCTCGAAAGACGTCTGGCCCGGCGGGATCGTGATGGAGCCTGCCGGCGGGTTGAAGTCCTTGCCGGCCACGGCGGTGCCCGCGTAGGCGAGCTGGACGGTGACCGGCGTGTAGATGGCCTGGCTGAGTCCGAGCACCACCTGGTAAGGACCGCCCTTGTGGAGGTAGGTGATTGGAGAGGTCAAGGTGAGGACGGGAGGTGCGGTTCCCGCGTTGGCTCCCGCGATGGTCACGACCGCCGAACCCGGTGTGGTGACCGTGTAGGCACCCGTGGTCGACTGTGCGATCGACACCACGATGTACCGGCTGGGCTCGATGGTCTGGGTGGCGAGCGTCCAGATGGTGACCTGCGCCGTGGTCGATCCTGCCGGGATGGTCACCACCGGGTCCGGTAGGTTGTAGTCGGTACCGGCCTGCGCGCTCCCCGCGAATGAGAGCACGACCTGGGTGTCGTGGACCGGAGCTTGACTGGCGGTGATCGTGAGGGTTGCCGACTCTCCCGGTTGGATCGAAGTCGAGCCGCTGATGGTCATCTGGGGAACGTTGGGGTCGTGGATGGTCACGGTCGCGCTCGATGGCGAGCCGATCTCGTAGGCGGCACTTGCCGCGAGCGATACGGTGAGGGTTGTGTCGCCTTCGACGAGGTTGCTGGAAACAGTGGGGATCTGCGCCTCGATCTGCGTCTGCCCCGGCGGAACGACGACGTTGCCGGGCGGCACGATGTAGTCGACCCCCTCCGCGGCGCTCCCCGAGTAGGCCAGGTTCACAGTGAGTTGGGTGCTGACCGCCTGGCTTAGGCCGATGAGTACAGTAAAAGGTTCGCCCTTGGTCAGGTAGGTGGTTGCCGATGTCACCGACACCGTGGGGGGCATCGCGCTCGTCAGGTGCGCGGAAGCCGGCGCGGCAGCTGCGTTGTTGACATGAGCCGAGGCCTGCGCTGCAGCGGCAGCCGATGCTCCTGAAGAGCCTCCCGCGGTAGCCGGGCCCGCCGCGGTGCCGCCTCCGGGAGGACCGATCGTCATCCCCGCTGCGGACTGCGCTCCCACCTGGTAGCCGACCCCCTGCTGGAGACCCACCGTCACCGCCTCAGTGGTGGCCGGTATGGCGCTCGGGTAATGGTGCTGGGCCTGCCAGTCGGCGAGAGCGGCCTGGGTCTGCTGGGTGAAAACGTCGTCCATCGAACCGGGATTGTCACCGGCCGCCTTGAGGATCTGCTTCAGCTCCAGCACGTCAGGACCTACGTCGCCGGGGCTCAACGGACGGAAGAAGAGAAGCGAACCGTCCACGGCGATCGCATCGCGTCCGCCCAGGGCGAAAAGGGCGTCTCCCGCTTTGGCCATCGTGTTGGCCTTGGCATTCACCGCGCTGATGAAACCCGGCGACTGCGCTTCGATGGTGGTGAAGTCCTTGTGGCCCAGGGTGCCCGAAATGACGGTGGTGTTGCTCAGGGCACGGGTCTGCACCGTGCTGTAGATCACGGTCCGACCCGTGGAAGAGCTCGTCCCGCCCGTCACCGCGAGACCGATCCAGACGCCTGCGGCCACGACACAGAAGGCGACGATGACGGCCAGGACACGCTTGCCCGGAAGATGGACCTTGCGAAGGATCACACCCAGCGAGTTAGCGAAGCGGCTCACTTGAAACCTCCGTTCTACGCGTCTTCTCGAGCGACCTGGTTGGCGCAGTCCTGCAGGTCCGGGCTGTTCAGCACACTCTGGCCCGCCGGCGGCACCCATTGGGAGGTGCCGCTCTGGGTGATGTTGAAGAGCCTGCCGTTGGAGTCCGGGGTAGGCATCGGAATATTCCACCCCTTTCCGATCATGCACTTGCGCCAGTCGAGGAACTGCTTGTTCTGGGTCTTGATCTGGGCAGGAGTCAGATGGTTCTGCGCATTCTCGATGTCTGTGATGGCCTGGAGGATCTGGCTCTTCGCCGCGCAGGTCTGCAGGTCCTTGATGTAGGTGGAATCGTTAGTGGGCGAGTTGGGGTTCGACTTGCTCGGAAGGCCGATGAAGGTCTTCCCGAGGCCTTGGAGGCAGGACTGAAAGACGCTCATCGACTGGAACAGCGCAGAGAGCGGATTCTGCTTTGCCAGGGGAATGGTGGTCGTGGTCTCGGACATCTTGATCTCGTGGATTTCCCGCGCCGTCGGTCTTTGGCCGGGGGGGAGTTGTCCGGCCGCGACGAAGGTGAGCTTCGATGCCGAGGAGTCACTGCCGCACGAACACAGCAGCCCGGTGATCCCAAACGCGCACAGCCCCGCCAAGAGCGCTCTTGCGTTGAGCCGCATCCCCACGAGTATCGGGCCTGCACGGGCCGAATGTCAACTATGGTTGCGTAGAATGGGGAGGAGGCGCACGTGGTTGACAGTGAAAGGCAGCCTGAAGGCAAGCGCCCAGGGCGAGAATCCATCGAGGTTGACGAAGGGGTACGGCTTGGTCCTGCACTGGGCCGCGCCTTGCTCGGCTTTCAGCGGCTTCTCGACCAGGAGTTGACCTCTGCGGGCTTCGCTGGTCGCGGGTTTCCCGACGGCAGGGTCCTTCGAATCTGCTTACGGTCCTCGGGCGTGACGATCTCGGAGGTCGGGCGGGAGCTCGGCATCACTCGACAAGCGGCGAGCAAGGTGGTTGAAAAGCTGCGTGGCAGCGGATTCGTCGAAGTGCACGCCTCCACCGCTGACGGGAGAGAGAAGATCGTCACCCTGACGCCACGAGCCACTGATTACCTCGTGGCGCAACGGAAGGCGTCTCGCATAATCGAACGACGGGTGCGCACGGCGATCGGTGACGAAGGCTTCCAAGGTCTGCGCGACCTCCTCGACGTCCTTGGGGGGAACGATCAGCCTGGACTGAGGGACTACCTCCGCACGAGGCTGAGCTCCCTCTTGGCTCCGGACGATTGACCGATGCCATCAGACCGGCTGCTATCGACGCGTCACCGAGGTCCGTGCACCGGCTTGTAGCCGTGCTCTACGCAGCGTTCCAGCAGGCGGCAAAACAGCCGCAATGGACGCAATCTGCTGGTAGCTCGATCGCGGCACTCCTCCCGGCAACATCACTTGGATCCGCCCTGGTGACACATGGGTTCTCAACCGGGCGTTCTTCCAGCCAGGGCGGGCTCGCACCTACGAGGGGGTGGTCCTGCAGCTCGAAGCGACGGCCGCGTCGGAGTCGATGGACGAAGCATACAAGCGGCTCGAAGAAGACAAGTTGATGCTTCGCACCGACCAAGCCGTCGTCCCAACGATGATGAAGGGCGCGACTGTAAGCCTCGAAGAACTCGAGCAACTCCGTCGGATACACAACGTCGTCCGGCTCGGCCACGTCGAGCGTCTCGAGCTCGACCAGATCGTCCTTGAGCATGGCGTCTTTCCGACTACTCCTGACCACGTTCACGTGCATTGTGCAGCATCCGGACTGAGCGATAACCCACCCCAAGCGATCTTCACCGACGACACCATCACGCTCCAGCTGGTGACGCGCGTCGGTCTGACACTGTCGGGTGCGTTGCAGGGCTTTCTCGAATCCACCGGGAGGACGACAGACGAGAAGAACCTGCTTTGCCCACCCACCGCCATGCCGCACACGCCGTTTGATTATCTGCGTGCCGTGTCAGCCGGCATCCACACGGAGATGGGATGGCAAGAAGCACCCGATCTTCAGAAGTGGCTTGAGCGCTCGCGCCTCAACCTGCTCAGTGGCTTACGCGACGACGAGGACTCGACGCTCGTCCGAGAGCTGCAGCGTCGTTTCTTTGCGGCGTTGTTTCCCGCACTCGACAGGCTGCAGACGTTCGCGGCACGAGCCACACCACAAGAACGGGCTCGGATATTCGAACCACCGGTGGGCGTTAGCGCCTGAGCCAGAAGGAGGATTCAAACCGGACTTGACCAGAGCATGCCCGGCCTGAACCGAACAGGAGACCGCCGAGTTCGACAGATCGGCCGATGCCCGGAAGTACGACCCAGACAACATGTTCCATGTCAACCACAACATCGATCCCGCCCGATAGCCGGTCATTGAACGGTTCAGATACCGCCCTCAGTGCATCTTGAAGAAAGGCAGGGAGGAATGTCATTCATACAGATAATTGAGCTGGATACAACCCGGTCGGAGGAAGTCCAGGCGCTTTCAGACGAGTGGATCGCCAGTACGCAGGGAAAGCGGAAGGCTCGTCGCTCCACGCTGACCGCCGACCGCGACCGAGCGAATACATACGTGCAGATCGTGGAGTTCCCATCGTGACCGGACCCCGATTGTTGAGCCACCCGCTATGCGAGCTGTAGTTGTTGTTGGTTGAGCCAAGCCTCGACGAACTCGACCGGGGTGAGCCAGCCGTGTGCGCTGTGCGGCCTGTTGATGT
>Ga0187849_1000127_pt1 | contig 110464 bp, 104 predicted proteins | sample June2016WEW_4_10_2_FD_132412 | JGI IMG/M metagenome (GOLD analysis project Ga0187849, IMG submission 132412) | Peatland microbial communities from SPRUCE experiment site at the Marcell Experimental Forest, Minnesota, USA - June2016WEW_4_100 | ecosystem: Environmental > Terrestrial > Soil >... | reverse complement strand
CGGTAAGAATGCGGCAGCGAGGTTTTTTGCAGTTGATGTTCTTTCCACTGTAAAGTCCAGGTGCGAAGCCATCAAATTCGGCGAGAGAGTGCCGCTTGAAATGGCTGAAGAGTCTTTTACCTATTAAGCAAGGAGGAGAAATATGTCTTACAATATTAATAAAGCTGCAGTCTTGGGCGCAGGGGTCATGGGTGCTTCCATAGCGGCGCATCTGACCAATGCGGGGATCGGGTGTGTGTTGCTCGATATCATTCCCTTCGAGCTTACGGAAGCTGACAAGCGGAAGGGTTTAACCGAAAAAAGTTCCGTATGGCGCAATAGGTTTGCTGCAAGCGGACTTGCTGCTGTCTCGAAATCCAAACCCGCTTCCTTCTATACAAAGAAGAACGCTTCAATGATCAAGATTGGAAATTTTGAAGACAACCTGACATGGCTTTCTGATGTGGATTGGGTTATTGAAGTTGTCATCGAGAATCTCAAGATAAAGCAGGAGCTGTTTGCAAAGGTTGAAAAAGTGATAAAGCCCGATTGCATTGTATCGACAAATACGTCGGGCATACCCATCAAAGACATTTCTGCCAATTTCGGTCCAAAGCTGAAGAGTAATTTCCTGGGGACACACTTTTTTAATCCACCCCGCTATATGCAACTTTTGGAGGTCATTCCCGGTGCGGATACGAAAAAAGAGATTGTGGATTATATGGTGGAGTTCTGCGAACAGGTATTAGGTAAAGGTGTCGTGATCTGCAAGGACGTCCCCAACTTTGTCGGAAACCGTATCGGTGTGTTTGACATATCGAATGCAGTGCGGTTAATGGCGGAAAAGAAAATGAGAATCGATGAAATCGACGCAGTAATAGGGAAGGCCTTGGGAAGACCGGGCTCGGCGATCTTTGGAACGCTGGATCTGGTGGGTCTGGACACAGGCCACCATGTCATGAAGAACCTCTATGAAGCGGTGCCCAACGACGAGATGCGGGACATGTTCATTCCCTCGGATGTCATGAACGCGATGATGGAACGGAAGTGGCTGGGGAACAAGACAAAGCAGGGGTTCTACAAACGTGCACCCGGCGACAAGGGCAAGAAGGAAAAGCTGGTCTTGGACTATACCACCATGGAGTACATGCCTGCAACCAGACCGAAGTTCGACTCGATTTCGCAGGCGAAGAAAATGGAAGATGACGTTCCTAAGATGATCAGGACAGTATTTAACGGGACGGACAAAGCGGCTGATCTCGCTCGCGAGTATCTCTGCAACAACTTTATCTATGCTGCCAACCGCGTACCGGAGATTTGTGACAGCGTGGTGGCTATCGACAATGCCATGAAATGGGGCTACAACCACCAACTCGGCCCGTTTGAAACATGGGATGCCGTGGGCGTCCGGGCAGCGGTCGCCGTGATGAAAAAGCTTGGAAAGCAGGTTCCGAAGAAGATCGAGGGAATGCTTGATGCCGGCTTTGAATCATTTTACACCAAGAAGGAAGACAGCCTCTATTACTACGACTTCGAAGCAAAGAATTACGTGAAACTGAAGGAAAATGCAAAGATAATAGTTCTCCCCGCCCTCAAAGATAGAAAGAAAATTGTAAAGCAGAATCCGGGTGCAAGCCTTATTGACATTGGCGACGGAGTTGTTTGCCTTGAATTCCATACCAAGATGAATTCTGTGGATCAGTACGTCGTCCAGATGATTATGGATGGCTGCGATATCGTGGAAAAGGATTTTACAGGGATGGTTGTAGGCAACCACGCCACGAACTTCTCTGTCGGCGCAAATGTATTTATGGTGCTTGTGGGTGCCCAGAAAGGCGACTGGGATGTTCTGGAAAATATGGTGGCGGATTTCCAGAATGCCAACATGAGAATGAAGTATCTCTCGAAGCCGGTCGTCACGGCCCCTGCGGGTATGGCTTTGGGGGGCGGCTGCGAGATCGCCATGCACGGCACGAAATGTCAGCCCTGCGGAGAAACATATATAGGCCTTGTGGAAGTCGGCGTAGGTGTAATACCGGCGGGTGGCGGTTGCAAAGAATTAATGGTGAGAGTCACCGAAGGGATTCCCGATGGCGCTATCGAAGCGGGATTGAACCTTCAGCACTTTTATTCCAAAGCATTCGAAAATGTAGCAATGGCAAAGGTCGCGACAAGCGCCATGGAAGCGATGGAATTGGGATATGTCAGGAAGACGGATAATGTCAGCATGAACAGGAATCAACAGATATGGGATGCGAAACAAGTGGTCCTCGGCCTGTCGAAATTCTACAAGAAATCCGCACCTGCGCTTATTCCAGTCATGGGCGAGAACCTGCGGGGTATGTGCAATTCCGTTGTATATAGCATGAGGAAGGGGAATTTCATTTCGGACTATGATGTTCACATTGCCGGAAAACTTGCCTATATCCTCTCCGGCGGTGACTGTCCGGAAGGGACGCTGGTCACGGAACAGGAAATTCTGAACCTGGAGAGAGAGGCATTCTTGAGCCTCTGCGGTGAGCAAAAGACCCAGGATCGGATCATGCATCTGCTGAACACGGGCAAGCCTTTGCGCAACTGATTGGAGAAGACATCTTAAATAATCTGAAACGGGGTTGAGGTGGACGGCTTCGTTAATGAAGGAGGAATATTATGAGTGATGCTGTTATCGTCGAATCTGTGAGAAGTCCGGGCGGTCGCTACAGGAGAGGTGGCCTTGCCTATACCCGGAGTGATGAAATAGGTATCCAGGTGATGAAGGGACTCATAGCGAGGGTTCCAGCACTGAAGCTAGAAGACGTAGACGACGTAATTGTCGGATGCGCTTTTCCCGAAGCCGAGCAGGGCATGAACCTGGCAAAGATCATAGCTATAGGAGCAGGCATTCCGATAACTGCCTGTGGCATGACGATCAACCGTTTCTGCTCTTCAGGGCTGCAGGCTATTGCTGATGCGACAGCGAAGATCCGGGCGGGCTGGTCGGCTGCAATCATCGCAGGGGGTTGTGAGAGCATGTCCCACGTTCCCATGGGAGGCAGTGTCTACCGTCCTCATCCCGACTGGGGAGATCTGCCGAATGTCTATGTATCCATGGGCATTACGGCAGAGAACGTTGCCGCCAATTACAAGGTGTCGCGCGAAGATCAGGACAGATTCGGGCTTGAGAGCAACCGGAAGGCGTACGAGGCAATACAGGCGGGGAAGTTTAAAGATGAGATCATACCGATTATGGCCTATCGCTATGCAAAATCAAAAAGCGGTAAGAGGGTCAGGGAGCAGTTCGTATTTGACATGGATGATGGCGTTAGGTGGCCAACTACAATGGAAGATCTTGGACGATTGAAGTCCCCTTTTAAACAGGGAGGTTCGGTGACCGCGGGCAATTCATCTCAGATGACTGATGGAGCGGGGTTTGCTCTGTTAATGAACGACGAAAAGGCCAGAGCATCCGGATTGAAGCCACTTGCGAGGCTTACCCACTATGCTGTTGCCGGCTGCAAACCTGAAGAGATGGGCATAGGACCGGCCCTTGCGATACCGAAGGTTCTTAAAATGGCTGGATTAACAACAAGAGACATTGATGTCTTCGAAATTAATGAAGCCTTTGCATGTCAGGCCCTTTACTCCATACGGGTTGTAGGCATTGAAGACAGACTGGCCGCAGGTGACATCAATCCCAACGGCGGCGCCATTGCCATCGGGCATCCCCTCGGAGCCACAGGAGGCAAACTGACGGCGCAGCTCCTCTATGAATTGAAGCGGCGTAAAGCAAAAAGAGGCATAGTCTCTATGTGCATCGCGGGAGGAATGGGCGCAGCGGGCATCTTTGAGATGCTATAGAATTCCACCGGTTCCTTTGTGAAGAAAAAAGCCGTGGTTCTCGATGCCACGGCTTTTTTGCGCCATAATGATTTTCAGGTGATATATATTGTGGGGTCAGGAATGCCGGCCTCGCTGAATCCGCTCTTTCTCAACAGGCAGCTGTCGCACAGGCCGCAGGCTTTTCCGTCCGGTGAAGGATCGTAGCAACTGTGGGTAATGCCGTAGTCGACGCCCAGTTCGCTCCCGCGCCTGATAATATCGGCTTTTGACATTGCGATAAGAGGCGTCCTTATTTTTACTCTGGTCTTACCCTCCACACCGGCTTTGGTTGCGAGATTGGCCATGTTCTCGAACGCTGCAATATACTCGGGCCGGCAGTCAGGATAACCGCTGTAATCGACGACGTTCACACCGATGAATATGTCCGACACTCCCAGAATCTCCGCCCATGCCAGCGCGTAGGAAAGCAAGATGGTGTTTCTTGCGGGCACATACGTGACAGGAATGCTGCGCTGCATTTCGCTTTCGTTGCGGCCTTTGGGAACTTGTATATCATCGGTGAGGGCCGATCCCCCAAACACTCTCAAATCGATATTGACGACCAAGTGCTTCTTGGCGCCTAGAAATCCGGCGACTTTCTTTGCGGCTTCCATCTCCATAGAATGGCGCTGGCCGTAAAAGAAACTCAGACTATAAATCTCGTAACCTTCCGATTTGGCCATAGCCATTGCTGTGGTGGAGTCGATTCCCCCGCTGGAAAGAACGATGGCCTTCTTGTGGTGGCTCATAAAGCTTCTTCTTCTAAACCCCCCTCGTTTCAGAGCCCCAGATGATCTTGTGGAGCTGGATCTGCATTCTCACGTCGAGATGGTCCGCCAGTATCCATTGTGCCAGAAGTTCCGGATTCATCCTTCCGTAAACGGGCGCAAAGAGTGGCGGCTTGATATTTCCCTTGGCTTTGTTTATAAAAGACAGGATATTTTTTGCGAAATCATAGTCCTCTCTGCTTCCTATGGCAAATTTGATTTCGTCTTTCGCTTGGAGTCTTTTCAGATTTTCCAGATCGTTTTTTCTTGCTTCACCGCTTGAGGGGCACTTGACGTCTAAGATTTTTACGCAGCGGTTGTCGATTACGCTTATGTCCATGCTGCCGTTGGTTTCCAGCAGCACCTCAAAACCCATATCGATGAGCTTCCGTATGAGAAGGGGCGTGTCTTTCTGCACCAGAGGTTCGCCGCCCGTAATTTCAACCAAACCGCACCGGTGGGACGTTATCCTGTTAATGATCTCTCCCATTTCGAGATCTGCGCCTTCGTCATATGCATACCGGGTGTCGCAGTATGAACACCTGAGGTTGCATCCGGTGAGCCTGACAAAAACGCAGGGCAGTCCGGCATAGGAAGATTCGCCTTGGATGCTGTAAAAAATCTCATTTACCTTCAGCAGCTATTCCTCCCAGTAACAGGCCCCCGTCTTAGGCGTTTCGGAGACTTTCACCCTGGAAATCTTTGCATTCTCAGAATTGATTCTCGCGCCGAGCTCTCTGTATAGGAATTTGGCGATATTCTCGGAAGAGGGATTTAGTGTCTTGAAGGAAGGATGTTCATTCAGGCAGGAGTGGTCAAAATTCTCTACGGATTCTCTTACGGCCCGCTTCACTTCTCGGAAATCAATGCCGATGCCGATTGCGTTCAGTTCCCGGCATCTTACAAAAACTTCCACGCTCCAGTTATGTCCATGCACCTGGGAGCAGTTACCCGGATAGCCTTGCAGGGAGTGGGCGGCGGAAAATTCAGTTGCTACAGAGATTTCAAAAAATCCCGGCATTGACAGTCCCTCGTCCGCGTAAATATTCTGCGGCTCCTACAGTAATCTCGATATCGGATATAGGTCAATTGATTTAAAGGTGCCATCATCCACAGATCATGCCGGACTCGCCTTTTTTTCCCGCTGATCCATCTTGTAGCAACTTCCCGCGAATTTCTTTGCGTAGCCTTTCATCTCCGAAGCCATCTCCATCAGCTCACCGTGATGGCTGAAAGTGCGTCTCTCCGTATCCGTTATGCCTATGGAGATACTCGTTACCGGGAGTTTCGACCAGACGCCCTTTCGGTCGGCAGCGAAGATGTAACCGGCATCCCAGTCTGCGGCGTCGTAAAACCCTGCAATCAGCGTGTCGAACTGTTCAATGATGTTCTCTGTTGCCTTTTCAATCAGATCGGGTTTCATAATTATGACAAAATCGTCGCCTCCTATGTGTCCTATGAAGCATCCGTGTGACTGGGTGTCCTTGACGACGTTAAGGATAATCCGCCCTGTCATTTTAATCAGTTCATCTCCCCGGCCGAACCCGTAACGGTCATTGAAGGGCTTGAAGTTATCGAGGTCCGCATAGGCAAGGGCGAAAATTTCATTGTTATCAAGCCTTTTCTGTATCTGCCGGGTAATGGCAAGATTCCCCGGAAGGCGCGTAAGCGGATTAATCTCCACAACCCTTTCAAAACGCATGATGCCTAATCTGACCCTCGGGAGAATGTCTCTCTCCGTATCCGCCTTCCTGAAATAGTCTTCGCAGAGAATATTTTCCCATCCTTGGGGATTAATGTCGCCGTCAAAGACGACGAGGATCGGCAGCCGACTGAAAAGCGGGTCTTCTTTGAGGAGGTTGATGAAAGAGATAGTGGTATCGTCACCCTTGGGAATCTCGATCACCACAAGAGAGGGTGTGTCATTGTAGATGTAGTCCAGGGCGGGCTTAAAATCGCCGAAGGATACAGTTCGGAAATGGTCTTGCAGTATCCGGCTCGACATCGTCTGAAAAGATGGGTCTTTGCTGATAATCGTGACCGCTTCCATTATTGCTGCAAGACCTCCTGCGTCGCCTCAATAGACCCTTCCAATTCCTTGAATACGTTGATAATATCCTGCTCTGAAAGCTCAAGCCTGTCAAAGGCTGCATCATCCACGACGGGCACTATCTGGTCACCCGAAAAGCCGAGCCCCCTGGCCTTTGTTAGAAGGTCCGCGAGGTGCACGATGGCAGTTTCGAGAGGGAAAAGCACAGCCGATCGCGGCTGGTGATGGTAAAGGATCGCCTCGGTAAGTTTTTTCGGGAAACGCCACTTTTCCGAAAGGACACCGCCAAGCGCCGCGTGGTTGTCGGCAAAGAATTTTTTTTCCGCCTGCATGATGGAGATATGCTCCGTTTCTGCGAAGGCCAGTGCTCCCTCGTATGCCTTGGTGAATTCCAGCGCCATAACGACCTTGCCTATATCGTGGATAAGGCCTGCAACATAGGCTTCCTCCGGCTCTCTCAAACCTTTCTTCTGGGCTATTATCCTTGAGGCGGCTGCACATCCCATTGAATGTTCATAGAGACCGGTCATTGCCTTCTGCATGAGTTCGAAGACCGAGACGCCGAGGAGCAGTCCCTTAACGACATTAAGTCCTAGGAGCATGATCGCGTGGGATACGGAGGCGATGCGTCCGGGAAAGCCGTAGACGGCGGAGTTTACCATCTTTAGGATGCGGAAAGTGAGGGCTGGATCCGATTGAACAAAAGAAGCGACTTCAGTCAGAGAGACGTTCTGCTTTTCCATGATGCGGGAGAGCCTCTTCAGGGTTTCGGGAACCGTGGGGAGACTGCCTATATTTTCAATGCGGTGGCGCAGGATTTTAGATTCTATGACTTCACTCATAAAGTTTTCTGATGTGCGTTTCGGCGGCTCTTTTTATTAATTCCATTCTCTGATTCCCCAGGGCAGACTGGAAACGCCTTTGCAGAGCAGCGAGCATCTCATCCATGGGAACCTCCATTTCCAGTTTTCCTTCTACGTAGATAGCACCCTCCAGATCCATATCCTGGATTCTCGCTATCCATGTCTCTGTAAGTTCTGTGCCTTCACCGAGGAGCGCCATACCGGCCCTGTTCATGACCGGCCTGGCAAGCCGCATTCCTGGCTGGAGCTTTTCAGGCGTAACTTTTATCATCGCTGGCCCCCATCTTGTGGCGCATAAATTTTCTGTCTTATTTCAACGACAGTGAAAGTGTCAGGCCTTGCCGTCACTTCCCAAAACATTGATGATCTTGTGCTTGTATAGTTCCTTTAATGCATCGCGGGCAGGACCGAGATATTTTCTCGGGTCGAATTCGTCCGGTTTTTCATAAAAGACTTTTCTGATCGCCGCTGTCATAGCCAATCTTCCGTCAGAATCGATGTTTATCTTGCATACTGCGGACTTCGCCGCCCTGCGCAACTGGTCTTCAGAAATTCCCGCGGTATCATCGAGCTTGCCGCCGTATTTATTGATCTCATCAACTATATTTTGTGGTATGGAAGATGCTCCGTGCAGGACTATCGGGAAACCCGATATCCGTCTTTCCACTTCTTCAAGTATATCAAACCGGAGCGGCGGCGGGCTCTCGCCGGGTTTGACCTTGAATTTATATGCGCCATGGGAGGTTCCGATGGATATTGCCAGCGAATCGACACCCGTGCGTTTCACGAAGTCTTCCACTTCTTCCGGTTTGGTGTAATGGCTCTGTTGAGATGAAACTTCGTCTTCAACACCTGCGAGCACACCTAACTCCCCTTCAACCGTCACATTGTAACTGTGGGAAAATTCAACGACCCGTGTGGTCAGTTTTATGTTCTCTTCGTAAGGCAGATGTGACCCGTCGATCATAACCGAGGAAAAGCCGGTTTCAATGCATGATTTCGCGAGGTCAAAAGAATCGCCGTGGTCCAGATGGAGGGCTATGGGAATAGCATAACCCATCTCCTTTGCCACTTCTACTGCGCCTTTGGCCATGTATTGTAGCAGGGTCTGATTTGCATATTGACGGGCGCCTTTTGAGACCTGCAGGATAACCGGTGACTTCGTTTCGACGCTGGCAGCTACTATAGCCTGCAATTGCTCCAGGTTGTTGAAGTTGAATGCAGGTATGGCATAGCCGCCGCGCATGGCTTTTTCAAACAAATTTCTGGTATTTACCAACCCTAATTCTTCGTAATGTACCATGGCTTCTTACTCTTCTACAATAATTGCTTCTGAAGGACAGTCGTCCGCCGCTTCTCTCACGGCATCATACAGCGACTTTTTCACTGTTGCCACCTTTACGGAGGCCAGATCATCCACCAGTTCGAAAACGTCCGGGACAGTATCAACACACAATCCGCATCCTGTACAAAGATCCTTATCAACGCTTACTTTCATGAGAAGCTCCTCACCTTTCTTATTTTTTGGTTACGAAACATGCATTTTCTTGAGTAAGTATACGGGAAAGCTGGTTATATGTCAAAGGGAAAGCGTCAGGGAAAGCGTCATTAAGACAAATATAGGGCAGTTGACACACAAGCCCATTTCCCTTATAGTGGCGCCACATTGACTGTACATTTTCTGGTGCAAGGGAAAAGATAAACCGCATGATCAGGCGTCCCATAATCGGGCTCAACATGTCTATGGATCGCATAGACAAATATGAGAAATACGGGCTTTTGGTCCCCATCAGTTACGTGGATGCCGTGGCAGGAGCAGGCGGCGTGCCGCTTTGCCTTCCCCCGTGTGAAGATTTAACTACGATACACGCGCTGTTGATGCTTATTGAAGGTATAGTCCTCATCGGAGGCGATGACTACTGGCCGGATCACTTCGGGGGGCATCCGCAGCCGGAAGATGAACTGATGCCGAAACGCCGTGACCGCTTTGACCTAGAGTTGGCGAAATGGGCGCTGCATAAGACTTCCCTCCCGATCCTTGGTATCTGCGGTGGCCATCAGCTTATCAGTATAGTGCAGGGGGGTGCCTTGATACAGGATATCAGAACAGAATGGGATACGCCCGCGGGAAGCCCCTGCATTCCGCACTCAAGGAAGGAGAGGGGCGATGAAGACCCAAACTTCCGCCATCCCGTGCACCTTGAAAAGAGCAGCCTCGTTGCTCACGCCGTAAATATGCCCGCGGGCGGTTTGCTCATGACGAATTCCAGCCACCATCAAGCCGTCCATCCTCAGAAAGTCGGCGTAGATCTACGCGTTGCCGCTTGGTCGCAGGACGGTGTGATCGAAGCGATCGCCCCCTCGGAAGGCTCACCTTGGGCCCTCTCCGACAGATTCATCCTGGGGGTCCAATGGCATCCGGAACAGATGCAGGATGAAGAACCGCATCGGAACATCTTCCGCGCCCTCATTGATGCAGCTCAAAAAAAATGATTCGCCTACGCAATTATCGGGACTGAACGATGGAGCGAAATCCTTTCAAGTGGTTCAAAGTTTACCTAAGCGGAAAAATGCTCCTCATGCTGGTTCTCGGGTTCTCCTCCGGCATGCCTCTCGCACTCACGGGTTCCACTCTGTCCGCATGGATGGTGGCAGAGGGAGTGGATATAAAAACCATTGGACTGTATTCTCTCGTAGGGTTGCCTTACGCTTTCAAGTTCCTTTGGTCGCCGCTGATGGATCGCTTCGTGCCGCCCTTCCTGGGGAGGAGGCGGGGCTGGATGATAATCACCCAACTGGCGCTCATCTTCACGATTTCCGCACTGGGGTTTTTCAACCCTGCTTCCATGCCCCTGCTCATCGCCGCGGTGGCGCTTAGTCTCGCTTTTTTCAGCGCCAGCCAGGACATTGTCCTCGACGCGTATCGGACGGAGTACCTGAAGCCTGAAGAGCGGGGCGCAGGGGTCGGCGTATGGATCATGGGCTACAGGATTGCCCTTCTCGTGGGCGGCGCTCTGGCCCTTATACTCTCCGACCACGTGTCCTGGAAAATGGTTTATTTTATCATGGGTCTTCTCATGGTGATCGGTTGCATTGCCACTCTTGTCGCTCCCGAGCCTCTCAAGACCACTCCGACGGGCGAGATGGTCGAGGCGCCGAAGAGTCTCTATGAAGCAGCCGTCTCCCCCTTTATGGAATTCTTCAGAAGGCCGGGCTCTCTGGAGATTCTCCTTTTTATAATCCTTTACAAGCTCGGGGATATTGCCGCAGCCCAGATGACGACGCCTTATATCCTGAAGTACATAGGCTTTTCTCGAACAGAACTGGGGACCATTTACAAGGGGTTCGGCATGGCGGCGACGATTGTAGGCGCGCTCATGGGAGGTGCCCTCATGTCCAGGTGGCCTCTGAAGATATCTCTCTTTGTCTTTGGGGTGCTGCAGGGGATATCTATCCTGACTTTTATTCTGCTCGAATTTACGGGCCGCGAGATCTGGGCCCTGGCCACGGTTATCGGGATTGAGAATTTCTGCGGCGGCATGGGAACGTCGGCATATACGGCATTTCTCATGGGTCTGTGCAACAGGAAGTTTACGGCAACACAATATGCCTTACTTAGCAGTCTTATGGCCGTGGGCCGCAACGTGACGGGAGCGCCGACAGGTTACCTCGCCGACGCCGTGGGCTGGGTGATGTTCTTTGTAATTTGTACTGCTTTAGCTCTTCCCGGTTTGCTGCTCCTTCTGCGATACAACAAATGGATGGTTGAACTTCAGAACTAAAGCCGATCTACTCCTGAAGCGCCCTTTCGTATGCTGATGCGGAAAACCCGCGCACAGAACGGCCGTTGATAATGGCAAAGGGGACACCGCCTCTATTGTCCAACTGTTTCTTGCGGATTGCCGCTTCTTTGTCCTTTTCTATGTCATACTCGGTGAAATCAATCCCCCGTGACCGTAGATAATCGCGCGCCTTGCGGCAATATGGGCACCAGCTGGTCGTATAAAGCACTACGTCCGCTTTCTTCTTCCTTTCGAAGGAAGGTCTTGACTCATCTTCTTTTCTAGCCGTTGCGGGCGCCGTATCAACGCTGTCTCCCTGAGTGTCTTTGTAAACTTTTATATCACCTGGCGATTTAGCCGCAGGCGGCGGTGAGTCTGAGATATGCATTTCACCTTTGTCATCAACCCATTTGTAAATCTCGGCTGCTGCCGTGACGCAGAGAGAAAGCGTCAAGGCCAATAGAATGAAGACAAATGTGATTATCACTTTTTCTTTTCTCCCAGGTTTGTTTATCTTAATCCTCTGCTGCATGTGCTTCCCTGATTTTTTCTTCATCAGTTATAGGAAAATATATTTCATGTGTCAAACGATTAACATCAGACGAGGAGAAGAGAAAAAGCGGCAAGTAGAAGCATCCATTTTGTCGCGACATCGAGACCCAGCACCGGAATCAAAAGAAGGCTGCCAAGAAGAGAGCCAGTTGATCCGCCAAGCAGGTCTGCCGCGTAGAGGGGTGAGATTACAATCTGTTGGTCTTCTATTTCGTAAATGCTCGCGTATGCAAAAATACCGGCAACAAGATATCCCGCCGCTGCAAGCAGTACTGAAGTCTGCAGCAAACCTGTTGAGGCGCTCATCGCTATGCGGGTTGCTGTAGCCACGCACAGGAAGCAAAATCCGACGAGGAGCGCAACACCATACCATCGGGTCAATCTTGGTCGATTGGCAAACGTGGCCATCAGCCTAGCGATGCTCATTGCACCCAGAGCAAGCCCCGCCATGAAGCTCATGAGCAAGAGCCCTATATCCTGATAGAGAACTCCATACTTTACCTGGTAATAGAGAATGAGGATTGTCTCCAGAACCATGCCGAGAAACCCCGCGGCAGCGACCAGCAATACGCGGCGGCAGGCAGGCGCGAAGCGGGAGAGAAGAAATAGAAGAGGCAGACTGATCCACAACAGGAGCGGCAGGGCAGGCCTTGCAGCAACTTTGTCCGGAAGGGAAGAAAAATCGATAAGGGCAATGCCGGGGAAGAACTTTGAGAGCCAGATCGTTAAGGCATACTGGTAGCAGACAGGTCTCACATCGGTGTTTGCAGGTGCGGCTTCTGTCCGGAGCAGATTTCCGATTTCAAAAAACCTGTCGTTGGTAAAGAGGTATTTGATGTAATTCGGTGAAATCAGCCGCGTTGCAATTTTTCGATCCTGCAGATGCCGGGACATGACTTCCGGCGTCCGCGGCAATGGTTCTCGGGAGGCGGTGACAACATTCGTTTGTCCCGGAAGAAACAATATTTCAGGAAAAACAGTTTCGAGGGCGCGGTAGATGCTCACCGTGCGCTGCGTCAACGGCAGCGTCCAGAGGTTTTCTGCCGAGCGGAGCCGGAAGGCGAGAATACCACGGGTATTTAGTTTTGCTGCGCACAGTTCGAAAAACTCCTTCGTATAAAAACGGTTTGTCTGACCGGACGTTGGTTCCGGCATACCGACCAGAATGAGATCGTATCGCCCGCTGTCCTTTAGAAAACGGCGGGGATCGGCAAGGGTAATATGAACGTTCGGTTCCCTGATGGATTTCTGAAGATCGGGGGAAAGATGCCGCATGACCAGATCAAGCATGACGGGATTAAGTTCGACGTAATCGATCCTCTTCGGTTTGTATTTCTGCATCTCTCCGATGATACCTTCAATCCCTCCTCCTAAGATCAAGACCTGCTCAGGATTTGCATGCTGGAGGGCCGCCAGATGGGTGAAATATTCAGCTTCCGTTCCTTCAGTGTCAAAGGCAAGGGCGTCATTTTCGAAAACGGATATTTGCCCATACGATTGGGCCACTGTAATCCTGCCATATGGAGAATCTTTGCTCGCGAGCAAATTCGGATGGTTCCAGGCAACCGTTAGATGATCGATGGGGGATGCCTTCCAGGTGAGCAAGAGAAAGACACCGGCCAAAACTGCCGCCGTCCATAGCAATGGGAATGTCCTCTTTGATTTTAGAAACACAAGGGGGGTGATGACTGAGGCAAAGGCACATGCAAAGGCTATGGAGAGGTTTTGTATACCCCATATGAGAAAGACTGTTGCACCGAGGCCGCCTACCAACCCGCCAAGACTTTCGATGGCATAGGCAATGGCCACTGTCCTGCCCCGGGAGACATATATCTTGGCAGCCCACTGGAAAAGAATACCGGACAGTGTTCCCGCAGGCATAAGTGAAATGACTGCAATCGTAAATTGCTGGAGGAAGGTGAGGTATGCACCGAGTACGCCACCGACGAGGATACGGCTTGCGCGGATGAATACGATGTCCAGGGGAAGAGTGATTCCGAAGATAATAAAAAGAAGCGCCAGGGTTTTATCTGATGGAAAATCAGCGCGGCGGCCGACAAGCGCCCCTATGGCTGTCCAAAAGAGCCAGACGCCGAGGGCTAAGAGGTAAATCAGCTCGACTCCATAGAATGAGACGTTTAATTCCCTGAGCAGAACGACCTGTCCCAGAATGGAAATTAGTCCGATGGAAAAAAGTGAGATAATCATGGATATTACTTGAAGTCTGCCTCGCTGAACACCACTGCCTGGAAGGTTAACAATTGCGCTCCTTGTTTCCAGCTTCCCGGCGGGAGCCCCGCTTTTACACAGAGATTATCCAGCATTTCTTCACGGTTCCATCTCTGTTCTGTGGCGACCTGCGGAAGGAAGACGGCCGAACGTCCCTGTTTGACCAGCACAACACCGTCCCGCCCGACGACTATTTCCGCGGCACTGGACACCTCTTTCAAGGGCGTGAGTACCGATATTTCGATTTCGATTTCACGAAGCTCATCGACAGTCACCGGGCTGAAGCGCCCGTCATCAAATGCTGCGTTCCAAGCCATGGCGCCTGTGAGCTTCCCGAGCGGTTCATCTCCTATTATACGGCCAATGCAACCGCGGAGCTCATTTTTCTTCTTGAGAGTTACAAAAACGCCCCGTGGCTGTTGGAGATTCGCACTAAAGCCCCTGGCCAGGGGAATTGTATCAGTCGAAAATATCCTGGATATCGTTTCTCTGGCAAAACCAAGCAGGGCCTTTTTGTCGGAGGGGCTAAGCGATTCGGAAAGAGGGGAGGGTGATGGGGCATCTATTTTACTTATGTCCTTCTCGTTACCGTCCTTGGTGAGGACAACAGCACCGTAGCCGACGACCTCCGACCGATCGCCTATGGAAACATCTCCTGAGTTGGCATAGCTTATAACTACGCCATGGGTGGCGCCCAAAGATTTTGCCGCTGCCATGGCTGCCATGATGGGCGCCTCTCCACAGGCGCACGTATAGAGTTTGGGGATTCGTCTATCCATCTGCGATTGAATGACTGATTGAAATGAGGCAGGGTCAAGTTTTGTAATCGCCTTGAGAGTTTCCCTGTCTACGGCGACTGCATTCTCCGCCGCCGGATAGTGGGAAAGGTCGGAACTGGCGACAATCAATGCGCGCTTGTTCTTCAATACCGTTGCTAATGCCTGGCCAAAGCGCGTACATATGTCTACTCCGGGAGAGCCAACGACAACAGGAACAATCTTTGCCTCAGGAAAGACAACCTGAACAAATGGTACTATCACTTCAACTGAGTGTTCACGTGCGTGAAGCGATCTATCCAACACGCAATCGCCGGGATCTGCCGCCAGCAGTCGGGAGACAACTTCTCTCTCTATCGGGGCGATGCCGAGAGGTGTGCGGAATCCTGTGCCCGGATGGAGAGAAATTTTTTCAAATCCCGGGTTTGTGTGATTTGTTCCCAAGATGACGATTACGTCATACCTTTTGTCATTAACCTGCCTGAACGCATCGGCGCATATCTGGCCGGAATAGATGTAGCCGGCATGCGGGACGATAATGGCCACAGCATCTTTGGTCTTGGCCGGTATGGCGTCCTGAAGGAATTTTTCAATGGCGAGCTTCAGTTTGGATGCGGAATCCGGGTAGAACTTTCCCGCCACTGCAGGTTCACGAACATCAGCATCCGGCGTTTTGTTTGCCTGACACGCAAGAGCAAAACCAAGACTAATGACGAATAATACAATGCACCATCTCAGTATTTTCATTTCTTCATAACCTCTTTCTATACCCAAACGCCCGCGATTTTCCGGTTGCAGAATTTGCAGCGTCCATTCTTTATATTCATCTCCGTGACAAAAAAACCCTGCCTTTGTATCAGGAGTTTCTTGCAACTCGGGCAATAGGTGTTATCCCCCGGATGGCTCGGTACATTTCCCACGTACGGATAGTGAATGCCTTTGCTTATGGCCATTTCACGGGCCCGCTCCAGAGTGGCTACAGGTGTGGGAGGGAGATTGAGCATCTGGTAGGCGGGATGGAAACGGGAGAAGTGCAGGGGCACATCGGGCCCGCATTCTCCCAAGACCCAGTCTATCAGGTCCAGGAGCATCTTGTCGGAATCGTTTAAAGTGGGGACCACGAGGTTGACGATTTCCAGATGGGTGCGGCTCTTGGCTATCTGTTTGATGCCCGTAAGCACAGGTTTCAGTTCCGCGCCGCACACGTTGCGATAAAAATCTTCACTGTAGCCCTTCAGGTCTATCTTAATGGCGTCGAGAACCTTGCACATTTCTGCAAGAGGAGCCTCATTTACGAAGCCGCAGCTTATCAATGCGGAACGGAGCCCTTGTTTCTTCGCATCGCGGGAGATGTCTATCATGTATTCTGCAAAGACCGTTGGCTCATTATAGGTAAAGGCTACGACGCGTGCCTTGCTGGCAGACGCTGATCTGGTGATCTTCTCCGGCGGAGTATAAGGACTCTGATAGTCCTCCGGCCGGGCCTGCGAGATTTCCCAGTTCTGACAGCACTTGCACTGAAGCGGGCATCCGGCGGTTGCCAGGGAATACGCCTCGGCACCGGGCAGAAAGTGATAAAAAGGTTTTTTCTCTATCGGATCGACATGGATGCTCACCGGCCGCCCATAAACAAGGCTCCGCAGTCCTCCCTGAACATTCACGCGCGTGCGGCATTTGCCCCGTTCGCCGTCACCTATTATACACCCATGGGGGCACAGGAAGCATCTGACGGCGTTGTTTTTGTGAAGGGAAGTCCAGTAACGCGCCCTGGGGGCCGACCGCACCATCTCATCTATGGAATCACCTGCGAGGGCGACGCCCAAATCGCCGCCTGACAAAAACCCCTGCCAGAAAGGATCTGAGAGAATTATGCTTGCGCCGCCAATGATGGGGGCAAGCCTCGCACAGTTTGTCAAGAATTCACGCCTTGAAATCATGGCACTATCATTTGTGTCTGCCCAGAGTTATTTCGAGTCCTCCGTGTATACTCAGGATAAACTCGCAGTGAATTCTTGGGCTGACTTTTTTTCTCCGGGAAAATCGTCTCACAATTGTGCATTGTAAAGCTTATTGTTAAGTATAAGGGAAGTGTGGAAGGTAAGTCAATGAGAAGAAACAGACGCGATCCATACGAACGCTTCACAGAGGAGCTCACATAATCAAGGTCTCCCTTTCACCTTTTGAAGAAAGCCAGAACTTTTTCGAGAGAGAAGCAGTTCAATATATGCTCAGGTTCACACCAGCCGCGCCGAGCGATACCGATACCGAAACGCATCAATTTCAACTGGGCTGCGATGTGGGAATCCGTTCCGATAGCGAGCATGACACCCAGCTCACGGGCACGGTGGATGTGGATGTCCTTGAGGTCGAGGCGGCTCGGCATGGCGTTGATCTCCAGAGCCTTCTTGTATTTGACTGCCGCCTTGAAAACGGCTTCCATATCGACCGCCGTCGGCTCCCGTTCTCCGATGAGACGGCTCGTTGGATGTGCAATGATATCAATGTGAGGGTTTTCAATCGCCTTGAGGATACGCCGGGTGACGCGGTCCTCGCTCTGATTAAACGATGAGTGAACGGCGCCGACGACGCAATCAAGCTCCGCTAATACGTTGTCGGGCATATCTATAGAACCGTCCGCCCTTATATCGACCTCCATGCCGGAGAGAATACGAAAGCCTTTTAATTTCTGATTGAGCTGGCGAATTTCCCGAACCTGCTCTTGCAGACGTTCTTCCGTCAGGCCGTGCGCTATGCCGAGCCCTTTGGAATGATCGGTGATGGCTATGTACTTGTAGCCTTCATTCTTTGCAGCCAGGGCCGTTTCTTCGATGGTATTATTGCCGTCGCTCCAGTTTGAGTGCGTATGAAAATCTCCCTTAATGTCCCGGAGATCGACAAGGCGGGGGATTGCATGTTTTTCCGACAATTCAATTTCTCCCTGATCTTCCCTAATTTCCGGGGGAATATATTGCATTCCGAGACGCTTGTAGAAGGCATCTTCCGTGGTGAATTTTTTCAGCCTGTCATCGGCGACATCCGTGATTCCGTATTCGCTGAGTTTCAGTCCCTTCTTCTGATATCTAGTTCGCAGGGCGATATTGTGCTCCTTGCTGCCTGTGAAATATTGAAGGAGTGATCCGAACGAGTCGTGCTCCACCATTCTTAAATCCGCTTGGAGACCGGGTGAGAGGATAACGCTCGCCTTGGTAGGCCCTTTTGCAAGAACCTCCTTTACAACAGGGAGAGCGACAAATTTATTGATAACATTCTCCGGATTGTCGGCGGTCCCCATGATATCTATATCCCCGACTGTTTCCCGGAAACGCCGTAGGCTCCCTGCTGAGATCATGTTTTTCACCCCCGGAAGTCTGCTGAGGCTCTTTAAGATATCTTCAACGATGGGAAGGGCTTGACCGATAGGGATGCGCTGATCCTTGCGGCGTATGGCCTGAATCTTGTGGAGCAGGTTCTGGGCAGTCTTGTCTCCCATGCGGAAGAGATCGGCTACCTTACCCTCCTTTATCGCCTCTTCCAGTTGTTCGACCGATGTTATCTTCAACTCCGACGAAAGAAGATGTGCCGTCTTCGGCCCAATACCGGGAATCTCCAAAAGCCGCGTTATGCCTTCGGGAAATTCGTCCTTGAGGTTTTCGTAGGCTACGAGCTTTCCCGTCCTTACCAGTTCGGTGCTCTTCTTTGCTATTGCGTCGCCCACGCCGGGAATTTTCTGAAAGTCCTCTCCCTGTTCCAGCATGACCGCCATCTCTTTAGGGAGGTGTTCGATAACCTGGGCGGCCCGCCTGTAGGCACGTATCTTAAAGACGTTCTCCCCTTTCAGTTCGAGAAGGTCAGCCATATCATGAAACACCCTGGCGATTTCTGAATTTTTCATCTCACATATATCCTGCCATGTAATTCAGCCGGTTCGCATCCGGCGCTCTCTTTCTGCACCGGTTACTCATTATATTATTTAATATATTCCGATTCCGCAATGCTAAATTCAATGAGCGTAAATTGAATAAGACTTGGCCTTTACCAGGACAGTGGTGCAGGAAAAGGATTTAGTATATCATTAAGGTGTGATTATCGACCGAAGGGAGATATCTTTCAGTTTTACCCTACCCACTAAGATTTCTAGCGGAGGTTACCCTGAGCAAACCGAAGGGCCCGAAATGACAATAGTGCATAAAACTTTCCGAATCGTGGCATAAAACACTTAGCTGAATTTATGAACCAGTGCCTCCTTTGCATTGAGATAAATCGTAAGAGATGGTAAATAGAATAGTAAGAAATGATCTTATGCCGTTTGTTTGTTAACGTCTCTTCGTTGAACCAAAACGATATGAATTGAGGATCCGCTTTATGAATTACCTTGCCGAAGTTATTTTTTTTCTGATGGGTGCCTGCCTGGGGGTATTTGGCGTTTATCTGCTGCTGAGATCGAAAGGAGCCACTCTGACGGAGCGAATCAGAAATAGGGATATGCAATTGCAGGAATTGCAGTCTTCTTTTGATAAGACAAAGGAAGAGGTTGCCGGTCTGCGCGAGGAGGTTAAACTCCAGTCGGACAGACGCTCAGCCGTGGAGGAAAAGTGCACACGCATACCCGAGATGGAGTCAGCAATTCTGCTCAAGGAAAAGAGGTTAGCAGAGATACAAACAGAGAATGCGGATCTAAAGGCAAAACTCTCAGAGCTTGAGACGAGGCTGATAGAAGAACGTAAGGCGGGAGAAGAAAAACTCAAGCTCCTCGATGAAGCCCGGCAGAAATTGTCTGATGCGTTCAAGGCGCTCTCTTCAGACGCACTCAAGAGCAGCAATCAATCCTTCCTCGAACTGGCAAGGGAGACCCTGGAAAGATATCAGGAATCCGCCAGAAGCGATCTCATGACAAGACAAAAGGCCATTGATGATCTCGTTAAACCTTTGAAAGAGTCTTTAGAGAAGGTAGATAACAAGATCAGCGAAATTGAGCATGCCCGTACTACTTCCTATGTTTCGCTCACGGAACAGGTAAAGTCGCTTGCGTCTACCCAGAATCTTCTCCAGCTGGAGACTACAAACCTTGCTAGGGCTCTCCGTGCGCCTACTGTGCGGGGACGCTGGGGTGAAATCCAGCTCAAGAGAGTTGTTGAAATTGCCGGTATGCTCGAATACTGCGATTTCTTGCAGCAGGAATCCGTTACGACTGAAGACGGTCGCCTCCGGCCGGATATGGTCATCAAGCTTCCCAATATGAAGAACATCGTTGTGGATGCAAAGGCGCCCCTGCAGGCTTACCTTGAATCGTTGGAATGCCAGGACGAGGCCAACCGTGTCTTGAAATTGAAGGAACACGCGCGACAGATACGCACACACCTCACGAACTTGGGGACAAAGACATACTGGGATCAGTTTAAGCCTACGCCCGAGTTTGCCGTGCTGTTTCTGCCCGGCGAAACCTTCTTCAGCGCGGCACTCGAACAGGACCCGTCCTTGATTGAGTTCGGCGTGGATCAGCGTGTCATCCTGGCAACGCCCACCACCTTAATCGCACTCCTGAAGGCGGTTGCCTATGGATGGCGCCAGGAGAAGATTGCGGAGAATGCGGAGGAGATAAGCAGTTTAGCCAAGACCCTGTATGATCGTATCGGTGTATTGGCCGAACATTTTTTCAAAATGGGCAAGAGTCTGGATCAGACGGTGGATCTCTATAACAAAGCCGTCGGCTCTCTGGAAGGGAGGGTACTGGTTACGGCGCGGAAATTCAAAGAACTCGGGGCCTCCACAGGCGCAGATATAGTTGCTCCGGAAAATATAGACAGGTTTACCCGGTCGCTGCAATCACCCGAAATGTCCGTTGACCCGGCTGAGTTGGATGATAGTAAAGATTAGGAAGGAAAAAGGGGGCCACAAAGAAGAAAGTGTACATCTTCATCGACAACGGCTGACTATATTGCGGCCATGTAAGACTTCTAATAAGCGTCAACCATAATGAAAATGCATGAATTCGATTCGAACATATTGATGTTTTTCCCTCAACAATTATGATATGTATATAAAACTATGTGAGTGGTCAGGGGCCAACAGATGCATGGTTGAAATATCGCGGCACTGTCGGAAAACTGGGCGGTTAACGGAGAATACAAATTTCAACTTTGAATATCGCGAAAATCTGGTCTGCTCGACTTAAAAGGATTTTAGCTCACAGCGCATCTATGAGAGTTAATTAAGAGCTAATGGGATGATCATGGTTATTCAAACAACAATGCGTTGTGTGATATTGAGGATACTGCTGGTGGTCATCGCACATGTTGTGTTTGTGTTGCCTTCCCCTGCGTCAGCAGCTCTGGGTGGCGATGAAACAACGGTACAGGCTGATCAAGCTCGCATGAAAGGCACACTGCGAAGCACGCCAACCAAGGCGTACACAGTGCATGAGATTAAGGCGCAAACAGGCACTGTTGTGAAGGAATATGCTTCTCTGACTGGAAAGATATTTGCCGTAGTCTGGCAAGGCCCCTTTTTACCAGACTTGCGCCAACTCTTAGGTTCGTATTTTGAACAATTTTCGCAATCAGCTCAAAAACTCAAAAGTAAGCATCCCCGGGTCCGTGGGCCACTCCTGATCCAAGAGCCTGGGTTGGTCGTACAAACTGGCGGGCACATGCGCGCGTATTTCGGCAGAGCATACATACCTGAACTGGTACCACAAGGAGTCGCCATCGAGGAGATACAATGAAGGGCGTCCGTATTTGTAGCATGTTGATCTTAGTATTGTTCGGAGTGTGGATATTGCCTGTGGGATGCGGAAGTGGCGGAGGGGATAGCGGAAGTACAACCCCCAATGTGCTGCCAATTACTGTAAACGGCGGGCCGACTGCTGCTATTAACGGAGGTTATATCTATCCTAATGCTGCGTTTACAAGCGTTACGATTTGCGTTCACGGCACTTCCAATTGCCAGACGATCGGCGGTGTGTTGGTGGACACTGGTTCATTTGGGCTGAGGCTATTGTCTTCTGCCCTTTCATCCACACTATATAAGACGCCAACCGTTGGCAGTAATCTTGGCGAGTGTGTCCAATTCGCAGATGGATCCTTCATTTGGGGACCTGTACAAACGTTCGATGTGAAGCTGTCAGGTGAGCTGGCAAGCTCAGTGCCAATTCAGGTTCTTGATCCTAACTTTTATGCGAGTGAAATCCCAAGCGCTTGTTCGAGCGGCTATTCGGAAGAAGATGATCTGTTGAGCTTGGGCGCCAACGGAATATTGGGCATAGGACCAATTCAGTATGACTGCGGCAACGATTGCCGCAACGTCGCGTCGTTTCCGACCGGTCAGGTTTATCCGTATTACGTATGCTCTACTTCTTTTGGTTGCCAAACTACGTCCGTGAGTCTGTCGCAACAAGTGCAAAATCCCGTGGCGCTATTTTCCACGGATAACAATGGCGTCATCATTGAGTTACCAGCTGTTTCCGGTCCAACTGCCAGTCTGAGTGGCTCAATGGTCTTCGGCATTGATACACAATCAAACAATGCGTTGGGCAGCGCAACCGTGCTCACTTTCAACCAGTACGCGAGCATTACCACAACTTATCAAGGTACAGTCATGCCTTATAGCTTTATTGACAGCGGTTCGAACGGATATTTTTTCCCAAGTACAACTATACCTCAGGACAGTAACGGATGGTACATTCCTTCCACCACATTGAATCTCACTGCAACCAACGAGGGATACAATGGAAAGAGCAGCACTGTGAGCTTCAGCGTGGGTAACGCGGATAATATGTACAGTGCAAACCCTAACGATGCCGTTTTTAACACTTTGGCAGGATATACCTACGGCTACTTTGACTGGGGATTGCCCTTCTTCTATGGACGCAACGTTTATACACTGATCACGCCCGATGGGAATGGATCATATTGGGCGTACTAATCCGGGCACTATTGTAGGACACTGGTAGACAAGTCGCCATAATCAATTCATCGGGTTTCCCCCACATTGTTTCCCTGTTAAGACAAGATTGGTTAATAGTTTCGTTCGCTGTTGAAGTGCGAGGATTGCATAATACTCAAAATCAGTGCTACCTGTTATCCAGAATTAGGAGCGATGAAAATAGTTTATGCGTTCTCTTGGGAATGATGATCTTTATTGAGATTCCGATTATCCGTGGGACGCATACATCCAAGCATAATTCATCATGAACAAGATGCGTATGAGATGGGTCTGTCTTAGAAAGGCGCAAATATGCTTTTTGAGTCCCGGCGAATCAGAAGATGTACGGTGTTTTTTCATCATAAAGCGTAAGGATGCGTGGCAGGCTGCCTGTCTCCTTCAGGGGATGAAGCCAGAGGTCCAGCCTGATTGCCTTGACCAGAAAGAGGGACTCCTGTTCTTTGTTCCAAGAATTAGAACCTAATAATAATCGCATAATCGTAAAAATTTACACTACTTCTGTCAGCAAGCGAGGCGACCTTGTTTACGGGCATGAAGTTAGACGGACAGAGCCCATTGTGAGCATGCCCATACAGATGGTGAGAAAAATAACACCTTATAATGTGATGCCTCTGTCCCGGAACCACCAGCGGCTAGATTTTATGAACATACGGAATGACATAAAATCCTTCAGATACCTTATATCGTGCCAATAACGATTTTAGAGTGGGATACAGATCGAAAGCCGAATCCATCATTATCTCGACGTTACCATCAAAATTGCTTTCCTTAATAGTGCCTTTTATTCTGACATATATGCCCTTGCCCTCCATAGTAAGAGAATTAACGGCAATCGAAGCACCCCCAATAGTAAGCAATCCTTTCACGTTTCTAAATAAGTGCAATGGTAAAGCGCTGATTCCAGTGAGTGCCCCTTTCAGCATCGCATTGTCAATTGAAAAAGTAAATTCCCCCTTCCGATATTTTCTCTGAAAATTGAACATGAGGTTACCGTCACCATACACACCTATTTTTTCAATGATAGGCAGACCATTTATCTGAATGTTTTCTCCATCGATGTGCAGAACCATTTCCCGCTGTTCTTCGGTAATAGTACCGTTAATTGTGCCATGATTTATCTGGCCATTAAAATTTAATTGGGGTGTTAGCTCAAGCAGGGAATGTAAATCTGGTGTTACGTTTATATCTTGAATTACAATAATGGGTCTAATTTCCTGGCTTGCTGACGAAGAAGCTATTTCTGTAACCGAATATAATATAAGCCCTTGTTCCGCTCTTAAAGTGTAAAAAATGCCTTTTTTGAAACCTATCAGCTTGATTTTGATGTCACGGCCTTCCAATGATTCAGTAATATAGCCGTTGATCAAAGATTCCGGGATGGCAAGCCATAAGACCCAGAGAAAGAGGAAGAAAACAATCAGCGTAACAGCAATTCTTTTGATATAAGGCCCCCTTGACTTATATGTACCAGGCGATACACCTGTCCTATAGATGGATTATCCTATCAGTTTTGAATTATTTACTTTCGCTTCTGTCGAGATGACATAGGGGTGGTCGAAACTACACTACTGTATCTAAGGACTGCCGAAAAGTGATACCGCCATTGTGGCGTCGAGCAGTTCCGGATTTTCAAAGGACTTTTTTATAACCACTCTTTTTACAGCTAAAATCATGGGAGCATTTTCAATCTTATAAAACAAATGAACCAATTCGCTCATATTCAGCTTTTCCATCTGTATCTCCGCTGACTCTTCACTCATCTGATCCATGATCTTCTTCGTTCCTGTCAATTTAATGGATTTCATTTTTTCCCTGATCCCAAGCGAAAGAGAAATATCTCCTATTGCCTGAGTTATGCTGGTTGTTTTTGCGAGAGTTTTTTTCTGTTCTGTAGCATTGACACTCGCCCTGAGTGATCTGTATTTTTGGGTTAAGGCGGAAAATTCATGATGCTTCGCCGTCAATTCTGATAGTTCTTTTTCTGCTGCCCTATCCCAAAGCAGATTGGGGATGATCAGCATATAGAGCCCGATCAGCACCACCACAATAACCATCTTTTTGCGGGATGCCCGGTCTTGCCAATAATCGCGGATTAAGGTAAAAAGAGAATCGAATTTCATAATGATTGTCCCTTGGCAATGACGGTAAAAAGAATCTTCCCATGCGCCGACGTCTTAACATCGGAAACAGATACGTCCAGCAAAAATTCAGAAAGTTTCTTTTCAATCTTTGAAAGATCATCCATGGAACTGGTTTCCGCCTTCATTTTAATCAAACCTTTTTCAATTTGAATATCAGTATAGACAGTGTACGAATCCCTTCTCTTTGATAAATCCATAAGAAACTGAAGAGTGGTAATGCCCGTTAGTGTGTCACTCTTTTCTTCAATTTCCCTGATATGAGACTTCAACTGGTTCAGTACATCGATAGTCTTCTTATCGCTCGGGAAAAGGCTGCTATACGAACCACGCATATCACTCATTATTGTAGCAACCTCTTTTTTCATCATGACTGCCTGAAACATGATACTCGCATGGACGACAAGCGCCAACAGGAAGGCAAGGAGAAACGTTATCCTCAAAGCTTTTCCTATTTTTTCTGCATCTTTCTTGTAGGCAAATTGCCCGATTCTGAGATCGATAGTAGGTTTAGTGAGCTCCTGCGCTGCTGCACTGATACGCTGGTTTTGATCCCATTTTTTAAGACCGATCAGATGTTCGGCAATGGATCCCCTAAATCCCTCCCGATCTGAACCTTCCCCGGTTTTGACAACTGTCTGGAGGTCGATGGATGTGATGACCCGCGGGTCAATGTTTTTACGAGCAAGTTGCGTGAGAACATGATTAATGCCCTCTTTCCTGGCATATGCCACAAGAACTTCTACAGACGTGTCATCACTACCAAGAATGATACTATCAAAAATAATCTCTTCAGGGTCGCCTATGATGTAGTTATCCAGTTCAAGAGGAATGGCCTTCGTTATTTTTTCCTTATCAGAGAACGGGAAATTCAAGATTCTGAAATCCAGGATGGTGGCGGGTAAACTTACATAGAACTCATCTATGCCCATCCCATTATTCTGTGACACATAGTCCAAGGTTGCTTCATAGGTATATCCATCCCCGGTGATTTTAAAGAGATGGATAAGGGATTGATCGTCCCCGTACTGGTTAGTCTCTTGAGGCGAAGGGTATGGCCCGCACATGGGGCTATTCGGATGGATATCAATGACACCTGCTTTTTTCATTATGTCTCCTGCCAGTACCTGACGGTGAAGCCTCCCCCATTATTTTCTACGATGCATTCAATAATCCGCTTTAACCGGTCTTGTGATGCCTCGGAAGTTATGCGTAAGTTCGAAGCCTTTACCGCAATCTTACCCATAAGGGACTGCCCTAACTGTCCTTCGAAACCTGCTACCTTGACTATGTCACTGGTTCTCTGAAAAGGTTCGAGAGATCTATAATTAACGACCCTTTCGGCAAGCACACTGGTCATTGTATCGTCTAAAGCCATCAACACGGATGCGGAAGCGGTATTAATGTTGATGATGTTCGCATATACGGCACCAACACCGTAAACTGTTACAATCGGGATCAACTTCTCACATGCTTTGGAATCTGCGATTAACCAAAGTTCATCCACACTGTGCATATAGGCATTCTTTGCACCTGCTTCTAAATTGCCGAGATTCGTATTTCTATTACGGCCTATCCAGTCGGTAATCTTGTCTGCAATTTGTTCATCAAGTTCCAGTTGTACAAGCAGTCTTTTGAAGGATTCGTAGCCCGCATTGTTCAAAGTGCCATTGGGTAAAACTAGTGAGTTGAGATTGAACTTCGCATTTTCATCTTCAACCTTAATGATTACATTCCCTTCAAAATTCTCGAGCACGTTAGGAACGGGTACCGAAACAGTTCCGGGGTAGGTGTATGAGTAGCTTTCATAATTATCTGATGCCATTTTTATTGCAAGGTTTATTCCTGACCTGGCAGCAAGGGACAGGCTCTGGACATTTCTCCAGTTGTATAGGGAGGCATTTGCTGTATACGTCGCACTGGCAAACTCGACCACCATGGCAGTCATTATTGCCATGATCATCAGTACGATTACAAGTGCCATTCCTCTTTGAGACCTGTTCATATGGCTGTTCCAATCCTCACTTTGGCCGTTTCAAAGATAGAATAGGGTATGGCATCCTTGTCTTCTCCCTCTCTGTTTTTCATACGTATGGTCAATATTATCTTCACCTCTTCGGGTGCAATCTTTGAGAGCGAGCTGTCCCATGTTTTTACCCATGCATTCTGGTACTTCGCTTGCAGTGTGAAGGATTCTATGTCTTCCAATAGATCCATCGTATTGTTTTCGGCCGACTGAGACAATGCAGATACCATACTCTTCGTGATTACCAGGATGCCGTTTCTTTCCTCAACGGTATAGTTGATATTTGCAAGTCCTTTAATTAAAGGGGATGACGAAGTCACGGTAAGAGATGACGCCTGCCGTCCATAGAAATCCCTGTCATCCATTTTAAAGACATAATAAGAATCATCCTTTGAATAAAAAGCAGATTCAATCTCCCTTTTCAAAGTGTCAACGAAGACGCGGGACTCCTGGAGCTTTACAAGAGATTGATCCACATTGAACAATGCCCTGTTAGCTAAGATAAAAGTGCTGTAAAGTGTAATAAGTACCATGGCCATGATGGCAATGGAGGCAAGGATCTCGAGCAGGGTAAAGCCTTTATCTCTCCCTTGTATCCACTCCTCTTTTACGCAATACTTTAGCGTCATCATATTTGTTTCCGAACCAACTCCGATAAAGTTATACTTTCCTTTTCATTGCTAACAACGACTATGATTTCAGACATCCCGTTAAAAGGTGAATCCTTGACCTTCGTTTCATAATTCAGCGTATCATAGGGCTCCGGAAAACGACCCTTGTTTTCCTGTGGACTTTCCTCCATTTCCTCGATTTTTTCCTTTGCAAGATTTGTGATGTTCGTTACAGCAAACTGCCTCTCATTTATCCCCAGGTTATAGCTTAGGGTGTATAGCAAGGTAATCAGTAGCCCCCCAACGATCGCGAGGCTGATCATCACCTCAATAAGAGTGAAACCACTGTTCTGCTTTTTAATAAAGGATTGCCATGTCGCAGAAGCTCCTCGCAATGGCGTTACGAAGATCCTAAATCCCCTCATTTGCCAACACCTTCACCCTACCGCTTAGGGCGTTAAAGACAACTGCCATTGACGATTCAATACCAGTTAAATGAATCGAGAAATTCTCTCCCGCCCCTGCTGGACTCAAAAAAACCGTCACTTCACCACTGGAGACATTTCCCTTCGATTGCGTTGTGATACGGGACAGATTATCAATTCTTTCCACTTTTTCACCATCTGGTCCGGTATAGTGCATTGTCTTTTCATTAAAATTTATGTTTACGGTATAGGTTTCCTTTGTGGATATGGCGCTGTCGTTGAGATATCTCAGGATCGACGCAATATGACCTGCTTCAGACTTTAGCTTTCCATCCTTCTGAAGTGTGAAAGTTGGAAAAGAAATGGCAAGAACAAGTGAGGCAATAAAAATAACGACTATCAGTTCTAAGAGGGTAAATGCTTTATTATTGCATATCCCAATTTTTAATGTCGGCATCTTTGCCCTCTCCACCCTCTTTGCCATCGGCTCCATAACTGATAATATCGAAATCCCCATGCAGCCCGGGACAGAGATATATATAGGGATTGCCCCATGGGTCCAATGGGATCTTCTTCTGCTCCAAATAGCCGCCGTCGCGGTATTTGGGCGGCATTTGCCCCACGGTCGGTTTCTCGATCAGGGCCTCTAAGCCCTGCTGGGTATCGGGATAAAAGCCATTATCGAGCTTGAATAATTTCAAGGCCATCTCGAAGTTTTTTATCTGAAGCTTGGCATCTGTGATACGGGCATCATCTGTACGCCCGATAATTTTTGGCGCTACCAGAGCAACTAATATGCTCAGGATGAAAACAACGACTATGATTTCAAGCAGGGTGAAACCTTCTTGGCGAGAACACACAGTCTTCATGCTTTTACTCCTATTTTTATTTCATAAGACAGGATAAACGCTTGTCCTACGGTGTTTTTACGAAACGCTTGTCTGATGCCCGCTACTTCACCAACTGATTTAACTGGAATATAGGTAGCAATACTGCCAGGACAATAAAACAAACTATAAGAGCCATAAATATTATCATAACCGGCTCGAAGATCGAGACGCCTCTGTCAACCTTTCTAATAAATTCTTCTTCGTAGGATGAAGCTGCCTTTTTCAGTGTTTCAGCCAGTTTCCCCGTCTTTTCACCGGTAGCTACAAGCTGCACAAATACGGATGGAAAACCCTTCAGTGATGATGCAATCGTTTGCCCCTCTGCAACTTTTTCTCCTGCATAAAAAATGTTGGCTTCCAAGGCCCTGTTTCCTATAGCAGCTGCTGACAGCTTGAGTGCTGCTAACACCGGCAGTCCGCCGCTGATGAGAACCTCCATGGATCGTGCAAATCTTGCATAATAGAGACTCTGCACAATGCCACCCGGCAGCTTGAGGATAAGCCTGTCTACCTTTTCCCTGTTTTTACTGATGTACTTCCTCACGGACATGACGATGACAACCAAAATACCAATTATGGCCCACCAGTATTTCGCAAAGGCATTGCTTATCGATATGAGGATTATTGTTATAAGTGGGAGTGTACTTTTCGTATCTGCAAATATCCTGACAAGCTTAGGTATTACAAAGGCAAAGAGAAATGAGAGGACTATTATACTTACCCCCGCCATCAGTATGGGGTAAATCATGGATGAGCGTATCTTTGATCTCACAACACTTTGATGTTCAAGGAAATCGGCAAGCTTGACAAGGACTATGTCTAACGCCCCGCTTGCTTCACCAGCCTGTATCATATGAATGTAGTAGCCGGAAAAAATATGATCATACTCCTGCAATGCCTTGTAGAAACTTGCACCACCTGAGAGCTGCTCTTTTGTTGCTATTAAAATCTCCCGGTAATATCCCTGATACTCATCGGAAAGACTCCGCAGAGCATCCATTAAGGGTACACCGGAGGAAATGAGGATGGAAAGCTGGCGTGTCATATTTGGCAGAAACGTTTCATCTCTTCCCCGGAATATCCCTTTTTTCCTCTTCCTAGCAGATTCAACGACATCCGTGGGTTGGACTTTTCTTGCCTTAACCTGAGAGATTGCGTCACGCAGCCTCGGAGCCTCGATGGAGCCTCGTACCTCTGTGCCATCTGCGGCATAACCTTTATACTTAAATATCGGCATAATCCTTCTGCGTTACTCGTAAAACTTCCTGAAGAGTCGTAACCCCTCGTATGACCTTATCGAGACCATCTGTGAAGAGGGTTTTCATGCCCTTTTCAACAGCATAATTTTTTATATCCTGCGCACTGACTCTATTCGATATCATCTGCCTGATATCACCATCAACAACGAGGAGTTCATATATTCCCGTCCTCCCCAAATATCCACTTTCTCTGCAATTTGGACATCCTTTCCCCCTGTATAACTTTGACACGTTGGCGGAAAGATATACCGAATCTGCGCCTGTTGCTTTGTATTCCTCCCTACAATGCGGGCAGAGCGTCCTGACAAGCCTCTGGGCGAGGACGGCGGAGAGGGACGATGCGACGAGGAACGGCTCTACACCCACATCGACCAACCGTATCACGGCAGAAGACGCATCAATGGTGTGTAAAGTACTCAGGACGAGGTGACCTGTCAGAGAGGCCTGAATGGCAATCTCTGCTGTTTCATAATCCCTTATCTCACCGACCATGATGATATCTGGATCCTGCCTCAAAATGGATCGCAGACCGGATGCAAATGAAAGTCCAATTTTGGGATTGACATGTATCTGACCGATGCCCTTCAGTTGGTATTCGACGGGGTCTTCTATGGTGACGATGTTTTTCTCTTCCGTGTAAATCCGGTTCAGTGCCGCGTAGAGAGTCGTTGTCTTACCACTCCCTGTGGGACCCGTAACGAGAATGATACCGCTTGTTCTTGCTAAAAGACCCTCAAAGGACGCCCTTTCGCTTTCATCAAATCCCATTTCAGCAAGGCCTATCAGGCCTTGCTTTCTATGCAACAACCTAAGGACGGCTCGTTCCCCGAAAACAGTCGGAATGGTTGATACTCTGAGGTCGATATTCTCCCCTCCGATGAGAAGCTGTATACGGCCATCCTGGGGAAGTCTCTTCTCGGCAATATCCAGACTGGCCATGATCTTCACCCTGCTTATCAGAGCATCCTGAATGATCTTCGGAGGGCTCAAGACCTTGTGCAGGATACCATCAACCCGCATGCGAACCTCAAGCTCCTTTTCATACGGCTCAATGTGGATATCACTGGCCCTTTCCTTGGCGGCTTGCTGGAAAAGGGCGTTAAGAAGCCTTATGATCGGTGCATCTTCAATCAGTTCAAGAAGATCCTTTGGTTTTTCGAATTCAGTGGCAACGGATGAGAGATCATCACCTGATATATTGTCCATAACTTCCACAGCAGTGCCTATCTGACCATAAAGACGGCTTATGGCATGGACAAGAATCCCCTTTTCCACTTTCAGAGGACGCGGCTTCAGATCATATTTTTTTGCAAGTTCAGAAACGGCAAAGACTCCCTTGTCATCCGCAACGGCTGCTACAAGATAACCCCCCAGCTTCTTCATAGGAAGGATAAGATTATTCCTGGAGAATGAGAACGGGATCTCTTGCATCAGTGAAATATCTACATCTTCATCCTTGATGGTTTCTAGCAGCTCCATATCACTTTCAATAATCCCCTATTGCTTCATTTACCTACCATATCCAAAGAACATTATTCGTGTCATTTATCATTTTCTATCATTGGTAAATAACAAACCGGATTCCAGGTTTTGTTCACACATCTCTTATTTTTCCGGTTTCAGCTTTGATGATCGTACTTCAGATTTCAGTTGGATAACACTTCCCGGATGCGCTTCTTAGATTTTCCTTTCATCAATATAATTGGAGGCATCTTTAATGCTGGCAAAATATCCGATCAATATCCTATGCCAGACACCCCGTTTCCGCACTTTAACTCTTTCTATGTAAACATCTGGTTGCATTTTTCTCAGATCCTCTGCAACACCGTCGTATTTTCTTTTCTACTTCAGGATAAGTTTAAGCTTTTATCTTAACGGCATATTTGCCATTTTTTGTAAACTCTCTTTCACGGAGCAGCAGGAGCAAGCTCTTTAGTTTGACCCTTAAGGTTTTTCTCCTCAACAGGCAAAACTGCAGTAGGTTGGGCATCTCGCTTTACAGAAGTTTCACTCGTGGCACTTGAAGGAACAGAGGGTCGCGACAATTCACCTTCACTACCGGGCATTTGAATAAGGTTAATAGGTTCGGTCTTCTGTACCTCCGGCAATGCTGAAAATTGATTAGCTGCCTCTTCCAGGCTCGTCCCTTCTTTTAGCTTAATGCGATATGTATTCTCCGTAACAGTTTTTATAATCGCAGCCTTCTGACGAGTAATAACATCCTTAGCCGCTTTCTCCGTCACACCGCTTTTGAATGTCACGATCAGCTCTCCCTCAACATAAAGTTTCTCTTTTTGGGTAAAATCATTTAGCTTATCTCTGGAAAGCTGGCCCAAGTGAGCTGCTTCTGTAACTATATGAGGTGTTAGAAATACCAAGAGGTTGGTCTTAGTCTTCTGGGTTGTCTTGTATTTAAAAAGCCATCCGATCAGGGGAATGTCACCGAAGAAAGGTGCCTTCGTCGTTGTCTCTTCTTCGCTATCCTGCATGAGTCCACCGATTACGACAGTTTGTTTATCTCTAACGACCACCGATGTTTTCGTCGATCTTTTGGTAATAGTCGGACCGACAGTGGTCAAAATATTATCTGACTGCCCCCCGACGAGTGCAGAAACCTCCTGATATATATCCATCTTTACGTATTCACCCTCAGAAATCTGGGGGGTGATCTTCAGCGTAATGCCTACATCCTGCCTGGTGATGTTGTTAAGCACTGTATTCGCAGTCGTGATATCTTGTTGTCTTGATGCAATAAAAGGAACATTCTGGCCAACGAGAATTTGCGCCTCTTTGTTGTCTGATGTTAATATTTGCGGAGTTGAAAGGACGTTTAGGGCATCCCTGAAATCACTCAAACTAAAAAGTATCGCAATACCGGGAGCTGTCACATTCGATGTCGCCCCAGGAATCATGGACTGCGGTATGGTATAGTAATTGCCCAGGCCTCCGATGGTAAGCCCTGTCAGACCGGTGATGATAGAGCTGATTGTGCCTGTGTCTACGCTTCCGACACCTGCAACAACTACCGGCGCTCCACCCGACTGTACAGCAGCCCGCCATTGCGAGCCAAGTTGAATGAGTCTATTCAAAGATATCTCTGCAATCATGACCTCAACAAATACCTGCCGACGCCGCTTATCCAGTTTTTTGATGATCGGCAGTATATTCTGATAGTCGGAAGGGGATGCAACAATAATGAGGGCATTGGAGGCCTTGTCCGGCGTTATAGTAATCCCGCTCACGGACTCAAATGCTGAGGCAACTGATGGCTGCTTCTGAGGCTGTGCCTGCCCCGACTTAATGAGTGTTTCCAGCACCTTTGATAGCTCAGTTGCATCGGCATTTTCAAGGAAATAGATGTTAATCGACCCCCTGTTTTCTAATGGCTTGTCAATAGCATCGATGACTGACACGACATTTGCAATATTTACACCTGAGTCAATAACTAAGAGCAGATTACCCGGACCGAATACCGATATGTATCCATCTTTCGATATGATTGGTTGGACTAATTTCATTACTTCTGTTCCTGAAACATATTTCAGCGGAATCAGTTGGGCTGCATAGCTTGCATTGACGGGCTGCTTCTCTTTATCAAATTTTAACCCTTTCTGTTTTGCCTCAGAAGTGGGAATAATGGAATAAGCGTCCACGCCTGAAGGAATAACAGTAAACCCCTTCATTTCCAGAACGGCAGTAAAGAGATTGAATGTATCCGATACACTCAGTTTCGTAGGCGTAATTATCGTTATCTTTCCTTTTACACGCTCATCGAGAATGAAGTTTTTGTGGGTTATTTCACTCACAAATTTTGTAATGACTGGCAGATCGACATCTACAAAGTTGAATGTGACCATGCTGTCCATCTTAAATGCCGCCATGGTATCGGCTGACATTGTCAAAACACACACGAGAAAAATTAGCATTGAGACTCTTTTTGCTATTATATTATACATAGTTTAATGATCTTCCTCATCTAATTTGATAATTGAGAGTCACCCTGTCACCGTCTCTGATTATGTCTAATTGTACTTTATCCATCCCCTTCAAGGCCATAAAGGTCTGAAGTGCATTCTCGGGATTTGAAATGTTGGAGTCATTGATCCGCAAAAGGATGTCGCCATTCTTCATGCCCAATTTATCGTAGAGACTGGCTTTTCTTATTTCCTGCAGAATAAACCCATCTAGCTTACCCTTTACCATGTTAGGGATAAGCTTTGCATCCGTCATGATCTGAGCAGGATTATCCAAAGCAACCAGTACTGCCTTTTGGTCTATGATATACTCCCCTTTTCCGACAGATTGCACTGGACCAGCTATTCCTGTAGTACCCTTGGAAGCCTGCATATCACTTAAGGTCAGCTGAACGGGCATACCGATTTTTATCAATTTCCCATTTTTATGAATGAATACGCTGTTTTTCTCAACCCTTTCAAGCTCTCCCAACCCGAACACGGTCTCTCCTATCTTGAACATTGATTGTTTTCCATCGCCGCCAATAAAAACGGCATAGCCGTTTTTATCACTTCCAGAAATTGTTCCCACGAGCTTAATATCAGAAAATGCTGCTTGATCTCTCTGGAAATGACCTTGCTTCACCGAACCAGCAGATACGCCAAACGGGTTGTTTTGGAGGAGCGCTTCATATTCCTGAATACTCTTATTTTCATGTTTCCTGGATTCGATCTGGGCAGTTGAAAGAGGTTTCATATCTTTTTTTTGAACCAGCGTTATGATATTCCTCGCAAAAAAAATCAGCGAAGCAAGTAGTAATAACCCTATGGTAATATTCACAACCGTTACTATCTTCAAATAATGATGTTTTATGTTTATAACTTCCATACCGCAAATCATTCAATTAACAAGTCAGATACTATCCCAGTTTCTTCTCAGAAATAACAGAAAACACTCAAAAATTATACCAAACACTTATCACTAGGAGCAAATGTATGTTGCAATCTTACAATTTTTCAACGGCCATAAGATTTTTCCTGTCAGTCAAACTGATAAGAATGGACACTTTTAAAAGCCGTCAACAAGAAATAATTATTATGCCGAATCATATTTTTTTATGCTAACATAAAAAAAGATAAATGTCATTAAAATGACCTGCCCCCTAAAGCCAGTACAGTTTTTGGGGGACATTCAAAATGGCAGAAATCTAACTTTGAATGTGGTACAACTTCTGGGGGCAGATCACAGGCACGCTGGATGTGACTGTCGGGAATGTAACCATCCCGGTGTGGATCGTTAACAAAGCGGGAAATGCACCAAATAAGTTCAACATAACTCTAACGCAGACTTAGCTTAGATATTTTTAGAGTATTTGCTCTAACGATTGGTCAGAGTTACGCCAAGTAATTACTCTCTGTGTTGAATAGATATCACGATCATGATAGTAGTAACAGGTAAATTCAGACTGTTCGCGTTTCTGGTTGTATTTAGTTACACTCTTATTGTTATTCCGGCAATGGGCTTTGCTGATGAAAAATCAGATAAAGGAGAAACGTCCAAGACACCTTTGATTTCTGAGTTAGGACTTATTTCCGGATACGGAAGAGGCTCAGTTTACGAAGGAAGCTATCAGGTGGTCCCTTTTATCTTGCATATTGGAATTGATGCAAAAGCCTTCTTCTCGAATCTAGTTGGTCGTAAGGGAACTCTGTCTTTTATAATTGAACCTCAATTAAATCGTGTTACGGAGCCTGAAAAGGACATAGAATTTGGCATCGGTGTCGGAGTTCAGTATTCTTATCCGCTGACGGAAAGGTTCTCCCCTTATATTGTAGGCGTGGTAGGCCCTCACTATCTTAATCTGGCAACAGAGACACAGGCCAGAGGATTTATATTCTCTTGCACTGTCGGGGCAGGATCTTATTTCTTCTTTACTAAAGACATAGCCCTTAACATTGGATACAGGCTTCGCCACATGTCTAACGCATATACCAGATCACCAAACTATGGGATTGACAGTAATTTTGCCATTGCAGGGCTGTCAGTCTTCTTTAAATAAGAAAAGTCATAAATTAGTTTGCGTGGCAGGTAATAGAGTATGTCACGCTGGGATAAGGTTGCCCACAGTAGTTCCTAAATTGCATAGGTAAAGTATATATGGTAATTCCATTTCTGAAACCGATTAGCATAGAATTTCTGATATTACATTTGGGGGATGCTAAGATTCCTGCCAACCTGAATCAGAGTGCAACTGATATGCGGTATTTTACGGAAGAATGGATCGTTTAACATATACCATTGCCAAAGCAAGTTATGATATGTTCCTTAAATATTAAATCCAGCGGGAGGTAGTATGAAGAATCATAGCAAGGTAGAACACATGAAGTTTTCCATAACAATCTTGGTATTGTTATTAAGCATGGTTATAATAGTTATGCTTTCAGGATGTGGCCTCAGCAGCTCACAGACATTCTCGATTTCTGGCACGATTACATCAGGCGGTTTACCGCTTTCAGGTGTAACAGTAACTCTTTCCGGCGATGGTTCAGGGGTCGCGACTACAGATATAAATGGCAATTATAGCTTTGACGTATCGAACTACAGCTCATACATTATTACCCCTTCACTCGCAGGATACACCTTTAGACCGATAAACCGGAGCGCCATTATCTATGGCCTGAGTGGGAGCGGTTTCAGCTTCAGTGGTTTTGGGAGCGGTGTGGTGTCGACGACAATGCACACCGTTTACCTTAGGAGCGACGGCACGGTCTGGGCATGGGGAAGTAACAGTAATGGCCAGCTTGGTAACGGGACTACGACTGACAGTCATATCCCTTTGCAGGTGAACGGACTGTCAGGCATGACAGCCATTTCCGCCGGCAATAACTTCACAGTCGCCGTGAAGAATGACGGCACGGTCTGGGCATGGGGAAGTAACAGTAATGGTCAGCTTGGTAACGGGACTACGACCGATAGTCATATCCCTTTGCAGGTAAGCGGACTGTCAGGCATGACAGCCATTTCCGCCGGCAATAACTTCACCGTCGCCGTGAAGAATGACGGCACGGTCTGGGCATGGGGAAGTAACAGCAATGGTCAGCTTGGTAACGCGACGACGATCGATAGTAATACCCCTGTGCCGGTGAGCGGCACGTCAGGACTGTCGAACGTAATAGGCGTTGCAGCAGGGTATAACCATACAGTTGCTCTTACGAACAGCAGCGGCGGCACGGTCTGGGCATGGGGAGGTAACAGTAATGGTCAGCTTGGTAATGGGAATTATGGGCCTGGTACTGATAGTAATATTCCTGTGCAGGTCGGCGGGTTGGCTAACATAATGGCTATCGCCGCAGGCAACGCATTCACTGTCGCCCTGCGGAATGACCCGCCCAGCAGCTCAGTCTGGGCATGGGGAAGTAACAATATTGGCCAGCTTGGTAACGGGGCATTGGCCGACGTTTATACCCCTGGGCAGGTAAGCGGAATGTATGGCACAGGTGCAATAGGCATTGCCGCGGGCGATTACCACACTGTTGCCATGATGATTGATGGCACGGTCTGGGCATGGGGCAGTAACAGCAATGGTCAGCTTGGCAATGGAACTACGACCGGCAGTGTTACCCCTGTGCAGGTGAGCGGAATGTCGGGTGTGGAGGCCGTTGCTGCAGGCTATTCCGACGCTGTTGCTCTGAAGATCGACAGCACAGTCTGGGCATGGGGAAGTAACAGCAATGGTCAGCTTGGTAACGCGACGACGATCGATAGTGATATCCCTGTGCGGGCAATGTAGCCATAGACTGGAAGTATACGGGGCTGGATCCTTTCCGACCATCCCGATGTTAAAGAATTTAAAGTCGGGGATTGGGTTGAACAAGACACCCTGGCTGATACCGAATACAAGTTTGTGAACCGGCGCATTAACCGCGCAGTCCAGAACAACAACCCTGTAATGAGGCTTATCGAATGCCTGTCCTACAAGGGGAAACTCAGGGGGCAGGCTGTTAAAAAATTCGATGAACGGGGAACTGCGAGGACATGCGTGGTGTGCGATCACGAACAAAAAAAGGCATTGATCCGGGCATACATATATTTACTTGCGAGAATTATTCTTTTCAGTATCCAAGGGATCATCATAGCTGTCTCAATGATGTCAAAAAAAATCAGAACCAGCGGTGTGGCAACGCCTCTCCGGGAATTTCCCGGACCATAGTGCGAGAACGACTTTAAACCCGTTCTCGTTCAAACCTCAGATTGCAATCTCTACGATCCGCATTCAAAATACTGGATGCTTCTCACTTCAGTGAGGAGGGGATGTCACTATCAATTGCCTGACTCGTCAAACTACGGAAGGCGGCATGTTTTTGAAAATCCGCCCGTCGGGTGAGTACTCGACAATCGCGCCGCCTTCCTCGATCATGACGGTGAGAATAGAATTGACTTTCTTATTCTTCGTGGAGGTGATAATATCCCGTATCGCCTTGTAGCGGGAGAGTTCCTCAATTGTCACCAGAGTGGGAACTACCATATCAAATTCCTTCCGGCGAAAGCCCTCAAGGATCTTTTTCGGGGTAATCCAGACGTGTCTCGTCAATTCAATGCCGTCGTGGAGTGCCTCCTGGTTAGCGGGCGCCTCAGCAATAAAGAACCTGACATCATAACGGTGCGGTAGGAATTCGGGGGTTATCCAGTGAGAAAAGTAATGGAGACGATCCGTGGCGAGCGTTAGTCCCTCAGTCTGAAATATGGTTCTTAGAGTGATTTCTCCGGTCTGTAATTTTTTGCGATATGAACGGAAGCGGCTCCGGACATCTTCCGAATCGAAAGACATCAAAGTCTTGTCACAGCGATAGGCCATGAGCAGGCCGACTTCTTCAAATGTCTCCCGGATGCCTGCCACCCAAGCACCCAAGGCCTTTTCCGGCGGCGACATATCGTGAAGTATGGCTTGCGCCTTCTTCGCATCCATACCTGTGCAGAGGCTTTCCATTTCCGCTGAATAATCTCCCTGATCCAGACAGCCTCCGGGGAATACATAGGAGCCGGGTACGAATTTGCTGTCCATGTGTCTTAAGACCATGAGGACCTCAAAGTCTCCCGTGTCTCTCGGTGATTTACGGAGGATGATTACCGTTGCGGCATCTTTCGGTTTAACGGCCATATTTCTTAACTGCTGGGATAGTAATATTGCGCAAATCGCCTTAGAAGATGTAACTCCAAAGCATCACAAGCGCAGGGGCGCAAGAGATGTCTGCGATTTGTCTTATTCTACATTAAAGGAATCACACTTGTTTGTAAACCCCTTTATCGCAGGAGCAGACCATGTTCATCAAATGCATAAACGAACTTTTCTTGACTGATGGCAGATATGATAATATACGCTGACTAATAAGCAAAAGAAATGACAAGGAGATGAACATGTCTTTAGGTTATGAACATGCAAACTTTCTTAGAAGAAGTTTAGGGATTTTTTTATTAGCTTTGTGTATGGCGCTTCTCACAGGCACACCTGCCTGGTGCGATGTACCCTATATGTCTGAACCGCCTTCTTCATCGTCGATGCTCACATTAATTAAGATGATCGGCCCCTTGGATTTCTGTCGAGAGCCTGTTCCTCTTGATAATCCGGAAATCCGGGAGCGACTGGAGAAGGAGTTCCTGGTTGCCCTTTGGAATCGTCCCCAGGTCATCCTCTGGATGAAACGCTCCGGACGTTACATGCCCTATATCGAAGAAATGCTGAAGCAGAATAATATGCCTATGGATCTTAAATATGTGGCTATCATAGAGAGTTCGCTTACGTTCCATCTTACTTCACCAAAGGGAGCGAGGGGCAGCTGGCAGTTTATGGAGGGGACGGGGAAAAAATACGGTCTCAAGATTGACTCAGATGTCGACGAGCGGAGAAATTTTTTTTCCTCCACCAGGGCAGCAATTAATTATCTGAAAAAACTTCACGAGAAATTCGGATCGTGGACACTCGCGGCTGCTGCCTATAATATGGGTGAAGAAGGTCTAAGAACGGAAATGCTCCTTCAGAATACGAACAATTATTATTATCTGTATCTCCCCATGGAGACGCAGCAATATATTCTCCGGGCAATTTCTGCAAAGGAGATACTATCCAATCCCGAAAGATATGGATTCAAGCTGTCAAAGGAAGATATTTATCCGCCCCTGCAGTTTGATCGCGTTGAACTTGTATGTGATCAGGAAACGCCTATTTATCTGGTTGCTCAGGCTGCCGCGACATACTTCAAGGTGATTAAGGATCTGAATCCTGAAATCAAAGGGCATTATCTGGCCAAAGGGAAATATGACATCCTGGTTCCGAAGGGTGCCGCTCCCGGATTTCAGGCAAGATTTGAAGGCCTCTTGAAAAAATGGCTGGCAGAGCGCAAAGAACACTTTTATGTCGTCAAGAAGGGAGAAAATCTTTCTTCGATAGCCTCCGCTTTTGAGGTGCCGCTCCCTGCCTTGCTCATCTGGAACCATCTGGGGCCTAAGAAGCAGGTGAAACCGGGTGATCGGCTCCTTATTTTTCCGGAGAGAAACTCTGAAAAATAATCACAAAATCTTGTCGATGCCTTGACAATTTCAATTTAGTGACTATTAATTATGACACTTATCATTATCAGCGAGGAGGAAAAGAAATCATGAAATTTAAGCCTTTGAATGATTACGTGCTGGTTTCCCACATCAAAGCGGATGAAAAGACGTCAGGCGGCATTATCATCCCCGATGCGGCGAAAGAAAAGCCGCAGGAAGGAAAGGTAATCGCTGCGGGCCCCGGCAAACGGGACCATGACGGCGATCGCATCGCTATGGAAGTGAAGGCAGGAGACCGGATTTTATTTGGAAAGTTTGCCGGAACGGAGATCAAGATAGACGGAGTTGAGCAGGTCATTATGAAAGCAGATGACATATTTTGCATTATTGGCTGATGAAAGGAGGGTACAAGCATGGCGGCGAAAGAAATCAAATATGACGCGGTTGCCCGTGAAAAGATTATGAAGGGTGTGGAAACCCTGGCCGGCGCTGTAAAGGTGACGCTTGGGCCGAAGGGACGTAATGTTGTCATCGCAAAATCCTGGGGCGCCCCGACAATTACCAAAGACGGAGTAACTGTGGCAAAGGAGATAGAACTGGAGGATAAATTTGAGAATATGGGTGCACAGATGGTGAAAGAGGTTGCCTCCAAGACCTCAGATGTGGCGGGAGACGGCACCACGACTGCCACAATTCTGGCGGAAGCTATATATCGTGAAGGATCCAAACTCGTAGCTGCCGGAATGAATCCCATGGCCCTCAAAAGGGGTATAGACAAAGGGGTACAGATTGTTGTCAACGAATTGAAGAAGATATCCAAGCCGATAAAGGACAAGAAAGAAATTACCCAGGTCGGCACAATCTCCGCCAATAACGATGCGACCATCGGTGAGATTATTTCCGAGTCAATGGAAAAAGTGGGCAAGGAAGGCGTCATTACGGTGGAAGAAGCGAAATCAATTGAGACCACCCTGGAAGTCGTTGAAGGGATGCAGTTTGATCGGGGTTACATCTCTCCCTATTTTGTGACGGATCCGGAAAAAATGGAAGTCAATCTGGAGAGTCCATATATTCTTCTTAACGAGAAAAAGATAAGCAACATGAAGGATATGCTGCCCATACTTGAGCAGATTGCCAAGACGGGCAAGCCCCTCGTAATTATTGCGGAGGATGTGGAAGGTGAGGCCCTGGCAACGCTCGTCGTCAACAAGATTCGCGGAACCCTGAAATGTGTGGCGGTGAAGGCCCCCGGTTTTGGCGACAGAAGAAAAGCCATGCTGGAAGACATAGCCATTTTGACAGGGGGGAAGGTCATTTCAGAAGACCTGGGCGTCAAATTGGAAAGTATCACTTTAAAAGATCTGGGCACATGCAAGCGCATGAATATAGATAAGGACAACACGACCATCATCGACGGAGGCGGGAAGAAATCCGACATCGAAGGAAGGGTGAGGCAAACTCGGGCTCAGATTGAGGAAACCACGTCGACTTACGACAAGGAAAAATTGCAGGAACGTCTGGCGAAATTAGTCGGCGGTGTCGCGGTCATTAAGGTCGGTGCGGCAACTGAATTTGAGATGAAGGAAAAAAAGGCGCGCGTCGAGGATGCATTAAATGCAACACGTGCGGCCGTTGAGGAAGGCATCGTACCTGGCGGCGGCGTAGCATATCTGCGGAGTTTGCCTGCTCTGGCGAAGGCGAAGGTCGCTGCCGATGAAAAGTATGGAGTTGATATCGTTAAACGGGCTATCGAAGAACCAACGAGGCAGATTGCCATAAATGCGGGATATGAAGGTTCCGTTGTCGCGGAGAAGGTTAAGGCGGGCAAGGATGATTACGGCTTCGATGCCGATACCGGCAAGTATGCGAATATGACAAAGGCAGGAATTATTGATCCCACGAAAGTATCCCGTTTCGCCCTTCAGAACGCCGCATCCGTAGCTTCCCTGCTCCTGACCACGGAAGCCATGGTTGCCGAGAAACCCAAAAAGAAAACGGCGCCGCCGATGCCCGGAGGAATGCCACCCGATATGGGAGATTATGACTACTAAAAAGAAGATCCCCCCTGAACCCTTTTCAAAAAGAGTAATGGGGGGATTTTGTTGCATTACGGCAGTGAAGAATCTGTAAGGTCTTTGGCCACCTGTATCAGGCCTCTTAACAGATCGGACATCTTATCAAAGTCCAGCGTGTCAATGGTGTCCGTTTCCGTGTGGTAATTCGGATTTCTGTAAAAGGCGGTGTCTGTTACCATTACCGCGGGATACCCCATTTTCCAGAAGGATTGGTGATCTGAAAAATCTACACCAATAACAAAACTGAGCGCAGACAATGTTTCGACGGGGATACGGGAACCCGCCCTCAGAGAATTCTTGACCTTTCCAACAAGACTTCTCGAATTTAGATTGCCGACTACGGATATGAAATTAGGCGTAGATGGATAAAACCGGCTCATAATGGGGAAGGGGTACGTCTGGCCGTCCTTTTCATTGGTATAATATCCCAGCATCTCAAGGCAAATCATAGACGTTATGTTTTCATTCCTCGATTTAGCCTCCTTCGCATAGACATAACTTCCCATTTGTTCGGATCTGAATATAGGAGGTTCTTCAACTACGAAGAATATCAGCTTCAACGTCCTGTCAGGTGAAAAGTCCTTCAAAGCCCGGGCAATCTCGAGAAGGATGGCAACGGCGCTGGCATTGTCATCAGCGCCGGGTGTTCCATATGCGGTATCGTAATGAGCGCCGATAATTACGGTTTCATTGGGAAGTTTTGCTCCCTTTCTTGAAGCGATGACGTTGCTGTATCTTTTTCTACTGTAGGTGAAGGTTTGAAAGCTGGGGACATAGCCGAAGGCTTTGAGACAGGAGACGATGTACCCTTTTGTCGCTTCTATTTCGTCATATTCACGAACGCTTCTTGAACCGATTTCCACGGTTAATTTTTCTATATGCCTGTGCAGCTTGCGGGTATCGCCGATGAGTGTTGTATCCCGCCTCTTGACTGAGACAGAGGGGGTAGACCTTACTTTCAACAGGGAGTAAGAAAGAAATGCTACAAGAAAAACCATGAACCACAAGAGATAGCGAATCATTTTTTTCTTCGTTGCCATAAATCATCACCGGTTATTCGCTAAATGTTATGCGTTACTCCCGCCCCTATTATAACCAAAAATGAATGGCGAGAGAAATGAAATATGAAACGCCTAGATGAAAGAATCTTCACGATGCTGAACAGAAGAAATCTTATATTTTCTTGTGGCTTTTCTCTTGAAAATGACCTTTCTTTAGTATATAGGAAACGCTTAATGGGCGGTTAACTCAGGGGGAGAGTGCTACCTTCACACGGTAGAAGTCACTGGTTCAAATCCAGTACCGCCTACCAATGATATCAAACGGTTAACCACACTGGGTTAATCTTTATTTATAACTAAATTCTGACCGGATTCAAAGGAATCGCACATTCGGGCAATTCGAGTGGCTTTACGAATTCATTCTTCTTGCAATGTCCGCCGTATCGCACATCGGGTCGCTGTCATTTAAGCATCTTCAGATTTTGATTAAGCAGATTATATTTCCGGGCTGTCTGTAAAGCTCTGTCAGCGCGGCCGAACTTGCCCGCCCAAGGCGCTTTTTTTATTTCGCTTTGTAATTCCGACAGATATTATCAAAACTCCATGCTGAGAGTTTAAGAGGTGTTTATCATGGTCGTTGCAGGCGACAAGAAAATTCTGGTTGTGGATGATGAAGTGTCAGTTCTTGCTATGCTGAAGGAGACTCTCACTTCAGCCCGTCATAAGGTACGAACCGCCAAGAATGCGGCAGAGGCCGTGAAGAGCCTAAAACAGAGACCATCATGGCAATGTTCTTGGATCTCAGGCTGCCCGGTATAAACAGTATAGATCTTTGCTGGAAGATTCGGGAGAAGGATAAAATCTGCATCGCCCCTGCCTTTTACCGGATAGAGTACTTTCTATGGCCTTTAGGAGTGCCGTGCCGCGGGGTTTGATGATTTTTTGTCAAACATGTTGCCAGCAAATTAATCTTAAAGGCGGCCGAGGACTCATTTGAAAAACTTGGAAGGTGGAAAGTTCGTGACTATGATCTGATATGAGTCACCCATAAGCTATCTTTATCGCCCTTGATCATTTAGAGTTCACGAGACATCCTAAACATCGATATGACGAAGTTTTTCGCTTTAATTTATGCCTTGCCTGGCGATCCCATTATCAAGCTACGGAGATCTTCAAAGTTCCCCCTCTGCCAAGGATGTCGTGAAGATGAATATATCCTTTGAGGCGGTTTTTCCCGTTTACAACAGCGAGGGTAGTTATCTCTTCCTTTTGCATATATTCTATGGTGCGCGCAAGAGATGCATTTTCCTCGATCGTCTTTGGTGACAAAGTCATTACATCGTCGATAGTCCTGTTTCTAAAATCCGTACCACGTCGTACCAGACGTCGCAGATCACCGTCTGTCAAAATTCCCTTCAAAGAATTTTCTCTGCTCGTAATAAGAACGAATCCCCTGTTGCCTCTGTCCATTTCTTCAATTGCCTTGACGGCTGATGTTCCGGAACGAACTTTGGGAATCTGCGCGCCCGTTATCATTACATCTCTTACCTTGGCCCTCAGGCGCTGTCCCAGATTTCCCGCAGGATGAAATCTATGAAAATCCTTCTCTTTAAATTTTCTTTTCTCAATCAGGACAGCCGCCAGAGCGTCTCCCATGGCTAAAGACGCCGTGGTGCTTGAGGTCGGGGCCAAGCCGAATGGACAGGCCTCTCTTTCCACGCCGACATCGATGACGACATGACTTGCCTTGGCAAGCGTTGAGGAGAGGTTGCCGGTGAAGGAGATGAGGTGCGCGCCGATCTTTCGGATGCTGCCTATGATCATATTGAGCTCATCGGTTTCACCACTGTTTGAAATTGCCAGCATGACGTCATCTTTTGTGACAATGCCTAAATCTCCATGCATGCCTTCTACGGGGTGGAGGAAGATGGCGGGCGTGCCTGTACTCGTAAGGGTGGCAACAATCTTCTTGCCGATCAATCCGGATTTGCCTATACCGGTAACGATAACCCGGCCTTTTGATCTGTAAATAATTCTTACTGCTTTATCAAAGCTGGCGCCCACTTTGTCGACAAGATCTAAAATACTCTCGGCTTCTATCCTCAGAACCTCTTTAGCCCGCTTCATTGATTGACTTTCTTTCATTAGCTGTTGATGACCTCGCAAAAAGTGAGAAATTGAAAAATATAATATATGGACGGAGGCTATCAGAAATTAAAATCCATGACAAGATCGATTTTCGTGAGTTAACCCGGATGCCCTTGTGAGTTTAATTGACATCTCAAGGCCAGTTAATTATACTCTCAAAAATTTGATCGTGACCGTCAACTTCCCAATGTTAATGGGCTCCAAGATTATCGGGAATGAGCGGGGCTGAAAGCATTAGGAAGATTGATACATACCGGAGCGGATTTTGAAGTGATGAAGAATGTTACACGGGATATTTTAAGAGTTTTCTTTCAAGACCTTATGGATGAAATATGGCTGGCTTCAGAATAAAACGGCATTGGATTATCGGTGTTGGATTCGTAATACTTTCTTTTCTGCTGCTTGCCGTTCGTCTCGATGTTCTTAATTGGGGACGATACCAATTATTTTCATCAAGAGACGGCAAAGCGCCTTATCTTTCCGGTGTCCAAAAGCTGCAGGAAAAAGAATCGTGGATGAATATTTCTCAGAATGGGAAAAAAATAGGGTATAGCCACAGACGTTTCTCAAAAACCGAGAAAGGGCATCATTTTTCGGAATCTGTTTTCTTGCAGATCAATACGATGGGCGTGGTCCAGGGGATGACGATTAAGACGGACGGAGATCTGAATCCCGATATGACCATGTCTTCTTTTGATTTTGACCTCCGTTCGAGCCTCTTTCGCTTCCAGGCGCATGGGGTTGTAAGCGGCAAACAGGTTACACTTTATACGGAAATCCCCGGCTCCGAGAAGAAGACGGTGATTAACCTCAAAGACGCGCCCCATCTGGCCAATGGTATTCTTGAGGCTAACGATATTGCGGAAATGAAAGAGGGAGAGACCAGAACTGTTAATGTCTTTGATCCGGCAACCATGGGTCAGAGACCTGTGAAACTAACCATGCTGGGAGATGATGTCATCACGATTATGGGTCAAGAGAGAAAAACCAGGAAGATATCTGTTGATTTTATGGGAGCGAAGCAACTCGCATGGATCGGATCGGCCGGTGATATCTTAAGAGAACAGGGTATCCTGGGGATAACCCTGGAACAGGTTACAAAAAGTCAGGCGCTAGATGGATTGGCTCTCGCTGCCAGCGCTGACCTGACGCAGATTGCTTCCGTCCCTTCAAATGTGGTCATTGACGATCCATCTGCGTTGTCGATCCTGAAGGTCAAGATAACCAATATAGAGAAGAATAACCTCAAATTAAATGGAGGCAGACAGACGTTAAGAAAGGATACACTGGTGGTCCAGAAAGAAACGATCCCGACGCGCCCCTTCCGGGTCGCAAATATTACGGGGAATGAAGCCTTTCTAAAGTCCAGTCCGTTTATTCAATCTGACGATCCGAAGATCGTGAGCAAGGCGCAGGAAATTGTCTCTCCTGATGATCCCGTCTCTGTGATGGCTTCAAAGCTTGTAGCGTGGGTTTATAAGAATGTGGAGAAAAGGCCTGTCCTCGCCGTTCCCAATGCCCTCGAGACACTGAACAATCTCGTTGGTGATTGCAATGAACACGCAGTCTTGCTTGCTGCACTGGCCCGGGCTGCGGGCATTCCGGCACAGGTGGAAGTAGGACTCGTCTATCAGAGGGGAAGATTTTATTATCATGCATGGAATGTACTTTTTATCGGAGCATGGGTTACTGCGGATGCCGTCATGGACCAGATGCCGGCGGATGTTACACACATTCGATTCGCTAGAGGGGAGGCAGATCAGCAGATCGATCTGATCGGCGTTATTGGGAAGGTGCGGCTTACTGTCCTCGATAAATCCAGATGACGGCCTCATCCATTGGGCAAGGATTAATATGAACAGTCTTAGAGACCAAAAAATGATCGAATTGAATAATCTTACCAAACGCTATGGGAATACTCTGGCCGTAAACAATCTCAACCTTTCCGTATCGAGAGGTGAAATATATGGATTCATAGGTCCGAACGGCGCCGGCAAAACAACGACGATACGCATTATGGGTGGAGTCCTTGCACCAACCGATGGTGTAGTTGTTATCGACGGGATAAACATGGCCGATGATCCGGAGGGAGTTAAGCGGAGGATCGGTTTCATACCTGACAGGCCATTTATCTACGAAAAGCTGACAGGCATGGAATTCATGCGGTTTTCTGCAGACCTATATGGTGTCGATGAGCGGATATTTTTGGATAAGGCGCAGACTCTGTTGAAAAAATTTGCGATTTTTAACTGGGCGGATGAACTCATCGAATCCTATTCCCACGGAATGAAACAGCGCCTAATTATTTCTTCGGCCCTCCTTCATGATCCTACCGTGATTATTGTCGATGAACCGATGGTTGGTCTCGATCCTGCGGCGATAAGAATGGTTAAGAATATGTTCCGGGAACTGTCTCGTGGGGGGATGACAATCTTCATGTCGACACATACCTTGGCCGTTGCGGAAGACATCTGTGACCGCATTGGCATCATTCATAGAGGCTCCCTTATCGCGACCGGTACCACGGGGGATCTCAAGAAGGATGCCGGAGTGGAAGAGGCAGACCTGGAAGAGGTGTTTTTAATACTGACAGAGGAGCCGCAGCTTTAATGAGAGAGATTCTTGCCCTGTTGAGGCCGCGCCTTTTGTCTTTTAAGAATGGTAGTTACTCAAAAGATGCAAAGAACCGCAAATTAAAAGTCCTCCTCTTCGGTACGGTGGGCCTGCTATTCTGGGCGGGAATTTTTGCCATCTTTTATCGTGTCCTCGTCTATTTTCAAGGCGTTGAGGGTTTTGGGGACGTCCTTGCCCGTAAGCTCATGTCCATGGTTCTTGTGACGTTATTTTCACTGCTTATATTCAGCAGTATAATAACTTCCCTCACGAAACTGTATTTAAGCAAAGACCTGATACTCGTCCATTCCATGCCTGTGTCCACGGCAAAAATATTTCTCGCACGCTGGTTTGAGAGTACCATCGACAGCTCATGGATGGTCATCGTGTACATGCTGCCTGTGTTCCTCTCTTACGGCATCGTATATAAGGCAGGTTTATTTTTTTATACGACGGTGGGCCTGACAATTATACCGCTATGTATCATTGCCTCAGGCATCAGTTCTGTTGCCGTAGTTCTGGTGGCTGTGATACTGCCGGCAGGCCGCCTAAGGTCTTTCTTCATTTTCCTGGGCTTTGTACTATTCTTGATTCTGCTCATGGCATTTCGCCTGATGAGACCCGAGAGGCTAGTCAATCCTGACAGCTTCGCCTCTCTTATTCTCTACTTCAAATCTCTTGAAACGCCGGGTTCACCTTTTCTTCCGACAACGTGGATTTTCGACAGCATACAGGCCGCCCTTCAAGGACAAGTCGGCAGTGCGGCCTTCGATCTGATCCTTACCTGGAGTTTTGCAGTTGCCACGATCTTTGTTATAACCTGGGTTTCGGGGGCGACTTATTTCATCGGCTATTCTAAAGCGCAGACTACAGCCGGGCGCCTGTTTCCATTTCGCAGCGGGAGGCGCCGGGACTGGACATATATATTGAATCATCTGTCGGGCGCTGTGAGAGCCTTTGCCGTAAAGGACATCAAGACTTTTTTCAGGGATCAGACCCAGTGGCCGCAAATATTTCTTATCGTTGCCCTGATCGTCATCTATCTGTACAATTTTTCCGTTCTGCCGCTCGACAAGTCTCCCATAAAGACCGTGTACCTTCAGAATATCTTTTCTTTCTTAAACATGGGACTCGCAACATTTGTGCTCACTGCCGTGGCGGCGCGATTTGTTTATCCAGCCGTGAGTATGGAGGGGGAGGCCTTCTGGATTGTACGATCGTCACCTATCAAGATGAGAACGCTTCTCTGGATCAAAATTTGCGTGTATTATGTGCCCCTTCTCATACTTACTGAAATTCTCATTGTCGTCTCCAATATACTCCTTCATGTAACGCCCTTCATGATGGTTCTGTCGGTCACGACGGTTTTCTTTATGGTTCCGGGGATTGTATCCATGGGGGTCGGTTTTGGCGCGGCCTATCCTGACTTTCAGTCTGAAAATCCGGCGCAGTCTGTAACAAGCTTCGGCGGTCTCCTCTTCATGATTCTCTGTGCCGGTTTCATTGGTACTGTTATTGTTCTGGAAGCAGGGCCCGTCTATGCGGTCTTTATGGCGGGCTTTCGCGGGGCGAGCCTATCCACTCTTCAGTGGATATGGCTTGTTGTTTCTTTTGCTCTGGTTCTTTTTCTTTGCGTTCTTGCGGTCATAGTGCCCATGCGCTGGGGAGAGCGTTGCCTGAGCAGAAATGATTAGCTCTTTTGTCGCTTAGGTGAAGACCGTCCAGAGAATAGCATAAAGAAGGGCGGGTATGAAATTTCCTATCCTGATCTTGGTAAGTTCGAGTATGTTGGTTCCGATGCCTATGATGAGGAGACCGCCGGAAGCAGTGACAGCTTCGATAACGGCGGGGTTCTGCATAAATAAAAGCTTTGAAGACAGAAGGGTGATGGATCCCTGGACGATAAGAACGGATAGTGCAGAAAATGCCACGCCGATGCCGAGGGTGGACGCAAAGGCAATGGAGGCGACCCCGTCAAGTAGTGACTTGATGTAGAGTATGCTGGCGTCTCCGGAAGAGCCGTCCTGAATAGAGCCGACGATCATCATTGCACCGGTAAGGTAGAGAATTGAGGCTGAAACAAAACCCTGCACAAATGTTGAAGAGTCGGAGCGGGTGCGCGCCTTAAGCCATCTCCCCAGGTGCTCAACACCCTGCTCGATTCTAATCAACTCCCCGGTAATTGCGCCTAACAAAACACATCCGATAATGACGATCGGCTCTTTACCGGAAAGGGCCATTTTGAAGCCTATGAATGCGACGGAAAGGCCGAGGGCCTGCACGACTATCGTCTTGATCCTTTCCGAAAGGAAGCGGCCGGCGGAAATCCCGATGACGCTTCCGGCAATGATGGCTCCCGTATTTACAAGCGTTCCCGTCAAAAGTAAACCTCTTCAATGTCTATGCTTTAATATTTATATGCGCGGCTAACATCCTGTCAAACAGACTGTGTCTTATAGGAACAACATGACCGTTTGTCAACTTATTTTGAGAAAGTATTTCTCGTGCTTCATATTGTTTCGCAAGACGTGATCAAAAAATTGGGCTTTTGATAGCTCCATATTTATGTTAATTGAAACGGAAAAAGTATGGTGATTTACTATTGACGTAAGAAGAGGGTAGGGGGATGACAAAAGCGGTTTTCCTGTCTGACGCCCATTTAAAAAATCAGGTTGATGACGGCTATAATCAAATCATGAAATTCTTGGATTTACCAAGTGATCATGTCGACGATCTCTTTATTCTGGGGGATCTGTTCGATTTCTGGTTCTGCCGGGACGGTCACATCTATCCGGCGTTTAAGGCTGTCATTGAAAAGCTGATTGCTCTTAAGAAGAGGGGAATGCGCATACACCTGTTTGAGGGGAACCACGATTTCTTCCTCGGAGATTATTTTACGAAAACGCATGGAATAGCGGTTTTTGCCGAATGGGCTAATATCGATTTGGATGGCAGAAACGTACTTATATCTCATGGGGATACCATAGATAGGACAAACAAGAAGTATGTCCTTCTGAGGAAGTTGCTGAGGAGCGGTTTATTTTACAGGATGCAGAGGAGCATCCCTCCATCTCTCCTGTGGAAAATTGCCCGCGTGAGCTCCGCTGTGAGCAAGGAACTTACAATTGAGTCTGAAACTATTATTGCAAGAAAGATGGAGGCGTTCGCCCTAAATAAGTTTCATGAAGGCATTGATGCCGTAATCATCGGCCACTGCCATATCCCGCTTTTGAAGGAATATGAGATCGGAGGACGAAGAAAAACTTTTGTGACTCTTGGCGACTGGATCAGACACTATTCTTATCTTTGCTATGAGGATGGCCGCTTCACATTATCGTATTATAAGTCTCTCTCTTCATCTAAAGGGGGCAAATCCGCCTGATGCGTTACCGGGAGGCAGGCGAGGAAAACTGGACATGCGGCGCCACGTATGCTAAGCATAAAACCTACCTTTCAAAGGAGTTATGATGAATTTCGGCGGAGTTGATCCTGCGTTTCCATCTTTCGAAGAATCAACATTCATAGTTTTGCCCATTCCTTATGACTTGACGTCAACTTATCAGTCGGGGTCGCGGAGAGGGCCTCATGCCATCCTGGAGGCTTCCAGCCAGATGGAGCTTTACGATGAGGAGCTTTGCAAGGAGACTTATCTGGCCGGTATTTATACCCTGCCGCCCCTGGAGTCTGATGCGCGCGGTCCAAGTGAGATGGTGCATGCCGTAAGGCATGCGGTCGCTGATATTCTTTTTTCCAACAAGGTTCCGGTCTTGCTGGGAGGGGAGCATAGCATTTCATTTGGCGCCGTGCAGGCGTTCAACGAAAAGTACCCCGGTATATCTGTCCTTCAACTCGATGCACACGCGGACCTCAGAAATTATTATCAATGCAGTCCATACAGCCATGCATCTGTCGGGCGCCGCATATCCGAAATCTGCCCCCTCGTCCAGGCTGGTATCAGAAGCATGAGTGCAGAAGAGGGCGCCTTTATGATGGAAGGCAAGATAAAGACTTTTTCTGCGGATTTTATACTTGAAGAGCGTAACTGGTGGGAAAAAATATGTGAAAACCTGAGCGGCGACGTCTACGTCACTATTGATATAGATGTTCTTGATCCTTCTGTCATGCCTTCAACCGGCACTCCTGAGCCGGGGGGCATTTACTGGAAAGACATCTTGCGTCTCGTAAGAGAGGTATCAAAACGCTGCCGGGTACGGGGGTTTGATGTCGTTGAACTGTTACCTATTCCCGGAATGGTTGCCCCCGATTTCCTTACTGCAAAATTGATCTATAGAATGATGGGTTATTTAACTGAGGCGAAGAAGGCGGGAAAATTGTAAGAACAGGGAGCAGGCATATGTTTACGGGCTACCTGCAAATGTCAGGTGCCTATGCGATCCCCCCGATTCTCGGTTTTCTTGTTCTCATATGTCTCACCTTGATTTCCATTATAAGGAGCGGGAAGAACCCCAGAAATACGTTATTTGCCGGTATCTGTCATACAGTCGCATTGGTTAATGCAGACATGGTACTGGTTTCAACAATTCCGGATAAGATCCTTGCCCTTACTATAGACAGGATACTCCATTTCTCTTTGTCCTTGCCTTGCGCGTCTATATACAATTCATTCATTCGTTCCTCGGTATTTCTGGACGGAGATGGCTTGTGTCCGCCGCCTTTCTGGTAAGTTTTATTTCTCTTGTCCCTTCAGATCTTTTTATAAGCGGATTCCAGAATTATAATTTTGGAGTGATCGCAAGAGCCGAACCGGCGGTACTATCTCCCTGAAAAGCGAGGAGGGTAAAGGATCTGTCTTTTCGATTGCACTCCCTTGTAAGCGGGGAGAAACACGAAAAATACCTTGACAAAGTGCAGGTGTTGGTTTAGAAAGTCACACTCATTTGTGAATAATCGAGATGACGCGGGGTGGAGCAGTCTGGTAGCTCGTTGGGCTCATAACCCAAAGGTCGGTGGTTCAAATCCATCCCCCGCTACCAAAATAAATCAAGGGGTTTGTCGGCATGACAACCCCTTTTTCTTTGCTCATGGCTGCGCTTTCCGTACCTCATCCTTGATTCTCTTTACGTGGCCGCGGCCCAATCCCTTCACTTCACAGCCAAGCTCAAAGAAGCGCCTGATCTTTGCATCATCCAATATGCCGAAGCAGTCGACAACGGCGACGGGGCGCCCCGTCATTCCGAGAACGCCATCCGGCGTCAGCTTCAGGTACATTTCATGACGCACTGCGAGCACAACGGCGTCAGCCATTTCCAGCGTCTCCGAAAGATCCTGGTTGACGCGAAGTTCAGCGAGCTTTTCCTGATTTCGGAAGAACCGCGCCCTTGAATGGCCGGGCGTCGGATAGCTTTCCTGTTTTTCGAATTCCCACCAGTGCTTCACATAGGGATCATGTACGATGACATCGGCCCCCATCTCAGAGAGCTTGCGAACCAGAATCTCCGAGCCGCTATAGCGTGTATCGCCCACATCTTCCCGGTAAGATACCCCGAGAACGGCAATTCTGCAAGCGGCTACAATCTTTCCCATGTTCCGCAACGCGTCACGCACCAGTTGCGCTGCATGAAGGGGGCGTGTATCATTTATATCGATAGCCAGGGGCGTGATTTTAAAGATGTCGTCTTCAAACCCCATCAAGGTATGGTAAGCCCATACACCAAGCCCGCCGTCCTTCGGAAGACAATAGCCTCCGATGCCCGGGCCGGGGAAAATTATGTTGGAATGCGTCGGCCGGACCCTGATGGCATCCAATACTTTGATCAAATCGACCCCGTTGCGCTCTGCAAAAAGACTCCATTCATGGAGATAGGCAAGCAAGGTGGCCCGATAAGAATTCTCGACGATTTTGCAGGTTTCGCTTTCGATGGGGCGGTCCAGAATCGTAAGGGGGTATTTTCCCACGTTAATAATATCAGACAGGAATGCTATGACTCGCCTCCGTGCCTCTTCATTGATGCCGCTCGCGACGCGCCAGAAATCGCGTATTGAAGAAACATACTGGCGTCCCGGCATGACCCTTTCAAAGGAATGGGACAAGAGAGGCTCCCTGTCGGCCATGCCCCGTTTCTCAAAGGCCTTCTTCAGTATTGGGTAGGCTATATATTCGGTCGTTCCCGGCGGAACCGTTGTCTCAATCAAAATCATGCATTCCGGCTTAATCCTTTCGCCGATGATTCTTAGACTGTCTTCGAAGGCGGTGATATCCGCCTCTCCGCGCCTCACGTTGCCCAGGGTTTCTTTGTTATAATCACACTGGACATCCACCACAACGCAGTCGGCAAGGGAAAGGACGTCGTAGGTAAAAGTAGCAATGAGAGTCCTTTTCTCACTGACGCAGCGACTGATCAAGGGCGCGACCTCTGGATCTTCCGATTCGATAGGTGCAATGCCCCTATTGATATAGGGAATCTTCCAGTAAGAGCGCGTTGAGGGTCTCTGCATTCCTATGACAAACTTTTTTGGTTTCCCCGTAGTCGGGTCGACGGTATCGGCGACGACGCCCGCCATGACGGCGCCCACAAATCCCAGGCCCATGACAACAACGATCTCACGCCCCAGTGACCTTTGTTCATGCACGATCTGTTGCAGACGCTTAAATTCCGAAAGATAGTCACCCTCCCTAGGAAGTGGAAATAATTCACCATTTGGCGCTTGGGATGTTAGCTGCTCACTTAGTTTCACTATGAATTCCTTTCATCTTTTCCGTATGGAAGTGAAATAACTGCAATAAAGCCGAAAATAAAGTTCTGTAATGACGCCGTAAATGTGGGATAAAATTACTATTTTGTCAAGCGTATTTTATCGGCTACGTAGATTATAGGTACCATATAATAAATAAAGTTGGCATATGTTTTGTAAGTAATAAGAGTATAACCTCAAGTCCGGAGTCAACCATGGCTATTCAGATAAGAAATGACATAGAAACGGAATCTTCATATTCCAGGGAAATTCGAGCCCACAAAGCGCGGATGCAGGATGAAACCGTCCGCAAGAACACTGCCTTCGAGGCTGTCCTGAAAGATGCCTTGTCTGTGGCGCCCACCCTGGATAAGGAACAGGTTCAGACGCTATTATTTGCGATGAGAATGCAGATGAATGAGAGGTTATTCCGTGTAGTTTCAGGCGAAAGGCAAGGTAGTGACTTGTTGATACCATTTCAGGCATTCACGAAGCCGAATATTACCGGGTATCTGCCGGAATCATCAGCGTCAAAAATACGGCACGAGCCGCAAAAAAATGACGTAGGCCCCCTAAAAGGCAGTATAGATGACATAATCAGCAATGCTGCTCAGAGGTTCAGTGTTGACCCTGATTTGATAAGGGGAGTCATAAAGGCGGAAAGCAATTTCAACCGGAACAGCACATCACCTAAAGGAGCCATGGGGCTTATGCAGCTCATGCCGGAAACCGCCAGAGATCTTGGCGTCAAAGATCCTTATGACCCTTATGAAAATGTCATGGGAGGGACGCGCTATTTAAAAGGTCTTCTGGATCGATATGATGGCGATGTCGATCGTGCGCTTGCCGCTTATAACTGGGGTATGGGAAATGTGGAGCGGCATCCGGGCAAACTGCCAGGGGAAACCAGAACGTATATATCACGGATCAGGCAGTATTATTTCGACGCAAAGGCTTAGTTACGGCGATTCAGACGGTTGACGCACCTTTCCCGCCGATGTTGAAGATGAACTAAGATCATAACCCCGTCTTTCTTTCCAATCTCTCAGAGCTCTGAGGGAACGCTCCGCATAATACTGACCTCTGTCTTTTTTGGGCACTTTCTGCGTAAGAGGCGGGAATATGCCGAAATTGATATTCATGGGCTGAAAATTTTTTTGATCTGCATGAATGATATGGTGCAGCATGGCGCCCAATGCTGTTGTTGTGGGCGGCGGCGTCATGACCCGGCCGGAAAGACAGCAGGAGGCGCTCAGTCCAGCTAAAAGACCGATTGCCGAGGATTCGACGTATCCTTCCGCCCCCGTTATCTGACCGGCGAAAAAAACATTGTCCTTCGTCCGCAATTGAAGTGATCCTCTGAGTAGCGTGGGGGAGTTGATAAACGTATTGCGGTGAATGCTCCCGTATCTTGCAAACTCTGCATTTTCCAGTCCCGGAATCATTCTCAATATGCGACGCTGTTCAGGCCAGGTAAGCTTTGTCTGAAACCCCACCATATTGAAGAGCCTGCCGCCCTCATCCTCCTGCCGCAATTGCACCACCGCATATGGCTGCTTCCCTGTCCTTGGGTCTAACAGTCCCACCGGCTTCATCGGCCCGAACGCTAGGGTATGTTTTCCACTTCTGGCAAGAACTTCAATGGGGAGACACCCGCTGAAGAATTTCAATTCTTCAAACGCTTTCAGAGGGACCTCTTCGCCTTCTATCAATGCCTGCCAGAACTGCTCGTATTCTGCCCTTTCCATAGGACAATTCAGATAATCGCCTTCTCCGTCGCTATATCTTGAAGCTCGGAAAACTCTGGTATAATCTATGGAGTCCCCGTCAATGATCGGGGAGATAGCGTCGTAGAAGTAAAGGTAGTCGCTGCCTGTAAGTTCTGCAATGCCCTTGGCCAGGGCATCAGAGGTGAGAGGACCAGTTGCGATAATGACCACATGGTCGTCGGGGATTTCCCGCAATTCCTTCCTGATGATGGTAAGCTTTTTCTGCGAGAGGAGTCTCTCTTCCACATACATGGAAAAACGCGCCCTATCCACGGCGAGGGCCTTGCCTGCGGGAATTGCCGTCCTATCCGCCGCCTCTATGATGAGAGAGTCCATGATGCGCATCTCCTCCTTCAGGAGACCCGCGGCGCTCTCCGGTACGTTAGACCGAAGTGAATTGCTGCATACCAATTCTGCTAGGTAGGGTGATTTATGGGCGGGGGAAAATGTCTCCGGTTTCATTTCATAGATGACGACGGGGTGGCTCCTTGTTAATAGCTGTCTCGCTGCCTCACAGCCGGCAAGGCCGCCGCCTATTACGATGATGGGTTTGTCAGTGGTCATCTCTATTGCAGGGGGGCTTTGTATCGGCAGTCCGCGGCACGACAGGCCTTATGACTGCCTACCCGTGGAGAGCGCTTTTCGATAAGAAACGGTGCGCCGCACAGGGGACAAGGCTCTGACACGGGTCTATCCCATATGGCGAACGTACACGTAGGATAGTTGGTGCAACTAAAAAATACTTTTCCCTTCTTCGTTCTTTTTTCGCAGAGCTTACCAGTGCAGTCCTTTTCCGGACACTGTATACCGAGGTTGATGGGCATAGTATTCTTGCATTCCGGGTATCCGGAGCAGCCCAAAAACTTTCCAAACCTGCCCTCTTTGATAACCATGCCTTTACCGCAGTGGGTGCATACCGTGTCAGTGGACAGGGTCTCACCGGGGCTTGCGTTTTCTTGGTTGCTCTCGGGGACATTCATTGTATTCTTGCAGGTGGGGTAGTTGGAACAGGCGATAAACCTGCCCCTCTTGCCCCATTTTATAATCATCGGGCTTTCGCACTTATCGCATATAATATCCGTGGGCGTTTCTTCCGTTTTGATATTTCTCATATGCATCTCGGCATTCTTGAGCTCTTTTTCAAAAGAGGAATAGAAATCATTTAATGTGTCGAACTTCTGAGTCTTTCCTTCTTCGATCAGATCCAACTTATTCTCGAGAGATGCCGTAAATTCAACGTCCAGTATCTTCGGGAAATTTTTCACCAACAATTCTGTAACCAGCGTACCTAGTTCTGTCGGGCTAAACCTTCCTTTTTCCAGGCGAACATACTCTCTATCCTGGATCGTGCTAAGAATCGTCGCATAGGTGCTGGGCCTGCCTATGCCGTTTTCTTCCAGTTCTCTCACGAGGGAAGCTTCTGTAAATCGAGGTGGAGGTTGAGTAAATTTCTGCTCCGGCTTCAAAGAAATAAGGTTGAGGGTTTCGCCTACGGAAACATGGGGAAGGGTCTTGCTGAACTCATCGTCACCTTCTCCGTTTTCTTTGCCTTCCGTATAAACAATCGTGTATCCGGGGAATTTCATCACCGATCCCTGCGCGCGGAAGAGGTATCTACCTGCTTCCGTATCGATTGTAGTCTGATCAAGAACTGCGGGATTCATCTGGCTTGCGGTGAAGCGGTTCCATATCAGCTGGTAGAGACGAAATTCATCATTGCTCAAGAATGTCTTTATATCTTGGGGTCTATAATCCATGGAGGATGGCCTTATCGCTTCATGGGCGTCCTGGGCCGTTGCAGAATTTTTGAATGTCCTTGGCTTGGGAGGGAGGAAACCGGGACCATAATTTTCCTCTATATATTTTCGTACGTCCTTGATCGCTTCTTCAGCAGTGCGGACAGAATCGGTTCTCATGTATGTAATCAGCCCAACGGGGCCTTCTACGCCTAACTCTACACCTTCATAAAGCTTCTGGGCAACGCTCATGGTTTTTTTTGCAGAGAAACGAAGCCACCGCGAGGATTCCTGCTGCAGTTTGCTCGTGGTAAAGGGCGGTAGGGGAGAGCGCTTTATTTCTTTCTTTTCCTGTTTTGCAACAATAAAGGGAACTGCTTTCAGGTACTCCAGAATTTTTGACGATTGGGATTCATTAGCTATCTGTGACTTCTTGCCCTCGATTTTAATAAGGCGAGCCTCAAAGGGAGGGGGATTATTCGCTTCCAGTTGTGCCGTGATATGCCAGTATTCTTGCGAAACAAATTTCCTGATTTCTTCTTCCCTGTCGCAGATAATCCTAACTGCAACAGACTGCACCCGGCCGGCGCTCAAACCGCGTTTCACCTTGTCCCACAGGATAGGACTAATTTTGTATCCCACGAGCCGGTCGAGGATGCGTCGCGTCTGTTGAGCCTCGTACTTGTTTATGTCCAGTTCCAAGGGGTTGTTCATTGCTTCCAGGATGGTTTTTTTCGTGAGATCATTAAAGAGAATTCTGTGAATGTGCTTGTTTTTCATCCCTATCTCTTCGGCAATGTGCCAGGCTATAGCCTCGCCTTCCCTGTCTGGGTCAGGCGCCAGGTAAATGTGCTCAGCGTTCTTTGCCGCTTTCTTCAGATTGGTAACAACCTTTTTCTTGGACTCAATGACGTCCAATACAGTCTCAAAATTTTTTTCTGGATCTATACCGAGCTTGCTCTTGGGGAGGTCTTTAATGTGTCCCATGGAGGCATAGACTTCATAATTCGAGCCAAGGTACTTTCTAATAGTTCTTACCTTTGTAGGCGATTCAACTATAATGAGAGAATGCGGCATGATTACTCCTTAACTATAAACTTTCTTCCAGGGAGTTGCTTGATAATCCCTCTTAGCTCCAGAGTCAACAAAATATTTAATGCTTCGTTTGGTTTTAACACTGTGGAAGTGATTATACTGTCAATATCAGAGGCTTTTGAGGATATACTTTTCAATATAGACTTTTCTGCATCGGTTAATCCATGGGTGGCCGTTTTTTGTTCAGGTCCCTCCTTTTCGCCGTTATCCTGCCTCAATATTCTCACTTTTGGGGCAGCGTCTTTAGAGCGAATTTCCACTTGCGGAAGGATCTCATCCAGAATGTCATAGACATTCTATATTAGTTTTGCCCCCCGTTTGATTAATTTATGCGTCCCTATGGATCCTGCTGAATCGATGCTGCCCGGTATGGTGAACACTTCGCGTCCTTGTTCCAAGGATAGTTTGGCCGTAATAAGAGATCCACTCTTTTCATTGGCTTCGACTACAACAACGCCGAGCGAGACACCGCTGATTATTCTATTTCTTGTCAGGGAATTCGAAACGCTCGGCCCCGTGCCAAATCGATATTCGGTGATGACGGCGCCTTTATGTGCGGCGGGATCTATGCCCCTGGCCGGGCGGCTTACCACAGCAATGCCATTTATGGCAAGTTCGCGGCAGAGCCGTTCTGTGGAAAATTTACCGTAGGTGCTCGCCATCCTAGAGCCGGCGACAGCGATGTTTACGTCATTGTCTTTCAAAAGTTCTTTCATGTATAAAAAGGGTGAAAAGTCATAAATATTTAAGAGGCTTCTTGGATATAAGGAATCCCGATATGTAATTAAGCGGGCATCATATTTTTCGAGTAGATAGAGTTCTTCTTCTATCTTATGCCAACCATTAAAGCCTTTAACATTTGCGGCCGTCTTGGCGACTATTCCCGGAATAGCCGTTAGGGTCTGAAGAGATGCATCAAATACGTTTCTCTGATGGCCGAAGGCATCGACCAAGATTTTTGAAGCCGACACTTCCCACTCCGTCGATATATTTTAGTGCTATCCAGAATTTCCGGTCGTTCGCGATCATATTTTAGAATGTAATGCCCCCGTCAGATTATAAGAATTCAGGAAAGTCATAAATTATAAAAATATCGTATATCAAAAAGGTGTCAAAATCTTTCCTTGTCAAAAAAAGTTGCGTTCTCCCAACCTTTGGGTTAGATAACAGCATATTTTCAAATGGAGTTTTTCATGGTCCGTCGTTTGCCTTTACTGATTATTCTGACGCTCGTGCTTATCAATTTGTCCGGGGCGTGGGCTCTTGACAATTTATCGGATATAGAAACTAAAAAGAAAGGAACCTCTGATCAGGGAAGGACGAATGCTCAAGGCCCCGTCCTAAGTATCTCGCCGAGAGAAATAGATCTAGGAGTCATTGGACCGGATGAAGGTGTCAAGGGCACTTTTGTCTTAAAAAATGTCGGTTCGGGTTCATTGAATTGGCATGCAGACGGTTCGGAAGGGTGGTCCTTTCTGGATGAGAGAAAATTATCGGGTGTCTTGAAAAATGATATAGAAAACATCCAGGTTCACGTAAGTTTTCTAAAAAATATTCTTAACTCAAATGGCGCCGAGATGGGCGGTAAAAATCTGATCCAAATGAGCCTTGAAGCCAACAACCGCATCAACATATATCGCAATAATTTGCCATTCGGCACTTACAGGGAGGCGTTGAAATTTGCGTCGAATGGAGGAACGAGGACCATATTCATAAGATTTGAACTGGCTTCCCGAGACACAGATCCTAAGATTGATGTTGATCCTGCGAGGATCGATTTCGGAGCAGTAAAGCCGGGGGAATATGCAAATAGGAGGATCAAAATTACAAACAAAGGACAGAAAATACTGCGATGGCAAGCATCCGTCAAGAACAGTGCCAACTGTCCATCCCCTGAAGCCGGCAGATATAGCTCATTCTTCAATGGTGACATCAAGGGAAGCGGAGTTTATCTGCCGCCGTCTCATTTGAAAGATATTATGGATATGACAGGCAAATGGGCCGAAAACAATGGGCTTCCCACTAGCTCGACGCCGTCCAGCGCCATCCGATATCGTTTTTGGGGATCGGGGATAACTGTATTTTTATCGATGGAAAATGATGAGGAAGGAGTCGCTTTCCATGTGGACGACAAACATGCAATCGAGCCCGATTGTCGTGAAGGACAAAAAGAAACGACGGAGTGCGTGGTTGCCGAGGGACTTCCGCATGGGCAGCATGTCCTTACTATCATCAACAAAGATGGCAGTGTGGTTGTTCAGGGCGTGAGAGTTAACAACAGGGATGTTAAGAAGGGGACCCCGGGCTTGATAAGCATATTTCCGGATTCAGGTGATACTACAAGGGAAATAGATTATGTCAATGTCATGGTAAATACAAAACAGCATACTCCGGGATTTTATGATGAAGATATAACTTTCAATTCCAACGGGGGGAAAACGGTCATTGAAGTATCCCTCGAAATATCAGCAGACAATAAAATGACGAGGGTTGTGGATGTTTATCGCTATGCTGCAGGAAGCGATTATTTGTATACGGCAAATCCCAAGGCGGAAGCAAATACTATTCGTGCTAAAGCTTATAGGAAACAGGGCATCGCATACAGACTGTTCGGCCAAGGAACGCCAGGAACAACGCCTTTTCATAGATGGTACAATGCCGAAAAAAATGACCACTTCTACTCTTACGACCTGTATGAAGAAGGAAGATCACTAAATGGTTATGTATATGAAGGCGCTATCGGAAACATAGCGACTTCCAGGCTGACAAATACGAGGGAACTGTATCGCTGGTATAATCCCTCTTCGGGCCGTCACTTTTATTCTACTGATCCGAACGGAGAAGCCGTCAGCAAAAAGGGTTATCGTTTTGATGGTATTGCCGGATATGTGAGGTAGAATACGTACATTCTGTTCTGTGCTTATTGACACCATTTAGCTTGACAAAATTTTTCAAAGGGGTTATTAGCTTCAGCCTTATACGGTTTAGATATGGCTGTATTATGCGCCTGTAGCTCAGCTGGATAGAGCAACGGACTTCTAATCCGTAGGTCCTGGGTTCGAATCCCCGCAGGCGTACCAGAGATAAATGGTGGGTGTAGCTCAGGTGGTTAGAGTGCCGGGTTGTGGCCCCGGAGGTCGAGGGTTCGAATCCCTTCACTCACCCCATTTTTTATTAATAATTACAAGTATAATGTCATTTTTGATGGCCTAAAAAGCAGGGTCAATATAGGGTCAGTTTTGACCCTCTTTTTTTTCATAGGAATTACCTGTCCCCGATTACTCTGATACACCATTCTTGCGTCTTCTGACTCGATCTTGTAATACCGTTCAAAAACATTATTGTTTTTAGTCATCATTGCTCTTTGTATTTCCTCAGTGGAATGCATGCGCCTTAATGCATTGGCTGATGAATGTTTTGTTCCGCGGTAAAGATCGACTCCCTTACCCCCTTTTTGTTTGCAGGCCCGTTTCCAATATGACCTGCCCCCCTAAAACTGGTCCACTTTTAGGGGGGCAGGTCAAGAAAGAGAATCCGAACATATACAAATATGAATCTCCCCGGTCACAACAGTGCTCATGGGTAGAGAAATTTCTATTAAGATCTTCAAATTACCGAGCAAAAAGGTCAAAAAAATGTTTCTTGACAAATTTATGGAAAAGGATACCTTAAATGAAGTTAGACGCGGTACACCTCAAAACGATCCTTTCAAATTCCAAACGGGAAATTCATAGGGCGGATTTACTTCGGTGGAACACCACATCTGTTCAGGGGAAAATCAAAAAAGGAAATGGGGGAGATTGCCAGTCGTTTGATGGCGTGAAGGGTTCTCTTATCTTCTAACCTGAAAATTCTTTAACCTCAGAAAGGAGAAAGGAAATGAGCAAGGAAATTAACCGGAGGAAGTTCATCAATAACGTGGCCAAATACTGTGGGGCGGGAATGGCCGCCGTAGGCCTCGTCGGCACGACCAAAGCCCATGCAGTGGCCGACCTGGACACACCGGGTCAGGAAGGCGTCTGGAGGATGCGCGACGTCCAGTTGATGCAGTACGGGGAATTTATCAAGAATGCCCCCCTTCCCAAGGATTATTTTGAAAAGCCGGCGGATAAATTGGTAAACGGAGGGGCCCCAGTCAACTGGAACCATCTTCACCCCAATTATTATGCGGAAGGGAGCAAATCCCTCGTCGCGCTGATCATGGCCACAGAGTTGGATAAAGATCTGAAAGGTGACATCAGGAAGGCCATGAAGCTCATCGGCGGCTTTGCGAAGTCCCTGAAGAAATCGGACAAGATCCTCATCAAGCCCAACATGAACACGGGCGACCCCTGGCCGCAGGGCGGCACCGACGCCGCTTTCCTGAAGGCCCTGATTTCTGTCCTGAAAGAAGAAGGGTACACTAAGCTGACTGTGGCCGATACCTGCGGGCCCTGGGGACCGACTGACCGGGTGATCAAAATGCTGGGTCTCGACATGGCCTGCAAGGAGACCGACACCCCGATCAAGACTTGGGAGCAGGAAAAGTGGATGAACATCCGCAATGATAAGGCTGAATTCCTGGGCCGAATGGGCGGTGGAGACGGCACGGTTGGCTACCCGGAAGACCTCAGGAATTACGACAAGGTCATCTACACCCCGGTCATGAAAACACACTTCCTCGGGGGAATCACCATGGCTTTGAAGCTCTCCGTGGGCATCCTGCACCGGGCCGACCGCGGGGGCCAGCTCCACAATTTCAACCACATCTTCGTGGCCGAGCAGGCGGCGGAAATCAACCTGCCCTTCCGGCCGGACCTGATCATCATGGACGGAAGACGCTCGCTCGTCAGCGGCGGTCCTTCCCATGGCGAAGGGGTCAAACCGGGCGTGATCCTGGCCTCCGGCGACCAGGTGGCCAATGATGTCATGGGCATTCGGATTCTGCAGGAATGGTACCCGAACATGGCCGCCAACAAGATCGGCATGCATGCCTGGAACCAGAAGCAGATCGCTCAGGCAGTCAAGATCGGTGTGGGATATGCAAAAAAGCAGGATGATATCAAGCTCATCCTGGGGTGAAGGCAAGTTCGTAGGGGCGATCCGGCACGCGCTTCGCGTGATCGCCCCTACAAGGTTTATTTGCTGATCCGAAACTCAAATTGAAAATTGTAGGACCTTTGACCTTTATATCCAAGAGTACACGGAGATTTCCTGCTGATGAAAACAGCTACCCTTTTTGCCGGTCTGACATTCGCTATTTTTTTGATCGTTCCGGGGGAATCGACCTCTCAGAGTTCAACCTTCGCCAACTTTAAAGTGGATGCCCTGTACCGGGCGGTGAAAGTGTCCTGGAAAACAGTCGGAGATCCGAAAGGCGAAATGTCCATACAAATCATGCGGGCGGATAATTTCGAAGACAGTCCCTATAAAGTAGTAGGGGTGGTCAAGATCGCCCCGGGGAAGAGCAACTACGAATATATCGACAAGAGCATGGGGGCCGAAGCCAAATATTACTATAAGCTCATCATTAAAGAGACGAATGAGTCTATCGGCCCCAAACCTACGAGGCCGTTCTTCTCTCCTCCAGCAACATAGAAATGTGGATTGGGGGATCAGGAATTCAAATTCATCCCTTTTGTAGGGGCAACCGGCCGGTCGCCCTGTACCCTTCTAAGGCCGAGGAATCGGGAGAATACGGTCAATGTCCCGAGAAGTTAACCGGCGTACGTTCCTGAAAGGCATCACCCTCGGGGCTTTTGGCCTTGGAAGCGTGGTGGCCGTGGGGAACTTTCTGGAAATCCTTACCTTCCCCAACGGTGAGAAGGTGGCTCTGGCTAAGATGGTCATCCTGGCGGACAAATCCATCTGCTCGGGGTGTCGCGTCTGCGAGATCGTCTGCGCCAATTTCAACAGCGGCGGCCGCAACTCTGCTTCCCTTTCGCGGATCATTATGGAAAAGGAAATCATGGGGGGGGATTACCAGCCCAAGGTATGCCACCAGTGCGCGGACCCACCCTGCCTCAAAGCCTGTCCGGTAACGGCTTTGCAAGTAGAAAAGCAGAGGGGAACCTATGCCCGGATTATTGACGAGCGGGCGTGCATCGGGTGCCAGAAATGCGTGGAGGCCTGCAAACAGCACTTTCGGCCCTCACGCCCGAGGTATGATGCTCAGGAGCACCGTTCGGTCAAGTGCCATCTTTGCTTCGGAGACCCCCAGTGCGTGAAGTACTGCCCCCTAGGGGTGCTCCGGGTGGAAAAGTCGGATAAGGGATTGATGGTGGGATACCCAATCATCCAGGAAGACTAAAATACACTCACCACAGAGGGCGCAGAGAACGCAGAGGTTCAATAAAAAAGAAAAACAAGAAAGATCCGCATAATTTCACCCTCTTTCTTACTTCTATGTTTTCTGTGATCCCTGTGGTCAAAACTTTTTTGTTTTTTTATGAAACCGCAAGGCGGATGGGTTGGGAAAATACTTCGTGTGGATCTGACTTCGGGAAAAATCTCCGAGCAGTCTACCTATGATTACGTCCCCAAGTTTATGGGCGGACGCGGTCTGGGAGCCAAGATCTGTTGGGACGAAGTCCCTCCGGAAGTTGGGGCCTTTGACCCGGAAAACCGATTGATCCTGGCCACAGGACCCCTCCAAGGAACCATGGCCCCCACCTCCGGAAGGTTCATGGTCCTGGGAAAAGCGCCGCAGACCTGGCCGGTCGAATCTTTCTGCCGCTCGGGCGTGGGAGGGCACTTTGCCCCCGAGCTGAAGTGGGCCGGCTACGACGCGGTCATTATCCAGGGTAAAGCCCCCAAACCCGTCTATCTCTGGATTACCGACCACAAAGCCGAAATCCTCGACGGCGCCCGCCTCTGGGGACTTGACACCTACCAGACCCAGCAGATGATTTGGAAGCTACACGGTTCCAAGACCCGGGTCATGGTCATCGGCCGGGCGGGAGAAACTAAGTCCCGCATTGCCTGCATCCTGACCGATACCGGAGATGCTTCAGGCCAGGGCGGGTTCGGCGGGGTTATGGGCTCCAAGAACCTGAAGGCCATCGCGGTCCGCGGAACCGGGACGGTAAACGTGGCTCGACCCAAAGATTTGATGGAAATTACCCATCACATTCAGAAGCTCTTTTCCCGCAAGAGTCTGCGAAGCGATCCCTACCAGCCGGAAGAGAAAAATTTCAAGTATAACATCTGGGGCGGCGGGTACGGGAGAGGAAGTTTGTCCCTACTTCCGGGGGAGCTCCTCGACCTATGCAACAACCCATCCTCGGGTTACTCCCAGACTCCGGACGGGTGCTTCGCCTGCCCGGTCTCCTGCCGGTCCCGGGTGAAGGGGCCGGATATCACTCCCGGCGTGGCCTTCTGCGCTCAGTCCTACATGTATCTGGAATCCATGGTCTACCAGCCGGAAAAAGGCTACAGTAAAGTGACTTGGCAGGCGGCTAAGCTGGGCGACCTGTACGGGATCAACGCCTACGAACTCATGGCCATCATCCCGTGGCTGTCCGATTGCTTCCGGGAAAACTTGATCAAAGAAGAAGAAGTCGGACTGCCGATGAAAGAAATCGGCTCCTGGGACTTCATAGACAAGCTCCTCCATAAAATGGCTAACCGGGAAGGAATCGGGGACCTTCTAGCCGGAGGGGGACAACGGGCCGCAGCCAAGCTGGGCGGGAAGGCGGAAGAGCTTTCCCACATGTATTATCCCCGGGCGGGGAAATTCGCCGGGTACCGGGAACACTGGGTTTACCTGGGCGGGTTCCCCACCGGGTACGCAGTTCCTCAGCTGGCCCTCATGTGGGTACTGGACAACCGGGACGCCATGGTCTCCCACAGTTACATCTCCGCGCTCTGGGGAGCTGCCTTCACCGTCGGGCAGAATGCTCTTACGGCGGTTCCCGAGAAAATCATCCCCGTCCTGAAACCGGTGATGAAAGCCGCTTACGGATCGGCAGAGGCCGCTGAATTTGTACGGCCAGACGGGAAAAACCTCAATTGGAAATGGGCCGCCCCCGTGGTGAAGCGGTATCATGAACATGCTCTCTTGAAGGACTGTTACATCCTGTGCGATATTCTCTTTCCCTTCCTCTTCAATTCCAACACCCCCGACCATGTGGGTGATCTGACGCTTGAATCCCGTATCTTCTCCGCCGTCACCGGAATGGAGATGGAGGTAGAAGATTCCTACAAAATCGGAGAGATGATCAACACCCTGGAAAGAGCGCTGGCGGCGCGGGACGGGCGTACCCGCAAGGATGACAATCTCCATGATATCTATTTTGAAAAGGAAGATGCCGGCGGGCGGAAATACAAAAGGGAAGACCTGGAGCGGGCCAAAAGCGATTACTACCGGCTGATGGGCTGGAATGTCAAGACCGGAACCCCCACGGGACCTACACTGGAAAAGCTGGGATTGAAGGAAGTAGCGGATGGGCTGAAGAAAAGAGGACTTATACAGAAGCAGGGATAATTTCAGATTGAGGATTGCAGATTTCGGAATGCGAAGGAATAGACCTTAAACAGCCTAAAAGCGGAATAGGGAATGTAGGGGCACGCGACGCGCGTTCCTCTTTTGTTCAAAGTAACGGTCGATAAGGAATTCATTTGATGAGAGAGTCTTTCTCCCTGCCGGCCTTCACCATGGCTGATTACAACCTCTACCGGGTGGACGACCGGATTTTCTATGTGTTTGTCATCGCCGCCCTGGCTTTTTGCCTCATCCACGCCGCCTGCCGGGTCTTCCGGCAGCCCCAGTCAACGGAGGTCCACGGGATTCATCCCGCCGGGGATGAAGAGCTTCAGCGGCACACACTCTTTCAGCTGATTTACCATTGGGCCAATTCGGTTGCCATTTTCATCCTGCTGATCTCCGGATGGATGATGTATCAACCCCGGCAGATTCCGAACCTGGAAGGAACCACATCAGAATGGTTTTTCTGGCACCGATGGGGGATCGCTCTCCTTCTGGTAGGGATTTTGGCGCACATCGTCCGTGAAGTGTTTGTGGCTAAAGAAGCCAACCCCATGGTGTTTGATCGCGCCGAGGTAAAGAGAATTCTCTCTATCTTCAAGGACTTTTTCGGCTTTTTCAAAGAATATCACCTGCCTGGAAAGTATCACACTGGCCAAATATTTTTTCATTGGGCCGTGGCCGGCAATATTTTTGTTTTGATCCTGACCGGAATGGTTCTCTGGAAGCCTTTCCGAGACTTTCTTCCCCTCTCCCTCTTAGGTCTCGGCTGGGACTTTATCTATTTTAGCCGCGTGATCCATGGCTTCTTCTCCGCCACCCTCATTGCCAGCCTTATTGGCCATCTGTACTTCGCCCTTTTCATCAAAAAGAATTGGCCGGAAACCAAGTCCATGGTCACGGGCCGCATATCCCTCCGGGAATACCTGGAAAGCCACTCTCCGCTAGAATGAGCAGGGGCGGGTTTTAAACCCGCCCCTGTAGCCGTCCTAATGATTACCCTTGCTGCAGAGGCGATTCATGAGTCGCCCCTACATTTATAACCTCAGACAGGCATTCTTTTCCTTTTTCATCCTCCAGCAGGTTTTGGGCCGGACCTTCGATCATGATACGGCCGTTTTCCAGGATGTAGCCGCGGTCGGATGTGGTGAGACGCATGGAGGTCTTCTGTTCCACTAGCAAAACCGTGGTCGAGCGGCGGCGGATCTCCTGGATAATTCGTGACGACTTCGAAAAAAACTCGCGGCACTTCCGCGGGAATCACGGGTGAAAGAATTATTCAAAACTCGAGGGGTCCTAAAATATCGGGAACGTACGGCTCGATGTCTGATTAGTAAAGGATTCAGGGTGGAGGTTGCCTGTCATTTTTTCTTATAAAATATGAAAAAGCCATCGACTATTTATATATTGTCACTACTTCCCTTAAGGAGGAGTTTCAGATGTTTCGCCACAGAAGTTATCAGCACAACTCGGATTTGGTTTGATCGGGCTTGTACATTACTGAATGAACTGATGATCTAACGCCCATGTGTCCCTTCCTGGCGGCCGCTCTTGCTTCCTCATACACGTTCCTTAAGGGAATTCCTTGTTTGATGGCTATCTTCTTGCAGTCTTCGTATTCCGGGGATATGTTTTTTGTCTCCTGACTGCTTTGGCTCACTTTCACCTTCACAGGACCAAATGTCGTCTCCACCGTGATGGTTTCTCTCGGAAGTTTTTTTCTCTCCAACCGGTGGAGCCTGATCCCCAGAGAGGTAGTTTCCGTGAAGACTATAGAAAGGGCCTCTTCCACTTTGTCCGGTGTAATCAAAACGCTCAGTTGGGTTCCCGGCCTGTTCTTCTTCATGAAGATGGGTGTCATGAAGACATCAAGGGCGCCCCTTTCTAGGAGTTTTTCAGATGCGTAGCCGATAAACTCCGGATTCATGTCGTCCAGATTGGTTTCGATGAGGATGACCTCGTCTTCTTCATATTCTGTCTTTTCGTCGGCTTCTCCCACCCAAATCCTCAACAGGTTCGGTATTTTCAGGTCACCGCTGCCGGTTCCGTATCCGATGCAATTTACTTTCATGTTGGGAATGATTCCGAAACTTCTGGCCACGTTCTTGAGAATTGCAATGCCGGTAGGGGTGACCAGTTCTTTTTCCAAACCGCTTGCGTACACAGGTATGTCCTTAAGCATCTCAAGGGTGGCAGGAGCGGGGAGTGGCAAGATTCCATGGGCACATTCCACGAATCCCGTCCCCACGGGAATCTTGGAGGCGTAAATTGATTCAATACCTAACAGCTTGATGCCGATGAGAGCCCCAACAATGTCGATGATGGAATCTAATCCGCCGATCTCGTGAAAATGGATCTTCTCGGGATCACTGTTGTGGATTTTTGCCTCGACATGTGCAAGCTCTTGAAAGATGGCCTTGCTCGAAGCCTTGATATCATCGTCAAGGTCACTCTTATCTATTATTCCTTCAATGTCTCTCAGATGTCTCTCGGCGTGGTCTTCCTCTGTATTAATAGTGAATCTGGTTCCGGAGAGCCCTTTCCTGGTAGTTTTCTCCGTTCTGATCCTGTATCCCGATATCTTCAGTTTGCCCAATTCTGACTCGAGTTGATGCAAATCAAGTCCGGCATCGACGAGCGCTCCTAATATCATGTCACCGCTGATACCCGAGAAACAGTCGAAATACGCTATCTGCATTCTTTCTTACCCATCTGGTTTATGAAGCTGGCGAAATATCCGGCCCCGAATCCGTTGTCAATGTTCACGGTCACAACGCCCGGTGCGCAGCAGTTGAGCATGGATAGCAGGGCGGACAGTCCCTCAAAATTGGCGCCATAACCCACGCTGGTCGGGACTGCGATCACAGGACAATCCACCAGTCCCCCGATGATGCTGGCCAAAGCTCCTTCCATGCCGGCCACCACCACGATGACGTTTGCCTTGAACAGCTTTTCCGTGCTGCCGAAGAGCCTGTGCACCCCGGCGACGCCGATGTCGTAGATCCTTTCGACAGCGTTTCCCATAATTTCTGCAGTGATTGCCGCCTCCTCAGCGATCGGTATATCGGAGGTTCCTGCGGTGACAACGAAGATTGTTTTTTTGGATTTATTCTTTCTTTTCTTGCCTGCAAAAACAATCTTCGCCGTTTCATAATAGACTGCGTCTTTCCTCACCTTCTTGATGGCTCTGAAGGCTCTCTTATCGGCTTTGGTCGCCATGATGAAGCCGGTCTCTGAAAGGCTTTCCACAATTTTCTCGATTTGTTCGATGGATTTACCCCTGCACAATATCACTTCCGGGAATCCTCTCCTCAAGTCCCTGTGAGTATCTATTTTTGCATAGCCTAAGTCCTGATAGGGAAACGATCTCAATGCCCTGAGGGCGTCGTCAATTCCGGTTTTTCCGACTCTCACATCTTTTAAAAGTTTTCTAAGCTTCTCTCTGTCCATCGCTATCTCGTTTCTTTCAAGGGTTCGTTCATGCTGCCCATCCTGTAACCCTGGAAATCCAGAGTTACATATATGTATCCCATGGCCTTGAATTTTTCCATGATCTTTTTTGATATCTTCTCGTCAAGAAACATGGGCATATCCGCATATGGCACCTCTATCCTGCCAATGTTATCGTGGTCTCTGACTCTTAATTGCCGTATTATGAGGTTTGTCAGGAATTCCTCCGCACTGGCAACCCGCGAAACCTTCTCTCCGGTTACACTTAATGAATTTTCCTCCGGATGCATCTTTGATATCGATCAACTGTTCTCCAATCAGCTTAGTGTCGGAGCCATGTGACAACGAAAAACAGGTCGCGCCGCATGAATGCGGTGCGAACAATGATGGAGGACAAACTGGCACGCACCGGAGGGAGCTGCACTTAGAGCAGTGGTATCTTCTTCGGGGCCCCTGAGAAGGAGAACAACGTCGACACGGCTTCGGTAAAGTAAAAAGTTACAAATGTTTCGTCATCTGCCCCTTTCGGATAGATCTTGAGAAGATTAGACGATTCTTTGAATGCCTGGGCCTTTGCGTCACGAGTCTCGTCAAATGCTATACGGCCTCTTATCCTCAGCCATGTCGCGTCATGCCCCATATCCGAAATCTCGATTTCAGGATTCTGAGACAACTGCCTGTATACGTCTTTGGTTTTATTAGTGCAGAAATACAACGCGCCATTCCTCTTCATGCTGAAACCGAAGGGGCGAACCCTAGCCTTCGTGCCGTCAATAGTGGCAATGTGAAAAACAGGATTAGCCTTCAGATATTCAAAAGCGGTGGTCATATGATCCTCCCTGAATGTAGTATTTTTGTTGGTGTGCTTATAATGTAATATTATAAACAACCTAATGAAATGGTCAATACATAAAATCGCCATAGGTACTATGGAAGACAATACTTAGAGAGGTGTGCAGGTGGGCATAGCAACAGATGATCAATTTTCTGATTACGATAAGTTGGCCCGGAAATGTCCTGTCACCGCTGCCATGAAGGCGATCGGTGGATTGGTGGAAGATACTGATTCTTTGGCAACAGGCCGGCAAGACCTGACCCCGGAAGGTAAAAATAAAGATTTCCGGATGAAATAGATGAGCCGCTCCATATAAAATGAAGCGGCTCGAGATAAAGGAAATATTCGGGTCTCTCGATCACTATTATCCCTTTAAAAGCCCGTACTGAATCATGGTATTGCGCAAAACTTCACGATTCTCAGGCCTAAGGGGAACCAGCGGCAGGCGAAGTTTCCCGGATGGTAGCCCCATCATAGTCAGGGCTTCTTTGACCGGGGCCGGACTGGTCTCAATAAACAATGCCTGCACGACGGGTAACATTTTGAAATGAATCTCCCGGGCTTCGTCGATTTTCCCCAAAAGGTACAGATTTATCATTTCACGATATTCCTTCCCAATGACATGAGCTACCGCTAAGATTCCGCCATCCCCACCCAAAGCCAACATCGAAAACGTCAGAGCATCCTCCCCGCAGAGGATATAGAATTTCTTTTGGTTGTTTCGTGTAGCCCGGATAATTTCCATCGTGATCATCAGATCGCCACAAGCATCCTTCATCCCAATGATATTGTCTATTTTGGAAAGTGCAATCATTGTTTTTGCCTCAATGAGTCGTGCCGACCTTGATGGAATGTTATAGATAAAAAGTGGAAGCTTTGTTGAGAGTGCTATTGCCTCGAAATGTCTCAGGAGCCCATCCTGTGTGGGTCTATTGTAATAGGGACATACTTGCAAACTTGCAGAGGCTCCGATACTCTCGGCGCGTTTTGTCATCTCTATGGCTTCTTTGGTGCTATTAGATCCTGTTCCAGCAATCACAGGCACCCGTCCATTGGTTTCATCAACCACAATTTCGATTACCCTGGCATGTTCATGGTTATCCAAAGTGGGGGATTCTCCGGTCGTTCCGCAAGGAACAAGACCATCACATCCAACTTCTGCTATATAATAATTGACGAGTTTGCGCAGTCCTGTTTCGTCGATCGATAGGTCATTTCTGAAGGGTGTAATTATGGGTACATGGCATCCAGCCCAGGATGGTATCCGCATATGCTCTCCTTTCTGGTTCAATTATGCAATTATAGTTTCCTTGAATAAGATTTAGACTTCACAATAAAAAAGCCATGGGGTTTACCCATGGCTTCAAGGAAATTATTTGTTATAGGCACTAATGCATACACGTCCTCAAAGCTATGGGTAGCCCCATCTGCTTGACCCCCTGCTTCTCACCCATGCTTCTTCTATCTACTGAGAGGACGTTCATTAATCTTCCTGTTCGGATTTATTTAAATTGAAGAAAACATAATTTGCTTTTTGTGTCAAATTATTTTCTGTTTAATTCAGAATGCAGCCCGATTTACAGATTACAAAGGGAAATCTCCTATCGCAAGCCAGTATACTTTTGCAACGAGTTCAGGAAGACGACCTTGGATTGTGGTATGCCGAAATCAGGCAAGCTTAATTAGAATTAGCCCGACAATTATAGCCACGATCCCGACGACTTTTTGCTTAGTAAGCTTCTCGCCCAGGAATACGATCCCGAGTGCGGCGCCAATGACAACTGCGAACTCACGGACCGCAACTGCATAACTCACATTGCCCAGGCGGAAAGCATAGAGGATCAGCAGATAGGTCATGATGCTGCCTAAGCCGATGATGCCGCTCGCCCACTTCATACGGTTCCAGATCTCAAGGATATTATTGAGTTCCATCATGAGAACGACCGGTGCCAGGCAGATAGCAGCGATCGAAAACATGGCCCAGATGTAGACGACGGGATTGATAAGAGAAACTCCCACCTTGTCCACTATCGAATAGCCGGTTATGAGTATCCCGACGATCAGGGCATAGCAGAACGCCTGCTTGCTTTCACGGGTCGCGGTCTCTCTGCTTCCGATGCTCAAGACACCACAGCAGACGAACAATATTCCTGCACCGCCGATCGCGCTGATCTTTTCGGAAAGAAGGAATATTGCGGTAATCGCGGTACCGCAGACGCCTACTCCACGGGCAACGGGATATACAATCGAGATCGCGCCTTTCTCGTAGCTTTTACCTATGAAGTAAAAGTAGCCTGCGTGAATGAAACCGGTTGCGATGATATACGGAAGTGCTGAAGATGTCGCTTCCTCCTTAAAGAGCAACACCAAGGAGACCGGCGTAATCAGGAGCGACGAACCGCAGAGCCCTATCCAAATCACTGCCAGATTACCAGATATCTTCTTGGTGACGAAGTTCCAAAGCGCGTGAAGCATCGCCGCGAGAATAACTATGCCGAAAACATAGAGTTCCATAGCCGTTCAGATTTTACTCTACCACAATGGAAGTCAGGTCAGGGGGTCTACACTTGAACTTTCGACTATCACGATTTACATGAGAAAGCTACAAGGGAAGGGATAATGCGACAGCTAAAGCCTCCCCTGAAAATAGAGCTATCCTCGACAGAATCTACAAAGATCCCATATGGAAACTTTATGGCGAGCTATTTTAATTCTTGTTTGTGCCGACATGTCGGCATGGGGGTTTCAAGGAAGAAAAGCAGTCGTTAAAGCATGTTCGATGATCTCTGACCAAATAATAAATTCAATTCAATTCAATTATGATTATTAGATGGAGTGGTGTATCTTAGGCCCTATTCTCTTTGCCCACTTTGCGCAGTGTCATCAGCAGCACCGCAGCTGTCAGCAGGCAAGCTGCCAGAAACATGATTCCCCCTGTAAACGATCCGGTTGCATCCCGGATGAAGCCCATCACGTAAGGTCCCACAAACCCGCCTAGGTTTCCGATACTGTTGATCATGGCGATCGCACCCGCCGCCGCAGTTGCACTTAAAAAAGAGGAGGGAATTGCCCAGAAGGGCCCGAAAGAGCCGTACACTCCCATAACTGCTATTGTGAAGAATGCCATCGAGACGAAAACACTGATGTCGGCCAGCAACGCACTGCCGGCGAGTCCAATTGCCGTCGTAACCATGCCGAGGATCGTATGCCAGCGGCGTTCGCCGGTCTTATCAGAATGACGTCCTATGAAATACATGGCGAAGAAACCGAAGATGTACGGTATCATAACCAGGAAACCTACCATCTGGATGCTGATAGCTGTCGATAAAGCTTTAACAAGGATCGGCAGGAACATCGTGATCCCGTAAAAACCGCACACCCACGTAAAATATATCGCCGACAGGATGATGACATCTCTGTCAGCGAAGGCCTGCAGCACAGAATACTTCTTCCGCTGGACCTTTGCCGCTTGTTCAGATGCCAGGGTATTTACAAGCCAGCTCCGTTCTTCATCAGTCAGCCATTTGGCGTCACTGGGTTTGTTAGTCAGATAGAAGGGTGTAATAAAACCAAGAACAATTGCAGGTAACGCTTCCAGAATGAATAACCATTGCCATCCGGCCCAGCCCAGCCATGTGGTCCCTAATAGATAGGTGGACAGCGGCGCGGCGACGATGTTACAGACCGGCAAAGACATCATAAAAAGGGCGACGGCTTTGGCCACGTCCTTCAAACGGAACCAGGTAGACAGATAATAAATAATGCCTGGGAAAAAGCTGGCCTCGGCTACCCCGAGAAAGAACCTCACGATATAAAATTCGGTCGATGTAGAAACCCAGGCAGTTAAACAAGAGATGATCCCCCATGTGATAAGAATCCTGGCGATCCACAACCGCGCGCCCACTTTGGCCATGATAAGGTTGCCAGGTATCTCCATGATGAAATAACCAATAAAAAAGATTCCTGCCCCAAGACCATACACGGCATTGCTGAACCCCAGTGCCTTGTTCATTGACAAAGCGGCATAGCCGACATTGACCCGATCCAGAAAAGAGACGATATACAGAAGACCCAAAAACGGCATCAGTCTCTGGAAGACTTTATTGACCGTCCGCTCCCCCAATGCCTCAGCTTTGATCATCTGCATTTCTCCTTATACTTACCCCTCATAGGTATTTGAAATCGTGTGGACAATGAAAATAGTGAAATTTCGAGCTATTTGTTGGAACGGGTATATACATCATTATTGCAGGAAAGTCCTGTAAAAAGGGGGCGTATATTTGCATTCACAATGAAACGATCTTTGAGTAAACCATGCTTTGATACACATAGCATTTTGTATCTAATTATCTTGGTACACATTTGATAAGATCCCACTTTATGAGAAGTGGGGAATAGCGAAAACGCGCTTGTATGCCAATGAAAAACTGGCCACAAAATATAGGGTTACAAGTTGATGAATGCGTGACGGATGTACCGAGTTTTTCATTCTTTGAGAAATCGCTGCCCCATTAGTTTGTCATTACCTTGAAAAAGGTCTTTTCGCCTGTAACTCAGACACATCTCTTCTTTGTGTTTACGATACATGCAGCGTATGATTGAATGCAGATAGCCCGAAAATAATCGGGTCTGGCGAAACAGTGATCGTAATTTATTTCGGATCGAAAGGATGTTTGTTTGCCAAAATGACCGGATGTTTTGTTACAGGAAAATGTGAGCCCAATCTCAGATGAAAAACCGAGCTATATAGCCATCTCACTTTCTAACCGGCAATCAGCGACCATGTGCGGTCATAAGTGTATTTATAATTGAGAGGGCGTGATCAGTAAAACGGAAGATAGAATCCCTTCTTCGTAACCGTCGCACTTTTCGATTTCGCCGATTATATTATCCGGCCTTGATCAACTATGGTCTATTGCGAAAAGAAGAAAAAACAATGCAATATGGTTGCGCGAAACTATCGGGCTTTGATCTGACTTGATGCTGTTGTCCTTATAAAGCCGGAGCGGGGATTCCCTAAGAATACCCGCTCCGTGATCAGAAATGAATTATTTGTTGCCTATCTTGACGCGAAGCGAAGCTGGAATAAAGAAATAGGTCGTAGCAGCTCCTAGGCAGAGTATCAGCGCAATGATATAGAGGGCGGCAGACGGATCAGCCGAGAGAAACTTTGCCCAAACTGGAACATTGGGTCCGATATACCCTCCCAGATTGCCTACTGAATTAACAATGCCAATGCCGGCCGCAGCTGCCGTGCCGGCAAGAAATGCAGAGGGCAGGGGCCAGAAAACGGGCATGGAACCGATAACGCCTAATGTGGCGATGGACAGGAATATGATTGCAAGATAGGGATTCGAGGCAAATAACCCGCTCAGAACCAGACCTGCTGCTCCCGCCAGAACATTGAATACATAATGCAGCCGTCTCTCTCCTGTCTTATCGGAATGATTGCTTATTATTATCATGCCTATGACGCATACGGTATAGGGAATTGCTGTAACCAAGCCCACCCAAAGATAGCCCTTAATACCAAAAGCCTTAACAATTGTCGGCAACCAGAAAGCGATTCCGTAAAGACCGATCATCAATGTAAAATAAATGAAGCATAGGACATAGACTTTTCCGCTCTTGAAGGCGTCAATGATACTGTGCTCTGTTTTGTCCTTGTCCTCTTCGACAAGTCTCTTTTCGAGCAGTGCTTTTTCTTCGACTGTAAGCCATTTGGCTTCTTGGATACTGCTGTCCAGATAGTATATTACCCAGAAACCGACGATTACCGATGGCAAGCCTTCACCAATGAAGAGCCACTGCCATCCTGTAAGTCCAAGTGATCCGGAGAACATGTCCATAATCCAGCCTGAAACGGGATTGCCGATAACTCCGGACACCGCAATGGCGGATACAAACCAGGCGGTTCGTGTCGAACGGTAAGAAGAAGGGTACCAAAGGGTAAGATAAAAAATTATGCCGGGAAAGAAACCAGCCTCTGCTATACCCAGAAGAAAACGCATGATATAGAAAGTCCATGCATCCGTTACGAACACCATACATGATGAAATAATACCCCACGATATCATGATCCTTGCTATCCACATACGTGCTCCATATTTCTTCAGAAGCACGTTGCTGGGAACTTCAAAAAAGAAATACCCGATAAAGAAGATTCCAGCACCTGTCGCAAAAGCGGCATCACTCAATGAAAGATCCTTGAGCATCTGCAGTTTTGCGAAACCGACGTTTACCCTGTCCAGATATGCTAGTATGTAACAGAGGAATAGAAACCAGATTAAACGCAAGTCAACCTTATGGTACGTCTTTGCTTCAAATTTTTCATCGACTGCCATACTATCAACCTCCCTGTTTTTTGAGTTGTAAGAAAGATTTACTCTTTTTTCAATGAGACATTAATATAGGTCATTCACCGGATGGCACCGCTCATTCAGATTTTATCCTCAATTGTCACAGACTGTCCTGTACATATCGAACGGCTTCCGGAACTTCTACCACATTCTGGAATTCCCCGGAGGAGGTTAGTTCACTTTCTGTTTCTCTAGTATCGTGACATTGTCTTTATTGTCTGCAAAACAGATATTCCAGATTATGATGTTAGCTAACAACACTAGTACCAACATCCTCATCATATCTCTCATAAACCATCCTGCTTACTGTTGACCTGCCCTGAGAACTTCTACCATGTTTAAAGTTAGAATTCTATGTTTTTTGACTATTTCCATTTGAAGGATGGATACCCGTCAATATTGCCAGAGGCTTTGTTACAGGAGGTTGTCCGCAGCTTAGCTGAACAGAAAAATTATCCGTCAAGCGTTTCCACAGTTCATCCCGTATTCAATGAATTGATCCGACTGGCAGTTATACACATTTGTATGTGCGGGATCATTCTCCCGGCACCCATTTTGAAACCAAGTCAGAATTACTGCCAACAGTCAGATGGTTCGTTTTTTGAAAGAGCGGAAGAAAAAAATTTCGTTGATGGATAAATTTATCTATTGACAGCAGGAGGCCTTATAAGCAACATTTACTGTCGATTGTCCTGTCTCAGACATTCCTTACTGAGGAAACAAGTTAATATCTTCCCTGCCTGCCCCTTTTTCTCCTTGACAATATGGTTGATGTCGATTAAATGATGCTTCTCCTGATTGCATGGTGTCATTTGGCTGTCAGTACCATCTGGGGGTTAATGATTTCAAGTAGATAGGCATCGAGTGCCGGGTTCGAATCCCTTCACTCACCCCATTTTTTAATAAGAATGCTGAGATAAATAAAAGCGCCCGTAGCTCAGATGGATAGAGTGGCAGACTTCGAATCTGTTGGTCGTACGTTCAAGTCGTACCGGGCGCGCCAGCTTGTTGGATTATTTGTGAATCTATAAAAAAGACGTGTGGGCCCTTAGCTCAGCAGGTAGAGCAACTGACTCTTAATCAGTAGGTTGCCGGTTCGATCCCGGCAGGGCTCACCAGAAAAATGAAGGGGTTAAGTAAAATTCTTAACCCCTTCATTTTTCTGCAAACTTGGATTACTGCCAAATACGTAATTCTTGGCTCCCGCCATTCAATATTTCATTGGATGTTTTTTAGGACCTCATCTATTTTCGCCATCAGTTCTTCAGGCGTTACTGGCTTGGCAATAAAATTTCTCCCTCCTATAATCCCTTCTTGGGATTGGACCTGCCTTCTTGATGCGATGGCGGTAATGAACAATACGGGGATCTTCCGTGTTTTTGGGTTCTCGAACAATAGCTCCGCCACCTGTCCGCCGCCCATTTCCGGCATAATTATGTCCAGAAGAATCAAATCAGGATGCTCCTTCGAAGCCAAGACTACGCCGCCGCTTCCGCTCGTCGTTGTCAGTATCTCAAATCTCTTGGTCTTTTCGAGGTTGAGCTTGACAAAAAAGCAAAAATCTTCTTCGTCATCAATGAGCAATATCCTTTTTTTGCCAGGCACTGCTTCTGATTCAATTTCTTCTTTCATGATGCTCTCCGGTATTGGTGGATTGGAATCTCACGTATCGTCATACTGGATCGCTTGCGGGCAATGCGATGATAACACATGTACCTCCTTCAGATTCACTCTCTATCTGTACCGTTCCATGGTGTTTATCGATGATCCCTTTTGCGATAGAGAGTCCTAAACCCGCATTCCCAGAACTGTCTTTAGTAGTATAGAAGGGATCAAACACTTTTTCAATGCTTTCTTTCGGGATTCCGCACCCGGTGTCAGCAATGGTTATCCGCAGGTGGTTTTCTCCGGGCGCACTCTCAACTTTCTCAACACTAATGGTGATAGTTCCTCTGTCCTGGATGGCATCAATAGAATTTAACAGGAGGTTGAGAAATACCTGTTTGATCTGATTACTGTCTACTGTCACCTTCGGTAAACCTGGAGAGAATTGTTTAACAAGCGTTATATGTTTTAATTGCAACTGGTGATCTATAAGTGACAACGTTTCTTCTATGACAGGCGGAATTTCCACCTGTTCGGTCTGAATAGGCATCTGCCGCGTGAAGCTCAGAAGTCCCTTAATGATGGAATCAGCCCGGAATGCTGATTTCCTAATTCTCTCCAAAATATCCGCAATGTTAACATCAGAATCAGCGGATGTCCGCAGGTACTCTACCCCCTGGATAATGATTGCAAGAGGATTCTTCACCTCATGCGCAATGCCGGCAGCTACAATGCCTAAAGCTGCTAACTTCTCGGACTGTACCAGCTGTTTTTGCGTCCTTTCCTTTTCCTCAAGCGCCGCTTTGCGGGAGTTGATGAGGGTTTGGGTAAAGACTCCGTATATTATGACACAACAGGTAATGAGTACACGTGTCAGCACCTGATCGGACGTCAGAGAATCTAAGATCCAGTATATTAATATCAAGAAGAGGGCAATTGATATCAGGCCATTGCGTTCTACCTGCTGGCGGAGAGTGTATTTTTTTACCATGGTGCGTCTCAGTGCCTCCCCGGACGCAACGTAATGCATACTTCTGGAACTGTCACGCGAATACTCATATCTGTGTGGTACACAAGGCCTTTTAGTTTATTGGAGTCACTGGTAATTCGATGACTACCTTGGTTCCTTCCTGAAGTTTACTATCTATTCGAATAGTGCCGTGGTGCTTATCAACTATCCCTTTCGTGATGGATAGTCCTAGGCCTGTGTTCCCCAAATTATCCTTTGTTGTGAAAAAAGGATCGAAGATTTTTCCGATCTTGTCTGCCGGTATGCCGCATCCCATATCAGCAAAAGTGATCTGCAGATACGGCTCTCCAGCTTCATTTTTTATCTGCCGGACGGCGATCGTCATCGTTCCACCGTCCCCCATGGCCTCTATGGAGTTCAAAAGAATATTGGCGAATGCCTGTTTTATTTGATCGCTATCAATACTCACCAGCGGTACATCCTGCGAGTATTGCCTGAGTACCGTTATATGTTTGGTATCGATCTGATGTTCTACAAACGACAGAGTCTCCTCAATAACAGGTGTAATCTCAACTTTCTCCGTCTGCATTGATATTTGGCGCGTGAAACTCAGCAGTCCTCTCACTATGGAATCCGCCCGCTGAGCGGATTTCTTGATTCTTTCCACAACGTCAGTCAGCAGAGCGTCAGAGCCGGAGGACGTTTTCAGATATTCTATACCCTGAATAATGATTGCTAGGGGGTTTTTCACCTCGTGGGCAATTCCGGCAACAAATGTTCCTACAGTGGCCAATGTTTCCGCATGCATCAGTTCTTCGCGAAGTTTTTTCTGGATTTCCTCTGCCCGTTTACGATCGGTAATTTCCTGCTCCAATTTGATATTTCGCTCTTCTATATCTTCTATATAATCTGCGATTTGTGATTGAAGCAGCGCATTTTCGAGAGTTAATCTGATCTCAATAAGCATGGTTGATAAGAGGTTTTCATCTTTGGCATCAAAAGGCACTTCTGATTTCTTGCGCGATAGGTTAATAACAGCTGTGACATCGCTCTTGTGCCTCGCATAGATGGGGATGCTGAGAAACGAAGGCGAACCGTATTTGGGATCGTTTTTCTTCTTGGTTCTCGGATCCATCTCGATATCTTTTACGAGGAGGGGTTTCCTTTCGGTAATGACGTGCTTGATTACAGAGTTATCGATATCTATATATTCGCCTTTTTTCAAACCACCCTTTATACCCCTTGATCCGACGAGGCGAAGGCGCTTCGTTTTGGGATCGACAACAAATGACGAACCAATCTGGGAATTAGTAACTGTGAGGGCGGCATCAAGAAAAGTATTAAGAAGATCTTCGAAGTCCCTGTTATGGTACGCTTTATTCGCAAGGTCTTTGATGGCCGTCAGCTCTATATGGCTTTGGGATGCCTGGTCCGTCAGATCTTTTATAATAGATTCCGCAAAGGAGAAGACGTTGTCGAATATATTGAAAAGGATGTATAACCCGGTCAGGACGATGAGCATAATGAGGATAAAGAGTGTGCTCACGTAGTAAGTAAAAGTTACATCCGCATCATAATGCATGTAAACGAGGATCAGTGCCGGAAATACAATGATCGACGATCCCACGAGGACAAATTTCCTTTTTACGTCCCTATTTATCGTACTGAATCTTTCTTCCACGATGACACCCCTTTTGCTCGCGAATTAGATGATTGTTACTTCTAACTCAAAACGGCTCAAGACGCAAAGATTTTTCACAGGAATTTCGTATCAAAAATGGGAAAGCCGCCCTGAGAAACCGATACAAGATCTGACGTACAGGAGTAGGATTGAGCTTATGGGTTGCGGTTCATATTATCACTTAAGTTTAATGCAACGTGACAGGCAGCTGTAATCTGAATCTTGCCATAGCGAGCTAGTATTCCTGCTCCGCTCCAGTCCACAATTCCTGCAACCGCATTTACTGTCGACATATTGAAAGTAATAGTATTGATAGCTCCTGCGCATGGAGTTACGCATGTGGCGTCAGTCTAGAAATTTACCGTCTTTGCCTGTTGGAGATCAACTTATTCTATCAGCACTATGCTCACTTGTAAGCAAGCGCCTGTGCCCACGTACCTTAGCATACTGCATACTCTGTAGCTCCCACCCTTTCAAGTCTTTTCGGAAATTATCACAGTTGCTTCCCAGATGCTTCATGAAGAGATCGGCATAAGCCAAATGTTTGCATTAAAGACCGGGACTATAAATATTCATGAAACGCCGTAGTAATAAATTGAAATATCTCTCTTTCTTTGCTACGGTTGCAAATATGAAATCTTCATTTCTGGGGTCATTCTCGTATTGAAAAGGGGCTAATGAAGTTACAGTGGAAAAGTTGAAAGAGATCAATCCCGGAATGAGCGTCAATATCGTTGCTCATGTCGATGTGGATAAGGAGATAACAGAGGTCAGAAATGCCATAGTTTACGATGTTGACGGTGCCAGCCTTGTGCTGTCTCAGACAAATCCGCCCTTTACAAAATATCAGCTTGATAAGGAGATTACAGTTACCTACGTTGTGAAAGGAAAAGACGGTCTCAGCAGAATAGGTTTCTCGGGAAAGGTAGTCAGCATCCTGAATGATTATAGTCTATACTCGTCAAACGTAGTCCAGGCCTTGAATGTGTTGCGGAAAAGCGGGCTCAAGAAATATGACTTGAGAATGCACTACAGAGTTAGCCCGAAGTCAGATAGCGGTATCCATATTTATGTAGGCCACGAACGGGTCAGTCTCATAGATATTTCCATGGGCGGCGCGCGTTTTTGTCATTCAAAAGACGATCCCATCGAATCGAGAACCATGATTAATATGATTTTGGAGCTTGATGCGCATAAGTTCAATCTTGAAGCGAAAACAGTGAATGTCTGGTATCCTGCTGAAGCCGGAAGACGGGTAGATTTGGAATACGTGTCAGTTCAATTTATGAAATTGGATAAGACGTGCAGTCATATTTTAAGCGGAAAAATCCTTGCAATCCAGCGCGAACTCTTGTCTAAGGACTGAGAGGGAATGCGTTACCCAATAGCCGTTGCTACATAAGCCTTCCGCATTAATATCCTTCCACCTTCTCTGATCATCTGAAATATTGATCATCTTGCATCTAAAGTAAAGTTTTTGCAGAAAATGACGATATAAGTATCGAATACCTTTGCGAAGACCATGGAAATTGCGCGAGGTATTAATTACCACGAATAAGGATCCGAGGATGGGGATAATCAATCTGGAAGATATTCAAGTGGGTATGGTTCTGGCTGGCGACATAAAAGAGCGGAGCGGTCGTGTTTTATTACTCGGCGGAAGCGAGATCACTGAAAAGCATCTGAGGATCTTCAAGATGTGGGGAATCACAGAAGCCGATATCAAGGACGTGGAGAAGGAGGAAATCGCCGCAAATATCGTGGCTCAGCTTGACCCATCTCTCTTCCAGGACGTACAAAGTCGGGTTCGTGAAAGCTTCTGTCTTACAGATATGGAACATCCGTTTATCGAAGAACTATTTCGTTTAGTCACGCTTCGCCAAGTTAGACACAAGTCGAAAGGATAAATCGATGCTTAACGGCAACTCCCAAAATCTTCTGCCACGTTTCGGGCGCGGGACACGCCATGCCTCGTGCGCATCCGTAAAATTCATTCATCGGGCGAGCTTGTGGATAACCTTCCGAGGCATGCGATTTCCTTTAAGTGATTCCTTTTGCACCCTCCATTCTCCACTGAATCTCGTGCATTCAAAGAGGCCATCATGATTGGGAAACCGGAAGATCTCTTAAAAGGCTTTGTGCAGTTGTCTTCTCTGCCTGTCATATACACTAAAATGAATGAGGCAGTTAATAACCCGCAATCGTCTATGAAGGATATCAGCGATATAATAAGCGATGACCCGGGCCTGACTTCGCGATTGCTGCAGCTTGTCAACAGCGCGTTCTATGGATTTCCATCAAGAGTGGAGACCGTAAGCCGTGCACTCTTTATTGTGGGTACACAGCAGATACGAGACCTTGCGTTGGCGACTTCCATCACGAACGTGTTTGAAGGGATACCGGAGGTTCTCGTCAGTATGGAATCGTTCTGGAGGCACAGTGTTGCCTGTGGACTGGCTGCCAAAATACTCGCGACTTACAGACGCTGTGAAATGAATGTGGAGCGTTTTTTTGCGGCCGGCATCATTCATGACATAGGTAGACTCGTTATCTATAAGAAAATACCGGAGACAGCACAGGCAATGATCGTGAGCTGCAATAATCACAGGGAAACATTATTTTCAGTCGAAAAGAAAACAATGGGTTTTGACCATTCGGAATTGGGGCGTCGGCTTGTGCAATTCTGGAATCTGCCGCCGTCTCTGGAAGAAGTTGTGGCCTATCATCATTCACCGCAGGAAGCAAGACGATATCCTGTTGAAACATCCGTAGTTCATATAGCGGACATCATTGTTCATGCCATGCAGATGGGCAGCAGCGGAGAACAATATGTTCCGCCTATAGATGAGAAGGCATGGGAACTCATCGGCATTCCGACAAGCGCTTTGTCCCCCACATTGGATCAATTGGAGCGGGAAGTTGGCGATGTAGTACAGTTTCTATTCGATAAGGCCTGACCATGCGAAAGACAGGAAAAAATAAGAAAGGTCCGTCCGCATTGGGAGAACGTATAAGACATCTAGAGGAAATCAATCGCTGGACATTGGATGCCCTGGATATGGCCGTTTCTTTTGGTGACTTGCACAACAGCAGTCCCCCGGACCAGGAACCAGCATCGATTTTCAGAGCAACGAGGGCGCATCTTGAACGTCTGATCTCCTTCAGGCTACTCGCGCTTTTTATGGTGGACGAGACAAGTTCTGATTTTGTCCTCGTTGATTGTGAACCGAAGTCGGGTTCATTCATGATCAGAAAAGAGGTTGACTTTCAGATTTCCGAAGGCGTTTTTTCCTGGGCCTTATATCAAAACCGGGCTGTTACGGTTCCTGCAAAATACTTCAAGAAGACAGTAGTATTTCATGCCTTGGTCACACGATCACAAGTGGTAGGGATGGTGGTCGGGATTCTTGCTGATGATGAATTCGTAGTTAACAACGTATTGTCTAACCTCCTTACAATAATACTGTCTAACACGGCACGGGCATTGGAGAACGCCATTCTCTATAAGAAAATAAATGACGCGAACCGGGAGCTTGAAGATATTGTTAGAAAACGTACACAGGAATTGCAAAAGGCCCTGGAGGCGGCAAATGTGTTGAACATTGCCAAGAGTCAATTCCTCGCGAACATGAGCCATGAGATCAGGACACCAATGAACGGAATCATCGGCTTTACCGGGTTATTGCTCTCCACAGATTTGAATGAAGAGCAGAGCAGCTATATAGACACGATCAAAAAAAGCGGCGACGCATTAATGTTTCTGATCAACGACATATTGGATTTTTCGAAGATCGAAGCGGGTGAATTGAAGCTGGAGTATATGGACTTTGATCCCGAGGATGTTGTCTATGATGTGTGTGAACTCATCCAGCCAAAGTACGGAAGCAAGTCCATCGATTTTCTGTGCCGGATTGGGGACGATCTTCCTTCCAGCGTCAGGGGAGACCCCTACAGATTTCGGCAGGTTTTATTAAATCTAGTGGATAACGCAGCAAAATTTACCGAGGCCGGTGAAATTGAACTTTGCCTTGATGTGGAGGAAAGAAAAGACCATCAGGTGAAGATTCGATCGGTAGTGAGAGATACCGGTATTGGAATCCCGGCGGACAAGTTATCCACGATTTTTGATTCGTTCAGACAGGTTGATTGTTCATCCACCCGGAAGTACGGAGGGTCCGGGCTTGGTCTATCCATATGCAAACAACTGTCAAAATTGATGAATGGAGATGTATGGGCAGCGAGCAAGACAGGTGACGGTTCTCAATTTCATTTTACTGTCTGGCTCGATGAGCCTGTCAGTGAAACAGTTAAAGATCATGTGTCTCTTGCCGGCAAAAAGATACTTATCGCCGGCAGAAACAGGACAAATCTCGAGATCCTTTCGCAGATGGTTGAATCTTCCGGAATGAGCTTCATGACGACAGAAAATGAGGAAGAAGTTCTGCCCGCTTTAATCAATGCCAGCAACAATGGCGATTTCTTTGACATATGTATGCTTGACATCAGGCTATCGGATATAAACATCAATAAGATTATTGAAATGATCCAGGCTGAGACGATCGGAAATATTCACATTCTTGTATTTGGCCCGCTAAATTCGAGAGTTATGCTGGAGCATCGAACATGGGCCACAATTTCGTTTATTCAGACCCCGATTAGAAAGCGGAAGCTGTTACAAACAATAGACGAAGTCATAGATATTGCGGAAAACAGGAAGGAAGGTAATATTGTTCGTAATAAGGTGAAAGGCTATCCTCTTCAAACTCCTATATCAGCAGACCTTAAGTTAAGAATACTTCTTGCCGAAGATAATATCGTCAATCAGAATTTAGTGAAGATCATGTTGGGTAAAGCGGGGCACCGCGTGGAACTCGCAAATAACGGCCGAGAGGCAATCGAAAAACTCATCAAGACTGATGATCCCTTTGACTTGATTTTCATGGATATTCAAATGCCCGTCATGGATGGTTTAGAAGCAACCAAAATCATCAGAAGCAGAGGATATGGAGATATACCCATAATAGCCTTGACGGCGAGCGCGATGGAGGAAGACCGCGTTAGTTGTCTCAAGGTCGGCATGGATGATTATCTTGCAAAACCGATCAGAACGGAGGTCGTAAAGGAGGTGATAGAGAAATGGGCTCCTCGAAAGAAGCATCAGTCAATCTGAGACGGATGGCAGAAAATGTTGGATTGGAAGAGGATGAATACCTGCCGCTATTGGCACTCTTCATAGAAACGAGTATTTGTTACTTAAACGAACTGAAATCAGACATACTTAGTGGAAATTCAAGAAAAGTTTATGAAACAATTCATACGATAAGGGGTGCTGCCGAAAACCTTGGCATACCGGAAATGTCGGAAATCGCGAAAGTGATGGAGCTCAAGGCACGCAAGGATGTCCTGGAGGGCGCGGAAGAAGCCAGAGAAAACCTGGTGGAAAAACTTGGATATTTAACGGAAGTATCTCATTTAAGGTACAATTAATGCAGGTTAAATTATAGTTATGTAGCTAACAGAGAACAAACTAACTTGAGCGATAGCCAAGGAAGCTGAGGTCACATCGATGATGAGCCAGATTCTCGAAACTGCTAAGAAGGGATTAAGAAGAGAGAAAAAGGTGTTGGTTGTTGACAACAATCCTGTAATGCTGAGCTTTATGAATAACTTGCTGGTGAGCCATGGGTATCAGGTCTCAACTGCGGAGGATGGTCTGGCTGTCCTGAAGATTCTCGAAACCCAGAGACCGGACGTTATCATTACGGACCTCATCATGCCGAATATCAGCGGAGAGAAACTATGCCGGATGATACGAAAAATGCCGCATATGAAAGATGTCTATGTCATTATTTTGTCGGCTGTTGCGGCTGAGCAAGAATCTGCCTTGGCTGAGCTGGGAGCTAATGTCTGCATCGCCAAATGCTCCTTCAATAAGATGTCGGAAAGAATTCTGGCAACTCTGGACAAATTAGATTCTTCTGCGCCACACGTGTTCGCTGATGAAATCATAGGAATACACGATACGTCACCACGCGATATTGCGAAGGAATTACTTTCTTTGAAGAGCCATCTGGAAGTTATTTTGTCGAGCATGTCAGAAGGAATCTTTGAAATTACCGCCGAGGGAGACATTATCTACGCGAACCCGACCGCCATTTCCATTGTCGATTTACCGGAGGAAAATCTCCTGGCCTCAAATGTCCTTGAGTTATTTCACGAAATCGACCGGATGAAGGTGGACAAACTCTTTAAGAGCGGGGAAAAGATCGCTCCCTATTCAAACGGTTCTTCCTATCGGCTCGTAAATGGCAAAGACGTCTCCATTAACATCGTGCCTATCAAGGATGATGAGAACAAGATAATCATAATACTTAAGGACCTCAGTGATCGAAAGGTTCTTGAAGCAAGGCTGAGGCAGGCTCACAAGATAGAGGCCATAGGAACGCTAGCCGGCGGCATTGCCCATGATTTCAACAATCTTCTAATGGGCATTCAGGGGTATGCATCCCTCATCCTCTTCGATATGAATACAAACCATCCCCATTACGAAAAGCTCAGAAGGATTGAGGATCACGTGAGAAGCGGTGCGGAGTTGACCAAGCAGCTTCTCGGGTTCGCCCGTGGCGGACGGTACGAGGTCGCGGTTGCCGACTTAAACGAGATCGTCGACAAGAGTTCCACTATGTTTGGCAGGACAAAAAAGGAGATAATGATCCACCGAAAGTTTGAGGAAAATCTCTGGACGGTTGAGGTCGATCGGGGTCAGATCGAGCAGGTTTTCTTAAATCTGTACGTGAATGCCTGGCAGGCTATGCCCGGAGGCGGTGATCTATACCTCGAGACGGCCAATGTTACTATCACTAGGGGATACGTGAAACCCTTTTACGTGAAACCCGGAAGGTACGTGAAGGTTTCGGTGACGGATACCGGCATAGGAATGGATGAGAAGACGAAGGAGAGGATATTCGAGCCATTTTTCACGACGAAAGAGATGGGTAGGGGTACGGGCCTCGGGCTTGCATCCGTTTACGGCATCATCAAAGGCCACAATGGTATAATAAATGTCTATAGCGAGAAAGGGCATGGTGCGACGTTCACCGTCTATTTTCCCGCTTCGGAGAAGGAGTTTGTAAAGGAGGCTCACGTTGCCCCAGACGTAGTAAAAGGCGAGGGTACCATTCTCTTTGTGGATGATGAAGACATGATCGTTGAGGTGAGCAGAGAGCTTCTGGAGGTCTTGGGCTATCGTGTTCATGTGGCAAAGAACGGCAAGGATGCTATAGAAATATATAGAGAAAAATGGAGCGAGATCGATGTGATTATTCTGGATATGATAATGCCCGGTATGGGAGGCGGGGAGACATTTGAGGTTCTTAAGTCAATAAACCCTGACGTCAGGGTGATCCTCTCCAGCGGATACAGCATAAACGGCAAGGCAAAGGAAATCATGATACGCGGCTGCAAGGCATTCATACAGAAGCCTTTTCAGATCGGCGATTTATCCGACAAAATAAAAAAGGCCTTAGATTAAATAGTCATTAAGATATGATGGATCTGTAATTTTTCAAAATATGTAGTGGCGTGCATGTGGTTAAGAATGCCTCTGCATACCTTCTTCGGTCTCCTGCCAACAAGAAACTCCAAAAGAAACATCTGTAGAAATTAAACGTCAATAGAAATGAGATCCATAACAATTTCAGGCGAGGAAAATGTGTTTCCCCGCGGCCCCGTTCGCTATTGGCTCGTCACCGGGGATCATTTGTTTAAACCTTGCATATCTCTTGATCTCACCGTGTAAAGACAGCAATGAAATAATTCTCCAACAGGCTCTCGCCGAAAGAAAGCTCGGACTGAATTTTACAGATGTAAAAATTTGTTGACTATAAATTGCCCTTATATTAGTTATTTGAGATATCCTCAGCAAGCTGCGAAGAATCTTCGATTCTTAAGGAACAGTATAGTTCGGTATTCGCTTGCTACCGAATTCAAAATTATAGATAGTCTTGAAATAGGATAAATGCAGAGATTGCAGAAAAATTTATTTATTTACACATTTGGCTGTCAGATGAATGTCCACGATTCTGAAAAAATTGCAGCATTGATGGAAAAATCGGGATACGCAAGCGTGGATGATGTCGGGAAGGCCGACCTTATCATTATCAACACGTGCAGTGTAAGAGAAAGGGCTGCGCAGAAGGTGTACAGTCAACTGGGCAGGCTGAAAAAATTCAAGAAGATGAAACCAAAACTCATCATCGGAGTAGGGGGTTGTCTTGCTCAACAGTTGGGATCGAAGTTCATTGAAAGAGTTCCTCACCTAGATCTTGTTTTCGGGACACATAACATACACAGTCTTCCCGATTTGATAGCGAAGATCGAAGAGACGGGGCAGCCGGTAGTTCGCACGGAATTTCATGAGGAAGTGAAGTCACTCGGCATTCTGGCGCCAACTAAAAATGGGAAAGTGACGGCCTATGTGACCATAATGCAGGGCTGCAATAATTTTTGTTCCTACTGTGTCGTTCCTCATTTGCGGGGCAAAGAGGAGAGCAGGTCATTGACGGAAATTGTAAAGGAAGTAGAGGTGCTGGCCGGTCGCGGCATTAAAGAGGTTACTCTCCTTGGGCAGAACGTCAATTCATACGGCAGGGCGATCGGCAATAGACATGACTTTGCAGATTTGCTGCACGAAATCGGATCTATTGCGGGTATCGAAAGAATAAGGTTTACAACCTCGCACCCTAAGGACCTCTCCGACAAGCTGGTATGCTGTTTTTCAGAGGTCGATAAGTTATGTGAACACATCCATCTTCCGGTGCAGACGGGTTCTGACAGAGTCCTTAAAATGATGAACAGATATTATACAAATGCAGAGTATTGTGAGAGAGTGGATAAACTCAGGTCCATTTGCCCGGGCATCAGCATTACTTCAGACATTATTGTAGGATTTCCCGGCGAAGCAGACGGGGATTTTCAAGCAACAATTGACATGATGGGGAAAATCAGGTTTGATAATTCGTTCTCTTTCAAATACTCGGAGCGGGATGGGACTGCCGCGGCAGAACTCGGCGACAAGGTGAGCGAATGCGTTAAGACTGATAGACTTAAAATTGTGCAGGCTCTCCAAGAAAAGCATACCTTGGAAAAGAATGAGGCCATGATAGGGAATACGGAGGAAATTCTTGTTGAGGAAATAAGCAAGAACTCCAAAGAAGATATAGCAGGCAGGACACGCACCAATAAGATTGTGAACTTCAGAGGAAGCCATACACTGATCGGCAAGACTGTGTCTGTTTTGATTATCGATGCGTATCAACATTCTCTGAAGGGGAGGTTACTGGATGTTAATTAAGATGAAGGTTGCCGGATTAACGATAGATCCGTTGACTAATACACCTATCGTAATTTTAAAGGATATGGACGAGAAAAAGGCTATTCCTATATGGATAGGCCTTTTTGAGGCAAGCGCCATTGCGACGGAGTTGGAGAAAATTACTTTTTCCAGGCCCATGACACACGATCTCATTTATGAAATCCTGAAGGCCGTTGATGTAGAGGTAATCCAGATTGAGATCCATGATCTCAGAAATAACACTTTTTTCGCTAACGTCCATTTGTTAAGAAGCGGCAAGACAATAGTGGTTGATTCCCGGCCAAGTGACGCCATTGCCCTTGCTTTGCGGGCCAATGCCCCCATATATGTGGATGAAAAGGTCATTGAAAAATCGAGGAATGTTGACTTCGGCAAGAAAATAACGGATCTTGATAATTTGAAAGATGAGAAATTGAAGGAGTTTTTGGAGAATCTTTCTCCTGACGATTTTGGAAAATATAAGATGTGAGGCGATGGAGACATCTGAGAGTTAAGATCACTGATTAATAATAGGCTGCAGGCTCACAGGATTTGATTTCCATTAATAAGTGACTGTAAAAGCGTTATGATTCGCCACGAGAGAGTACGGACGTGCTTGTATTTGATAAAATTCGTGGCTCTTATTTTTTGAGAAATATGGAAAGGGAAATCGCAAATTTCGGTCTTCACATGGAGGTTGAGAGGAACCTCTCGCCGAATACGAGAAAGAATTACATTTCCGATCTCAGGCAATTCAAGGCCTTTCTTGATGCCAATAACATATCTGCGAAAATAGATGATGCAGAAGGCATGATTGACGTTGACCACATGGTCATCAGAGCTTTCTTGGGATCTCTCTATCGTGAAAAGCTTAAGAAGGTAAGTATATCGAGGAAGGTAACTGCTCTCAGAACTTTTTTCAATTATCTTGAACGCAAAGGAAAGATAAAGGTCAATCCCGGGCAGATGGTCCAGGGGCCGAAGATAGAAAAATATGTGCCTGCATTCCTATCGGTGGAAGAAATGTTCAGTTTGCTCAGCTCAAAAAGCCCGACAGATACTTTTGGCTTGAGAGACATGGCCATTGTTGAGTTGTTTTATTCTTCGGGTATTCGCCTCTCTGAACTTGCGGGTTTAAACAGGAGTGATGTCGATTACAAATTGGGCCTCATGAAGATCAGGGGGAAGGGAAAGAAAGAACGGATGGTCCCGGTTGGCGATAAGGCAGTCGTTGCCTTGAAAGCATATCTTGAAAAAAGAAATGAAATTTCTCCGGGGAATATTACAAATAGTTCGGATGAACCGATCTTCATCAACAGGACGGGCGCGAGGCTGAGTACGAGGGGTGTGGCAAGGATTCTTGATAAATTGGTCCTTGCGAGCGGATTGGGAAAAAAAATAAGCCCCCACATGTTGAGACACACCTTCGCCACACACATGATGGAAGCAGGCGCTGATCTCAGGGCTATTCAGGAACTTCTCGGTCATGAAAGCCTTTCCACGACGCAAAAATATATGTCTGTCACCGTCGGCAGGTTGTTGGAAGTTTACGATAAAGCCCATCCGAAGGCCAGAGGTGATAAGCCCGAAAAAGAAGAAGTTCAAACAAGTGACGGTAATGCAAAAGAGGCGAAGTGATCAATGAGACTCTTCGCGGGAGGTCTTAAGCGCTCATGAATATAACAGGAACAACTATATTGGCCGTCAGGCACAATGGAAAAGTGACAGTTGCCGGTGATGGTCAGGTTACAGTTGATGTAACGATCATGAAGCATGGCGCCCGAAAGGTCCGCAGACTGTACAATAATCAGGTTATCGTCGGTTTTGCCGGTGCAACAGCCGACGCCTTTACCCTATTTGACCGCTTTGACCAGAAACTGGAGCAGTATAAGGGCAATCTGTTGAGGGCAGCTGTTGAACTCACGAAGGACTGGAGGACGGACAGGATATTAAGGCATCTTGAGGCATTAATGATTGCCGTGAGTAAGGAGCACTTCCTGATCATTTCAGGAAACGGCGATGTCATCGAATCCGATGACGATGTAATGGCCATAGGGTCCGGTGGCGCTTACGCTCTGGCGGCGGCGCGCGCCCTCGTCAGGCACTCGGGTTTGACGGCAACGGAGATAGCGAAAGAGGCGCTTAAGATTGCATCAGAAATTTGTATTTATACAAATGACAATATCACCGTTGAGGAATTGGACGTTAATCAGAAATCGGACGGCAGGAGCAATAAGAAATCGAAGTAGTGAATTCGGTAGCGAGCGCATTCCCCGTAGCTTGCTGCGGGGTGAGCGACTGAATGCTGAAGGATATTGTTCCTTAAGAATCGAAGATTCTCCGCAGCTTGCTGAGGAGAGCTTCAATTAAGCAAAACGAGGTCGGGACTTTTACCGTAGCGGCCATGATCTGCGGTGTAAGCTGTGCTTTGGCTTTGCAAAAAAACTATCACGGATGGGAAAAGGCAAAAATTATCATGTCATCTAATAAGCAATTAACGCCACGAGAGATTGTGGAAAGATTAGACAAGTACATCATCGGTCAAGGCGAGGCCAAGAAGGCAGTCGCAATTGCACTCAGAAACAGGTGGAGGCGCCAGAATGTGACGAAAGAACTGGCAGAGGAGATATCTCCCAAAAACATCATCATGATCGGGCCGACCGGCGTAGGGAAGACGGAGATCGCCCGCAGACTGGCGAAACTGGAAAAATCCCCTTTCCTGAAAGTGGAGGCGTCAAAGTTTACCGAGGTCGGCTACGTGGGCAGGGATGTGGAGTCTATGATTCGCGATCTCGTTGAGCTGGCTGTGAACATGATTAAATCGGAAGAACAGGAGAATGTAAAGCCCAAGGCGGCTGAGCTGGCGGAGGAAAGACTCCTTGACGTTTTGCTTCCGCCAAAGCTAGTTGAGAGGAAGGTCGAAGATCTCATTTCAGACAGGCACCTGGAATTGCACGAAGCAGAACAGCCTCTGCCAATAGATAATACACGTGAAAAGATGCGCAGGCTTCTCCGCGAGGGGAAGCTTGACGGCCGCTTCGTGGAATTGGAGATATCGGAAGTGAGAAGTGGGCCGATGATAGAAGTCTTTTCATCTTCCGGCATCGAGGATATGGGTTTGAATATCAAGGAAATGTTTGGGAATATTTTTCCGCAGAAGAAAAAGAAGAGAAGGGTGAAAGTGCCCGAGGCGCTGGAAATATTGGAACAGGAAGAGGCCCAGAGACTGGTAGACATGGACAAGGTTACAAGAACTGCCGTTGAAAGGGTTGAACAGTCGGGCATCATATTCCTCGATGAGATCGATAAGATCGTGGGGAGTGATTCAACGCACGGCCCGGATGTCTCAAGAGAGGGCGTTCAAAGGGACCTACTGCCCATTGTGGAAGGTTCGACTGTAAACACACGCTATGGAATGGTTAAGACGGACCACATACTTTTTATCTCTGCGGGAGCATTCAGCTCCTCGAAGCCGTCTGATCTGATCCCTGAGCTTCAAGGGCGGTTTCCCATCAGGGTTGAACTGGATTCCCTCGGGAAGGAGGAGTTCATCCGTATCCTGACGGAACCGCATAATGCCCTTATCAGGCAGTACATAGAAATGATGGCCACCGAGGAGGTTAAACTTTCATTCACAGATGATGCAATTGCGGAGGTTGCAGAAGTGGCGGCAGTGGTGAACGAAAGAACGGAAAATATAGGGGCCAGGCGGCTCTATACCATTATGGAGACCCTCCTGGATGACATATCCTTCAATGCCCCCGATATGGCGGGACAGGCAGTAGTCATTGATGCCAATTATGTGAAGGAGAAACTCGAGAACATCGTCGAGGATGAAGACTTAAGCAGGTACATCCTTTAACGGGAGATTAATATGGATACAATAGGGAAGTCCATTGAACGGGCTGAAATTCTTCTGGAGGCCCTCCCTTATATACGCCGGTTTTATAACAAAACCATCGTCATCAAGTACGGCGGCCATGCGATGGTCGACGCGGAGCTGAAGGATCTCTTTGCCAGAGATGTGGTTATGATGAAGTACATAGGCATCCATCCGGTGGTTGTTCACGGGGGCGGCCCGCAGATCGGGAGCTTCTTGAAGAAACTTGGCAAGGACTCTAAGTTTGTCCAGGGCTTGCGGGTAACTGACGAAGAGACGATGGACATTGTTGAGATGGTTCTCGTGGGCAAGGTTAACAAGGAAATTGTTGGTCTCATAAGTCAACACGGCGGCAAGGCAGTGGGTCTGAGCGGAAAGGACGGAAATCTGATCCGGGCGGAAAAATACTATTTGAGTGAAGAGAAGGCAAAGGCTACACCTCCGGAAATTATAGACATCGGTCTGGTCGGGAAGGTCAAGAGCATCAATGCAGAGTTGATCGTTTCCCTTGAGAATAACGGTTTTATTCCTGTAATCGCCCCCACCGGTTTGGGAGACAATGGTGAGACATACAATATTAATGCGGATATCGTTGCCGGAGAGGTGGCGGCCGCGCTTAAGGCGGAGAAACTGGTTCTGTTGACTGATGTCGAAGGCGTTGTTAATGCGGACGGGCAGTTGGTCAATACTATGAAGGACAGGGACGTTATCAGCATGATAGACGCCGGGACTATAAGCGGAGGCATGTATCCTAAGGTTAAGTGCTGTCTTAAAGCGCTTAACGGCGGTGTAAAGAAAACGCATATTGTGGATGGGCGTCTGAAGCATGCCGTGCTTCTCGAGATGTTTACGGATAGAGGCATAGGAACAGAAATAGTCCTGTGAGATCTTTGAAAATTGTCTTCGAAAGTGCTCAGAATATTTTTTCGACCATTCTAACGCTTGCTCCACTGCAAAGGCAAAAACTCGCGCTTCGCGCCCAGACATTTGTCTTTGCGGCTGTTTCGCTTCGCGAAGAATGGTTGCGAAAAAACATGAAATTTGCTCTTTCCGAAGCCAATTCTCACTTTTGCAAGGTATTTGATAAGTTGAGGTAGCTAAACAATGACAACAGATGAATTGATAGGGCTCTCAGATAAATATATTATGTCGACCTACAAACGATTCCCCATAGTGCTGGTAAGGGGCTCCGGCGCCAGGGTCTGGGACAGCAATGGGAAAGAATACCTTGACTTCGTTGCAGGGATTGCCGTTTGCAGCCTGGGACATTCGCATCCCAAAGTGGTTGAAGCGATAAAAAAGCAGGTGGAGATTCTCACCCATGTGTCAAACCTCTACCATATAGAGCCGCAGATTCTTTATGCCCGGAAGCTCATGGAGAATTCTTTCGCCGACAAGGCTTTTTTCTGCAATAGCGGGGCGGAGGCAAATGAAGCAGCGATAAAGCTTGCCCGGAAGTACGCCTATGAGAACATGGGAAAGGGAAAATATGAACTGATTACCATGAAAGATTCTTTCCATGGGAGAACGATGGCGACGGTGACCGCCACCGGACAGACTAAGTTTCAGGTCGGCTTTGCGCCGCTCCTGGAGGGATTCCAATATGTGCCGTTTAACAATATTTCTGCGCTGCGCGACGCAATTACGGATAAGACATGCGGAGTCATGCTAGAGCCGATCCAGGGAGAAGGGGGGGTAAAAATTCCCGATGACAAATATCTCTCTCTAATCAGAAAAATATGCGACGAAAAAGGCATACTCATGATTCTTGACGAAATTCAGGTGGGGATGGCAAGGACGGGAACCCTTTTCGCTTACGAACATTATAATGTGGAGCCTGATATTGTCACACTAGCAAAGGCCGTCGGCAATGGCTTCCCCATAGGTGTGATGATGGCCACCGATCGCGTCGCATCTGCGTTTCAACCGGGCAGTCATGCCTCAACGTTCGGCGGGAATCCGCTCGCCATGGCTGCAGCGCTGGCAACCCTGGAAACCATCATGAAGGATGGATTTCTGGAAAACGTCAGGAAGGTAGGGTCTTATTTCTTAAAGAGGCTGAACGAGCTGAAAAAAAAGTCATCTATTATAAAGGAGATAAGAGGGAGAGGTTTAATTATCGGCATAGATATCAGCATTGAAGGGTCGCCAATAGTCAATGCGTGCATGGACCGGGGCCTGTTGATGAATTGCACCGGTGGAAGCGTTCTTCGATTCGTCCCGCCATTGACTATTACGGAGAAAGATGTAGATGCGGCTGTTGCAATTTTGGGCGAGGTGATTAGAGATAAATGAAAAAGGATTTCCTTAGCCTCTATGATCTTGAACGGGCTGATTTTGAGGCGGTATTTAAAAAGGCTGATAAAGTCAAAAAGATGCTCAAGGCGGGTGTATCCCATACGCCACTTGCCGGGAAGACCCTCGGGATGATTTTTGATAAATCGTCTACGAGAACCAGAATATCCTTTGAGGTGGGCATTTATCAATTGGGAGGAATGGCTTTATTCCTGAACAATCGCGATACCCAGGTCGGCAGGGGTGAGGATGTTTCCGATACTGCAAGGGTGATGTCGCGGTACCTTGACGCCGTTGTAATAAGGACCTATTCCCAGTCCTTTGTGGAAAACTTCGCCCGATGTGCTAGTATTCCTGTTATTAATGGCCTGACGGACCAGCAGCATCCCTGTCAGATTTTGAGCGATCTTTTCACCATTATTGAGAAAAAGGGCAAATATGAAGGGCTGAAGATTGCATATGTGGGAGATGGCAACAATGTGGCAAACTCGTGGATCGACGCCGCAGCGAGGCTTCCTATTCAGCTCAGCCTTGCGTGTCCGGAAAAATACGAGCCCGAACAGGGCATATTGGAAAGGGGCACGAGTAAGGCCGAGTGCGGCATAGCCCTTTATCGTAATCCTGCTGATGCTGTTAAGGATGCAGATGTAATCTATACGGATGCGTGGACGAGCATGGGCCAGGAGGCTGAAAAGGACGAGAGAAAAAAAATATTTAGAGAGTATCAGGTTAACAAGGAAATGCTTGCCCGGGCCCGGGTGGATGCTATTGTAATGCACTGTCTACCAGCCCACCGGGGCGAGGAGATAACGGATGATGTTATCGACGGCTCACATTCTGTGGTAATCGATCAGGCGGAGAATCGCCTTCATGTGCAGAAGGCGATTATGGAGATATTGATTTTAGGAGGATAAGGTCTTGGCAGATCAGGTAAAAAAAGTTGTGCTGGCCTATTCAGGAGGATTGGACACATCCGTTATTCTGAAATGGTTGATTGAAACATACAAGTGCGAGGTAATTGCCTTTGCCGCCAATATAGGTCAGGAAGAAGAGCTGGACGGTCTCAGGGAAAAGGCGCAAAAAACAGGCGCCAGCAAAATTTATATAGAGAATTTACAGGAAGAATTCGTGAGGGACTTTGTCTTTCCAGCTCTCCGGGCCAATGCCATCTATGAGGGCACCTATCTCATGGGCACATCACTCGCGAGGCCTCTCATTGCAAAAAGGCAGATTGAGATTGCTGTGGCAGAAGGGGCTGATGCGGTTTCCCATGGTTCCACAGGCAAGGGAAATGATCAGGTGAGATTTGAGCTGACCTACACGGCCTTGAACCCGGCCATCAGGATCATCTCGGCATGGAGGGATCCGAAGTGGTTCTTTGATTCGAGAGGTTCCATGATCGATTATGCCCGGAAGCACGGCATTCCAGTGGCTACGACAAAAGAAAAGCCATACAGCAGCGACAGGAACCTCCTCCATATTTCGCACGAGGGCGGGATCCTCGAAGATCCCTGGATGGAGCCGCAGGAAGATATGTTCGTATTGACGACAGCCCCGGAGAGAGCGCCTGACCTTGCCGCATACGTGGAAATCGATTTTCAGAAAGGGAATCCCGTAGCGATAAATGGGGTAAAGATGAGCCCGGCGAAGCTTCTCCATAGTATGAATAAAATGGCTGGGGCTAACGGCATCGGCAGGGTCGACATGGTGGAAAACCGTTTTGTCGGCATGAAATCACGGGGTGTTTATGAAACGCCAGGCGGTACCGTGCTCTGGGCCGCTCATCGTGCCGTAGAATCCATTACGATGGACCGCGAAGTGATGTTGCTGCGAGATGCCCTGATTCCGAAATATGCGCAGCTCGCGTACAACGGTTTTTGGTACTCACCGGAGATAACGGTGCTGCAGAAATTCATCGATGAAACGCAGAAAAATGTTACGGGGACTGCGCGTCTGAAATTGTATAAAGGGAATTGCATTGTTGTCGGGCGCAAATCACCAAACTCGCTTTACAGTGAGGAATTTGTCACCTTTGAGAAAGACAGGGTTTACGATCAGAAGGACGCCACAGGCTTCATAAGGCTCAATGCCCTGAGGCTGAAAATTCAAGCGTTTATGAAAAGAGAAAAAGTGTAAGGACAGACCGATGCCGCGAAAACAGAAAAAACCGTGGGGCGGGCGGTTTAGCCAGCCGACAGCTAAGATGGTAGAGGCATTCACTGCTTCTATTCACTTTGATAAACGCCTCTATCGCTATGACATCGAGGGGAGCGTTGCTCATGCCCGGATGCTTTCCAAACAAGGAATTATCTCCGAGAAAGATGAGAGGGTGATAGTTAAGGGGCTTACGGAGATACTTCACAAAATCGAAAAAGGGCGATTTGTCTTTAGGCCTGAGGACGAAGATATCCACATGGCCATTGAGAAGGCCTTGATAGCGATGATTGGTGAAGCGGGCGGAAAGCTTCATGCAGGCAGGAGCAGAAACGATCAGGTCTCGCTGGACGTCCGGATGTACTTGAGAGATGAAATCCGGCATATTGTCGAAGCGGTGTCTCTCTTGAAGGCATCGCTCATTGAGTTGGCTTGTGAGGAAGACGGGACAATCATGCCGGGATATACTCATATGCAAAAAGCGCAACCCGTGCTCTTAGCCCACTATCTTCTGGCTTACTGGGAAATGCTGGACAGGGATGAAGAGCGATTATGTGAATGTCATCAGCGGGTGAACATCATGCCCCTGGGCTCGGCGGCCCTGGCTGGGACGGGTCTGCCCATAGACAGGGCGTATGTCGCCAGACTGCTGAAATTTCCGGAAATCTCCCACAACAGTATGGACGCCGTATCGGATCGTGACTTCGTCGCGGAATTTATTTTCGTCGCCTCTCTTCTGATGATGCACATGAGCCGATTCTGTGAAGACCTCGTCATCTGGTCAACGGAGGAGTTTCAGTTTGTGGAGATGTCTGACGCTTTTACCACAGGAAGCAGCATCATGCCGCAGAAGAAGAATCCTGACGTGGCTGAGCTTATCCGGGGAAAGGCAGGACGGGTGTATGGAGACCTGATTGCCGTGTTGACCATGATGAAGGCACTCCCCATGACATATAACAGGGATCTCCAGGAGGATAAGGAACCGCTCTTTGATGCGGTAGATACGGTAAAGAGTTGCGTCCACATTCTGTGTGAGATGGCGCCGCATTTGAAATTCAACAAGGAAAAAATGCTGAAAGCAGCTTCCGGAGGGTTTTCAACGTCGACGGACGTGGCTGAATATCTCGTCATGAAAGGAGTTCCTTTCCGGGAAGCCCATAAAGTAGTCGGACGGCTCGTTGCCTATTGTATCGAGAAGAGAAAGGACATGCCCGTTCTGACGCTGGCGGAATTCCGACGGTTCCACAGGAGTTTTGGGGAAGACGTCTATGCGTTTCTCAAGGCGGAACATGCGGTGCAGTCAAAAAAGAGCGCCGGCGGGACTGCGAAAAAAAATGTTTCGCTGCGGCTCAAAAATATAAGAGGCAAGAAGAAGTGACAAAGATTCTCAGGTTGCTGATCACACTTTTGTGTTCTGTTCTGGTCCTCGGGGGAGTGTTATACGGCTGCGGGAAGAAAGGCGATCCGCGACCTTCCGGCGTTGCTCCGCCAAAGCCCATTTCGGACTTGAAGGCGAGTCTTGCCGATTATGGGGTCGTTCTCCGCTGGACCATTCCGGATACAAAGGACGGCATTCAGAAATACAGGATCGAAAGGAGTGAGCTTCTTGCGAAAGGGGCTAAATGCCCGGACTGTCCACTCGAATATGCTGTTGTGGCTGACCTTTCATCCAATGACCCCAAGCTAGCTAAGGAAGGGGAGAATGCTGTGCTCTATCTGGACGCCGGAATCAAGGCCGGGTATCTTTATACGTATCGCGTTGTAACATGCGATTTGTCGGGAATATGCAGCCAGGCCTCCAATATCGGCGAGGTTGTGGTCAGCCCGGATTATCCTCAAGGAAAGGAAGGACCCGGAAAAAAATAAATCGACCATAAAGGGAAGAACTATTGTTCTTAAGGCCGCTGGTAAATGAATTACTTCCATTACAAAGATGATGAACTATGGTGTGAAGAAGTTCCCATCACAGAGATTGCCAAGGCGGTGGGCACGCCATTTTATCTCTATAGTCAGAGGACGTTGAAACACCATTTCCGCGTGTTTGATTCTGCATTTTCCGGTGTCCAGCATATTACGTGCTTTGCAGCTAAGTCTAATTCGAATATCGCGGTGCTCAGAATTTTTATTGCCGAGGGAAGCGGCGTAGATATAGTCTCCGGAGGGGAGCTGTATCGAGCGCTGCAGGCGGGGGTTGACACTCGCAAGGTCGTTTATTCCGGAGTGGGGAAGAAAGTCGATGAAATCGAATATGCCCTCAAGTCGGATATTCTGATGTTTAATGCGGAGTCTTCCCAGGAGCTTGAGGTGATCAATAGCTGCGCCGAAAGGCTGGGGAAGAAGGCGGGAGTGGCATTGAGGGTCAACCCGGACGTGGATCCCGAAACCCATCCCTACATAGCGACGGGGCTCATGAGTAATAAATTCGGAATCGACATCAAGAAGTCTCTCGAAGAATACCGCCACGCGCGGATGCTGAGATATTTGAACATTAAAGGGGTGAGCTGTCATATAGGGTCTCAGGTGACAAGGATTTCCCCTTTTCTTGATGCCCTGTACCGTCTCAAGAAGCTCGTACTACTGCTCCGGGAAGACGGCATGGATATCGAGTATCTCGATCTGGGAGGGGGCCTCGGCATCACTTATGACCAGGAGGACGTCCCTCATCCCTCTGAGTACGCCAAGGCCATTATCGATGCTTCAAAGGATATAAATTGTACTTTCATTTTTGAACCGGGAAGGGTAATTGTAGGCAATGCGGGAATTCTCATAACAGAGGTTCTCTACACGAAAAGCAATGACGCGAAAAACTTTATCATCATTGATGCCGGGATGAACGACTTGATGCGTCCCAGTCTCTATGATTCATACCATCAGATCCGGCCGGTGATTGAAAAAGAGAGAGAGAAGATCGTCGCCGACGTAGTCGGTCCCATATGTGAATCCGGCGACTACCTGGCGAAGGGAAGAAAGATCTGCAGATTTGAAAGAGGGGAGTTGCTGGCGGTTATGAGCGCCGGTGCATATGGCTTCACGATGTCATCCAACTATAATTCAAGACCAAAGATACCGGAAGTTCTTGTCAGAGACGACCAATTTGTTGTAATTAGAAAAAGGGAAGTTTACGAGGATTTAATCAGGGGAGAGGAGATACCCGAATTTTTAAGATAAGGAGCGATTATGTTTAGTGGAGCAATTGTGGCAATCATCACGCCTTTCAGAAAAGGAAAAGTGGATGAAAAGTCCCTGAGGCAACTGATCGAGTTTCAGATCAAAAATGGAACCGACGGTATTGTCCCTTGTGGAACCACAGGCGAATCCTCGACCCTGTCTCATGAGGAACATGACAGGGTGATTGAAATAACGATAGACGCCGTAAACAAGAGAGTCCCGGTCATCGCCGGCACCGGTTCGAACAGTACGGATGAAGCCCTGCGGCTGACAAAGCATGCCCATGAAGCGGGTGCGGATGGGGCGTTGCTGGTCTGTCCATACTATAACAGACCGACCCAGGAGGGCCTTTATCAGCATTTCAAGATTATCGCGGAAAGTGTTCCAATTCCGATTGTACCGTATAATATTCCAAGCAGGACCGGTGTTAATCTCATGCCGGAGACTGTTGCCAGACTTGCAAAAATAAGCAATATTGTGGGAATCAAAGAGGCATCGGGCTCTCTGAAGCAGATGCAGGATGTAATCAGTCTCTGCGGAGAAAAATTTGACGTCATCTCAGGCGATGATTTTTTTACCTTCCCCTTGTTGTCAATTGGCGGCAGGGGCGTCATTTCTGTTGTTTCCAATATCGTGCCAGCCGACATGGCGGCTATGGTAGACGCCTTTGAGGCGGGTGACATCAAAAGGGCGCAGCAATTGCATCATAAATTGGTTCCGCTGATTGATGCACTCTTTATTGAAACCAATCCGGTACCGGTAAAGGCTGCACTCTCCATGATGGGTAAGATTTCCTACGACGTGCGGCTTCCCATGTACAAGATGTCGGATGGCAACTATGAAAAATTAAAGAGCGTCATGAAGAATTACGGGCTAATCTCATGATGAGAGATTCGACAAATTTCCAATTTGTCATTTCGACCGAAAGGAGAAATCTTACTGATTATCGATAAATCATAAGATTGCCACGGTGCTCAGCGCCTTACGAAGACAATACGTAAGTTTGTCGCAATGATATCGGGTGCAGATTTTAGAAGGTTTAAAAAGCTCTTATAAACACACAGGAGATTACGGATGATCAAAGCCATTGTTACCGGCGCTGGCGGCAGGATGGGAGGCAGGATTATAAGCCTTCTTTCCCTGTCTCAGGAAATAAAATTGGCAGGCGCCGTGGAGCAGAAAGGGCATGCTCTTATTGGCCAGGATATAGGGGAGAAACTTGGCCTCGGTAAGACCGATGTTCTTGTTGATGACCACCTCGCGGCATGTATCGAAAAAGGCGACGTGGTGATCGATTTTACACATCATGAGGTATCGGTGGGACATCTCGAGGTCGCTCGCGAAAAAGGGCGGGCCATAGTGATAGGTTCTACCGGCTTTACCGCGGATGAAATGGCAAAAATCAAGAAGATTGCGGCCGGAACCCGCTGCGTCCTCTCACCGAATATGAGCATCGGCGTAAATGTCATGTTCAAGGTTCTTGACTATGTCGCCGGAATTCTTGGGGAAGATTACGATGTGGAGATAGTAGAGGCGCATCACAATCTGAAAAAGGACGCTCCCAGCGGGACGGCGATGAAAATGGCGCAGATCATATCGGAAAAACTGGACCGTGACCTGGACAAGGTAGGCGTCTTCACCAGAAAAGGAATGGTTGGTGAAAGGACTAAATCGGAGATCGGTATTCAAACATTGAGGGCCGGTGATATAGTGGGAGAGCATACGGTCATGTTTGGTGGTATCGGTGAGAGACTGGAATTTATTCACCGCGCCCACAGCCGGGACAACTTCGCAAGGGGCGCTATACTTGCGGCGAAGTGGATTGTAAATCAGAGAAACGGTCTTTATGATATGCAGGATGTCCTGGGGATGAGGGGGAAGTGACTTTACGTGTGTGTGCAATCGTCTGATGATGTCCGCGGAGTCATCGCGTTTATTAGTGTGGGCTCCAATATGGAGGATCCTGCGGCAAGGTGCAGAGAGGCTATCTGTCACCTCTCTCAAGTAAGTGGTATAAAAGTCCTGCGGCAATCGTCCTTCTACCGGACTGAGCCTGTTGGATTTGAAAAGCAGGATTGGTTTATCAATGCCGTAGCCGAGACAAAAACGGTCCTGACTCCCCATGAGCTGTTGAAAACCATACAAGAGATAGAGGACAATATGGGCCGTGTGAGAGGGCCAAAGTGGGGACCGCGGGTTATAGACCTGGACATCCTTCTTTATGGCCAGGGGGCAGTTGAGGATGATGACCTGGTAATTCCCCATCCCGAGCTTCACAAGAGGCGATTTATTCTTGAACCTCTGTGTGAAATAGCATCATACACGATTCACCCGGTATTCGGTGTTTCTGTACGTGGATTGATGGAGAGACTTGATGATGACAGCAGGGTTTACCTGTACCGCGCAAAGGGAGAGCCATGCTTGGCTTAATTCGTTTAGTAATTTTTGGTTTTCTCATTTACCTTGCCTATAGGTTTGCCAAATGGATAATCACGTCGCCGGGCATCAAGGGCCGGGATATGCCGGAGCATCAGGTGCCTGCTGCGCCGGGCGAGGATCTGGTGGAGGATCCGTACTGTCACATATACGTGCCGATGAGCCAGGCCCATAAAGCAACGATTGACGGGCAGGACTTATATTTTTGCAATGAAAAGTGCTCGGAAAAATACATATCGGAACACTCAACAAAGAAAGCGCAGGGGGCCGCATGAAATTTTTTATTGATTCTGCAAATATTAACGAAATCAGGGAAGGCATCAGTTTGGGCATGGTTGACGGGGTGACGACCAACCCGTCATTGATTGCCAAGGAGAAGAGGGGATTCGAAGAGGTTGTAAAAGAAATTCTCGAGGTGGTTGACGGGCCGGTGAGTTTGGAGATTGTCGGCTCAGAGGCAAAGGGGATGGTTCAGGAAGGGAAAAAACTGGTGAAACTGGGCGACAATGCCGTGATAAAGGTTCCCATGACCACAGAGGGCTTGAAGGCCACAAGGATCTTTGCAGACGCCGGAATCAAGGTTAATCAGACGCTGATTTTTTCACCCATACAGGCCCTGATGGCGGCAAAAGCCGGCGCCGCGTATGTCAGCCCCTTCGTGGGCAGGCTTGACGATATTGGTCACGATGGTATGGGAATAGTGGAACAGATGATCACAATTTTTGATAACTATGGCTTTGAAACAGAGATTATAGTGGCGAGCGTGAGACACCCGCTGCATGTTCTTGAAGCGGCGCTTATGGGCGCTGATATCGCCACTATACCTTTTAACGTCATCGAAAAGCTCGCAAAGCATCCCCTGACGGATAAGGGGATAGAGATGTTTTTAGCTGACTGGAAAAAAGTTCCCAAGAACAGATAATAGGCATGGGCGCGTTGACATGATTGGTCTCATAAAGAAATCTTTTGGCCGACTGCCGGATCTGACGGAGAAGGGGGCGCTCTTAAACTTTCCCAACATAATAACCCTCCTCCGTGTCACTGTCATTCCCGTATTATTTCTTCTGCTTCTTTCTCCCGGCCGGGATGGGAGTCTGATAATTGCGGGTTTGTTCATTCTGGCTGCCCTCACGGATCTCCTTGACGGGTATCTGGCCAGAAAATATGAGATCGTCACGGTGATGGGAAAATTCATGGACCCCATTGCGGACAAACTCATCGTTAATACGGCGATGATCTTAATGATTCCCATAGGTCGTATCTCTGCATGGATTGTAGCTATCATAATCATCAGGGATTTTGTTGTTGATGGGATAAGAGCAATATCCCAGTCGGAGGGCTTTGTCGTTCAGGCAAGCCGGCTCGGCAAGCGAAAAACCCTTTGTCAGGTGTTTGCCGTATCCGCCCTTATGATTCATTATCCCTTTCTGGGCGCAGATGCCCATGTAGTCGGAACGGTGATACTCTACATTGCGCTTGTGCTATCCGTCACGTCAGGCATAGATTATTCGATAAAGTTTTATAAGAATATCTTAAGCAGATAAGAAGGATGGAAATGATCGATATTTCTAAAGTGGATTATTCATCCTTTGATAGCCCCATGATCTCAGCCTCTTTGTTCTATCCGCGAACCGAGTGGGGTGCAGCCGCTGACGACGAAGCTGTCGAATCGATTGTCATCCCCGTTGAGAAAGATGTCGTGGTTGGCGCCCGGTTGCACATGGCCGGAGATGAAGCTGCCACAATACTCTTCTTTCACGGGAACGGCGAGATTGTGGCGGATTATGACGATCTGGGACCTGTTTATACCGATATGGATATAAATTTTCTCCCCGTTGATTACCGCGGCTATGGCCGATCTACGGGCAGGCCGACGGTCACGGCCATAATGCAGGACTGTCACTCGGTCTTTGCTTACATAAAAAGCCATCTTACAAAAAAGGGATACAACGGCCCCGTCATAGTAATGGGGAGATCCCTGGGAAGCGCTCCCGCCCTGGAACTGGCATTTCATTACAGAGATGAGATTGACGGCCTCATCATTGACAGCGGCTTTGCCTATGCGGGTCCGCTGCTTGGTCTCTTCGGAATTAACATGCAGGCCTTAGGGATTAGTGAAGAACAGGGATTTCGCAATTTGGATAAGATGCGCAGTTTCGATAAACCCACTCTTGTTATTCACGCAGAGTTCGACCATATTATCCCGTTCTCTGAAGGACGGCTATTGTTTGAAGCAAGTCCGTCCCGGCATAAAAAGTTTCTAAAAGTAGTGGGGGCAAATCACAACGATATTTTTTCCCATGGTATGTCGGCTTATCTGGAATCAGTAAAGTGGCTGGTAGACAAGAGCAGCGGCCCTCGGACAAAATAAGATTTTGAAATGAATTTCTGTTGACAAACCGGTTCAATTTGATATAGGGAAACGTACTTCATGAGCGGGCGTAACTCAGGGGTAGAGTGCCACCTTGCCAAGGTGGACGTCGACGGTTCAAATCCGTTCGCCCGCTCCATTTATTTGGCGGCATAGCCAAGTGGTTAAGGCAGCGGTCTGCAAAACCGTTATTCATCGGTTCGAATCCGATTGCCGCCTCCATAAAAATAACAAGGGGTTACAAGGAAATCAATAACTTGTAACCCCTTGTTTATTTCTTCTCGCATAGCACTCAGTGTCACTAAAAGTACTAAAAGTACGCTTTTCGCCCCTCAAGTCCCGCGAGTTTTCACAACACCTTTGAAACCTGAAGTCAAAGACCTCGGACTGCCGAATATCTTCTCAAATTTCCCGGATGAATGACCCAAAATAGAGGTTGCTTCCGTAATGCAAATGATATACAGTTAGTGAAAAGATATTGAGGTGATGTTATGGCAAGAACAGCAATGATAAACGCGAGGACAGAAAAAACTCTCAAGATCGAGGTGCAACACATCCTGAAAACCTTAGGCATCTCCACAACAGAGGCAATCAATATTTTCTTTCGACAGGTAAAACTGAGAAGGGGCATTCCCTTCCCTGTAGAAATTCCTAATGAGGAAACACTGAAGACATTCAGAGATAGCGAGGCGGGAAAGAATCTTGTGGAATGCAAAGACGCCGGCGAGATATTTAGAAAGTTGGACGTCTGATGTGGATACCTGCATATACCAAGCGCTTTGAAAAAGACCTAAAACGCATGATCAAGCGGGGACACGATCCTGAGCGCATCAAACCCGTCATGCGCGATCTTATAAAAGGAAAACCGCTCGACGGAAAATATCGGGACCACATTTTGATCGGAAACTTCAGAGACCGTCGAGAGTGTGATGTTAGTCCGGATTGGCTTTTAATTTACTGGATTGATGAACCGAGAATTATCTTTGAACGAACGGGCACTCATTCCGATCTGTTTAGATAGAAAAGGAACAATAATTAATGAGCTCGAAGAGTCCTCTACTTTTGGAAGAACTATTTCAGAGTACATAATGTCGCGGTTAGCTCAGCGTGGGTATAAAGTTATTGAGATGAAGTTTAGAAAATCAGTTTTTATGCAGAAAAAGGGTGGGGAGTTTATGCTTTCGAGGGAACTTAAAGAAGTAAGTACTGAACACAACGTACAGGCTGTGGTTATGGGTACTTATTCTTTAGCTCGGGATCTTGTTTATATATCGTCAAGTGTAATAAATCCTTCAGATAGTACAATACGGGCTACCTATGACTACGCTATACCTTTAGGTGCGAACACGGCTAGACTGTTGCAAAATGATCAAAAAACGAAATGACCAAATAACCTATTTGGCAGAACGCACAGGGAGTGCCCGGAAGAAGTTTTCGCTCGACACGGAATTCCAACTTCCAAGACTTTCACCGAAACTAAAGTCGCCCGCGTATACTGCCGCGGAATTCTCAGAAGCCCACACCCACCAGCAGGTAAGATGAATTACTAATCAGTACATAATAGTATAGACATTCTTATGCATTTATAGTATGATTCCGGTCATGAAAAACATCGATGGCCGGAAACTGAAACATGATGTTCTGACGGAGTTTCGCAAGCGTGCG